>Ga0207720_100294_pt1 | contig 40172 bp, 40 predicted proteins | sample A23P2SouthBayCA_2_FD_187751 | JGI IMG/M metagenome (GOLD analysis project Ga0207720, IMG submission 187751) | Aerobic enrichment media microbial communities from Eden Landing Ponds, California, USA - A23 E3 (2) (SPAdes) | ecosystem: Environmental > Aquatic > Marine > Unclassified | place... | reverse complement strand
TTGAATAGCGAACTCTGAGGTCGAAGGAAGCAACGCCGATTTTGAGACCGCGACCCTCAACCGCTCACAAGCCGACTCAAATTCTGCCTGCCTACTCAACTACCGCTATTCAACAGAGCAAACCAAACGGACGCTTAACGCCGCAGCTACGGGTATCGCACAAGAAGCCGTTGACCACGGCGTCGTGTTGGAAGCACGGGTTCCGATAATCCCAGATGAAGACGATATCGAAGAAGACGGCGGTGAATCGACGGTAACGCGTGAGCACGTTCGAAAGCAGGGGACCAAGATCGTCGAGCTCGCCCGAAGGCACGCCTTCGGCGAGTTCGACTCTCACAGAGCCGATAACAGAGTCTACGAGGACGAACAGATCCTTGATCTGTTCGCCTCGGCATGCCTCACCCAAGGAAGTGCCCATTCGGAGGGTGAAGCTGGCTGGTTTCTCGACGAGAACGACGCCTGTGACGACTCTACGTTCCTCCGAGTGATCAAGCAGTTCGCAATGCCGGCTGATCAGGAACTCTCTGTCCAGCTCCAAGACCAGCAGATCGAGGATATCGTAGCGTTCACCGAGGTGTTCCGCGAGTATCTTATGGACGCATTCGATGCAGCAACCGATAACATCCTCCAGACGATCCGCTATGAGGATCCATTCGACGACCGCCACGTCGTGGCGGCCGTCGATTTCACGCACGTTCCCTACCACGTCTGGCCGTGGGTCGACAAGGACGAGGAGATTCCAAAGTCGACGTACCCGCCCATGGTGAGCGGGTACGTCGACGACGGTGAGTTGAAACACGGCTACACGTTCGCAACGATCACGATCGTTGGGAACGACGTGCCAATCATCCTCGGAATTGAGGGCGTCAAGGAACACTCAGACTGGGAACCAGTTGATGCCCCGGCTGACTCGAAAGCAGACGTCGTTGCGCGTCTGCTTTCGAGAGCCCAGCAGTATGTCGATCTGGACGAAGTCCTGCTGGATCGTGGCTTCTACGCGAAAGAGGTTCGTGCAGAGATCAACAGTCGTGACCTGTTGTACACGATGCCAGTGGGGAAATACGAGTCAGATTACGAGGTGATCAAGCACATCAAGAGCAAAGATGGGGTAGACGCCGCTGTCAACCACGACGTCCCCGTCGGGATAGACGGGGACGTCGACCATACCGCAGAATATCTATACGTTCCAGCGACCAGTGACGACGCTGACGGTGAGTATGCCGTGTTCGTGACGAACCGCGATCACGTCGATCCCGACGAGATCGCTCACGTGACGAACAGCTACAGCCGTCGTTGGGACATCGAAAATCAGTACAAGTCGGTGCAGTCATACCTTCCAAAGACCTCCTCAACAGACTACCGAGTGCGGTTGTTCAACTTCACGTTCGCAGCGTTACTGTACAATCTGTGGCGGCTCACCGACTTTCTGGTGAAAGTCGGCATAAACCGAGAAATCAGGTCGCCGCCAGTCGTGACCGCCAGGACGTTCGTCCGGGCGGTCGGGAACTCTCTCCGAAAAGCCGGCTGAGAAGGTGATGGAACACCTGTCGCTCGCCTGCGGCAAGCCGCAGGCTTCGCTATCTGAGCACTATATCGGCTATTCCCTCGCCCTCCGCTGTCACTCCTCGGCAGCCAGCAACCGATGCATATCATCTCCGCAAGAACATCTCAAACTCCGTCTAATTCGACCGTTATTCGTTTGTAGACGCTCTATATCCCGAAAACGTGGGGAGTTGAGACTACAGTGGGTTTAGTGGGGCTGTGATGCGTGGTTTCGGGCGAATTTTCGAGGCGAAGCTGCTTCGGATCTACTCTCGATAGTCTTCTTGTGTCGTACTACCGACTAGACCGGTGAATTTCCAAGATCCCCGACAGCGTTGCCACTCAGGAATCCGGATTGTCCCGGACAGAGTATCTCTCTATCCGATTCCGGTCTCCTTCTTCAGCAGCGTGAGCGTATTGTCGGCTGTCACAATGGGTGAGTGTTCGTACTCACCCGTCAACTCGACTTGGACGAGCAAATCGACCGCTCGCCAAATCGAGTACAAGAGACACGCGAATGCGAAGTAGAAGAACCGTAGCCCGAAATCCTTCGACGTTGTCGCAGCCATGAACCGTTTGATCGATTTGTAGCCGCTCTCGATCTCCCAGCGATAGCCGTACTCTGTGAGGTGCCCGCTCCCGCAATTCGACATGAACACCGAATACTGCCGGTGATCGTCGTGCTCGGAGTCCTCTTTCCGGCGGTAGGTCAGCGTCGTCTCGTGCCACTCATTTTTTCCGAGATGGAGCTTCCGGTCGGCCTCGTAGCGGTCTTGGCCGCGCTGGAGCAATCGCTTGGCCTGGGCTTTCTCGCTGGTCTGCATTCGTTTCGGCACGACGTATGAAAGCCCACGTTGGCTGAGCATCTCCAGGACGTGCTGGCTATCGAACTCTCGGTCCATCAGCACGTTGTCGACGTGAACCATCTCCTCGGCAGAATTCAAGAGGTCCTTGACGATTTCTAAGCGGGACTCACCCTTCTGAACTGGCCGCGCATCAAGGACGATCGGGACGGCGTTGCCGACTAACTGGACTGTCGCCCACTGATAGGCGTACTCGTCAGTTGTCTCCTTGGTGCCGATAATTTCGTCTTCGTGGCCCGTTCTATCGCCCGTGAACGGGTCAGCTTCGGTAATGTCGATCGCGACGATCCCCGCTCGAAAGAACTGCTCTGTCCCGGCAACTTCGTTCAGGAGCCGAGTGACGGCCTGCCGGTACATCGCTCGAACCTGTTCAATCGAGAGGTCGCGGATGTGCTCGCGATGGGCGTGGCCCAGCGGTGTCCGATCCCGAGTCGATTCGTAGATAAAACTGCGAGCCCCTTCGTTCGCAGCCAGCCGCTCGCGAAGTCCGAGATACGTCTGTAAGTCCCAGTAGGCGTTCTCGTGTATCTCACAGCCCTCGCCACGTTCCAGCGAAAACGCCGGGAACACGATGCGGCTGACGTGTCCGGTGATCTTCTCTGCCTGCTCCAACGTAGTTTGATCATTCGGGTCTGACTCACCAGACTCGTTCCCGTGGTATCGGAGCTTTCGTGCCGGTTCACGCGGAGTCTCGACACCCGCATTCTGGGCTTTGATGAGAATCGTTCGAGCCGCTGTCTCGACAGTCTCTCGGAGGTCAGGGGTGAACCGCTCGTGCCAGCTTCGCCACAGTGTCGATTGGTACGGGATCGTCTCGAACCCCAGTTTATCGCGGAGTTCAGGGCGGTTCCTGAGGTAGCCAACGAGTGCGGTTTCGTGCTCCCACCCGTGGCATTCTTGCAGGACGAACACCCGGAAGAGAGTGGCCATCTGGTAGCGTGTCGACCCCGCATACTGATCATGGGCGCTAAATCGAAAGTAGGCTAGCGGGAGTGCACAGACGAACTCCTCGATAGAGTCGTGACTATCGTGATCGAACCACGTCTCTGAGACTGTCCGGATATCAGATTCCAGTCCAGCGAGCGACGTTCGATCGTACAGTAGTGTCGAATTGTACGCCGGCCACTCACTATATTGTCGTTGGGCGATCCGTCGAAACGTAGTCCGACAGGACTCACTGGTGTAGGGCATCAGTCTATAGAAAGTAGAACGAACTCAAAACGCGTGTTATATTTAATTAAACGGGGGTGGGGGGGTGGGGTGGGTGTGCCTCTGACGCTTCGCTGGATACCAGTTTGAGAGGTATCCGGTTCGATCATTATTGAGGAAGAATATAATTCTGAACCCAATAGATATACCTGATCAATATTGTCAACGTCTAAGTATTGGCCTTACTATCTATCTTCTAACAGCGAGAGAATCCCGGCGTTCACGCCGGGCGTGAATCGCGTAAGCCCGGTGCCACAGTCCACGCGGGTCTGTCGGGCCGGATATTCTACTTTCACTCCGGTTGGCACGCCATTATGTAGCCACTCCGCCACATGCTATGTATGGCGAATCTGGTCACGCGCACCTACGTTGCGTCCATTCGCAACCACCAGCAGGTGCGCGACGACCTCAATTCGCTTGGGTTCGCCGCCTCGAAACTCTGGAACGTCGCCCGGTGGACCTGCGACTGTATCTGGAGTGAAACCGGCACGATTCCAGACCACGGCACGCTCAAAGCGTACCTCAAGAGTCACGAACGCTACGCGGATTTGAACGCTCAATCCAGTCAGGCAATTCTCGAAGAATTGGCTGAAGCGTTCGACTCGTGGTACGCCCACCGTCAAAATGGCAACGGGGACGCGAACCCACCCGGCTACCGCAAGCAGGGCGACGAGCATCCCCGCTCGACGGTCACATTCAAAGAGGACGGTTTCAAACACGACCCCGACCACAACAGGATTCGACTCTCGAAAGGAGCGAATCTCAAAAAGTCGTGGTCGGACTTCGTTCTCTGCGAGTACGCCACCGGCCCGGATGTGGACGTACAGCACGTCCAGCAGGTCCGAGCGGTCTGGACCGGTAAGGAGTGGGAGCTGCACATCGTCTGTCGCGTCGACACTGGCGATCCGGACCCTCCCGGCGACCGGGTGGCAGGTATCGACCTCGGCATCTGCAACTTTGCCGCCGTCGCGGTCGGAGACGAGGCCCTGCTGTACCCCGGCGGCGCACTCAAAGAGGACGACTACTACTTCCAGAAGGAGCGAGCGACGTGCGACGACAGCGACTCCCACAAAGCGCAACGACTAGACCGGAAGCGCCGGGGGCGGCGTGACCACTTCTTGCACGCCGTCTCGAAGGATGTGGTAGCTGAGTGTGCGGCCCGCAACGTCGGGACGATTGCCGTGGGCGACCTCTCTGGTATCCGCGAGGACGCCGATTGGGGCGACCACGGCAATCTGGACCTGCACGGATGGGCGTTCGACCGCTTCCTCGAGATGCTGGAATACAAAGCCGCCGAGCGCGGCATCAGCGTCGAGCGCGTGGACGAGCGCGGCACGTCCAAATCGTGTGCATCCTGTGGGACGACCGACGACAGCCAGCGCGTCGAACGTGGGCTGTACGTCTGCGACGAGTGCGGGGTGGTCGCCAACGCCGACGTGAACGGAGCCGAGAACATCCGACAGAAGGTACTCCCGAATCTCGTCTGTGACGGGGGAGATAGGGATAACGGCTGGATGGCACAGCCAGCGGTGCGCCTGTTCGACAAATCCACGGGGCAAGTCGCCCCACAAGAGTGGGCGTCCCGCGAACCATAATATCCCAACGCTTGGGAAACCGCGCCGTTCACGGCGCGGAGGATGTCATGTATAGTGTAACTCGTAGATTGCTTCTGCTAATAGGTGTCAATACTCTACACAGTTTTAATCCGTGAATTGCCGCAAGGTTAATCCATCCTCCTATACCGTTTATAAAATGAGGGTTTGGAGCTTCATTGCAGAAATTAAAGCAGAGAAAGCAGCATAGCAAATGATATAATTAACACAATTGAAACATATAATAATAAACCGACAAACTCGATCAATCTCATATCCAAATGAGTACCATATTATGAAGCGACACAGCGCTCCATACGACCAAAACTGAAAGGTATGCTACATTGCTCCACAGATCGATATTATGTCTCGATTGTGCGACTCCGGGAAGCAGGTATTCACCAAGAAAGAATAATAACACTAGTGACACCGACGAGAGAAAGAATAGGCCGGGGATGATTCCGAGAGTCTCAACAATAAGTACGACAATCGGATTGGCTTCTCGCAGTCCGATGCTTAGCCCATAGTACGTGAGACTCGCATCTATAGCTCGTACGAAGACCAATCCGATGAGCAGCGGATATTTATTTTCTGCGAGTACTTCGGTACTGCTGCTGGTAGCACAATTAGTGGATGCCACGGCTCCTCGCACCATATCAGAACTGCTCTACAGGTTGGGATCCGATACGCTGGTCTCTGACCAGCATATCGATCTGATAATCTGTCTCGAGACGCTGGAGTGTCGTATCAGCTTCTTCCTCCAACTCTCGTATTCTCTGGAGGAGATCGCCGTATCGGTCGTCCTTTTCTAGCTCTGTTTTGTCGAGGTTCGCTTCTAACGTGGCTTTCCTCGCGGTGAGTGAGAGAAGCTCTGTGAGTGAATCTTCGTATGTTAGAATCAGCTCTGCAGCTTCCACAGCTCGAAGAAGCTTTGTCCGGTCGATTGGTTTGAGAAGATAGTCATCCACATCGATGGACGCTAGGTCTTCCGTTGGCTGAACAGCTGTTACCATGATCACCTGCTGGGCATCGCCGCCTTCACGAATTGATTGTAGCACCTCCGTGCCAGAGAGGCCCGGCATTCGACGATCTAAAAGGACAATATCAATCGGTTCCTCAGCGAAGATTTCCAGTGCATCTTCCCCGGAATAGGCCACATGAACCTCGAACTGCTCCTGTAGCCAAATGCCAAACAAGTCAGCGAGATTCTCTTCGTCTTCGACGATCAGAACGGTACTGGAATGGGTCATCTATTCTCACTCACGCATCTCGTTCGACGATGACACGCACCGTTGATGCGTACATGACCGTCACAAGTGCGTCCTGAAAGAGAAACTCCACAGAGGGCATATGACTGGTCTCCTCGACTGTACGAGTTTTGAACAAGCCATCTAATTTGTCTGCATCAACAAATTCGAACACCGGAGGTGATCTACTGAGTTCCGGCCAGTCTTCGACAGCTTCCATAAGTGTCTCAATGACCGCATCCGAAACACGGACAGGTCTATCAAATTCACGCACTATTTGGGAATCTGTACTCCATCCCGTAGGTTCAGACTCTCGGTGCGGAGAGCTTTGGGCCATAAAGAATACATCTATTCTACAATCAAACGTCTTCTACCCTCTAATATCGGGTTGCCAAATTTAATGCCTATATGGAAAGGCCCACTATTTGGAGCCAGTTTTCCGAATGTCGATAAGCAGGACAGCCCGAGTACTGTAGAACGTGATACTGAGGCAGGTCACAGCTCGGTTGAATCCTGATAGAGAGTCGTCAGCAGATTAGACTCAGCAGCTCGAAGATGCTGGTTGAACGTTGACTGTGCGATATCGAGAGTCTTGGCAATCGACGTCGAATCTGCATCCCGCGGCCAATTAAAATATCCTGCGTAGAGCGCCGTCTGCAAGACTTCTTCTTGCCGGGCGGTAAGAGCTCCATCAAGACGTGCTGAGAGAGAGGTATTAGTTTCTCCCCGCTCACTATCCAGTTTGGATAACAGGGTGAGATCGCTGTAGTCTTCCCGGAGTGAACTCAGATATTCCCCGACGTCGACGGTGAATGGCACGGTTACTGAAACCACGATCTCGTTGGACTCCGAAGCGTTTGTGATTTGATTTATCGCAACTCCTTGATCGGTCAGTTTCTCGCAAAAGCTGCTGTTCCGCACCGGGACTTTACAGTAGATACCATTTCGAGAGTCGCTCAAAATGACCGTCTCTGGATCGAAACCAGCAGCTTCGAACGCCTCGGGGGTCACGTTTTCACCGGTCACTCGCGCGAACAGGAGGTGATCTGGACTCTCAGTCACTACATTCAACACTTCGAGATCCGTCTCCATATCCGAAACAAGAGTTGCAAGGCCAGTATCGTCCTCGAACTGAATTTCGAGAATTGTGCCCCCACCAGATAGAAGCGCCGCCTTTTGCCGGAGTGCTGATATCCCGTGACCTATTATTTGACCGAGCTCTGTGAGGGCTGTCACCTCTTCTTCAGCGAAGGCGTTTGGTAGTTTGGAGTGGACTTCTAATACGCCAAGGATCGAAGCCTCGCTCTGTAGTGGTACAGCCACAATCGAGTTGGTGCCATTTTTCAGTGCGTCTTGTTCCCACTCCGTTTCGGAGCGAGCGGTCATTAAGTCGCTCTCCACGACCGAACGTTCAATCCTGTATGCCCGTTCAGTAGGTGGCAATGTAGAGTTACTCCGCTGGGTATTGTCATCTGCTGGAGTGTCGTTCGCCCCCACTTTTTGATATTGGAGCGAATCCGTTTTGGCTCTGACCTCGATCGTATTCGTATTAATATCTTTTTTACCGATCCACGCCCCGCTAATCAGATCCAGATGAGCTAAAGCATTACAGACCTCTTGCTCCAGTTCTTCTCGTGTATTTGCACTGATAACCGTGGCACTTATCGACCGTATCAGTGTATTGATTCGATCCAGTCGTGTCAGCCGTTCGTTTTGCTCGTTTAACCGCTGGTCGCGTTGCCGAAGGGCCGCCTCTTGTGCTGTTCGTTCGAATGCGCTTGCTGCGTTCGCTGCTAACGTCTTTGCCAATTTGTTCTTTCTTGAGGAGATCTCTGGCGTCGTGGTCATCCCCACCAACAGAACCCCCTCTGATTCTAGTGAGTAGAGTCGCCACGACGAGAACTCCTCTGCCAACCACTGGCTCGACCGAGTATCTACTACGTCTTCGTCGTCAGGAGCCAACTGTTCCGTTCGAGTCACATAGGTCGTCCAGACTGGTGTGTCTCCTTCAGAGATAGTGGGAAGGTCAATTTCAGTAACATCTTCCGTGGATGCGTGTGCTAGTGGGACCAAGCGTCCCGTGTTCTCTTCTCGTGTATATATCGCGGCAAACTCGAATCCGAGTTCCCCGACTGCGGCAGTTGTCACGGTCTCGCCGATGCTACGTTCCGAGTCCGCTGTCATTAGATCGCGGGAAACCGCATGCAGATCCTCAAGCTGTTGTTCATACGCGTACCTCTCTGTAATATTGTGGTAGTGTTCAATCCGCCCGCCTGCATAAAGACCAGTTTGAATCGGTCCGCTCCAGTACTCCAACCACTGCTGCTCTTTCGAAGCCGTCTCAGGGATACGGACGATGGCTTCGACTTCGGAATTCATGTTCTCTAGAGAATGAGTTACGAGGTCAGACAGTGTTTGCTCACCTGAGGGATATTCCTGGTACGATTCAGAAGCAATTCGACTGTAGTCAGACCCTTGGATATCGTCTCTATCAACTCCAAGTAATTCTTCGGTAGTTTCGTTTGCCCACACCACTTGTCCATCACGGTCAATTACAATGACCCCTTCCTGTGATGTGTCTAATACGTCTTCAGTGAGGGACTGGTACTGCTGTTGTTCCCTGCGCTCTGCTGCTGTTCGTTGCAGGCGCTCGATAGCCACTCGAAAATCCCTATCTGGCAGGTTCTGGAAGTACCGTTCGACTTTATCCTCGAGTTCTGTGATTTGGTCTGTGAGTGCCTGGTATTTTGGGCTCGTTTCGAGGGTATCTGCCTCCATGACGGCTTCCAAGGTCGATTGGCGTTCTATCAGCGAGAACAGCTCTTGCAGATCCTCGTTGTACTCGGCACGAGTGAGCATCTGGGAGATAACGTCTTCGAGGTCGTCAGCTTCAACGGGCTTTTCGAGATACGCATCGAATCCCATTTTGACGATATCGAAGTCCGGTGTCACCGCAGAGACGATAACCACCTGGCAGTTCGACTCATATTGTCTGAGTCGCGTGAGAACCTCTCCGCCGGATAACCCGGGCATCATCCGATCCAGAAGAACGATATCGACAGTCGCATCGAACGCTTCCAAGGCTTCTTCGCCAGAGTACGCGGTTTCGACAACATAGCGGTCTGCGAGCCACTCTGCATACAGCTCAGCCAAACTCTGGTCATCCTCGACGACCAGGATTTTTGTATTTCCGTCTTGGGTCATAGTTTACGACACGATGCCCGGTTTTTCTGAGTCCTCTCGAGCCGGTTGGGTGGGGACTTCCAGTCTGATCTCACTCCCATCGCCCGAGGTTTCAACTGAAATCGATCCCCCGGCACGAGTCACCAGTGATCGCACCATCCACAATCCGAGTCCCTGCCCGTGACTCAGCGGCGTTTCTTCGCCAGTTTCGAGGAGATTTTTCTCCATTTCCGGGAGTCCAGGCCCAGTATCGGACACACAAACCTCTACCCACCGTTCATCGGATTGCGAGACACTGATCTGTACGGATGGATGCTCAGTATCGTTCGCTGTGATGGCGTTCTCAACGAGCTCAGAAATCGCCTTGTCAAGTTCACTCGGTATTTGTGATTCTAGATCGTGGTCGGCTGTGATAGTGATATTCGCATTAGCATATTCGTCTTCTTTTTTGGCTTGAATATCCTGAGCTATTTGCTGAGCACTCTGGTAGGAAGCGAGAGCGCTCTCGCTCGTGAGTATATTCTGGAGCTCTTGGGTCTTGTTTGCCATTCCTTCCCACTTGTCGAGAATGTCTCGGATCGTCGCAGCGCGCTGTTCACGAGTGTCTGTCTCTGTGTCCGACGCAAGCAGATCGACATACCCTCTCAGTTTCGTCAGATCATTTCGGATATTGTGCCGCATAATCCGGTGTAAGACCTGGACGTGTTGCTGACGCTGTTCCTGAGCTGTAATATCTCGTGCCTCAAATACTAGGAAGCTAAGCTCCCCGTGCTGGCTTGAGATCGGCTTGATCGAGAAGTCGAAGCTGGCGAGTCCATCAACGCCTTCTGCTTCCACGTCGAACCGAACGAATGAACCCGAAGATGCTTGAGTAACTGCCTGTCTAATTTGAGTTTGCACTTCAGACGAATGCGCGAACAGAGGGCATTCCCAGAGCGGTGTGCCTCTGCTCTCCTCCACACGTATGCCGCCGAACTCCATGAAGGGGTCGTTTAGCTCAAGGATTTCACCACTCTGGGTCATCAGACCCGTCAATTGGAACGTTTGATTGAATACGGATTCGAATTTTTTCGTTTGTTCTCTTATATTACTGATGTCACGTATATATAACAGAAACCCACCAATTGCTTCATCGTCAAAGAGATTCCGTCCACGTGCCTCTACGGTAATCCACTCGTCATCCGCATCCATTGCTTGGAACTCTAGCTGAACGCTTGAATCGGAATCCTCCACGGCGGCGAAAAACGCTTCCATTACACGTTCCCGATCCTCTGGATGGATATAATCAAAGACACTCTCTTGATTTAGCTGAGTTGGATCATATCCAAGAACCCGTTCAGCAGAGCCACTAAGATAGGTGAAACACCCGTCGCGATCTAAGATAGACACGACGTCGACTGATTCCTCAACGAACCGCTCTGTTCTACGCCGCTGTTGACGCTGGTTAGTAAGATCTCTGATGACCATCCCGTATCCCAGGAACACTCCATCTTCAGTTTGAAGGGGAACGTATGAGACTTCTGCAGGGAACGACGATCCATCCTGACGGACTCGCTGTCCTTCGTGAGTACTTTCTCCTGCGAGTGATGCCTGTTTTAATAACCGATCAGCAATCCCACGTTTTTGATCCTGTTCAGGGTGTAACTCTGCTGCTGGCATACCAATTGCAGTTTCTTCGTCATATCCAAAGATGTCGGCTGCTCCATCGTTCCAGCTGTCGATCTGTCCATCGTCATCGAGAAGTACAAAGGCGTATTCTTCGAGACTTTCCGAGAGGATCTCGAATCGCTTCCGCTCCTGTTGAATCTGCCGAATCCGTCGTTTTTGATCCGTTATGTCCGTGGCAATCGCGACAAGTCTCTCTCCAGTTTCGTCATCGGGTATCAGAACAGCATCTGTGTGTATCCATCGCGTTTGTTCGTTGGCATCAATAACTCTGAAATCCGCAGACAAGTCGTTGATATCGCCGACTCGTTCTAGTGAATCACGAACACGGTCCCGATCTTCCGGCGCGACGATCTGTACGAACTCTTCATAGTTGTCCGGATCATGGCCAAGTAAATCGACAAGCGTGTCGTCGAATGATATCTGATCCGTCTCAAGACTCCACTCTGCAATACCAGTGTCCGTTCCAGAAAGAACCAATTCGAGTTTCCGGTTTTGTTCTGCCAGGCTCCGAGTCCGTTGCCTCCGACCTGTTACGTCCTGCTGTATGCCAATAAACTTCGAAAGCGTCCCATCTGCATCAGTGACTGGCGTGACAGACAATCGATTCCAGTATTCACTTCCGTCTTTTCGGTAGTTTTTCAGTTCTACTGTTACCGGTTCACCGGCCGCAATCGCCTCTCGAAGCTTCGATATTTCGTCTGGGTCTGTCTCGGGTCCCTGGAGGAAACGTGGATTACGACCTAAGGCGTCGTCCTCCTGGTAGCCAGTAATGTCGGTGAATCCTTTATTTACGTACTCGATCGGGTTGTCTTCTCGCTGTGGGTCGGTGATCATGACCCCAACATTCGAGGAGTCAATCGCTTGCTCCTTGAGTTCGAGTTCACGCTCCCGTTGCTGTCTTGCAGTTTCATCGCGCACAGTACAAACGAGGGGGCCATCATCGATGATAGTCAGAGAGATCTCGGCCGGGAAGGTCGTTCCGTCCGGTTGGGATCCGGTTACTTTGCCCCGCCAGTGCCCCTCCGACTCAAGAACAGGGAAGGCTTCCGACTCAAGACGCTCTACCTCATCTTCGTCATAGAGCATCCGCCAGGAGTTCCCGATGAGTTGGTCAGTATCATCGAATCCATACATATCCACGTGTGTCTCGTCGATGTAGGTGTATTCTCCATCCTCGAGAATAGCGAAGCCGTCTTTTGCATCCTCGACAGCCTGCTGGAACGTCTCTAATTCGCGACGGCGCTGCTCACGGGGCGTAATATCACGACTGGAAATAACGAGCGATTCGACTCCTGATTCCCCTATAACGGGACGGATGGTCCCGGTAAAGAACCGAATCTCTCCATCCGGTGTTGGGTATTCGGATTGGAAACTGACGTACTCACCTGACGCTGCTCGATCGATCCAGTCTTTTAGATCGTCCTGCAGAGTCTGAGAGTGTGACCACCACTCCCCCTCCCAAATCGGTTCCCCCAACATCTCATCTTTAGCGTGCGAAACGTACTCCAGGGCTGTTTCATTCACATCGATCACTTCACCAGTGGTTTCCAGTAATCCGACCAGCATCTCAGGATCTTCGAACACCGACTCGAAACGCCGCTCATTCTCCCGAAGTTCCGCTTGACGCCGATATTTTTCAGACACGTCACGGACAACACAGACGATTCGATCGTCTTCCAAGCGTGTCAGCGATAGTTCGGTCGGAAATTCTCCCTTGCCTGCTGGAGATGCAGTTACAGTACCTCTCCACTCTCCATCGGACCAGAGGGCTGAAAGCGCCTCATCCTCTATGCGCTCGACCTCGACGGAATCGGTGTACAACTCATGCCAGGTCTGCCCGAGTAACTCGTTTTTGTCCTCGAACCCGTATATGTCGGCATGCGTTTGATCAACGTACGTGTACTCCTCGTTCTCCAAAATAGCAATCCCATCACTCGCGTTTTCGATAGCTGATTGAAATGACTCCAGACGACGTCGGCGTTCCCGCTGTTCCGTCACATCTCTCGCAACGGTATGCATATAGGCCGTCCCATCGCGCTCGATCCGACGGTTCGAGAACTCCACATCAATTTTACTGTCGTCGCTCCGAAGCAATTTTGCGTCAGTGGTTGCTGGTTCGCCAGCTAAAATTTGGGCGTGGTAGTCCCGATAGGCATGTAAGTCGACCTCTTCGTGAAGATCGGGAATACGCATCGAGAGGAGTTCCTCTCGCTCATAGCCAGTTAACTCGCAAGCAGCCTGATTTACTTGGACGAAATTCGCATCTGAATCACTAATGAAAATGGCATCGTTGGAGCCTTCAAACAACGTGTGTGTCCAATCACGTTCAGCCTGTAGCTCCTCGTGTCGTCGGATTCGTGAGATTGCAGCTTCAAGATTCGAAGCAACGAGTTTTGCCAGTTCTGAGTCTTTCTCGGTAAACGCATCCACTTCAGTGGCTCCGACACTCAAGACGCCGAAACCTGAAATTGGCACAAGAATTTCGCTCCGAATCGGGGTGTCTGAATTATACGTGCCGTCGGCCTCGTGGACATCGTCGAACGCTTCCGGACGATTCTGTCTGTACACACGCCCGGCGAGAGAATCAAGTGGAAGGATAGGTGCATCGCCGATCACCGCTTGTGCCTCAGTTGATTCGGCGATTGGGCGGAGTTCGTTTCCCTCCTCATCGTATTCCCAGATCGCCGAAAGAGGCGCATCAAAATTGAGATCCAACATTCGGACAGCAACGACAGAGACGTCCTCGATAGAACCAGCTTGGTTCAGTTCCGAAGACAATTCGAGAAGTCCCGCGGGGGTATGTTCCGTGTACGTGTCTCCATCGCTCATACATCCGATGTTGTTGTTCCGCTCTATTATGTTTTCGCTTAGAGAACCATTTCATATCGGCCCTAATAGAATTAGATCGATAAATATAGGGTACAGCTATTCACCCTTGAGAATCAATCGTGGTAACAAGATGTCGACGGAAGCAGTTGAGGTACTCGGGCGGAAATACAGCGTAGATATACTGCGGGCGGCGAAGGAACCGCGATCAGTTAGCTGGCTGAGTCAAGAGCTAGATATCCCGATTGCCACCTGTTATAGACGTGTGAAGGAACTTTCTGAGAATATGTATTTAGAAGAGGTCACTGCGGACGAGAGCAGGGATAGAACACAGTACTGTCGAACGGCGGATAGTATTGAACTCAACCTTGCATCTGACGTATTACTTAGCGGCTCTCGATCTTGGGAAACTCGAGAAGTACCAAGGGATACAATACCGTTAGATTCCGTTACGCTTGATGAGTTCTCCCAAACGATTGATACTGTCGAAGACTACTTCGGGAGTTTGATCGACGATGTTGCTGTTCATGCATCCATTTCACGCCGGCAACTTGTGGCGGTGCTGGCACGCGCCCAGCTCTCGGGTCGCCAACTCGACACCGCGGGACTGACCGATAACGGCGACATCGTCCACCAGTCGAACGATGAGACACTCTTTTGGCTTGACGGTGGTTTCTGGACGGATCTGGGCGGGCTCCACTACTTGAGCCCAGACGAGGGACGAGCAGCCAGAGAAGTTCATCGCCGACTCATCGAGGCGGTCGCCGGAGACGTCGCCGACTACAATCGCGAGCGCGATCCGTTTATTCTCATTAACGAACCTTCTGGGCGCTAATATCGTTTCTGCCTGGTCACAAACCTCGAAGTCACTCGTAACTTCGCTCAGCCGCTGGCAGAAGCCTACCGGCGTCGGTGGGGAATAGAAACGTCCTACCGAAAAGTAACCGAGTTTCTCCCGAAAACGTCGTCACCGACGTTCTCTGTTCGATTGTTCTACTTCCTGCTTGCCGTAGCACTCTACAATCTGTGGATGTTGACGAACCTGCTACTTGCATCGGGTCGGGTGGTCGGGAGCACTGCTGTCCTCCCGCCCGCCCTGTTCCGGTAATTTCTCGATCTAATATAGTCACGGATGTCCGGTCCCACAGGTGATCGAAACGCATAATTCCGAAGCAAAGAGATTGAGAGCTGTCCGACTACACGAGAAACGCCAGTTCCATCTACAAGGATACGAGAAACGTACCTCGCAAGAAATCACAGGCTAACCAACCGAGACAAGCACCACCCATGACGGCTCTTCCAACGATGACCATCGAGCACGACGGTGAAGAGTTCTCAATCAGTTACGAACCATGGTTCACGTGCGGCGACTGCAACGAAAGCTGGGAAACACGCCACAGTGGTGACTCCGACCAGTTCACCCAGCAGGATCGTACCTGCCCACACTGCGGAACAACAAGCGGGCACACCTACACCAAGCGCATCCACTACTACACCAAATACGACACCATCCCGTTGAACGACCCGCCACTCGACATTCAGACCCACGCAGATGCCGTCCGTCACTTTGCAGACAAACTTGACGCGCTTGAAGCAAACGGCTGGGAACTGACACAATCGGATGGCGTGCACATCTACATCGAGAAGACCATCACCGAATCCACCGACTCTCCGCACAAAGTAGACCACGAACTCCAGTGACTCGTCGTGCAGCCGGAGTCTTTTCCGGTCGCACCACGGCTACGTGCCAAGCATCGGGCCCAGGGAGTGTACAAACTTGTGGAAGCCTCCACACGGGTCGGCGAATTGGTCGCTCCTTATGCGAGCTATAGCAAACCGAAATAGAGATAATTAACTACGCTCAAACAGACTGCTCACAGCCAAGAAGACAGAATAAGGAGGGCTGTCTTCAGGATGACGGAATACGGTAACTCGGAGCAAGAACGCCAGCAACGGGATTTCGAGACTGTTGTGGAAGCCGTGCTCAGAGATGCGGTCGAACTGTTCGAGAGCCAGAAGCACACCAATTTAACAACACTTCATAGAGCTAAGGACAAGTTTGTCACATATGCGATTGATATGTATGCGGTGCAGTCAGTAAGTTGTGAAATTGTAGACAAACCGGCGAATCCACGACTAATCATCGAAAAGAGGGCTGTCAACATGTTCAAACAGCGGTATAACAATCACAATAATAACGGGACTGATATTCCCCTCTCCTAAACTTCCGAAGCGACGGGAGTTGGCACACCGTCAGTCGCGCCTTCTCGTATTCAACGTCAATTCGTCTCAGAAAAAGTCGGAGTTTCGGCCTATATGTGGCGACTTGGTGTCCGCGAGCTGTGATTTGAAAAGTAAAATTGAATAGAATCAGTCCCGTTAATCGCAGGGTGCCCACCGATGGGGTGTTTGAGCTTCCGCCCTGTTGGTGGGTGGTTAACCGAGGAAGTGTCCTCGCTCCAAATGGTGATGAAACGCTCCTGCCCGAACCCCACAAATTCGGACCATCGCGCTCAACAACTGGTGTTGGAAGGGGCGGGGACAGCCTTCCTCTTCGGGCAGCATATTTCGACAATCGAAGTGTGAAAACCCGTGGTGTGCTACCCTTGTCTCATACGTATTGGTAGTGGGTATTTCCACAGGGTAGCCACTACTTCGTGGTAGCAACTTAGTGGTGAACCGCCTCGGGGTCAAGCTCCGAGGCACTCGGCCTGCTCCGCCTGTAGACATAGCACTGGACATCTCCAGAACTTTCAACCATTTTGACGCTCTTCGTAGGCGTTGAGAACCTCACGATACCGGTTTCGAATAGTGACGTTACTGACGTCAGCAACCTCGGACACGTCGTCTTGAGTGATATTTTCACCACAGAGCTTCCCCGCCGCATAGACGGCACTCGCAGCAATACCAACCGGGTGTTTCCCGCTGTGGACGCCGTTAGCTGTGGCCGCTTCGACCAGTTGGCGGGCTTGTCGCGTCGTGTCATCGCTACAGTCCAGTTCGGAGACGATACGCCCGACGTATTCTATTGGATCCGTCGGCGGAATCTGCACGTCGAGTTCCCGAACGACGTATCTGTAGGTGCGTTTGATCTCCAGCGAGTCGACACGGCTGACGACAGCGATTTCGTCGACCGTCCGCGCAACGCCATCGAGCCGTGTCGCGGCATACAGAGCCGCGGTTGCAACCCCCTCGATCGAGCGCCCTGGCAAGAGACCTTCCTCTAACGCGCGCCGATACATCACGCTTGCAGTCTCGCGTGTCGGCTTGTGTACCCCCAACGCAGAGGCCATCCGCTCGATCTCGCCGAGTGCCTGCTTGAGGTTGCGCTCTTTCGAATCCCGTGTACGGAAGCGTTCGTTCCACGTCCGTAGTCGCTGGAGTCGCTGGCGCTTTCGTGGCGACACTGGATTTCCGTATGTGTCTTTGTTCTGCCAGCCAATATTGGTCGAAAGCCCTTTGTCGTGCATCAATTGTGTCGTCGGCGCACCAACGCGTGATTTCGCTGCCTTTTCAGCCGAATCGAAGGCTCGCCACTCCGGACCGCGGTCGATACGTTGCTCATCAAGGACCAATCCGCAGGCAGTACACACCTTCTCCGACGTATCACTCTCTGCGAGTACGTCCTCGCCACACTCGGGACATCGCTGCTCCTGTGCTTGCTCTGTTTTTGACTCTGCGGGTGGGGCAGTCGTCTCGCGAGTCTGGTTGGTCATATCTCCCCTTTCATCTCATCAACAGTAAACTTTTGTGACCACCAATAGTTCCTATAAACTGTGAAAGAAACCTATTATAGTTACAAATTGTAGTTTGAGTACCCTAGCTTTATTCTCTCATACTACAAACCTCGATTGATGAGTTCCGATCAAGAGCACCTCCGCGAGACCGACACTGAAGACCGATTCGATTTCAAAAAAGAGGAAGCAGCTGCGTTCAAGGCTGACCAAGGGCTGACAGAGGAGACGATACGGCTCATTTCTGAGGATAAAGACGAGCCTGAGTGGATGTTGAAGCGACGACTACGTGCGTTGAACCTCTGGCAAGAGATGCCGATGCCGACTGATTGGCCGGGACAGCCGGACCTCTCGGAGGTCGACGTCAACGAGATCGTGCCGTACATCCGCCCCGACGTCGACGTCCGCGCCGGCGTCGACGACTGGGAAGAGTTGCCCGAGGACATCAAGGATACATTCGACAAGCTCGGTATCCCGGAAGCCGAAAAGAATGCGCTCTCCGGCGTGGGTGCCCAGTACGAGTCCGAGGTCGTCTATCAGAATATGCAGGAGCGCTGGGAAGAGAAAGGCGTCATCTTCTGTAATATGGATGAGGCTGTTCAGGAACACGAAGACCTCGTCCGCGAATACTTTATGACGAAGTGCGTGCCGCCGAGCGACAACAAGTTCGCGGCGCTGCACGGCGCCATCTGGTCCGGCGGCTCGTTCGTCTACGTTCCCGAAGACGTCACCGTCGAGATGCCCGTCCAGGCGTATTTCAGGATGAACTCCGAGGGGATGGGGCAGTTCGAACACACGCTCATCATTGCGGAGCCAAACTCTGAGGTTCACTATATCGAGGGTTGCTCGGCCCCGAAGTACTCGGCGTTCAACCTGCACTCGGGTGGCGTTGAGGTGATCGTGAAGGAGAATGCCCACGTCCAGTACTCGACGGTGCAAAACTGGTCGAAGAACACCTACAACCTCAACACAAAGCGTGCGATCGCCGAGAAAGATGCGACTATGGAGTGGATTTCGGGGTCGATGGGCTCGAAGGCGACGATGCTGTATCCATCGACGATCCTGAAGGGGCCGGGCGCGACTGACAACCACATCACCATCGCGTTCGCCGGTGAGGGCCAGAACATCGACACCGGCGCGAAGGTGTACCACAACGCGCCGGACACGAAATCGACGATCGAGTCGAAGTCCATCTCGAAGGACGGCGGCCGTACGAACTACCGCGGGCTGGTCCACATCGCCGACGGCGCGGAGAACTCCTCGACATCGGTCGAGTGTGACGCGCTGATGTTCGACAACGAGTCCACTTCCGATACGATGCCGTATATGGAGATCAACGAGTCGACGGTCGACGTCGCTCACGAGGCGACTGTCGGGAAAATCGGCGACGAGGACGTCTTCTACCTCCAGTCGCGCGGTCTGGACGACGACGACGCAAAGCAGATGATCGTCTCGGGCTTCATCGAGCCGATCACCGAAGAATTGCCCATCGAGTACGCGGTTGAACTCAACCGACTCGTCGAACTCGAGATGGAGGGCTCGCTCGGATAGTAGTTCATCTGGACTACGCCACTCTTATCGAGGATATCTCATGGCTATCGATCCACACTTCGAAGAGAACCGCGATGTCGCCGAGCACCACGAGGGGCACCGAGTCTGGGGGCCGGTCGACGAACCGGAGAAACTCGGAATCCACGGCACACACGTGGCTGTCGACTTCGACATCTGCATCGCCGACGGTGCTTGCCTCGAGGACTGTCCCGTCGACGTGTTCGAATGGACGGATACACCGGGCCATCCCGAGAGCGACATCAAAGCTGATCCGATCAACGAGACACAGTGTATCGACTGCATGCTTTGTGTCGACGTGTGTCCCGTCGACGCCATCGACGTTGATCCCGGGAGAGCGGGGCGCCTGTGAGGGGTGATTGAGGACTCGCTTATGACCCTACCACTCCAGTGCTACCGGTGCGGGACAGAGTATACCTATCTCGGTGAGAGTCCACATCCCGCTCAGTGCCCGGCGTGTGGATCGTCGTGCGTCCCGCCGGCTGGCTGTCTCACCGTCGTCAACAGCGTTCACTGGGAGAGTGCAAACGGGCTCGCGAAAGTCTGGGTCCACAGCGTCGATGAACGTGACCGACCGTTCGAATTCGAAGTCGCTGCACACGGTCGCCGTGGCAAATTAGTTGCGATCAAAGTTGACGGCGTGTCGATTAACCCACAGATTGACAAGACACTGGAAACGCTCCCACCGGCAGTGAGGGCCAAAATCGAAGCACAGGGAATAACAGACATCGAGATTGCGACAATCACGAACTCGAAAGCATGATACCAAGCCAGATTACGCAACGACCGACATCAGCGAGCATCGGCTCGAAGGATGAACTCTGGCGTACGGTCGGAAGGGGGCCAGTAAAAAGATGAGCACCGACATCAGATTCACCGACTTCAAATCCGACAAGCAACCCACATGGTGTCCCGGCTGCGGTGATTTCGGGACAATGAACGGGATGATGAAAGCGCTGGCGAACACCGGGAACGATCCGGACAACACGTTCGTTGTCGCCGGTATCGGCTGTTCCGGGAAGATCGGGACCTACATGCACAGCTACGCGCTCCACGGTGTTCACGGCCGCGCACTCCCAGTGGGTATCGGGGCGAAGCTGGCGAATCCGAACCTCGAAGTGATGGTCGCCGGCGGCGACGGAGATGGCTACTCGATCGGTGCGGGCCACTTCGTCCACGCCGTCCGCCGCAACGTCGACATAACATATATCGTGATGGACAACCGCATCTACGGCCTCACGAAGGGACAAGCCTCGCCAACCTCGCGTGATGACTTCGAAACCTCGACGACGCCCAAGGGGCCGAAACAGCCGCCGGTCAACCCACTCGCGCTCGCGCTAGCTGCCGGCGGGACGTTCATTGCGCAGTCGTTCAGTTCAGATAGCCAGCGGCACACCGAGATCGTTCAGAAAGCCGTCGAACACGACGGGTTCGGCTTCGTCAACGTCTACAGCCCCTGTGTGACGTTCAACGACGTCGATACCTACGACTACTTCCGAGACACGATTGTCGATCTCGCCGAGACTGACCACGATCCGACGGATTACGACGACGCTACGGACGCGATTATGGACGGCGATAAAGAGTACCAGGGTGTACTCTATCGGGACGAGCACTCGGTTGCCTACGAAGAGCGTGAAGGGCTCTCAGAGAATATGGCGGTCATACCTGACGGAGCGCCGGACAATGCAACGGATCTCGTTCGGGAGTTCTACTGATCCCTATGCCTGAATGCGCTACCTGTGGCGGACATATTTCGGCTCAGTTCGCACGAGTGTTCGGCGACAAGGACGGCGTCGTTCTCGCGTGCCCGTCCTGCTCGCCCAATGCTGGTATTGGAAAAGAAATACGACAGCGAACGGATCATATATAGGGCTTCTCTCTCCCAGGCCCTAACCCAATTGTATTGATGTCCGTGGACGGGCCGAGTCGTACAAATTATTAGAATGTACCTTCGTTTATTGATTGAGTATACCACGACTACGATTACCACTCATCAAGATCGTATATGAGCAGTAATGACAAACCCAATCAATCGAGGTATCGTGCTCTGTTTGAGAACAGTCGTGATGCGCTGTTGTTGTTCGACCGTGACGGGTATTTTGACTGCAATACACGCGCAGTCGAACTCTTCGGCCTCAATGCAAGGGAAGAGGCGCTCACGTATACACCGTGGGATCTTGCACCGCCAACCCAACCTGATGGCGCCAACTCGAAAGAGGTCGCACAGGCACACATCGAGACGGCATTTCAGCAGGGCGGCGCGTTCTTCGAATACACCCATCAGACCGTAGGCGGGACAACATTTCCAGCGGAGGTGAAGTTGACCCGGTTTGAAGACGACGGCCGGCCAGTCCTGCACTCCCTAGTCAGAGACATCACCGAGCGGAAAGAACGAGAACGCGAACTCACAGAAAGCGAGGCCAAATACCGGAACCTCTTCGAGAGCACCCAGGACGCTCTTATGTTACTGGACAGGCAGGGATTTTTTGATTGCAACGAACACACCTTGGACCTATTCCGCATTGAGTCCATAGATACGTTTGCTGAATGTACCCCGTGGGACCTAGCACCGCCAACGCAACCGGACGGGAGAGACTCGGAGGAAGCAGCCCAAGAGCACATCGAGACCGCTTTCGAGACAGGAACCGCCTTGTTCGAGTGGGTACATCGTCGCCCCGACGGGACTGAGTTCCCCGCGGAGGTCAAGCTTAGCCGATTCGATCATCGTGGAGAACCACGTTTGCACGCATTAGTCCGGAACATCTCTGACCGGAAAGCGTACGAACGACAGATACGGGAACAACGCGATAATCTCGAAATCCTGAATCAGGTACTTCGCCACGACATCCGTAACGACATCCAATTGATAATGGCATATGCAGAGTTGGCTGCCGACCAATCGGGGTCTGACTCTATTCGAGAACACCTAGATATTGTTTTAGAAAACGCAGAACACGCTGTCGAGATTACGACGACTGCTCGACAAATGGCAAAAGTGATGCTCTCAGATACTGAGAATGTCGCTCCAACTCCTCTTGGCCCTTCGCTTTCCAGCGCAATTGAAGAAGTACAGAACACCTACCCGGACGCCCTGGTCACGCCTACTGCTGCCGCGCCGGAGACACCGGTTCAGGCAAATGATATGCTCGAGGCGGTCTTCCGCAATCTTCTGAAGAACGCGATCCAGCACAACGACAAGGAAGTCCCGGAAGTGGATATCTCGGCACGTGAACGGACAGACTCTGTCCTGGTTCAGATTGCGGATAACGGACCGGGAATCCCGGATTCAGAGAAGGAGACCATCTTTGGGAAGGGGGAAACGGGCCTCGACAGCTCCGGCACCGGGCTCGGCTTGTATCTGGTCAAGACGCTCGTAGAATCTTACGGCGGGGTAATCGAGATAGATGACAACGAACCCGCTGGGGCGGTTTTCAGCGTCACAGTTCCGAAAGCGGGCTAACCGCTATAGACGTATTGTATGTGGCTTCAGTCATAGACGCTCTTCATTATGATTTACTCGGATCCGTCAATATCCCACCTCTCGTATTCCGTAGAAAATTCACGACCCGTACAATCCCCTTTATCCAATCCGAACAGGCGGAACTCCACGTTTTCAAATGGGATTCCCCATACCCCAAGGTCAGGAGGGAACTCTGCATTCGACGCGATACTTGCGTATGCTTGCTGTTCCTCCTTTTCTGGAATCTCGTATAACTCTCCTGTGATGATAATGCTTCGCCATATCGACTCGTCTTCAGCATCCTGTTCATATACAGTAAGGCAGACATTCGGATTCGATTCAATGGCTTGATTCTTTCGTCCTTCGTATCCACCACCCCATTGCATTGGGAACACTGGTTTCTCGGAATCGTATCCAAAAGACATTGGGATCGCATATGGCTGATCACTTTCAGCCATCGCGAGGACCCCAACACCCTGTCGAACAAGTGCCTCGTCAATTTCGTCCTTAGCAAGATTCCTCATATGGAAGCATTCTCAGTTGAATGCACTAAGTGTTGGGCCGCTTTCGGATATTTCGCCACACTCTTTGCCGGATATCAAGAGAAGCCCGACCAATTTCGGCGACATCTGTGTCATCGTCATCTTGGCCTACGTCAACTATACACGGAATGGTTATTTTACATCTTTCAGAACAGATAGTCTCGATTCGCCCATACAATACCAGTTTCTGTGTATCAATGCCCGAAGATTAGTGATAACTCAGTCACCGCGTTGATTGATTAACGTCGGATCAAAATTCTCTCCCTTCCTCACGACGTTCTCATTTCTGTCCAAGACAACCAGCCCTCCATCCTCTAACTCGGACAGAGACAAATGAGTTAGCTGGAGACGGAGTTTCGCCACTTCCTCGTTTGCAGATGGAAGATCAGTATGAAGTAGATCCGTTCCAGAGATCACGATCTCACCAGAACCCGAAAGCTCTATATCGTACTCCTCGAAAACGAACGAGATCGTCACAGTATCGTCACCGCCGAGCAATTGGTCCATCGCATCTGGATCAATTACGTCTGCTACTGGATCAATATCAAGCGGGTCTTGATACGGTCGTGCGAAAGCATTTGCCAGTGCAGCCGTATTCTATTATAATGGGTCGACTGAATGATTTCACTATAGAGGATCTACATGAACTACGCGAGCAAACAGAGGGAGAGATCCCGCGAGAACGTGTTCTCGCGGCGATTGGCCGGAAGCAAGGCGATGAGATCAGTACACTCGCTGAACGTCATGGTGTTGTCGAAAAGACGATTCGCAATTGGCTCGATCGGTTCGAGAATGAACCGATCGAGCAGGCTCCGTACAATCAACCCCTACCCGGACGCCCGTCAAAGCTCGAAGATGATCAGCGCGAAGAACTGTTTGAGCATCTGCAAGAACCCCCGACTAAACGCGGCTACGAGCAACAAGCTTGGTCAACAAAACTCCTGTTACACCACGTCAAAGAGAAGTACGGCGTTGAATACAGCAAGGGTCATGGACGGAAGCTAATGGGGAAGGCCGGGCTGTCCTGCCGGACAGCACGGCCGCGTAATCACGAAGCTGACCCAGAGGAAGAGGCCGAATTTCAGCAGACAGTTCAAAAAAACGACCCGAGCTGAGCGAGAAAACTGTTGTTGTCGTCGATCAGTTTACCAAGCGTGTCGGTACCGTTCAACGCCGTGGCTGGTACCCGATTGGGTCAAATCCGACGATAGAAACATCGAATTCGTGGGATAAGGTGACAGTACTGGGCGCTGTCACCGACGACGGTGACAGCTTCTACTGCTGGACCGAAGAGAATCTCACGTCAAAACAAGGCATTTGGCTGCTTGGTGCGCTCCAAGAGAAATTTGGCGAAGAGCTGGTTGTGTTTCTTGACCGTGCTGGGTACTTCTACAACAGAGATCTCTGGGAGCATGTCAGTGATGAGCGCGCGACCGATACTGTCGGAGACAGTTCGGTCGCGTGCGTGCACGGAAACGAGGAAGGTAAGGAGCACCTTGACGTCTGGTACTTTCCGTCGAAATTGCCGGAACTCAACCCGGTCGAAGGATGCTGGGATCGACTCAACGAGTGGTTCAAGCATCGTCTCATTCCTGATCTTTCGGCGCTAAAACAACAGATCCAACGAGGACTCTCTACAGTGTCTGAACCGAATATCTGGAACTATCTCTGTCCATGATCACCGGTAAAAGCTAACGCACGACCGTATGATTCGTCACGAATGCAATCGCTTCAATCATAGCGACGGATGGAGGGCGCTCACCAATCTGGAAATGCCACTTGTTGGGTGCCGAGTTGTCTTGATTCGCGCTCACAATGTTTTGTGCCACCTCATACCATATGAACACAGACTCTGACTAGTCTGACGGTAGGGCGGCTGCCTGTTCGAACAAATGATAGAATACTGTAGACTCCGCCCGTCGCAAGTGATAGTGGAACGTCTGTCGCGAAATGCCGAGTTCCGCCGCCAGTTCGTCGCCGGTTTTGAGCCGTGGGCGCTCGTAGTATCCCCCGAAATACGCTAATTGCAGCGCTGCTTGTTGTCGATCAGTCAGTTCCTCATCGACAAACTGTCGGAGATACGTCGGAGTCAACAGCCGTCGTTGAGCGACGAGTTCGATATCCGAATACTGTTCTCGAATCGCCTGTACAACAGTCGTTGAATCGACCGTTTCTGGGAATCTCCCAATCACTGTCGCCGTGTCGTCTTTGATCGTCACCGTTTGGAGTTCGCCGTCGAAGGTATCGAAGATGGCGGCAATTGACTGGTCAGTGGCAGTTACGTGGAAGCGAGCGCTCTCCTCCACGTCTTTCAGGAGTCTGAAATCGGAGGCGGATGGAAAACCGCTCTCGACGAGACTCCGAACAATCTGGGGTGACAGCCCGTTTACTGCCCAGAATAGGCGTTCCGTTCCGTCAGAGAGCGAGACAGTCGAATCAAGAGCCAGCTCGAAGTCTGCGTCTGTCTCTGTACGGCAGAGTCGAGCAATCTCCGCGGATCTAAACTCCAGTTCCGCGGTGGGATCAAGGACGTCCCTGCGTTCAAGAGCGTACAACGCGTACCCGATAATCTCGCCGAGTTCCGTGAGAATGCGCTGTTTCTCTTGGTTGAATGCCTCGGAGCGATCAGCGTACACCCCAAGCACGCCGTATACCGTCCCTTCATACCCCAAAGGAACGGAAGCGTACGATCGTATCCCGTGGGTATCGGCAAGGTGCTTCCAATAGTCGTAGGGAAGATCAGCGAGATCGTGTTGGACTTGTAATTCACCGGTTCGTACGGCGTGCGCAGCAGGACCCTCGTCGAGCGGAGGTGCCTTTTGATCCAACATCTCATCAAGATAGGTTTCCATATCCCCAGCCATCGCCCAGGGTTCGAAGTCATCGAATAGTGACGACAGTTCACCCATCACTGTCGATTGGTACGCATCGAACTCCAGGAGCGTGTCACAGACAGCCTGTGCGACCTCCTTGCGCGTCTCGGCCCGTGCGACGGTCTGGACGATTGCCCGGATTACGGTATTGAGTCGATCGATGCGCTGGAGCTGTTGCTCGCGCTCTTTGAGGTCGGTAATATCTCGCCCTTCCGGCACAAGCAATATTATTTCGCCGTGTTCGTTCGACACAGGGCGGAGTGAAAAATCAATGATTGCGGTGCGGTCGGCACCCTGAACTTCGACCTCGAACCGAACGAACTCGCCGTCGGCTGCTCGGTCGATAGCGTCTCTCAACTGGGCTTGCGTCCCGTCGGAGAGCTGCCACCAGTAGGCCTCCCAGAACGGCTCCCCGACGACGTCCTCTCGGGTCAGGCCCCCAAAGGAAAGTGCGGCCTCGTTTGCATCGATAAGCGTGCCGTTGGGCTCCAGAACACCGATAAAATGGAACGTCTGGTTAAATATTAGCTCATAGAGGTCCTCTTGGCCGAGATTTTCCATCGATAACTGGAATGAATCTTGCCCTTCTCGAAGTCGACTATGCGCCGACGGTGCCAGAGAGTGAGCAGCATCATATAACTCATCGGATGACTGCTCCGTAGGTCGCCACCACACTCGACCTCTCGCCCCGACTTTCTTTGTCTCAAGAGCACCTTGGTTGACGAGGACATCTAACTTGTTGTAAATCGTGCGCGCTGTACAGTCGAACTCGGCTGCGACCTCCGTCGTCGTCACCGGCGTGCCAGCAGGTGCGAGCGTGTCGACAGCATTCAACACGGTGGCTGGCGAGGGTGACGCAGAACTCATACACCCAAAATGCACGCAAACCAGAAAACGATTCCGTCAACAGAAAACCCGAACAGTGCCCTCGAGAGACCCCCGCAATTGATATCCTCCACCCCACTCGCTCACGGATTTGCCGTTCGTGGTTCGAGACGGCGGCCGTCTGGTAGCCACGCTTTAGACACTCGAAGTGCTTGCGGTGGCTATCACCATCGTGAGTGAACCGCCTCGAAAACCGGGGAACACTACAGCACCCCATTTCCGTGGCAAACGTGTATCGTTTCTAGTTCCGTAACCCTATACAAAATGAGCTACGATACGGAACACGTGGGAAACGCGGGTGACACTCCGAAGATGATCATCGGATCCCCACGTTCGCAGAATTACTCGAGAACCCGTCCCTCGCTAGTCTCTATACATCGATTCGGCGCTCAGCGACTGCCACGGCCCCCGAACTTGTTGAGTCAACGACTGACTCGAAGAAGACGGTGTTCGACTATCTCGATAAACTGGAGCAGGCAGGCCTGATCAGCAAGGTTGACGAAGATGGCGGAACCGCCGTATACACCGCTGAAACTGCGTATGATCTCGTCGAAGCGCTCTATTCGATTTTCGATCTTGGTGACGATGAGCCGGGCCCGACGACGTACACACCGGATGATTTCGACGAGGACGAAGGCGATCTCCTTGGGGAATTTGCCGACAAGTAGACCGAATGACGAGGCTCAGCTCGTACCGGTGAGCGAGATGACGGAATTCTTGATACCACGGGGAATAGCCCTACGAAATGAATGGTCTCGAACTAACGCTCCGCCTACTGAGCGGTGTTTTGCTTATCCTCGCAAACGGATTCTTCGTCGCGATCGAGTTCGCACTCACTCGCGTGCGACAGTACCCTAAGTCCGAGTTCGACGTCCCGGGACTCGAGCGAGCCTGGGAGATGACACAGGATCTCGAAATCTATCTCACGAGTTGTCAGGTCGGCATCTCTGCGACGAGTATCGCCGTCGGCATCGTCGCGGAACCGGCCCTGGCTTCGTTGATCGATCCAGTGTTCGAGAACACGCTGCTCACGTCGATTGGGGCGGGTGGCATCCTTGCGTTCGTCATCATCAATCTGCTCCACCTGACCCACGGCGAACAGACACCCACGTATCTCGGGGTTGAGCGGACGAAGTTCGTCGCTCGGTACGGCGCGACACCGCTGTACTGGTTTGCCAAGCTGCTCTATCCGGTCATCGTGCTCGGAGACAGCGTCGCCAAATGGACGCTCGGGCTGTTCGGTGTCGAGATGACCGGTGCCTGGCTGGAAACCGAAACCGACCGGGTCGAATCCCGGGCGGACCTCCGCCATCGGCTCGGGACTTTGCTTGACCAAGGGAATCTTTCTGAGGAACGGCAAGAAGAGATCCTGAACGCCTTCACTGTCGGCGAACAGCCCGTCAGCGATATTATGACCGATCGTGAGGACATTATTTTTCTCTCGACAGCCGTCTCTGCGCAGGAAAATTTCGATCGAATCGGAACAAGCCCGCACACGCGATTTCCCTTGATTGGTGACGATCCAGCCGACTATCGAGGGGTTGTCTACGTCCCTGCAGTTGTTGATCAGATCGACGAGCTCCGGCATGGCGAGGTGACGTTCGAGGATGTCGCTGCTCCACCGATGACGCTCCGAGCAGACACGCTCATCAGCGATGCCGTCGATCAGTTTCAGGACGAACATCAAGAACTCGCGCTTGTGTATGATGAGGACGAGGAGAACGTCGTGGGACTGATCACTGCGACAGACGCCCTCGAAGCAGTGATGGGTGAAATCGAAGACCCCCTCGACATCAAACTCAAGGAACAGAAAAGCGCCCCCCAGTGAACTGGCTGTACGAGTCCAAAGCCGACAAAATCTCCACGCGCTCCTATTCAGAGCAATACTTTTCAACTTACTGATTAATAACGTACATTCTCAAACGCTTTATTCGTCCGGCTACAATCACGGATATGAAATTTGATTTCACGCGCTCAGTGGTTCCGCTCGCCGCAATCGTCGCCGTCGCAACAGTCGCGCTCACGTCCGTAATGGCTCCCTCAACGGTCTTCATGATGGTTCTGCCCTCAATGATCGTCTTCTCGGTCGTCGCGTTCTTCTTCGGACTGAAACACGGCGAGTTCCGTGCCAGTCCGTAGTTCACTTCGGGATGTCCGCGAGGAAGCTCCACTCCCGCTCTGAGTTACGCTGATTCTGGGCAACTTACTGACCTTCAGAAGTGATATCCAACGCTCCTTCTTCTGCCAGACGGCGTCGGGAACTTTGTGAGGAGAGTAAACAATACCCGTGGTCACGGCGCCGTGTTTTCACCGTCTGCCTCGACAATGTATATAATAGTAGCAACGTATACTCCACTTGGAACGGAATGGCTGTACTGGACGACCTCTCCGGATTCGAGTTTGAGGACGTGGTGGAAGACGTCTTTCGAAACCTCGGCTACGAGAATGTCCGGCAGGCCGAGCGGACGGCCGACGAGGGGCGTGACGTCATCATGGAAGAGGTCGTCGACGGCACCCGTCGTGCAATCATCGTTGAGTGTAAGCACACGGATACAGTCGGACGGCCGGTCGTACAGAAATTACATTCGGCCATCGCGACGTTCGACTTCGAGGGGCCAAAACACGGGATGGTCGTCACAACCGGGCGGTTCACGAACCCCGCTCAGGAGTACGCTACCCGGCTTCAGCAGAACGACGACCCGCATCCCATCGAGTTGCTAGACGGCGAGGACCTCCGTGAGATCGCCGACGAGATCGGCCTCGACCTCTACAACGGTCGAATCGAAATCCTCTGTGACGAGACGCTCCGCCCGTACGACCCGGCAGCCGATGTGGAGGCGGCCGTCGCGGAGGCGTTCCGCGACATCGAGAACATCGAGGCCGCCGACCTGCCAGCGCCATACTCGGAGGCGACGTTTCGGCCAGTCGTGGCAGTCACCGCTGACACTAACGCGGTCTTCGAGACATCGGTCGGCGTCATCCACCGAATCAACGCACGGACGCGGTTCGTCGTTCACGCTGACCGCGGACATCCACAGGTAGCTGACGACGACGTCGCGACGCTGGTCACCGAAAACCTGCACGCGACGGTCGACCTAGACACCGACCGATTCGGCAATGTATTCGACGACGTTGAGGAGCGCCGGTTCGGACAGACGCAGACCGCGTACAAGGAGTGGGCCGTCGACCGCCTCCAGGACTTCCACACGACGACGGTGACCTACACCGGCGACAACAACGTCACGTACAACAAGACCTGCGAGCCGAACCGCTCGGACATCTCTGTCCAGTCGATCGAGCCAGTCTACCTGCCTGAGGTGCGGCATACGACCGATCTCAAAGAGTACACCTATCCCTACGATTACTACGCGGCGGGCCCCTCTCGGGTCACCGCGGAGGACGGGATCCATCGCTGCGTCCACTGTGACACGAGCGGTGTCGACAAGACGTACACCTACTGTCCCAACTGTGGAGCGATCGCCTGCGACAGCCACATCAAGACCGAACGGGTGAAGCAGGAACCGGTCTGTACGGGCTGTGCGGTAACTGAGCGGTTCGCGTTGAAGACGAAGTACTTCTACGACGATGGCAATCTCGAGGCCTTCCGTGAGGAGTACACCGAGATGCCGATCCACGAGAAAGCGATGGAGAACAAACTCTTGGCTGGGGCGAGCGTGGTTGCGGCGCTGCTAGTTGTTATCGGGCTACTCGTCATCGGCGGTGTTATCTAGATCACGGGAATCTCCAGATTGAGGAGCCCAAATCAGTCGGCGCGTGGGTGTCCTCAACACAGGCACGAAGTTTCTCGGACATCTCTACCCCAACCTCGATACGCTGGTTCAAAAGGAGCTGGTCAAGAAAGGAGACAAAGACTGCCGGGCAAACGTCAATACAGTTACCAAACGCGGACAGCGAGTACTCGAAGCCCGGCATGACTGGGAACGCCAGTACGTCGAGTTATAATTCGTACCGAGCGATATCACTACAATCGCATTCGGGACAGGAGTCCTGGAGCTCATCTAAACTGGTCCCGCAAGATCGACACTCGAACAGTACTGTTGTATCAGGTGAGCTCGGAGACAGCCGCTTTAGGACTCGTAACATAGAGACTCACTGTGGGTCAACGACATCCCGGCACTCGGGACATTCAGCCCAGACACCGCCCGCATACTCTATCAGAGTATGACGGGACAGAATCTCACAACCGCAATGCGGGCAGTCGCCGAGGTGCGGGTCCTGAGTGCTCATATGAGTGTGAAGCGTGTGACTGAGGGACGCAATTCCCTCTGCTTCTCTCTAAGGGGACAGGCCCACATATACCTCAGTGAACCAAAGTGAAAGTGGAAGCAGAGGTTAGTCTACTTGAGGTAAAGCCTGCCGTCTGAGAGATTGTCGTCGTCAAATCAATCTGGTGAGCGTTGCTCGCCCAACCGTTCACGTACGTATATACGAGAGTATCTTGATATCCTCCCCGTCCTGAAGGCGAACTTTTAGCCTTGCAACTTCGATAATTGGCGATTGACAGAGCACTAGTTTCGAACGAAGAGTATGAAGCACCGAAGCCGCCACGTCGAGTCACAGGAACCACTCAAACGCGACCCACAGATTGAATCCGACCGGTCGCATGCATCTACATAGCGAATGCGGATCGAATTCGACGACGGAACCCTCCTGCTCCGTGACGCGCCCGAGAATGTGCCCTACGCGGAGTGGGACGACCGCGTCGACGAGCATCGCACACAGGCATATCGATATCGAGCCCTCCTCGAATGGGCCGGCACATGGACGGGCAGCGACGACCAAGCCACGCTCCGCGATGGATTCGGTCGGTCCTGCGAGGATGCTGCTCGGGCCTACCCCGACCTGGAGCTTACGCCGGCGCTCCACATCGAACCGCGCGACTACCAACAGGCCGCCCTCGACGCCTGGATCGACCACGACCGGCGAGGGAGCGTCGTGCTCCCCACGGGCAGCGGGAAAACCTTCCTCGGGCTGCAGGCCATCGCTGACGCCGGCGTGAGTGCGCTCGTCATGGCGCCGACAATCGACCTGATGAACCAGTGGCACGCCACGCTCACCAACGCCTTCGGCGACCAACTTACAGAGTCGGTCGGCGTCCTCGGTGGCGGTAGCCACGACGTCACCGCGATCACAGTCACCACCTACGATAGCGCCTATCGCTACGTCAACGAATACGGCGACCAGTTTGGGTTGCTCGTCGTCGACGAGGAACACCACTTGCCAGCCCCGACCTACCGGCAGATTCCCGAGATGATGATCGCGCCGTATCGCCTCGGGTTGACTGCAACGTATGAGCGGCCCGACGGCAAGCACGAACTCCTCGAGGACCTCCTCGGCCCGGTCGTCTACCGTGAGGACGTCGACGAACTCGCCGGCGAATACCTCAGCGAATACGAGACGATCCACATGTCGGTCGAACTCACGGCCGATGAGCGCGAGCAGTACGACGAAGAGTATCAGATCTATCGGGACTACGTCGACAGTCACGAGTTCGACCTCTGGAAAGAGGAGGGTTATGCGGAGTTTCTCAAACGCACGTCCTACGACCCGCAAGGCCGGCGGGCACTTATCGCCAAGCAACGCGCCGAACGAATCGCCCGCACCGCCGAGAAGAAACTCGACACGCTCGACAATCTCATCAAGCGCCATCACGACGACCGCGCGATCATCTTCACCGCCAACAACGACTTCGCCTACGACATCTCCCAGGAGTTCATCGTCCCCTGTATCACCCACCAGACGAAGACCGATGAACGTACTGAGATCCTCGAGCGGTTTCGCACGGGCGACTACTCGATGCTCGTGACGTCCCAAGTCCTCGACGAAGGCATCGACGTCCCGGCGGCAAACGTTGGTATCATCCTTTCCGGGAGCGCCTCGAAACGCCAGTACGCGCAACGGCTCGGGCGCATCCTGCGGCCCACTGACGACCGCCAGCCCGCCCGTCTCTACGAAATCATCACCGAGGATACGATAGAAACGTACGTCTCCCAGCGCCGTCGCGAGGGGGTGACAACTAATGCTGACGGCTGACCTCGCACGCTCGCGCACGGGTGACAAGACGGTTACGCCGCTGTTCATCGACTCTGACGAGGAGCGCTACCGAAAGACTGCTCGGGAATTGCTCCAGTTGTTCGAGGCCCATCTTGGCGAGCCGAAAGGTGATCTCGAGGACGCCATCGGTGAGCTGACCGTCGCGGATACGGACTACAAGATCGTTCAGGGCCTCGCGAAGCTCCTCAAAGACGAGTGCGAATTCGAGGTCGTGGCCTCCGTCGAACCGCGCGAGATCCGCCAGCAACTCTTCGAGAAAGCTAACGAGCGCTATCCGATCGTCCGCCAGCCCACCCTCGGCGAGGACACACAGAAACTGGAGGTGTACAGCGCGGTCGCCGACGACCTCGGGCTGTCGCTCGAAGAGTGTTATCGCGGGATGTACGCGGATCTCGAGGACAACAAGCGACTCGTCCGAATCGGGACGCGGACGGCCGACCAGTACGCCAGTGATGATGATGCATCGACGTCGACGACCAACCTGACCGGCAGCAGCGACGCGGAGTACGAACACACGGATCTCACCGTGGACTGGTTGTTGACCCGGTACAACCTCGCGCTGGCCCAAGCGGTGCTCTACGATGCGACGGAGATGCGAATTCGCGTCTGGGATCACTTCGGGACGGTCTTCAGCTACGTGAAGCTGTTCGGGTTGATGCACCGGATCTATCCGATCGACGCCGACGGTGAACGCGTCCCGAGTACCGACCAGGCCGCCGGCTACGAGGCCGTGCTGGACGGGCCCGCGTCGCTGTTCTCCCAATCGCAGAAGTACGGGATTCGCATGGCGAACTTCCTGCCGGCGTTGCCCCTCTGTGATCGGTGGGAGATGACCGCGACGATTCTCGTCGACGAGACGACCGGCGAGACTCGACAGTTCGCGCTCGACCACACGGAGGACCTCGATTCGCACTACAGTGCTGGCGACCAGTTCGATAGCGATGTCGAGCGGACGCTCGCCCGGAAGTGGGAGCGAGCGAATACGGAGTGGGAACTTGTCCGAGAAGACGACGTCTTCGATCTCGGTGCCGAAGTCATGATCCCCGACTTCGCGATCGAACATCCGGATGGACGACGAGCAATCTTCGAAATTGTGGGCTTCTGGACACCCGAGTACCTCAACGAGAAGCTGGCGAAAATTCGGGGGGCCGATCTCGACCACTTGCTTGTCGCAGTCTCGGAGCGGTTAGAGTGCTCAGCGGACGACTTTGAGGGGGCGAGAGACCGTGTTCTCTGGTTCAAATCAGGGATTCACGTCTACGATGTGGTGGAGTTGGCAGAGGCGCACGCCATCGACGGACACGCCCCTGATCAGCAACACTGACCGGGGCCGCTTCGCCGCAAATATTCCTCAGGATGACTACCAGCCTTCGCTGGGTGGCGGATACTGCTCGACAGGCTCGCCTTTCTCTTTCACGACTTCCGGCTCTGTATCGTTGGTTCCGCCCTCGTTGATCTCCTTGAGGATGGCATAGAAGCGCCATTCGTCACCGTAGTCGAAGAGGTAGCAGATCCGGTCGCGTTCGTCCAAGTCCAATTGACGGGCCATCTGACCGACTGTCGTCTCGCCCGCGTCATACTCCTCGCCACCGCGCAACATTCCGTCTGGAGATTGTTCGATCTCTCCAGGGCGCTTGTACTGGACGTCGCTGTCCCAGTAGTCCTGGTCAGTTCCGAAGAACCAGAGGTGATCCTGGTCCAGTCCGACCGCGCTGTTGAGCACCGACTGGAACTCGTCGATGGTTCGGTCCGCCCCGACGATGATGTCCCGCCACAGCGACCGGGGATCGTGCTCGTACTTGACGCGGAAACGGTAGGTCGTCATATTTGTGGAGTTCTTTTGTATCGACGCTGGTGACGTTATCGGTCGAGCCAGTAGTGCCAGTCCGAAACGGCCTGCTCAGTGTCATCACTGGCTTCAACCGGCTCCAGTTGGCTCAGTGGGACACCGAACTCCCGATCCATCCACTCGATGGTCACGAACTGCTGGCGGAGCGATGGCTCCGATGACGGTTTGCCGACCACACGAACCGTCTCCCCTTCATCCAGCGGTGATACTTCCTGCTCTTCGATACAGCGTGCCTCGAAGGGAACGTCCATCGTCTCCTCCAGATAGATGTGCCACCCCATCGCCTGCTCGTCTTGGGTGTAGGCATCGACAATGATCTCCATCTTGATGCGCTCTTCTCGCTCCTCGTCTCGCTCAGTCATGGTTCACCACCAGCCCGCGTGTGGAACTGTGAGCCCGACTTGAACTCCGTGAGTTCCTCGATCCGGTCTTCGAGTTCCTCGATCTCCCCGCGCAGTTCCTCAGGTTCGTCACCTTCGGCGGCCGCAAGCTGGTCTTTGAGTCCCTGGAGGCGTGTCTCCTTGCGCTCTTCGTCCACCTCGGCCTTACGGACGTACTCGGACTCCTCGATCTCGTATACGTCGCCCTCCGAGAGTTCCGTCACGTCGAGGGCGTCGTCTACCTTCTGGCGGTCTACACCCATTACACGCTCCGGGTCGATCCCGGCGTCTTCGAGCGTCTCCAGCACCTCGCTCTCGTCTTTCAGCGAGCGGTTGCGCCTGGTTGTGCGCTGGACCGAACCGAACGAGCCACTGACGGGACGGTCGTAATGGAGCCGGTTGAGCAACACGTCGGCAACGTCCTGACGGAGGTCGTTGGCGTTGCGCTGAACGTCCGAGAGCAGGGTGTAAAGGTTCACGAGGGCGTCCGTCTCTATGTCCTCTAGGACCTCGACCTCGTGGCGTTCAAGCGCGTCGATGAGCAACAGTGCATCAGCGTACACGTCCAGATCCGGCTCGGTCCGTTCCTCCTCGATTGTCTCAGCTTCGTCTCCCGAATCGAGTAGCTGGCTGGTGGTCGGACCCTCTGTCTCACCGATCACCCCCTGATCCTCGTCGATCTCGAAGCGCGGGTGAAGCGACAGGACGGCTGGATACGGATCGGCGTCGGGCGGGAGTCTATCGAGGTCGAAGCCGTCCGGCTCATCGGTAATCCGTCGGTACAGCGTCTCGAACTGGTCGCGCTGAAGCGGGCGTGTCTCGTCGATGTCGCGGTCCAGAAAATCGATGATGACCCGTTGCTTCTGTACGTCGGAGACATGGAATCGGTCGTGTGACAGCGGCGTGGTGAGCGTCGCGCTATCCGGGAGATCGTCAAGTTCCTCGAGAAGCGTGTGCCAGCTGACGGTGAACGACATATGCCGTGGTTGTGTCCCATTCAGACTAAACCTTATTCTCGATCCGGCCGCTGGTGGGTTCAGGACCGCATCTTCGTGCCATTCGATCAGGCACACAACGTGAGAATACACATGGTGTCACAATCAGCACCCGATGACCAAGACAGTGAACTCGGTCGTGAAGTTCTCCCTCGGCTCGCTGTACGAGAGCGTTCTTGATTCCGTGAGTTTAGGTCAAAATCAAGTCGGGTTTCTGAAACTCTTGGTCTGTGAGAGAGTTTAGTGGTTCTGTACCCGCTTGATGAAGTCCGGACCCGCTGCTCTGAGCATCTCCGTCCATGACCTGAACTCCGTCCGATCGTCGACGTAGACATCGAGATCAGGTTCCGGGATCATCTCGAACTCGGCCAGCGTCGTGACCTGCCACGGGCTGTCCTGCATGAATTCAGCAAACGTCTCTGCGTCGGTATAGAGTCGCATAAACGAACTCGGAAAGAACGCCTCGAAACTAATCGGTACGATGTGATCGTCGCTCTCGCAGTCGGGCGGCAGCGCCGCATCCGTGTCAAGTTCCGATTCAAATCCTACAATCTCGATACTCATAGCTTCTACACGCTGTACTCAGATATAAGCGTAAACGGCGATCGCGGTATTGGGGACGGTGGTCATCGGTTCTTTGAGTCTCAGACGGTCGCACGGTTCGTTGGAAGTCCGATAGTTGGCTCTTAGTCTCCGTCAGACGCGGCCTGCACCTCCTCAAGGAGTTCGTCTGTGGTCGTCCATGTGTGCGCACGGTCGACCCGCTCCATCGACAGCAAGTAGTGCGCGAACATCCCGTCGTACGCCGCGTACTGCTCGTCTTGGGTGTCGTACGTCCGATAGAACGCCCGGGTCCGCTCTCGGTAGCTTGGTTGATCGATGTAGCCAGCCTCCCAAGCATGCCCGCCGTGAGAGTGTTCGTAGACACCGATAATGTGGTCGGCGTAGCTTATCAAGAGCTTGAATTTCGAGGTAAAGAACTCGGTGATATCGAGGATTTCGTCCATCAGAAACGCATCGACGTCATCGTCTTTATCAGATGCAGTGGCCTCGGTCGCCAGGTGGTCCCGGACAGCCTCGAGACGTGGCCGTTCGTCCTCGCCGTAAGATCCCAACACGAAGTAGGATGTCGTATTGATGAACCGCCCGAGGTTCTCATGCATCGCCGTCTGGATCGCCTCAACTCGTTCGGGCGTGAGTGCCTCACCGGGTTGTGCGCCCAGTTTGTCGATGACCGCCCGGGTACTGTCGTCCTCATTCATACTGTCGAAGAGACACCATCGCCACCTAACAGTACGGAAACGAGACCGAAAGTGGAATCGATAAGCGGTTATCCGACCATTCCGAATTTCACCGAAATGGTTATCCGGCGCGACTTCGAACGAGTACACACGATGTCCCGGCCCGACGCTTCCACGTTCACCCCCACGAAGGACACAACCGGCCTTGACCCGATCGAAGCGCTGAGTGCTCTCGATGACACGACCCGCGCGAACATCATCGGGACGATCGTCGGCCATCCCAAGGGTGCGCCCTCGAAGAAGGAACTCGAATACTACAACCCGAGCGTCGCTGCCTCGACGCTCACCGACCACCTCACCCATCTGGAAGAAGTCGGGCTGATCGAAGTCGTGGAACGCGACCGAGAGGGCCTCGAACGGGGCCAACCGTACCGCTTCTTCCAGCTCACCGACGCTGCCCGCGAGTTGTTCGACCGGAACAACCTCTTTGAGTCTGACGCGTATCGAGCGATGTTCGCCGAAGTCGAGAAAACGGATGAAATCGAGGCCGCCGAAGCCGTCGAGCGGCCGGACGGACGGAGCCCAAATTAACCTTGGAGCGTATGTTTTTGCCGGATGGAGAGCTCGACATCCAAGATATTCCGGGAGCGTAACCAGTTCAAGGCCGACAAGAGAGATAGATTTCTATTTCGATTCAGAACAGATAGATCGAACATTAGGCACGCATCATTTCCATACTCCGAGATTGTGGTTGATGATTCGTAGGGGTTCGGTCAATCCACCTGCAGGAATGCTTGAGTGGTCGAGACCACCAGTACTCGGGGTAGGTCAGGCGTTGCGAGGGAGTTTCCGGGCCTCGATGGTTGCAGACACGAGGTAGTCACCGAGGTCCCGGTTAGCGTCCCAGTCACTGATGAACTCGATGCTTTCGTCCTTGGGCTCTATCTCGATTGCTTCGAAGCCGGCATTGTCAAGTATCGCTTCGAGGGCGTCGACTGTTGAGGCCCCAGCGACGCAGCCAGTCAGCGAGTCTGGATCCATCTTGACATCGTCCGGGAACGGCGCGGTTTGGACAACGTCTGAAATGGCGACACGGCCGCCGGGCTTGAGGACCCGGTAAGCGTCATCAAACACACGCTGTTTTTTGGGAGCGAGATTGACAACGCAGTTCGAGATGACGACATCGACGGTTGCGTCAGCAACGGGGAGATGACTAATCTCGCCGAGACGAAACTCGACGTTGTCGGCGTCGTTCTTCGTCACGTTCTCTCGCGCTTTCGAGACCATCTCCGGTGTCATGTCGACACCAATGACATCCCCGTCTGGGCCGACCTCCTGTGCAGCGAGGAAGCAGTCGAAGCCCGCACCGGAGCCAAGGTCGAGTACTGTCTCACCGGGCGTCATCTCAGCGAACGCCTTCGGATTCCCACATCCGAGGCCGAGGTCCGCACCGTCGGCGACCGACGCGACGTCGTCCGCGTCGTAGCCGAGGCGTTCGCTCCCGGTTGCGTCCGTGTCGCCGTCACAGCATCCACCGCTGTCGGTGATGTCGATGCCGACATCGCCACAGCAGTCTTGGCCATCCGAAGCGATAGTCCCGTAGCGTTCGCGCACCATCTCGCGGGTTTCCTCGGGGTTGCGGTCACTGGTCGCTGTCTCAGTATCGTTACTCATAGGTCCCTCGCAGGTCGTCGAGCGTTTCGAGGAGAGCCGAGGTTGTTTCGGTCGCTTCGTAGTACCGCCAAGAGCCCTCCTTGCGGCGCGTGACCAATTGTGCGGTGTACAATCGGGAGAGCGCTTGGCTGACAGCACTCTGACTGACGCCGACTGCGGCTTCGAGATCACAGACGCAGACGCCGTCGTCGGCGTTCGCGATTCGGCGAAGCAGTTCGTATCGGGTGTCGTTCCCCATCGCGGTCAGCACCTGGAGATCCGTCGCCATCGCATCCGGGTCAACGTCGCCGGGTGGTGCACAGCAGAGAGCAGTCTCTTCCGCGGTTCCGTCAACGATCGCGTCCTCTGCCATATCAGCTTCAGCTTATACAAGCAAATACTAATATGTTTTCCCCGACGGAACCATTCGCAACTGTAGAATCATCTTAGACCCTCGTTGCAGCCTCAACACCACCGATTTGAACTCCGAATCAGTGCGCTAAAAAGACGAGTACATCGACGAAACTGTCTGAAGTAAAATCCACGTTCAGGATTATGCGTGCTGAATGCGTATGTATTGAGACGACCAGTCTCAATTTCTACCGGAGCCTATCTACATCTACAGAACATCCGGAAGACGACTACTACGACTCTTCTTCCGCTTCCTCCCCTGGAAGACCCACACCAAATTCGTTGAGCTGCTTCTGCCTGCCCAACTCAGCAGTAATTCTCTCCTCACATTCTTCCCGGAGGTCATTCTTCAGATCCTCGATTCGCCAATTA
>Ga0207720_100292_pt1 | contig 40413 bp, 36 predicted proteins | sample A23P2SouthBayCA_2_FD_187751 | JGI IMG/M metagenome (GOLD analysis project Ga0207720, IMG submission 187751) | Aerobic enrichment media microbial communities from Eden Landing Ponds, California, USA - A23 E3 (2) (SPAdes) | ecosystem: Environmental > Aquatic > Marine > Unclassified | place... | reverse complement strand
GGGGTCGGCCTCGGGAGAGGAAATCGCGAAAAAGGGGGGAGCCTCGCAGATGAAAAATTAGAGACGTCGGTTCGAAGGCTACTCCTGCGGGTCGGGGAGCCGTCGGTTCGCCAGCGCCATCGGATCGTCGTCGTCGGGGCCGAACGGCCGAAGGACGACGCCGAACGCGGTCGATTCGACCGGAACCTGATACCGATCAATCGGTTCTGTCGGCGTTCCGCCGAGGCCGGTCACGCGGTGGTCGAGGTTGAACTCGACGGACCCGCGGTCCTCCAGTTCGTACTGGTGTTCTGCCTCCGCGAGATTCGCCCACTGTTCGAGGCTGACGTTGGCGTCCCCCTCGCCGAACATTCCGAGGAGGGAAATGTCGCCGCCCGAGAGCGTCGCCCACCGTGTCTGGGCCTTGTTCCCGTTGTCGGTCGGGGAGAGGTACGGGACGTACTGTTCGTCGACGGAGCCAGCGTAGCGCCCGATTGGGACGCCCCACTTCCGGTCGGGGTAAGTCTCCAGTTCGCCGCGTCCGTACCACTCGAAGTCGTCGAATCGCTCGGGGAGTTCGAGCTGGACGCCAGCTTTTGGGAGCCAGCCGTCGACCGTCTCGCGAAGCCCCTCGTTGGGGCGGGCCTCGACGTCGATTGCCACGTCGCCGCTCCCGTAGACGCGGTAGTGGTAGCTGGTGGCGAACCCCGGCCCGTTCGCATCACCCACACTGTTGAACTCATCGAGCGGCGACCACGCCACAGCGCCGTCGAGCGGCGTGTCCGCGGCGAGCGCACCGAGTTCGTCTTCGGCGAGCGCGCGGTCGTAGATTCGCACCTCGTCCAGCGCGGTCCCGTCGGCGACGCTCGACCCGACCTGCGTCGGCGCGTCGACGTGCTGAAGCGTCCCCTCGTAGGACCCGGTTCCGAGTCATTCCCCGTCGACGAACAGCGTAATCTCGCTGCCGTCCCAGACGCCAGCGACGTGGTGCCAACCCTCGGTCCAGTCGTCCGGCACTGGCCCGTCTGCGACGTGCCAGCCGTCGGCGTTGAACACGAACTCCAGATACCCGTCGCGGCCGCGCTCACGGCGCTTGAGGAGATACTGTCGTCCGCCCTTCGAGACGTAGACCTGCGCCGCACCACCCTCCTGCGGCTCGCCGGGGTGGACCCAGAACTCGATTGTCAGTCCCGGGTCGGTGACGTCGAGGCTTTCGGACTGTCCCAGCGAGAGCGAGCCGTCGTCGGTGAACTCGACGGCCTGCCCGGAGGCACCGGTGACGATTCCGGCCTCACCCGTGAGCACGCCGTCGTTGTCGTGTTCGGAGCGGTCCGGGGTCGCCAGCCGACGGGCCGGCTCAGCGCCTTCGGCGAAGCCCTCGACTGCGACCTCGACGAGCGACTCGTCGCGGCGCTCGGCGCCGACCGACTCGACGGAGTGCGTCAGTTCGTCGAGCCCCGCCTCGTACCATGAGAGCGCGGGGGCGCTCCCCCACTGTTGAATCTCGTTCATGACCGGGGCCCGCCACGAATTGAACAGCGGGCCGCGGTCGAGTAAGTCGGTTCCCTCGTACGCCATCGACGACAGCGTCCCCGCGTCTTCAGCAACGACGTACTCGAAGCCGTCACCGGAGATAGTGATATCACCGCCTTCGTCGACCGAGAGCGGCCCCATCGAATCGAGTGTCGCGATCTCCGGTTCGGGCGCGTCGACGGGGACCGCTAACTGCTCGAACGCGATTTCGTGGCCGGCATCGGCGTACGTGGTGCTTTCCGCCAGCGTGAACCGCACCGTCAGTCGGTACTCGACGCCGGCCCCGGGACTGGACGGCGCTTCGACGGGAAGGCTAACGCGGCGGGTCTCTCCCGGACTGATGTCGACACCGAAGTCGCCGGAGCGGAGCGGTTCGCCGTCGGCGGTCAGTTCCCACCGCCCCTCGACGCCGTCGAGCGACGTGAAGTTGTAGCGGTTCGAGATGTACACCTCTCCCGCCGCGACGTCGGCGTCGGCGACACCGACCGGCTGGTGGCAGTGTTTGAGTTCCCACAGTTCGGGCTGTGGGTCTCGGTCGGACCAGACCAGTCCGTTGAGACAGAACGCCCCGTCGGGGCCGTCGCTATGGTAGAACTGGAACGCCTCGCCGTCCGCCGTGGTGTCGTTCAGGTCCTGGTTGACCCAGTCCCAGATGAACCCGCCGACGAGACTCTTGTCTCGCAGCAGGTCGGCGAAGTCGTACGCGACGGTTGCGCCGTCCGTCAGTTCGCCATCGGCATCGCTCGTCTCGTCGGAGTTCACGGCGCGGTCGTAGATGCCGAGACCGTCGACCGCGAGGTCGGCCTCGCCGCCGATTCGAATCGCTCCTCCCCGGCGCGAAGGCCCGAGACGGAGTGACTCGACTCGCCCGCGAGCGCGCCGTCGACGTAGATTGCGAGCTCGGTGGACCCGGCAACGCCGACGACGGTCGTCCAGCCGTCGAGGCCGCTGTCGGGGACCGGAGCTGAGACCGTTCCCTCACCGCCGCCGACCGAGAACTGGATTTCGCCGTCCGAAAGCGCCAGCTCGAACCTGCCCTCGTCGACGACGATTGGTACGTCGGCGTCCATTCCGATTCTCTCGTCGACTGAAATCGTCGCGCCGACCGTGAACTCGCCGGCGTGTTCGAGTTCGGCGTCGCCTCGAATCTCGATCGCGTCGCCCGCGACGAGTTCGATGGCTCCGTCGGTGTTGCCGCCCGGTGCGGCGTCCGGCCCGGGGACGACAGTCGGCGAACCGACGAGCACGCCGGGGTTCTCGGAGTCCGTCGCCGATGTACGAGCCGTCACCGACCGACAGCAGGGTCCCGATATCGGCGTACCGAGGCCCGAGCATGTCGCTGTACTCGACGTTCCAGCCGCCGCCGTTCGGCTGGTGATAGAGGATGCGGTCAGGGGCGACCCCCTCTACGTCCCCGTCGAACGACTCGACGGTCTCGACGCCGCTGACATCGGCGGTATCCCCGGGGATGAACTCGTCAGAGTCGGCCGCGAGCGACGCCATTTCGATGTGCTCGGCACCGGTCCCCGCCTCGTTGCCGGTCGACCAACTGAAGACCGAGGCGTGGTTGCGGTCTCGAAGCACCATTCGGCGGAACTGCGCGACCGCCTGGTCGTGGTAGACTTCGGTGTTGGCGAGCAGTCCCTGCCACCAGTGGGACTCGACGCAGACTTCGTCCTGCAGGTAGAGCCCGTACTCGTCCGCGAGTCGGTACAGCGACGGGTCGTTCGGGTAGTGGGACGTCCGGACCGCGTTGATGTTGAACTGCCGCATCGTCTCGATGTCCTCCCGAACGCGCTCTATCGGGACCGTCCGACCGAAGTCCGGGTCGGTCTCGTGGCGGTTCACGCCCTGAATATCGACCGACTCACCGTTGACCAGAACCTCGGCCCCCTGTTGTCCGCGAGTGGTCTCGTAGCTCCGGAAACCGACCTTCTCCAGCATCGCCTCCGTTGGCGTGCCGCCCGCGGGTACGAGTTCCAACACGAGCTGGTAGAGGTTCGGCTGTTCGGCCGACCACTTCGCGGGGTTCGGTACGTCGGCATCGAGCGAGACCACCGCACCGTTTTCGTCCACGGTCGCGGTCGACGAGAGGGTCGTGACCTTACGCCCGCGGGGCGGCCGGCCGTCGGGACCGGCGTTGTCCGGCGGGCCGCGGCTCTGCGATGCCTCGTTCCCCTTTTCCTTCCCGCCGTTTCCGCCTGCCGCGCTCGCACCGTTTCCGCGCGGTGGTCCGCGGCCCGGTTTCGTGCGGGCGGTCTCGTAGAGGTGCGCACGAACCACGTACTCGCCGGCCGGAGCATCGCCGTAGTTCGCTATCTCGGCGTCGATACGAAGTTCGCCGTCCTCGTAGTCGTCATCGAGGTCGGTGCGCGCGTAGAAGTCCCTGAGGTGTACCGCCGGCGTCGCGAACAAGTAGACACTCCGGAAGATGCCGGCGTACCGGAACATGTCGATGGTCTCCAGCGTCTCGCTGTCGGACCAGTGGTACACCTGCACTGTGACTTGGTGGTCTCCGCCGGCCTCGACGTGGTCGCTGACGTCGAACTCGGCGGGCGTCATCGACCCCGTCCTGAAGCCGACGTACTCGCCGTCGACCCACGCGAAGAAGGCCTGTTTGACGCCTTCGAAGTGGAGGAACGTCTCACGCCCGTCCCACGTCTCTGGAACTGCGAACGACCGCCGGTACGTGCCGACGGGGTTGAAGTCGTCGTCGTCGACGCCCGGAACGTCGACGGTCCCGTCCTCGTTGGGAACCAAATCGCCGTCCTGATTCGGTTCGTAGACCTCCCACGTGATGGCGTTGTTCGCGTAAATCCGCTCGCCGTACCCCTGCGTCTGCCAGACACCGGGGACGTCTATCGAGCCCCACTCGTCGCCCGCGAGGCCGTCGTACGAGTCGGGAAGTTCGCTCGGCTTCTCGTGAAACGCGAACTGCCATTCGCCGTTGAGTAGCTGAACGTACTCCGACTCCGCGAATCGCGATTCGATTTCCGTAAACGGCTCGTCCGCCGTTCGAGCCGCGTGCACGGACTCGTAGGTAACGGCGCTCGTCACGTGAGTCGGCTCGACGTTCTCCGCGACTCTCTCGGGGTCTTCGAGATACGCCGCGAGATTCGAGATTCGACCCGGGGCGCTTGGCGCATTCGTCGCTGCCGCGGCACCGGACTGTGAACTGACTCCCACGGCCATTGCAGCCATTGCGGTCGCCTGCAAGAACTGCCGTCGCGTCGGTGTGAGCCGACTATCGGGTGACTGTTCGGTTCGTGTCTTCCGCCGATTTGAGTGTGTCATAATGCTTCGAGTGCGCGGTCGGAGGTCCAGGGCAGTCGTCCACCGCGTTCCTGACGCGCAGTTGAGAAACTACGGTCACCGATTTGTAATTATATACAATTAACTTAATCCTAATGGCCATTTACATAGAGCTAATAGAGTCGGAGCAAGATAGTATCAGGTTTCTGATTTCTTACCACGCAATCGCCGAGTCAGCCCACGTTTATGTCTGCTAGAGGATTTCTCTCTGTGTATTCATGAGTGTATACCGGGAACGACTGTTGAATCCTTGCGGATAGTCGTCGCTCACTTTCGGCCTTCGCCAAGATTACAACTCGTGTACACACTATGCTCTGCGAGCGTGAAGACGGGACTCGTCTTCTGTGTATTCCGCGTCCGCGCATCGCCTGTCGACGCGAGCGAAGAGTCCAGTAACTATCAGCAAAAACGGCGCTGTCTATAGTAACCGTTAGAACTTTTTGCACAACGACTGTTGTGAGAGATAGTGAAGCATCTCGACGAGATCACCGTCGAGGAATTGCAAGACGCCCTCGACAACGTGGACGGAAAGAAGCCGACACAACGGCTCTTAGCAGCTATCGCGTACCAGAATGGGGTGACACAGACCGAGCTAGCCGAGTGGTACGGCGTTCAGCGGCGGACAATCTACAGTTGGCTCAAGCGACTCGACACAGACGAGTCGCTTGAGCGGGCCGTGTCTGACGATAAGCGAACCGGAAGAAAACGAAAACTCTCAGAAACACAGCAAAAAGAATTTGAAGAAACCGTTCACGAACCTCCTGAAGAGGTCGGGGTCGGCGCGCCGGCGTGGACGCCGGCGCTCGTCCAAGACTTTCTCGAAGAAACCTACGGCGTCGAGTATTCAATCCCGAGTTGTCGGCGGTTGCTGAAAGAAGCGGGATTGAGCTATCAGAAACCGCGCCGGAAAGCCGCCGAAGCAGACGAAGACGAGCAAGAACAGTTCCACGACGAGTTCAAAAAAAGCGGCGGGAGATGGACGCCACCGTAGTCTGTATCGATCAAACCAAGAAATCTGTGCAAGTTGAGCCGCGTGCCGCGTGGTTTCCGCGCGGCACGCGGCCCTCTGTCGAACTCTCTGGCCAACGTGATTGGACGTGTCTGTTAGGCGCGATCACCGAGGACGGTGATCGCTTCTTCTCGCGATTCGAAGAGTACGTTACTGCCGATCACGCAAAACATTTCATTTTAGCACTATGTGCAGAATTCGAAGATAACTTGCTCGTAGTGCTGGACGGAGCGCCGTACTTTCAGGCGTCGGCCGTCACGGACCTGGCGGCCCGTGACGACCTCGAGTTCGTGACGCTTCCATCGTATTCGCCGGAGCTAAACCCGGTCGAAGAGTGTTGGAGACCGCTTCAAGCGGCTCTTAGCAACCGGTTCTTCGACTCACTTGACGAGTTAACGACAGCAATTGACACTGCTCTCGAGCAACTTTCGGTCCCAAAAGTGAGTAACTATCTCTAACGACTACTATAGTTTGAGAACTCACACCCAGTGTGCAAAATGTAAATCTGCACTATCCCTACGCGAGAGCCCTTCATAACCAGCCTTCTCTTCCTCAATTTTTCATCTTGCACACGGGGTGCTGAACCGTACTTGCGCGAGTCTCTCATTCACCTGTCCGGATTGACTGGTCCTTTATACTTCGATTTGATTTTGTCTCCCTCTCGCCACTGCCAGTAGTAGTATCGGTTGTCGTTGATCTCTTTGACAGTGATCGTCGCCTTCGTGGGGACATCGTCTGGAAGGTCGTCGGGACGTTCTTCGAGTTTACCTTCCGGCGACTCGTCCTTAAGACGAACCTCCCGCTCCTTGTGTTCGGCCAGTGCTTCGGCATAGTGGGCAACGTCTCGAAGACGGGTCGGCCCCAACTCATTGAGAGCGTTGACGATTTCTGTGGGGAGGTTCGGCGGCGGCGTTGGTGGTTCGTCGGACATCGGCTGTTGACCCGTGTTAACCAACACAAGTCGCTAATCAAAAATTTTGTTGGTTAAGACAGTGCCGCTAATCGTATCCAAAGCTCAGAACAAACCCACACACCCTCTTTTCAGCTCACCATCCACTGGTCAAAGCGCCAAGCCAGGATTGTCGTACTTCAAAGTATCATACTCTAAAGTATGTTAGCGCAATTGCAAACATATCTTTGCACCCACAAACTAATATGAGCGTAGCCCGTCTCTAGGACAATGACTGAGGATACACCGTCTCCACCGGACATGAATCTGGCCGGTGAGTGGGACAAAGCCGTTGAGAGTCGGACGGTCAAAGATCGTGTGTATGAAGCAGCGACGACGCTCACGTCCCCAACCACTGTTGCGGACGTTGCAGGACGTGCCGACTGCACGAAAGAAGGTGCTCGTCCCCATCTTGAGTGGTTCGTCGAAGTCGGGGTCCTCGAAAAAGTCGCTGACAATCCTGCACTCTTCGTCCGAAACGAGGCCTACTTTGAGTTCCGTCGAATCACTGAACTGACCCGAGAGTTCAAAACACCTGAAGCAACTGATGAAGCAATCGACGAGTACCGAATCCGCGAACGAGAACTCTCGAGCTACTTCGCTGAATCCTCACCCGAGGCGGTTGTTCTTTCCGAGACGACGTACAAAGATCTCGATGAGGCGTACGATAGACTGAGTGAATGGCGAACTGTCACTCGCCGCCTTCGTGAACTCCGAGAAGCCAAATTCCGTCTCGAATCAAATGCCGGTGGGAGTCCTGCCTCGTCGTTCCCCTGAGCTCGATGGGACGCACAGATGACCTCAACGAAGAACGGATGCGAATTTTCGGTGGTCGACTCGCAGATCTCTCGGTAATCGAGACCGTCCAGTACTTCCCGTCTGGAAAGGAAGATCGTGTTGTTGCCACTCTTCGGTCGAATTACTACCCCAACGTCGTGGATACTGCGACTCTCGAAATCCGCCTTCGACTGAATGGAGAGTTCAACGTTCAGTATTTAGAGGAATGGACTGGTGAGCGCTGGTCGTGTCGATGGGACAGCCACCCAAATACGCACAATACACGCGACCACTACCACATACCACCACAACCGCGAGAAGAGAGTGCGGTCGATGCAGTCTACCCAGATGATCCGAATGGCGTGCTTCGGGTCGTTCTTCAGACGATCGAGAAACGAATTAACGATATTTGGGCGACAACAGATCCGGTTTTCCCGTCAGAATACGAATTCGAGAAGGAATACGGCGCAGACTACCTCGTGGACACGTAACGCAGTTTGTCACTCTGGGCGGACGACGTCATCGCATGAATAGCATTCTGCGAACACGCCAGTTGTCCCATCGGCCTCCTCAAACTCAATGAGCGACTGGTATGCCTCAATCTCTTCGCCGCAGTCAGGGCATCGACCAAGCGCCGTCGAATCATTCGTCATAGGGGATTGTGGAGACGTATGTGACACAGATTGTCTCCAGTAGTAGCTACGTGGTGTCACAGCAAAGATGTTTGGCCAAGAAGATTATTCATTTTGTACATTCATGAATTGTATTCATTGACTTTGTTCACTAAATTTCAAGGTTACTCCGCAGACCGCTGCAATCATGGATGAGCATAGCCTCACCCAGCCATGGCGTTCGTTGTGTTCGTTCATCTGATGTGTTCTGTCTATTTGTTCATTGTGTACAGTCATTGCTGAACTCAACGAATGAACGTACCAGTTGAACACAATGAGTTCATGCACAGAAGATTCAAGGTGATGGTTCATCATGAACACAGTATGCTCACATATTCGACCTACAGCGAGGCAGGTGGGGTCGGGAAGACGACCACCGCAGCAAACCTAGCGGTTGCGCACGCTCGGGCAGGGTTGAAACCGCTCGTCGTTCCACTTGACCCACAAGACGGCGATCTTTCACGTCTCTTCGGGGTTGACGACCAGCGGACGGATTCAGTCGATAACATTGTCCGGCATATGATTCGACGCCCCAACGGCGACTTTGAGGATCTCATTCGGACTGTCGAAGGTGTCGACATCGTTCCGGAGCACAATATGCTCTCAGATTTAGCCGATTTTCTGCAGCGAGAGAAAGACCAGGCGGAGGCCATGGGCGAAGCATTCGGGATGCACGCACAATTACTCCGTGTGCTCCGCGAGGCTGGCGTCCCGGAGGAGTACGATGTATTGATTTGTGACCCCCCAGCGACTGAAGGGCCGCACCTCTACAACGCGATTCACGCAACGCGGTCGCTTGTAATCCCCGTGGAGCCAAGCGCAAAGGGCCGTGCAGCAGTTGAGGGGCTTGAAGCCCTCGTCGCCGGGTTTGAAGACCAACTCGAGATTGACGTTGGTGTGCTCGCTGCCGTGCCAACCGGATTCAAAAACACACGTGACCAACGGCAGGTATTAGCTGAAATCGACTATCCGATCCCAGAGATCATCAGCGAGCGTGCCTCCCTGATGGAGGGGTGCTGGATGGAACAATGTTCGGCGTTCAAATACGTTCGTGAACATCGTAATCGCCGCCGTGGCTACGAAATCGAGACGCTTGCTCAGTTCGACCGCATCGCGAGGCATCTCGAAGAACAGGTTGGAATTGAAGCGCCAAATCCCCCGGAACCGGGTGACGTCGACCACGAGGTGGTGACGGTATGACTGGCATGAAGAAAGGAGCTGGTGAAGATCCGTTTGCGGATGACTCGTCGACTGATTCAGCGACCGATACAAAGCCCCAAACAAAGGAACCAGCACCCGAACAGGATGGAGAACCGGATTCGAACCAAACCGAGGACACGGACACCCAACAATCTCGCCAGCAACTCCAGATACCATACAAATTCCGCCGTGATGGCGTCCAAGACGGTCGTGACCGGGTTCCGCTGTTCCTGCAGAAGGAGACAAAAGTCGCAGAACGTGACGCACTCCGGGAGTTCGAAGACCGGTTCGAAGAGAACGTCTCGCTCACCGACCTCCGTGAAGCACTCATGAAGGTCGGCTTGCAGCACCTCGATGAGACAGAAGAGTGCCTCGAAGAATGGGGCTACGGGATGACGTTCGACTAGCCAAAAGGCGCTACAGACAGTAAGGTAGCGAAAACTGACAGCCTACAGGGGCCCGAACCCTTGACCGGTCGAGTAATTTCTCGATACCAAGGAAACAAGCGTCGCTCGTTAGTGGCTCATTCTAAGGACCAAGGTTTTCGGAGTTAGAAAAATATAACATCAATCGGTAACTTCCGGTTAGCTCATTGTCCGAGACAGACAATGAGTATTAGCAGAAAATCACCCCGTGCTCAAATCAATGCAATAAATCATATGCCGCGATATAAAATTTATTTCAGAAAGAAGCACGCACGACGCTTTGAGAGCGGCTAGAGCACTGGTCTAAACACCGAGAACAGGCGTCAGACGGGCTCTTCAACAGATGTGCATCCCTATAAGCGTGGGGCAACTGGCGTATCGTCGATGAGAACCGTGGAGAACGCATCTGACGTTCCGGGTGAGGCTGGTTTCCGCATACACAATAGATAACATGCGACAGTTCCAACGTCAAGACACATGTCTGAAAAGCCAGCTGAAACACTCGAAGTAGACGATTTCACACTCGGACTCGTCGGACCCGAACAGGAGTGGGCGGGAACGGTCCGCGACGGGGGGACTGTCAAGACGCACACCCCCGCCGGTTGCTGGGGACCGATGATCACCCCGTCGTTCCGCGGCGGACACGAGGTCACACGGCCGATTTACGTCGAAAACGCCGAACCGGGCGACGCGCTCGTCGTCCGAATCAAGGACGTCGAAGTGACGAGCGTCGCGACGAGCACCGGTAGCATGGCGGAGCGAGAGGGCGCGTTCGGTGACGACCCGTTCGTCGACCACCGCTGTCCCGGGTGCGGGACGCCGTGGCCCGAGACCGTCGTCGAAGGGACGGGAGCGGAGTCGATTCGGTGTGCGGAGTGCGGCGCCAACGCCTCGTCGTTCGGGTTCGAATACGGTTACACCGTCGTCTTCGACGACGACCGAACCGTCGGTATCACCGTCGGCGCCGACGGTGCCCACCAGTTAGCCGAGCGCGCCGACGAGGCGATGGCGCTCCCCGAGAACTCGCGGCAACACCCGATTTTGCTGTACGAGCCCGACGAGATGCCCGGCGCACTCGGACGTCTTCGACCGTTTATCGGCAACATCGGAACGACGCCGGCGGTCGAACTGCCCGACTCGCATAACGCGGGGGATTTCGGGCAGTTCCTCATCGGTGCCGAACACGACTGGGGGCTCCCGGACGAGGCGGCGCTCGAAGCGCGGACCGACGGCCACCTCGACTCGAACGAGGTGCGGCCCGGCTCGGTGCTCATCTGCCCCGTTCGGGTCGACGGTGCCGGCCTGTACGTCGGCGACCTCCACGCCAACCAAGGAGACGGCGAACTCTCGCTCCACACGACGGACGTAAGCGGGCGGACCGAACTCGAAGTGGAGGTCATCAAGGGTCTCGACCTGCCGGGGCCGTTGTTGCTCCCGAACGAAGCGGACCTCCCGCACATCGCGAAACCCTACACCGACGCCGAGCGTGCCGCCGGCGCGGCACTCGCGGACGAGTACGACGTCGAGACGCTTCACGACTCCCTGCCGCTTCAGGTCATCGGGTCGGGTGCGACCATCAACGACGCGACGGAGAACGCGTTCGCGAGGGCGAGTTCGCTGTTCGGTATCAGCGAGGGAGAGGTTCGCTCTCGGTGCACGTTCACCGGCGGCGTCGAAATCGCTCGCCTGCCGGGCGTCGTCCAGCTGTCGATGCTCGTCCCGGTCGAACTGCTCGACGAGGTCGGCCTCACCGAGACCGTCCGCGAGCAGTACGGGGCGTAGTCAGCCGCCCCGCATCGCCGGAAAGAGCTTCACCGTTTCCCCATCCGGTATCGCGTCGTCCAACGCCGCCTTGCGCGCTCCGACCATCACCCGGACGCTCGGGCGGACGCCACCGCTCTCGTCGTAGAGGTGTGTTTCCGCGTTCGGATAGCGAGCCACGAACGCATCGAGCAGGTCGCGAACCGTTCCTCCGCTCGGTGCTACGTCGACCGTCTTTCCACCTGCCGCGGACCGAAGCGGCCCGTAAACGGTAACCTGCATACCGATTGGAGGGAGGCAACGCACAAATTACTACGGATACGCAGTCACGGAGACGCTGGGTGCCCGACCACTGAATCGACCATCGGTGCTCACAGAACACGGGTTGAATCTGCCACAGCTACTCGCAGAAGACAGGTGCGAGCGACCTACGGGTGGAGATAGACCCAGCGGTCGAGTACGGGGCAGACATCGGCCTCCTCGACCACATCTTCGAGAACCTGTTTCGGAACGCGGTCGCCCACCAAACCCCGGTGACGGTAGCCGTGGGGGCACTTGAGGGTCGGTCCGGGTTCTACGTCGCAGACGACGGAACCGGAATCCCGCGCGAGAAAGCCGGCGACGTCCTCGAATACGGCTATTCGACCGCACGCGGCGGGACCGGCGTCGACCTCACTATCGTCAGCGAGTTCGTAGAGGCTCACGGTTGGAAACTGGCAATCTCGAACACCGAGGGCGGCGGGGCGAAATCCGAGATTTACACGAAGTGACGGTCACCGTTCGGCCGCGCTCGGCGGACTGTGGCGACGCGACTGACGACGCATCAATTGTGGATATCACCCACAATAATCACGTCCGCGAACGGATACAGACGGTGACCAGCAACGACGTCCCAGACCGTCTCGCATCGGTCGCCAGCAACGCCTTCGGCGAGCTAGTCGATGGGAATCGGGACACCGCCGTATTCACGTTCGAACAAGTGGGTATGGAAAGGATCTGTGAGAAAGAGGAGCCGGCCCCACTGACGACGGATGCCGGCAGTGGAGTCAGCTGTCACCCACGCGGAATCCGCGCCCCGACCATCAGCGTCGGACCGCGTTAGTGAACCGCGATAAGAACAAGATTCAGTGATACGGAGACGCGGTGATAGTCGGCGCGAGAGCCGACCCGCGTTCGGCTGGCGCGACGGTCGCCGACGACGGAGAGACAGAAGCGCTGTCGGCTGTCCAAGGCTTTTTCTCGCCGTGTAATGCATAGTCGTCATGGACGCAGACCGACGCAAAGCAGTCGCAGTCGCCGCCGCGGAAGAGGGAGCCGAGCACGCCTCTGCGCGGTTCCGAACGGAACTAGACATCGAACAGAAGGACGACGAAATCGACCTCGTGACCGAGGTCGACCGCGAGACACAACGGCGGGTCATCGCGGCGATTCGAGAGCAGTTCCCCGACGACGCGGTCGTCGGCGAGGAGGAAGACGAACTGAAGACCGTCCCCGAGACGGGCTACGCGTGGATTATCGACCCCATCGACGGGACACAGAACTACACGCGGGGGGCCCGCGAGTGGGTAACGAGCGTCGCCGTCGTCAAGGACCAGACGCCGATTGCGGCGGTGAACGTCTCACCCGAGACGGGCGACACGTACGTCGCCACGGAGATGCGAGTCGAGCGAAACGGACGGCCCATATCGGTCAGCGACGAACCGAACACCAGCGCGTTTCTCGTCTCCTCGACGCTCCGGTACCGGGAGGGCGACAGACCGGGAATCGAACGGCTTTCGGGGGACATCTTCGGGACGTTCGGCGAGCTTCGAAAGCTCGGGACGACGCAACTGACGCTCTCGCGACTCGCCGACGGGTCGATAGACGCCGTCGTCGGACTCGACGAGCATCCGAACGCGTGGGACACCGTCGCCGGAGCCTACCTCGTCGAGCGCGCGGGCGGAACAGTAACCGATATTCACGGAGACGAGTGGGGACCGGGACAGCCCGGCCTCGTCGCGTCCAGCGGGAGCGCACACGGCGAGGTACTCGACGCGGCGCAGGCGGCGTTCGAAGCGACGCGATAGCGGCGTCGCCGCTCCGGTGTCGCCGTCCCGGCGTCTGCCGAGACGACCCCCGGCGGCGACTGTGACATATAAAATTACACATTTATGTCTGTAATGGAGAGGCGTGTGCGACACCGACGACAGCGAAACCACGGTGACGGGTGGGCGGCGACAGCAGGACAGCCAGTCGACCACGAAGATATGCCAATTTGAGAACATATAGAGAGTTGGGACCGCACTACCGACCGACGACAAACGAGTATCACGACTCCAGCAGGTCACCGGGCGGACGGCGAGCGAATCGGTCGCTTCCCCGCTCCGACGAGCCTATTTAAACGTTCACGCCTCCGAAAATCGAGTCGAAAGCGGACGTCTCAGACCCTCGTTCGCCCGTGAGACGAAACCTCACGCGTCTCGGAGAGAATCGACGTTCCTCGCTTCCGAATAGGTATAAACGGATGCGGCGTTCACCCCGCCGAAGAACACATAATTCCAACGATAACTCTCCGTAACCAGCCTAGAGGGGCGTGTTAACTATTGACAGATTCGGAGAGTTGATATAAAGGTTTGGTCCTGCGGAACGGTTGGAACACCTGTTTGTCGAGTAGTCGCTTCCAATCGAGCGTCCGGCATCGCTGTCGAGTTCGCCGGCCGGCCGGCACAGCCGCCCCAACAAACGGAGGTACATCTTTAACCCCTGACCGTGGATTCCCCCCCATGAATAGACACGACCCGTCCGGCGTGCTCAAGACGACCGCCGCCTCGTTGGCGCTCGTCGACCACATCCTCGAACTGGAGGGGGCGACGATGAGCGAGCTGGTGGAGGCGACGGACCTCGCGAAGAGCACGGTCCACGCTCACCTCAAGACGCTCGCGGAGTACGGCTACGTCGTGAACGTCGACAACGAGTACCACCTCGGGGCGAAGTTCTGTCACCTCGGCGACTACGTCAGGACGCGCAAGGACTACTACCGGGTCGCCCAAGAGACCGTCTCGTGGCTCGACAGCGAGTCGTCGATGGACGCGGACTTCGCGGTCGAAGAACACGGTCGCATCGTCTCGTTGTACGGCGACCTCGAGTTCGCGAACTCGCCGCGCTTTCTCATCGACGGCAGTCCGTTCCACGTCCACACGACGTGTTCCGGCAAGGCGATTATCGCCGAGTACCCGGAGACGCGGGTGCGGGAAATCATCGACCGCTGGGGACTGCCGGCGGCGACGGACGACTCCATCACGACCGAAGACGAGCTGTTCGCGGAGTTGGCGACGGTCCGCGAGCGGGGGTATGCCGAGAACAGCGGCGAGGCGGTCGAGGGATTTTGGGCCATCGGGCAGGCCGTGAAGTCGCCGCGGGGCGAGGTGTACGGGTCGCTGAATCTGAGCGGCCCCGCCTACGTCATCGACGAGGAGACGCGGGCGACGCAGGTCGAACTGCTCGAACGCGCCGCCGAGCGGTTCGAACAGGGCGTCGCCGAGCTGTACCGGACCCAAGCGAGCGAGACGACCGAAGAGTGAGAAGTGAGATGGAAGAGAGATTCGCCGGACTGAGGCGAGTTGGGCGGGCGCGTTACGCCGGGACGTTACCCGACGGAACGACGCCGTCGTCCGTCCAGCCGCGACGCTCGTAGTACGCTTCGAGCGCCGCCTCGAACCCGTCTAGCTCGTCGGCGTACGGGAGCGTGTCGTCGCCGCGGTCGAAGCCGCGCTGGTTGTTGAAGTGCCGTTCGAGCGTGACGACGCGGTCGCCGACGGCCAGGAGCTCCTCGAAGTCGGCACCGAACAGCATCTCGTAGCGCTCGGGGGTCATGAAGTCCCGCGAGAACTTACAGACGATGCCGCTGTCGTTGAGCGCCATCTGGTTTTCCTTCTCGATGAGACGCTTGGGCTTGCCCTCGAAGCCCTCGGGCGGGTAGGCGTCGTCCTTGCCGACGAGCGGGTACTCCTGCGAGTAGAACACCGCGTACATGTGGTCCGCGCCGCGATTGGCGACGGCGTACGACAGGCCCTGTCCGTGGAGGACGCGCCCCTCGTGGGCGGCGAAGTCCATCCCCTTGACCGTCCAGTTCTCCACGCCGAGGTCGTCGTGCACGCGGGCGATACCCTCGGCGAGGTCGTCGCCGACGCCCTCCCGGAGGGCGATTTTCTCCACGAGGTCGTGGATGAGGTCGGTGTTCCCGAACTCGTCTTCGCTGGCGAGGTAGGCCGCGACGGTGTTGCCGGCCGAGATGGCGTCGAGTCCGTAGCGGTCGCACAGCTCGTTCGATTTCATCACCTCGACGATGTCGTCGACGCCGGAGTTCGACCCGAACGCCATGGCGACTTCGAACTCGGGGCCCTCGGTCTCGACGCCGGCCTCCTCGTCTCTCGTGGGGAGTTTGCACGCGAACGCGCAGGCCGAACAGGTGCCCTTCTTGTACTTCTTTTGCTCGACGGCGTCGCCGTTGATACCCTCTGCGCCCGCGAAATGGCGCTCGGAGAAGTAGTACGACGGGAGCCCGTCCATCTCGTTGGCGAGGTCCATCACGGCGACCGTCCCCTGTCGCTTCATGATGTGGTCGTCGGTGGCGGCGTCGCGGTGAATCTCCATCTGTGACGCCGGAATCTCGATGTCGGGCGCGGAGTCGCCGCCGAACGTGAGCGCCTTCACGTTCTTCGACCCGAGGACGGCCCCGAGCCCGCCGCGACCGAACGCGCGCTCCTCGCTCGTCATGATAGAGGCGAAGCGCACGAGGTTCTCGCCGGCGGGGCCGACGACCATCGTCCGGTCGGCTTCGATGCCGTGTTCGTCGTCGAGGTACGCGACCGTCTCGGGGACCGTCGCGCCGGCGAGGTCCGGGACGGCCTCGAACTCGACGCCCTCGTCTGTGACGTGGAGGACGACCAACTCGTCGCTCGCGCCCGCGAGTTCGACCGCCGAGTAGCCCGCGTCCGCGAAGTTCCGCGAGACGAACCCGCCGGCGTTCGACGAGCAGAGGCCGCCGGTCAAAGGCGAGACGCTGGTGCAGTTCGTCCGGCCCGTGAAGCTCATGTTCGACGCCTGCATCGGACCCGTACTGAAGTAGACCCGGTTGTCCGGGCTGAACGGGTCCACGTCGAAGGGGACCCGTTCGTGGGCGAGTCGGGTGGCGACCCCGCGCCCGCCGACGTAGGATTCGAGAACCCCGTCGATGTCTTCCGTCCGACTCGTCTCGTCTCCCAAGTCGACCGTGAGAAGCGGACCTTTCGAGTGTAACATTGGAAAAACAAGGAGTTGCCTCCCACAAATCCATTGTGGTTACTGGTGTGTCGCTACCCGAATCACCGCGGGAAACCGGTTCCGAAACCGGATACTGTGTACGTTATCAATAGGAATCGTGGACAAATTATTTATGACTGTTCTGCATGGGTTGAGGTATGGTCGCAGGTCCACCGATTCACGAGTTGCACTTCGACGACGCGCCAAACGTGGGCGACGTTCCGGGGCCGAAGTCGACGCGACTCCTCGAAAAGCAACAGCGAATCGACAGTAGCGCCGTCTCGTACCCCGAAGACATCCCCATCGCGTTCGACAGCGGCAAGGGCGCGACGGTGCGCGACGCCGACGGCAACACATTCATCGACATGTTCGCCGGCATCGGCGTGCTGAACGTCGGTCACTCGAACCCGTACGTCCTCGACGCGGTTCACGAACAGACGGACAAGTTCGTCCACACGGTCGACTTCCCGACGGAGGCGCGGCTCGACCTCATCGAGAAGTTGGACGAAATCGCGCCCGAGGGACTGCGCGGCAACAACCGCGTCGTCTTCGGGGGCCCGACGGGGAGCGACGCCATCGAGGCGTCCATCAAACTCGCCAAGTACAACACCGGGGGGACCGGTCTCGTCGCCTTCCGCGGCGCGTACCACGGCGCGACGAGCGGCGCGATGAGCCTCACCGGCAACAAGAAGTTCAAGGGAGACTACTCGCCGCTCCTCCCCGACGTGGTCCACGCGCCCTATCCGAACACCGTCGAGATGGGCAAGGGACCGCAGGAGGCGGTGGACCACTGTCTCGAAGAGGTCAAGGCCATCTTCGAGGACCCCTACGGCGGTCTCGCCAATCCGGCGGGCATCTTCGTCGAGCCGATTCAGGGCGAGGGCGGCGTCGTCACCCCGCCGAAGGGCTTCCTGAAGGGCCTCCGCGACATCGCCGACGACAACGGCGTGCCGCTCGTGTTCGACGAGATTCAAAGCGGGCTCGGTCGCTCGGGCAAATGGTGGGCCAGCGAGTGGTACGGCGTCACGCCGGACGTGATGACCTCGGCGAAGGCGCTCGGCGGGACCGGCTTCCCGCTATCGGCGACTATCTACCACGAGGACCTCGACACGTGGGGGTCGGGCGACCACGCGGGCACCTACCGCGGCCACGTCGTCGGGATGCGCGCCGGCACCCGCGCCATCGAGTACATCCAGGAACACGACCTTCTCGCGCACGCCCGCGACCTCGGCCAGTACATCCGCGGTCGGCTCTCGGAGGTCGCAGAGGACAACCCCCGAGTCGTGGACGTTCGCGGCAAGGGGCTGTTCATCGCCGCGGAGTTCGTCGACGCAGAGGGCGAACCCGACGGCGACGCGGCCGACGCGCTCCAGCAGTACTGCTTCGAACACGGCGTGCTGGTGTGGAAGGCCGGCCGGCACGGGAACATCCTGCGCCTGCTCCCGCCGCTCGTGCTCACCCGCGACCTCGCGGAGACGGCGCTCGACGTTATCACCGACGGCATCGAGGCGGTCACTGCCGAAACGAAACGAGTCTAACCACGGTCCCACCACGATGCCACCGGAACGAGTCACCACGGACGACGCCCCGCGCACGAACAACCCCTACTCGCAGGGCGTCGTCGCCGGCGACACGCTCTACGTCTCGGGCTACGGCCCGGTCGACCCCGAGACGGGCGAGGAGGTCGACGGCGACATCGAGGCACAGACCGACCGCGTCCTCGACAACATCGCCGCCGTCGTCGCCGAGGCCGGCGGCGACGGCCTCGACGACGCGGTGAAACTGACGGTGTACGTTACGGACCTCGACGACTACGAGCGGGTCAACGAGGCGTACGGCGCGCGGTTCGACGAGGTGCCGCCGGCCCGCGTCTGCGTCGAGGTCGCGCGACTGCCCGGCGACGTGCGGGTCGAGATGGACGCGATAGCGTCTCTCGGGTAGGTCGCGGCGGGCGGGGAGTCAACCGCGCGACCCCCGGTTTGTCGAGGCCGGCGAACCGCCGCTCAGTCGTTCAGGTCGTCGACTCGGCGGTCGCGGCGCTCGTTCGCGGCGTCGATTCGCTCGAGGAACTCGGACATCTGCGCTTTCATGTCGGCGCGCAGGTCCGCCGCCGAGAAGTCGTCGGACTCCGCGAGGAGCCTGACGAACGCCTGTAGCTCCTCGTCGGTTAGCTGGTCGAACGCGCCGCGTTCGAGCTTGTCGATGACGGCGTCGACGTCGATTTGGCCGACGGGTTCGACGTTGAAATCGACCGTGACCATCCGGTAGTCGGAGCCGGCGAGCTCCTGTTCGGCCTTGTTGACGCCCTCGGCGAGCATGTCCTTGAACGGGGTGTAGTAGCCCATCGTCCCGAGGTGGAGAAAGGCGAGCATGTCGGTGATGCCCCGCGTGTACGCCTCGCGGTCGGCGGCGTCGGGGTTGAACACCGTCTCGCGGTCGCGGTCTTCGAGCGACTCGAACAGGATGGTGAAGTCGAGTATCGCGTTGCGGAGGCGGCGTCGAATCCGGTTTCGCTTCTGTTTCTTCGAGTGGTCGGTGTAGTCGGTCTTCCGGCCGAGCAGGAACTCGCGGTCGCTCGGCGTGAGGATACCGCGGCCGCGGTCGGCGGCGTAGGCGAGGTCGTCGGTGCCGTCCGTTCCGTCGGCGTCGTTTGCCATATACAGAACGCGTGTACGAATTCGATTAAGCGTTACGAACGGCCCGAAAATCCGGGCGAGACGGACCGAAAGCACGGAACTTCTCGGAGTTCGTCTACAGTTCGTATGAGCGCGCCGAGGGAACGCAAGCGAGGAGCGCCCGTGAGGAGCGAAGCGCCCGACTGCGACGTGACAATCCACCGAAGGCGGCCGACAACCGACTTTCGACCGTTTGTAAACGGATTTCGTTCTCGGCGTCACCGATAACCACAAATTTTATGGTAATGTTTGCACTTGTCGTGATGTGAGACATCACGTAGCATGGTGTCCGTCGGAGCGATAGCATGACAGACCACATTACAGCACACGGGTGCAACGGTCATCGTGGCGCACAGTTCGGGGCGCGGGCCTCGACCAGTCAATCGGGGGGTGGCGGTCCCGTTCAGGCGGGGTCGAACGGGGCGATTACGCATGGGGGGTGTCGGCGGTGAGTTCCTCGAACGGCGTGGTCGGCGAGTTCCTCGACGAAATCGAGCCGGTGATATTCGCGTTCGGCGCGGCGATAACCCTGCTCTTCGTCGGCGCGTTCAGCCTCAATCCCGATGCCTCCTACGAGTTCGTCCTCGGGATTCGCCGGTGGATTCTCGACACGTTCAACTGGTTCTTCCTGCTGGCGATGCTCGGGTTCGTCCTGTTCTTGGGCTTCGTCATCTTCGGACCGTGGGGGAACCTAAAGCTCGGCGACGAAGACCCCGAGTACGGCTTCCTGTCGTACTTCGCGATGATGTACTCCGCCGGACTCGCGGCGGGCATCGTCTTCTGGGGGCCCGCTGAGGCGCTGTTCCACTACTCGACGGTCCCGCCGCTGTACGGGGCCGAGGCCCAGTCCTCGGCGGCGATGCCGCTTGCGGTCCAGTACTCTATCTTCCACTGGAGTCTGACCCAGTGGTCGTGTTTCACCGTGATGGGCCTCGCCATCGGCTACTTCGTCTACAACTACGACGCGCCGCTTCGCGTGTCGGCGGTCCTGACGCCGATTCTCGGCGCGGACAACGTCGACGGCGCGATAGGGAAAGTCGTCGATATCCTCGCCGTGTTCGCGACCCTCGGCGGCGTCGCCACCTCGCTGGGCTTCATCGGGAGCCAGTTCATCACCGGCCTGAACTTCCAGTGGGGCATCCAACTCGGCGACGTGGGGACCATCCTCGTCATCACGGGCATGGTCGTCATCTTCACCATCTCGTTGGTGTTGGGCGTCGACAAGGGGATTCGCCGGCTCTCGAACTTCAATATGATCATGTTCGCCCTGTTGATGCTCGCGACGCTGATATTCGGGCCGACCTTCCGCATCCTCGAACTCGGCACGCAGGCGACCGGCGGCTTCATCGGCGACTTCTTCCAGATGAGCCTGTTCACGCAGGCCACCACGACCAGCGCCAGTAAGTGGGTCAACGCGTGGACCGTCTTCTACTGGCTCTGGCCGCTGGCGTGGTCGCCCTTCGCGGGCCTGTTCATCGCCCGCATCTCGCGCGGTCGGAGCGTCCGCGAGGTCGCGTTCGCCGGTATCGGCGCGACCTCGCTCGCGACGGTCCCGTGGTTCGCCATCGTCGGCGGCGCGGGCGTCATCATGCAACACACGGGCGCGGCGAACGTCCTCGGACCGGTCTCGGAGTACGGCGAAGCGGTCTCGGGCTACGTCCTCTTCGGGAACCTCCCAATCGCCGGGCCGGTGCTCCTGCTCGCGTTCCTCGTGCTCGTGACGACGTTCTTCGTCACCTCCGCCGACTCCTCGACGCTGGCGGTGTCGATGATGACGACCGGCGGCAAAGAGGAGCCCTCCGCCCTCAACCGCATCTTCTGGGCCGCCCTCCAGGGCGCGGTCGCGTCCATCCTGATGGTCGTCGGCGGCGTGAACGCCCTGCAGTCCGCGGCGATTATCACGGGCGCGCCGTTCGCCGTCATCTGCGTGATAGCGACGCTCGGGCTCATCCGAACTTTCCAAGACGACTACGGAAGCCTGCTCCTCCAAGACGAGACGAACCTCTTGGGCAAGTCGGAGTCGACCGGCGGGCAAGCACCGGCCGCGAACGTCTCCAGCCACGACGACGACTGACGCCGAATCCAGCCGAACGTCGTTCCGTCCCGTCTCTGTCCCCGTCGCCGTCCATCTCCGTTCTCTGCGGCCCGGTTCCGACCGCGAGCGCCGTCGTCGCGGCCGATGCGGCCGACGTGGCCGTCGCGAACTGACCAACACGGTCGTCCCTGAGATACCAAGTTTTAATGTATGCTATTAACAAATCCTGTGTATGGATAGGGATACCGCAGAGCCGGATGCAGCAGCGCTACCCGGCCCAAACGCCGAGAAGTGGGTCGAGTTCCACCACAAGCACGCCGCGCCCAGCGAGTACTCCCACGAGTTCGTCTGGGACGTGACCGCTGAGGCCGACGGCCCGTTCGTCACCGACGTGGACGGCAACGTCCTCTTGGACTTCACCTGTCACATCGGGGCCGCCCCGCTCGGCTACAACAACGAGAAGGTGCTGTCGAAGCTCCGCGAGTTCGACCTCGTCGAACCCATGAAAATCGCCGGGCAAGACATGTACTTCGGCGCGGGACCGGACCCCGAGACCGCCGAGTTCCCCGGGTCGAGCCACCTGATGGACAAACTCACCGACGTGTCTTCCCATTACGGGATGGACACGGTGTTCCTGTCGAACTCCGGGGCCGAGGCCGTCGAGAACGCGATGAAGATAGCCCACGACCGAAAGGCCCCCGCGAAGTACGGCTACGCCTTCGAGGGGAGCTTCCACGGTCGGACGCTCGGGACGCTCTCGCTCACGAAGTCGAAGGAGGTCTACACCCGCCACTACCCGCAGGTCGCGGGCATCGAGACGGTGCCGTTCTGCGCGGATTCGGGCTGTTCGGCGGACACCTGCGACTGCGGCTTCTTCGCCGGCAACGGCTCGCGGTTGCGGAACGCCCTGTCGCCGGAGGGCGGCCACGTCAACCCCGACGAGGTCGCGTTCGCGATTCTCGAACCGATTCAGGGCGTCGGCGGCTACCGCTTCCCGAGCGAGGCGTTCATGGCCGAAGTGGGCGACGTCTGCGACACCTACGACATCCCGCTCGTCGTGGACGAGATTCAGTCGGGCGTCGGCCGCACCGGCGAGATGTGGGCCGCCGACCACTACCCCATTGAACCCGACGTCATCGCCAGCGCGAAGGGCCTCCGCGTCGGCGCGACCGTCTCGCGGTCCGAGGTCTTCCCGACCGAGAAGAACCGCCTCGGGTCGACGTTCGGCGGCGGCGACCTGCTCGCGTCGATGCAGGGCGCGCTCACGCTCGACGCCATCGAGGAGTACGACCTGCTCGACAACGCGACCGAGCGCGGCCGGCAGGCGACGGAACTCCTCGCCGACGACGCGCCCGACCACGTGGTCGACGTGCGCGGAAAGGGTCTGATGCTCGCCGTCGAGTTCGACACCAAACAGCGCCGCGACGCCGTCGTCGAAGCGGCGCTCGACCGCGGCCTGCTCACCCTCGGCTGTGGGAAGAAGACGATTCGCCTGCTTCCCCCGCTCGACTCCACCGAGCGCGAAATCGAGCTGGGCGTGGGCATCTTCTGTGAGGCGATGGACGCCGTGGCGACCGAAGCGGTCGCGTGAGCGTCGGCGTCGCCGAGCGAACAGTACGGAAAATACGGACCCGATACGCGGTCTGTCCCGTTTTTCCGGACTCGTCAGGCCGAGTCACCAGACTCGCCGACGCATCTGTCCAGCGAGTGCGAGACGACGTCGACGCCGTCGAGCGCCGAAAGCGAGTCGAGCGCGTCCGCGAGGTGGTCCGGGCCGCTCCCGTCGAGTCGGACCTCGACCGGGACCCGATTCGGCGCGTCGGACGCGGTTCGGGGGGCGCGCTCGACGCTGTCGAGTTCGGCCCCCGACGCGGCGACGGCCTCGGAGACGTCGCCCAGTATCGCCGGCCAGTCGTCGAGTTCGAGGCGCGCTTCGACGGCGCGCCCGAGCGCCTGCATCCCGACGCGGGTCAGTTCCGCGTGTTCGGCGAGACCGACGTTGCCGCCGGAGACGACGGCGGCAACGCGCTCACCCGCGACGTCGACCGCGCCGGAGAGGAGCGCGGCGACCGGGGCCGCGCCGGCCGGTTCGGCGACGGTCTTCGCCCGCTCTGCGAGGACCGTGGTGGCGACCGCGAGGTCCGTGTCGTCGACCGAGACCACGTCGTCGACGCGGTCGCGGACGACCGCGAAGGTCCGCTCTAACAGCCGCGCGTCGGCGATGCCCTCGGCGACGGTATCGACCGCCGAGAGCATGCGAATCTCGTCGGCCTCCAGCGAGGGCTTGGCGTGGGCCGCGCCCTCGGGTTGGACGCCGACGACGCGCACGTCGGGGTCGCGCGCCTTCAGCGCGGTGGCGATACCGGAGATGAGACCGCCGCCGCCGATGGAGACGAGAACCGTGTCCACGTCAGGCGCGTCGGCCGCGATTTCCCGCCCGACGGTTCCCTGTCCGGCGATGACGGCCGCGTCGTCGAAGGGATGGACGAACTCCAGTCCCTCGTCCTCGGCGAGTCGCAGGGCGTGTTCGTACGACTCCTCGTACAGGTCGCCCTCGACGACGACGTCCGCGCCGTAGCCGCGGGTGGCGTCGATTTTGACCGCCGGCGTGATTTCGGGGACGACGATGGTCGTGTCGATATCCAGCAGGTCGCCCGCGAGCGCGACGCCCTGCGCGTGGTTGCCGGCGCTGGAGGCGACGACGCCCCGCTCGCGCGCCGACTCGGGGAGTTGCGCCATCGCGTTGTACGCGCCGCGAATCTTGAACGACCCCGTCCGCTGGACGTTCTCCAGTTTGAGGCCGACCCGCTCGGCCCCACAGCGGTCGGCTATCGTCCGGGAGCTATCGAGCGGCGTCCGGTGGACCACGCCGTCGAGTCGCTCGTGGGCGTCCGCCACGTCGTCGGCGGTGACGACGTCCGACGCCGGGGGTGCCGACTCGCCGGTGACGCGCCCGTCACTCATCGGTTCGCTCCCGCGATTTCCGGTACCGACTCGACGCCGGCGACTGACAGAATCGACCGCGTGAGCACCTCCACGCCGGTTTGGAGGCTCCGCTCGTCCACGTCGAACGTCGCGGTGTGGTGGCTCGTCGGGTGGTCGGTGCCGACGATGGAGTAACACGCGAGGCCGCCGTCGCGCTGGACGCGCTCCATGAGGAACGTCGCGTCCTCGCTCGCGCCGAAGTCGGCGGTCGGCACGACGCGGTCGACGCCTTCAACTGTCTCGGCGGCGTCGGCGACCGCCTCCACGAGTTCGGGGTCGCTGTCGGCCCGCGGGCTCTCGCTGACCACGTCGACCGTCGCCTCGCAACCGTGCAGTTCGGCCGCCGACTCGAACCGCCGACGGAGTTCGGACTTCGCGTACTCCATGAGTTCGGTCGTCTCGCCGCGCGCCTCGGCGACGGCCTCGACCTCGTCGGCGATGACGTTGCTCGCGGTGCCGCCTTCGACCCGGCCCACGTTGACGCGGGTCATCCCGTCGGAGTGCCGCGGGATGCCGTAGACGCTCTCGATGGCAGTGCCGAGCGCGTGGATGGCGTTCGCGCCGGCCTCCGGCGCTTTCCCAGCGTGGGCGGTCGTCCCCTCGATTGCCGCGTCGATGTGACACATGGCGAGCGGTTTCTCGATGCCGGCGACGACCTCGCCCGTCGGGTGGTCGAGGCCGACGTGGACCGCGAAGAAGTAGTCGATGCCGGCGGCGTACTCGCTTTTCGCCATGGGTGCGCCGCCCCCCGAAATCTCCTCCGCGGGCTGGAAGAACACGACGAGTCGACCCGAGAAATCGCTCTCCTTGACGGCTTCGAGCGTCGCCAGCCCCCACGCCATGTGGGTGTCGTGGCCGCAGGCGTGCATCGTCTCGCCGGTCTCCGAACGGAAGCCCTCGGCCGCGGGGTCGTGGCCCGCGTCGTTCGACTCCTCGATGAACAGCCCGTCGATGTCGACCCTGAGGCCGACCGTCGGTCCCTCGCCGCGGTTGAGGACGGCGACACAGCCGGTCGTCCCGCCGCGGAGGGGTTCGAGGAGGTCAGGGTCGACCCCGCGGTCGAGCGCCCGCTCGTACCACTCGTCGAGGCGGTCGTCGCTCGGGACGGCCATCCGGTCTGCGGGGTCGTAGGCGTCCGCGCCGACGGCGAGGTCGTCCACGCCGATGGCGCGCAGTTCCTCGACGAGCCGCGCGGTCGTCCGGAACTCGCACCAGCCCGGTTCGGGGTGGCGGTGGAGGTCTCTGCGAAGCTCCGCTAATCGCGCTCGAACGGCGTCAGCCATGCGTACACGTACCATCCGCCACCCACTTAAGCATAAACGGTATCCGTGGACACCGACTACGCAAAAAGACTAAGGGAGCGTCACCCAATCGATGTAGCAATCGCGCCCGCGACGCGCGCGACTCACACCATGACCGAGACAGACATCGTCGTCCTCCGCGAGGGGACCGAGGGCCTTTCGATGGAATCGTACGCGAACGCGCTCCGCGAGCGCCTCCCGGACCGGACCGTGACGCTCGCCCGGACACCGAAACAGGAACGCGAACTCGTCGCCGACGCCCGCGTCGCCACGGGCATCACGATAGACGAGGACCTGCTGGACCGCGCCGACCGACTCGAACTGTTCGCCTGCACGTTCGCCGGGACCGACCACGTCCCGATGGACGCGCTCGCGGACCACGGCGTCGCCGTCACCAACGCCGGCGGCATCCACGCGCCGGGCATCGCCGAGCAGGCCATCGGTAACATGCTCGTGTTCGCCCGCCGCCTCCACGAGGGCTGGCGGCGCAAGGAGCGCGCCGAGTGGCGGCACTTCCAGTCCGGCGAGTTCACCGACAGCACGGTGACGATTATCGGCCTCGGCTCCATCGGGCAGGCCGTCGCCCAGCGGTTGCAGGGCTTCGAAGTCGAGACTATCGGCATCCGCTACACCCCGTCGAAGGGCGGGCCGACCGACGAAGTCGCCGGCTTCGAACCCGACGCGATTCACGACGCGCTCTCCCGGAGCGAGTACGTCGTCGTCGCGTGCCCGCTGAACGACCTGACCCGCGGACTCATCGGCGAGATGGAGTTCGCCACGATGCCGACCGACGCGGTGCTCGTCAACGCCGCCCGCGGCGGAATCGTCGACACCGACGCGCTCGTGTCGGCGCTCCAGTCGAACAAAATTCGCGGGGCCGCGCTCGACGTGACCGACCCCGAACCGCTTCCCGCCGACCACCCGCTGTGGGGGTTGGAGAACTGCCTCATCACCCCCCACACGGGCGGTCACACGCCGAAACACTGGGACCGACTCGCCGACATCGTCGCCGGGAACCTCGGGCGGCTCGACGAGGGCGCGGAGTTGGAGAACCAAGTGCTGGCCGCCAAGTCGAACTGACTCCCGATGGCGACGCAGGAACGCCCCGACGACCCTCGCGGCGACCAACACGCTGATTCGGGGGTCGACCCCAGCGACGACCCCCGCGCCGACTACGACTACGTCGGCGGCGACACCGACCGCGAGGCGCTCGTCTCTGACCTCGAACGCCTCGTCGAGGGCGACGTGCGGTTCGACGAGTACACTCGACAGCTGTACGCGACCGACGCCTCGGCGTACGAGGTGCTCCCCGTCGGCGTCGTCATGCCGATTTCGACCGCCGACGTGGCGGCCGTCGTCGACTACTGCGCCGACCGCGAGATTCCCGTCCTCCCGCGCGGCGGCGGCACGAGCCTCGCCGGACAGGCCGTCAACGAGGCGGTCGTCCTCGACCTCTCGCGGCACATGGACGGAGTCCAGTCGGTGGACGCCGAGGCGGCGACGGCGACCGCGCAGGCGGGGGTTACGCTCGCGGACCTCAATAACTCCGCGGCCGACCATGGTCTCACGTTCGGCCCGGACCCCGCGGCGGGCGACCGGAGCGTCCTCGGAGGCGCTATCGGCAACAACTCCACCGGCGCGCACTCGCTGAAGTACGGCAAGACCGACTACTACGTCGAGGAGTGCGAGGTCGTCCTCGCCGACGGGAGCGTCCACCGGTTCGGCGAGGTTCGCGTGGACGACCTCCGGGAGAAGGCCGACCCCGAGAGCGACGCGTGGGGGGACGACGGCCCGGAGAGCCCGCTTCTCCCCCGAATCTACGCCGAGGTCGTCCGCGTGCTCGACGAGGAGCGCGAGGAGATAGACGCCCGCTACCCGGACCTCAAGCGCAACGTCTCGGGCTACAACCTCGACGCGCTGGTCGAGGAGGCCCGCGGGGAGCGCCCGCGTTCCGACGGGACCGGCACCGACCCGGACTGCGAGTCGGGGACCGTGAACCTCGCGCGCCTGCTCGCCGGGAGCGAGGGAACCCTCGCCGTCGTGACCGAGGCGACCGTCTCGCTCGAACCGCTCCCGGAGACGAAGGCGGTCGCGCTCCTCACCTACGAGGACGTGTTCGACGCCGCCGCCGACGTGGCCCCCATCCTCGACCACGACCCGGCGGCGGTCGAACTCATCGACGACGTGCTCATCGACCTCGCGCTCGACACCGCCGAGTTCCGCGACGTGGCCGCGTCGCTCCCCGACGGGACCCGCGCGGCCCTGCTGGTCGAGTTCTACGCCGACTCCGACGCGGACGGCCGGCGGAAAGTCGCCGACCTGCTGACGGCCCGCGCGCCATCGGTGACCCCGGAGGCGACGCCATCTTCGGACGTCGGCGTCGCCGACGACGCCCGCGCGTTCGACGCGCTGGAAGCCCACGACGAGGCGGCCCGCGCGGGACTCTGGGAGATGCGCAAGGCCGCCGCGCCCATCCTGCTGTCGCGGACGACCGACGAGAAGCACATCTCCTTCATCGAGGACTGCGCCGTGCCGGCCGACGAGCTACCGGGGTACGTCGAGCGGTTCCGCGAGGTCATCGACGACCACGACGCCAACACGAGTTTCTACGCCCACGCGGGACCGGGCGTGCTCCACGTCCGCCCGCTCGTCAACACGAAGACGCTCGACGGCCTCGACTCGTTCGAAACCATCGCCGACGAGGTGACGGAGTTCGTCGTCGAGGCCGGCGGGTCGGTGTCGGGCGAACACGGCGACGGCCGCGCGCGGACCCAGTGGAACCGCAAGCTGTACGGCGACCGGCTCTGGAACGCCTTCCGCGACCTCAAGACCGCGTTCGACCCCGACTGGCTCCTGAACCCGGGGCAGGTCTGCGGCGACGTGTCTATGACCGAGAACCTCCGCTTTTCCCCCGACTACGAGTTCGACGCCGGCTTCGAGCCGGAACTCGACTGGGACACCGAAAACGGCTTTCAGGGGATGGCGGAGCTCTGCCACGGCTGTGGCGGCTGTCGGGGCGACCAGTCGACCACCGGCGGCGTGATGTGTCCGACCTACCGCGCCACGGAGGAGGAAGGACTGTCCACCCGCGGCCGGGCTAACATGCTCAGGCAGGCGATGAGCGGCGACCTCGACGCCGACGCGACGGACACCGAGTTCATGCGCGAGGTGCTGGACCTCTGTGTCGGCTGTAAGGGCTGTGCCCGCGACTGCCCCAGCGAGGTCGACATGGCGAAGCTCAAAGCCGAGGTCGAACACGCCCACCACGAGTCTCGCGGCGCGAGCCTTCGGGACCACCTGTTCGCCGAGGTGGACCGGTTGAACGCGCTGGGCTCGCGGCTCGCCCCGCTTTCGAACTGGGCGGCGAAGGTGCCGGGCGCGCGGACGGTCATGGAAAAGACCGTCGGCATCGCCAGAGAGCGGTCGCTTCCGACGTTCCACCGCGAGTCGCTGGAAGACTGGTTCGAGGCGCGGGGCGGCGCTCGCGTCCCCGAGGCCGAGGCGACCGACAGGGTGCTTCTGTTCCCGGACAGCTACACCAACTACAACCACCCCGACGCGGGGAAGGCCGCGGTCCGCGTCCTCGAAGCCGCCGGCGTCCACGTCTCGATTCCCGACGACGTGACCGCCACCGGCCGCCCGGCCCACTCGAAGGGCTTTCTCGACCGGTCGCGAGCGCGCGCCGAGACGAACGTCGCGGCGCTCGCGCCCCGCGTCGAAGCCGACTGGAGCGTCGTCCTCGTCGAGCCGTCTGACGCGGTCATGCTCCAGTCGGACTACCTCGACCTGCTTTCGAGCGACGCGGCCGAGACCGTCGCCGCCGAGACCTACGGCGTCATGGAGTACCTCGATGCGAAGCGCCTCGTTGAGGGGCTCGACTGCGACGCGGCGGCGGGCGCGGGCGACGAGACGCTGACGTACCACGGTCACTGCCACCAGAAGGCGACGCGGAAGGACCACCACGCGGTGGGCGTCCTCCGCCGCGCCGGCTACGACGTGGACCCGCTCGACTCCGGCTGTTGCGGCATGGCGGGGAGCTTCGGCTACGAGGCCGAACACCACTCGCTGTCGAAGGCCATCGGCGGCATCCTCGCCGACCAACTCGGTGAGAGCCGCGGCGACACCGTCGTCGCCCCCGGCGCGTCGTGTCGGACGCAACTCGAAGACATGGACGGCGCGGTCGACGACCCCCCACACCCGATAGAGAAAGTCGCCGACGCGGTCGCTGACTGAGAAGCGCGCCGAAAAAGAACCGCAGGTTGTGTCAGCTTTCGCTCGACGGCCAGCCGCTCAGGGCCAGAGGCCCCGCGTCTCCTTCGCGCCGCCGATGCGGGAGAGCGCGACGACGTACGCCGCGTCGCGCCACGTCAGGTCGCGTTCGTCGACGTGTTCGCGGACCGCGTTCCACGCCTTGAGCATCTCCGCTTCCAGTTCCTCGTGGACGCGTTCGAGCGACCACTGGCGGCGGTTGATGTCCTGTAACCACTCGAAGTACGAGACCGTCACGCCGCCGGCGTTGGCGAGGATGTCGGGGAGGACCGGAATCCCGCGCTCTTCGAGGACGGCGTCGGCCGCGAACGTCGTCGGCCCGTTCGCGCCCTCGACGACCATCTCCGCCGAGATGGCGTCGACGTTTTCGGTCGTGATGACGTTCCCGATGGCCGCCGGGATGAGCACGTCCACGTCGAGTTCGAGCAGTTCCTCGTTCGTGAGCGACTCGGGGGCGTCGTAGCCCGATACCATGCCGGGGCGCTCGTCGTGGCCCTCGACGTCCTGCGTGTCGAGGCCGTCGGGGTCGTAGATGGCCCCGTCCACGTCGGAGACGGCGACCACCTTCGCGCCCCACTCGTCGAGGAGGCGGGCGGCGTTCGCCCCGACGGACCCGAACCCTTGGACGGCGACGGTCGTGTCTTCGATGTCCCAGTCGTAGAAGTCGACGGCTTCGCGGGTGACGATGGCGACGGAGCGACCGGGAGCCTCCTCGCGGCCGTACGACCCGCCGATGACCGGCGGCTTCCCCGTCACGACCCCGGGCGTCGTCTCGCCCTGTTGCATCGAGTAGGCGTCCATGAACCACGCCATCTCCTGCGGGCCGGTTCCCATGTCGGGCGCGGGAACGTCTTTCTTCGGCCCGACGACGTTGCGAATCTCCTCGGCGAAGCGGCGCGTGAGTCGCTCGCGCTCCTCGTCGGAGAGCGTCTTCGGGTCGACCGCGACGCCGCCCTTGCCGCCGCCGAAGGGCAGGTCCATCACGGCGCACTTCCACGTCATCCACATCGAGAGCCCGATGCACTCGTCGGCGGTCACTTCCGGGTGGTAGCGAAGCCCGCCCTTGTACGGCCCGCGCACGTCGTCGTGCTGGGCGCGGAAGCCCGTGAACACGTCGAGCGAGCCGTCGTCCCGGCGGAGCGGGACCGACACCTGCTGGACTCGGGTCGGATGCTTCAGGCGCGCGACGACGCCGTCGTCGACGGCGGCGTGACTCGCCGCGCGTTCGAGTTGCCTGCGCGCCGTCGCCAGCGCCGATTCGGGTTCGGACCCCGTGCCGCCGTCGGCGACCGCCTCGCCGTTTCGATTTTTGCCATCTTCGTTCATTCTATTAGGGCTGTGACCCCGAGTCATAATTAAGTTGTGAATAATCGACGGGGGAAGTCGGCCAGCGGCTCCGCCCCGTCGGACGTGACGACGAACGTCTCGCTGAGTTCGACGCCGAAGTCGTCGAACCAGAGGCCGGGGATGGTGTGGAACGTCATGTTCTCTTCGAGGACGGTCTCGTCGCCGGGGCGGAGGCTCGCCGTGTGCTCGCCCCAGTCCGGCGGGTAGCCGAGTCCCATCGAGTAGCCGATGCGGTCTTTCTTCTCGATGCCGTACTCGGCGATGGTGTCGCGCCACGCCTTCTCGACGGCCTCGCAGGTCACGCCGGGTTCGACCGCGTCGAGTGCGGCTTCCATCCCCTCGACGACGATGTCGGCCCGCCGAGACAGCTCTTCGGGGGGGTCGCCCACGAACGTCGTCCGCGCGAGCGGCGAGTGGTAGCGGTGTCGACAGCCGGAGAGTTCGATGATGACCGGGTCGCCGTCCTCGAACTCGCGGTCGGTCCACGTGAGGTGCGGCGTGCCGGTGTGGTCGCCCGAGGGCATCAGCGGGACGATAGACGGGTAGTCGCCGCCGTAGTCGTCGGTGCCCTCGATGAGCGCCGAGTAGATGGCCTCGGCGGCCTCGTACTCGGGAACGCCCTCCTCGATGACGTCGAGACCGGCCTGCATCGCGTTCTCGGAGATGCGGGCGGCCTCGCGCATGTAGTCGAGTTCGGCGTCGGACTTCTTGATGCGCACGCGGTTCACGAGGAGCGTCGTGTCCTCGAAACTCGCCTCGGGGAGGTTCTTCTGCAGGCGCGTGTAGGACTTCGCGGTGAAGTAGTAGGCGTCCATCTCGAGGCCGACGCGCGCGTCGTCGACGCCGAGGTCCGCCAGCACGGCCGCGACGAAGTCCATCGGGTGGAGGTCGTGGGGCGACTGCACGTGGTCGTCGCTGTACGGTCGAATGCTCTCCTCGCTCAGCGTGGTCGTCGCGCGCGCGCCGTTGGCGTCCATGTCGCGGCCGACCCACACGGGTTCGTCGCGGTCCCGCGTCACCACGACGCCCTGATGGACGTAAAAGGACCAGCCGTCGTAGCCGGTGAGGTAGTTCATGTTCGCGGGGTCGCTCACGAAGAGCGCGTCCAGCCCCCGCTCGGCCATCCGCTCTTTCGTCCGGGCGATGCGTCTGTCGTACTCGGCGCTGTCGAATACGGCTCTTGGCATGGGAACCTCTATCGAACCATCGGATAGGGCCCGTAAAAAATTTTTGTGGACCATGGTCATGGATTCTGTGTACACCGATGGCTCGGGCGAGAGCAATAAAGTACACAATACACAAGACCACCAACAGGAACGAGTAGTCTTATTTATCCCCCGTCTTTATACCGTGTCCAAAACAACCCTCAAGCTACGATTATCCAGATTATATAAATAATTTAGATTAGTTGGATTATTCTAATTCGTAGTAATGTATTATTAGAGCAATACTAACTGGCGCCGACTCACCGAGAACAGTACGCATCTGCTGGGAGCCCAATCGTTATTCCTCGCAGTCTCGGAGGCGGGGGTATGGACCTCTCTATCGTCGACCTCTCGCCGGTCCCCAACGGGGGAACCGCGACCGAGGCGTACGCGAACACCGTCGAAACCGCCGCGCAAGCCGAGCGATTGGGCTACTCGCGCTTCTGGGTCGCCGAGCACCACGGCATGGCGAGCACCCTCGCGGGGACGACGCCCGAGGTGTTGCTCGGCCATCTCGCCGCGGAGACGGACTCGATTCGGCTCGGTTCCGGCGCGGTACTGCTCAACCACTACAGCCCGTTCAAGGTCGCAGAACAGTTCGGCGCGCTCGACGGACTCGCGCCCGGTCGCATCGACGCCGGTCTCGGCCGAGCGAACGGGTCGCCCGCGGCGGACCAAGCGCTCGGAACGGACCGACACGTGGAGGACCCCGACGGCGACCACGCCGAGAAGGTCGAGGCCGTCGTCAACCACCTCTACGACGACTACCCCGACGAACACCCCTACGCCGACCTCGAAATCCCGCGGGGGAGCGGCGAGCCGCCCGTCCCGTGGATGCTCGGGTCGAGTCCGTCGAGCGCGACCATCGCGGGCGAACTCGGGTTGCCCTACTGCTTCGCGGGCTTCATCAGGCCGCAGTTCGCCGTCCACTCCTTCGAGGAGTACCGCGAGAGTTTCCAGTCGTCACCGCTGGCCGGCGGCATCGACGAGCCCCACGGGATGGTCGCGGTGAACGCCGTCTGCGCCGAGACCGACGAGGAGGCGGCGCGACTCCGCGCGGTGGCCGAGGCGACGTACAAGCGGATGCGCCGCGGCGAAGTCGGCACGAGACCGACCGTCGAGGAGGCGATAGACGAACTCGGCGGGGTTCCCGAGCCCACGCCCGCGACCCTCGGGGCGAAGGAGTGGCCGCGCGCGATTTCCGGCAGTCCCGAGACGATTTCGGGGCTGTTGGACCAGCTCGCGGAGCGCGTCGGAGCCGACGAGGTGATGATTCAACACGTCGTCGGCGACCACGAAGACGCCCTCCGGTCGCACGAACTGCTCGCCGAGGGCGTCGGCCTCGTCTGACGCGCCCGGTTCCGCGACAGTCTGTCTGCCCGGACGATTCATATTGCAGTCCCCGGAATAAAGGAGTGTGTCACGACTTCGGTATCTCCGACTCACGGACACGCCCTTCGAGGCCAGAGAGTTCTCACTGCTCTGGCTCATCGCGCTCGCGACCTACGGCGTCGGCGACATCGTTACGACGCTCACCCTCCTCTACTACGAGGGTCGCTTCGACGAGGCGAACGCCCTCCTCGTGGCGAGCACGGACGCCCTCGGGCGATGGGGGCTCGTCCTCCCGAAGCTCGCCGTCTTCCTCCTCTGTCTCGGTATCTGCGTTTACGGCGCTCGCGTGGGCGACAAGGTACTGTACTACCTCCCGCCGGTCACGCTCTCGGTCATCGGCGCGTTCGCCACGGCTTTCAACCTCCGGCTCTTCGTCGGGTGAGCGGCAGAAAATCGGGGCGAAGAGCGCTCAGTCAGTCGCCTGTTCGAGCGTGAAGACGAACTCCACGTCGACGCTGTCGGTCTGTATCTCGTTGCCGGCCGACTCTCGAATCCGCCACTCGACGACGAGCGACAGGGACTCCCCGCCGTCGAGCCTCCCGAGCGAGACTGACTCGTTCCACACGTCGGCGAAGTCGAGATACGTCGTCTCGTCGCCGAGCACGTAGGTACTCGTTCCGTTCGCCCGCTCGACGCGGAGTCTGACGGCGAGCGCCTCGTGGAGTTCGCCCTCGTCGGCTCCGCCGGTCGAATCGACCGACAGTTCGGGGCCGAATCGGCCGTTCTCGGCGGATTCGAACGGCATCGACTCCAGCGTCAACACGCCGGGCTCGCGCCCACGGTTAGTGAGTGTCCCCGTCGAGTTGCCCGCAGAGCCGGGTGCGACCGACTGCGTGTCGAGAATCGAGACCCCGGCCCCGCCGGAGCCGAGTTCGAGGTCGACGCCCTCCGGAGCGCGCCCGGCGGTGTTCTCGACGGTCACGTCGAACGACGCGGTCTCCTCGGTTCGGGCGACTTCGGTCGAGTCGCGGAACAACACCGCAGTCACGGAGACGTAGCCCGTTGTGACGGCGGTCTCACCGTCGGTGGTCGCGGCCAAGCCGGCGGTTCGATTCCCCTCGGCGTAGGTCACGTCAGAGCCGAGCGCGGCGGCGATGTCCACCGGACTCGACCCCGAGAGAGTGACGCGGCGCTCCTCTTGCCAGCCGTCGTCGGGGACCCACGCGTTCACCACGAGCACGACGCTGTCGACCGTGCCGGTCCACGAGAGCGTCCCGGTCACTGGGCCGCTGAGCGACCCGACAGTCCCGTCGGCGCTTCGGACCGTCGGCGGGTCGGCGGCCTCGACCGAGAGCGTCGGCTCGGGCGACGTCGACGATGCGGCCGTAGTCGTCGTTTGGCCGCCGCCTCCGCCACCGCCACCGCCACCACCGCCACCGCCGCCTCCGCCACCGCCACCACCGCCACCGCCGCCTCCGCCAGTGCCCGAGCGCGCCGTGGTGGTCGGGTCGGGACGGCTCGTCGGCGCGGGCGTTGGCGACGGTGTCGGGGCTGGAGTCGTTGCGGTCGCAGTCGGCGTGGCCGTCGCCGTGGCCGGCGGCATCGGTGTGTCTTCGTCTTCGTCCTCGTCGTCCTCGTTTGGCGGCGTATCCGGCGTCGGCGAGGGCGGCGTCACGGTGACGTCCGGCGGCGACGGCTCGGGGTCGTCGCCACGGAGATCCGAAAGCGCGTCGTTGATGCCGCTGTCGTCGAGGAAGCGGTCGATGCTCCCGGGAGCGGCAAAGCCGGTTCCGACCAGCACGATGCCGACGACCACGAAGACGATGAACACCCGACCGGCGATCTGCGAGAGCCGCGGCGAGAGCGTGCCGAGGAGCTTCGCCGAAAAGAGCGATGCGAGCGACAGCGGAATCGGGAACAGCCCCGCCCGCGGCGGGCGGTACTCGACCACCAGCGCCGTCTCGGTCGGCCGGTCGCCGGGTTCGACCTCGTCGCCGACAGCGACCGGGTACTCGTCGGTACGGAGTTCGTCGTCCTCATCGGTCGAGACGCGTTCGACGGTCGCGGGGTCGATGCCCGCGTCGGTGTCGCCGACGAACGACCCCGACTGGGCGTCCCAGCGCCGAACCGCCCGAACAACCCCGTGGACGGGCAGGCGCTCGCCGGGGAGACAGAGGACGCGGTCGCCCCGTTCGAGTTGCTCGAAGTCGAGCTCCTCGAAATCGTCCGCGTCGCCGTCGTCAGCCGCCTCGTCGACGAGGCGTCGACACCGGGTCGCGTCGGCGAGCGCCAGTTCGGGCGACTGCTCGGGTGTCCAGTCGGGCGCATGCGCGTCGTCCGGGGTGGTCACGGGCGACTCACCGCCCGTCCTCGGAGGTCTCGTCGGTCGGCGCATCAGAAGGGCGGTCGACGGGGTCGGTCACCCACTCCATGCCGTCGGCCGAGCCGGAGGGCATGGAGGCGGACGCCGAAGGAGACGGGTCGGCGACTGCGACGGGGTCCGCGACGCGAACCCCCGTCCGCTCCGGGTAGAGCGCGACGCCGCCGTCCGAGGCGCTGACGTAGCCGGCGTCGATACCGGCCGCACCGCCCGCCGAACCGCCGTCTGCGGTACTCCCGTCGCGTCGGTCCCTCCCGTCAGACTCGTCGGAGTCGACCTCGACGAGCGCGTCGGTGTACAGCGAGTAGAGCTCGGTCACGACGAGGAGCGCGCCGGGGAGGATGACGAACAGGACCAACCCGAGTCCCGACTGGACGAACTGCGCGGCGAGCCCGAGATACGGAACGTGGAACCAGACGCGCCCGACGACGCGGTCGGCGGTGACGGGGTCCGAGTCGACGTCCTCGTTGGCGTCGCCCTTCGTCCGGAACACCGGACTGTCGCCGCTTCGGTCCACCGCGACGACCCGGTGGGTCACGCGGTCGGTCCGCTCGTCGGTGATGGCACCGCCGGCTTCCCGGTAGGTGATGATGTCGCCCGCCGAGATGTCCGCGGGCGGCACGTCGCGGACGACCACCACGTCGCCGGCGTCGAACGTCGGCGACATGCTCCCCGAGAGCACGGTGTAGCTGGCGTCGGCACCGAAGGCCTGCGGCGCGGCGAGCACGACGACGAGCGCGACGGCGACGAGGAGCACGACGCCACCGAGAACGCGGGCCGCCGCGGTGAGACGAGACCAGTTCATCGGTCAGGCACCCCCGTCGGCGTCGTTTCCGTTCTCGTCGTCAACACTGACGCCCTCGGTGGCGACCGCTTCGGTTTCGGTTTCGGTTTCGGTTTCGGTTTCGGAGCCGGGGTCGGGGTCGGGGTCGGCCGTTTCGTCGCTTTTCCCGACGTCATCGTCTTGGCCGTCTGTACGGTCTCCGCCGTCTTGCTCGGATTCGGCTTCGTCGTCTTGCTTGGAATCGACTTCGGCGTCTTGGTCGCTTTCTCCGTCTCCGCCCTCGACATCCGCGTTCTCGACTCCGCCGTCTTCTCCGTCCTCGGGTCCACCGTCTTCCTCGGGTTCACCGTCTTCCTCGGTCGTCTCGGCTTCGTTTGTTCTGACTGCGTCGCCCGTCTTGACGTCGACGCGCATCGCGAGGTCGTCGGGGTCGACGTGCACGTCGTGGTGCCACGAGAACCGGAGCCTGCCGGTGAGCGAGAAAGACCCGTCTATCTCGCGGGCGATTCGGACGTGGTTCGTGCCGGTCGCGTCGACCGAGACGTCGGCGAGCGTGCTCGTCCGGCCGTCGGCGGTGAGTTCGAGGTCCGAGACCGCGACCGACGACCCGGCCGCCGAGGCGGAGACCGTGACGCCGAGCGCGACCACGTCGTTCGCGCCGACGCCCTGCGCCTTCTGCCCGTGTTTGTCCGGGTACTCGGTGCCGCCGACGGTCATCGTCACCTTACTGCCGTCGAAGTCGACGCGGAACGACTCGGTCTGCCCCGAGGTCCACGCGTGTTGCCAGTCGTTGTTCTGCTTGTGGACGCGGGTCTCGGAGCGTCCGGTGCGCTTCAGCACCGCGACTTCGTAGTTCTCCGGCTCTGAATTACCGTGAACGGAGTCGTCGTGGGGCTCGCCGTAGCGGGCGAGCGTCGCCCAGTCCCAGCCACCCATCGCGTCGCGGGCGTCGCCGGAGCCGGACGTCGAATCGTCGTCGTCTCCGTCGTCTCCGTCGTCGTCGGCCTCGCAGGTCGCACCGCCGTCGTCGTCGACCCGCTGGTCGAGCGCGAACCGGAGGTCGACGCCCGCGATATCCGAGGCGACTTCGTTGCCGGCGCTCGACGGGAGCCGCCACGCGATGACGAAATCGACCGACTCGCCGGACCCGAGTTCGTAATCGAGGTCGAACGTCTCGTCCGCGACGAAAATCGAGTCGAGGGTCGCGTAGTCGGAACTGCCGCAGAGGTACGTCTTCGACCCGTCGGGGGCTTCGAGCCACGCGCGGACTTCGAGCACCTGCGCGAGTTCGCCGTCGCCGACGCGGGGGTCGTTCTGCGACGGGGGCTCGGACTGGCCGTTCTCGTCGTCGGTGACGCCGAGCACGTCGATGTCGAGGAACCCGGCGAGCGACCCGCGGTTGCGGAGCGTCACCGACGCGGTGCCGCTGTCGCCGGGCGCGAGACCCGACTCTTCGAGGAACGTGAGCCGCTCGTCGTCGCCGTCGACCGTCAGGTCGAGCGTGCCGACGCCGAACGACGCGTCGGCGCGCTCGGTATCGGAAAACGCCGAGTAAGTACCGACGCCCGCGGCGGCGCTTCCGGCGCTAATCGTGAAGATGCCTCCGAGGAGGCGGCGGCGCGTGAGCGTCAGTGTTGGTGTCTGTTTCGGCATCGAGAGGCGTGAGGTCGTCGTGTGCGTTCGGAGGGCCGGAACGAAAGAGATGGACGCGGTCGGTTCGACCGGGTCGCGTCGTCTGCGTCGCCCGCGAACGCGAGTGTGGTTACTGGCTGTCCCGCTGGTTCAGTTCGAAGTCGAACTGGATGTCGAGCCCGTCGGCTTGGAACTCGTTTCCGGCGCTCTCCCGCATCTCCAGCGCGAAGGAGAACGTCTTCGTCTCGCCGGACGCGAGGGCGATGTCCTGGACGTTGGAGTCGTCGTCGCCCTCGGCCGCGTCGCTGTTGTTGTCGACCACGTCGGCCAGCGTGGCCGAACCGCCGAACCGGTCGGCGAGCACGTCGAGGTTCCCGACTTCGAACGTCGTCACGTCGAGGACGCCCGCGAGGTCCGCCACCGAGGCGTCCGCGTCGCCGTCGTCGCCGGCCGTGGCGTCGCTGTCGTTTTCGGTCAGCGAGAGGTCGATATCGAGGCTCCCGTCGAGCGTCCCGTCGTTTTCGAGGTCCACCTCGAAGGTGTCGGTCTCGTCGCCGGGCGCGAGGCCCGTGGCGCTGAAGCTCGCGGAACTGGCTCCGTCGGCGAGGCTCAGCGTCCCCGCCTGGAGCGTGTTCTCGGTGCTCGATTCGGTGTCGTTGAACAGGGCGAACGTGCCCACCCCGGCGGCGGCGCTTCCCGCGCCGATCGTGAGGAGGCCTCCGAGGGCGCGGCGTCGTGTGAGTTTGAATACTTTGTCTGCCATTGAGTTCTCCGTGCGGCCCACCGTCCACCCACTCCCGTCCGTGATGTTCTGGGTGAGGTGACCTTCAGGAGTTCCTACTCGATTACGCGGGAATAATTCGATACCACCATTATGCGGTATTCGTCAAAACCGAGCGACGTGGTAGCCCTCGACACAGCCCCGGTGGAATGAGAGCCACCCGGACCGTCGGGTCGGTGACGCGTCGTCTCACTCGCCGTCGAACAGTTCGGCGAAGACCTTGCGCTGGGCCGCCCTGAGGTGTTGGGTGAACGTCGACCGCGAGACGCCGATGGCCTCGGCCACTTCGGCGGCGCTCCGTCGCTTCGGCCGCTCGAAGTAGCCCGTTCGGTACGCGACTTCGAGCGATTCGCGCTGGCGGTCGGTCAGTCCGTCCAACACGCTGGCACCGATATCTGACTCGACGGTACGGTGGCTCCGCGCGGTCATGACGACGCTGTCGAAGACGGCCGCGAGCGCCTCGACGAACGGGCCGGCCGGTCGCCGCCGGGGGAGGTCGACGACGACGGTCGCCTCGCCGTCCGTCACGACGACGCGGTGGAGGACGCCGCCCGCGTCGGCGATGGCCGTCCCCAGCGAGGGCGCGGCCGTGTCGAACTGCGCCCGGACGACCCCGTCGCCGGGAGTTACGTCACCGGGCGTCACCCCGTCGAGGCTCGCCAGCGCGTCGGTCACCGCGGCCTCGGACGCGCCGCGGACCGTCACGAAGTAGCGCTCCCTGTCGCCGCGAGGCAACACCGTGTGGACGACGAGTTCCGCGTCGCGGCCGAGCGCGTCGCCGACCGCCAGAA
>Ga0207720_100289_pt1 | contig 40591 bp, 39 predicted proteins | sample A23P2SouthBayCA_2_FD_187751 | JGI IMG/M metagenome (GOLD analysis project Ga0207720, IMG submission 187751) | Aerobic enrichment media microbial communities from Eden Landing Ponds, California, USA - A23 E3 (2) (SPAdes) | ecosystem: Environmental > Aquatic > Marine > Unclassified | place... | reverse complement strand
CGATTGGTACGCCAAGATGGGCCAGCTCATCCAGGAGTTCGAGGATAAATACGAGCAGGCACAAGCCGACGCGACCCCGATCGAAAGCTAGTCTTGCGGTCAGGGGTCCGATCGAGTACCGCATTCGGCGGCGACGAAGCGTCGTACCGAGACTCGTATCCGGGTTCGATGCTGCGGTGCTGGCTTAGGGCTACTCGCAGGTCTTTCTCGAACCGTCTTCTCGTCTTTTCTCCCCGTTTCGACCGCTAGCGGAAAATATATCCTCGAGCTATGACGGCCTGTTTGCGCTGAACCGCGCGTAGCTGCGTTTGATCTGCTGTAAGCGGCTATTTCGGTGTGCCTTCGCCGACTCGAAACGCCGTAGATCTCGCCGACTCGGTTAGGGGGATACGGGTGGCGCGTGTATCGAGTCGCAAGGCGACTGTATCGTCTTCGCCACCCTCGCTATGAGCACACCAGAACCTACCAGCGACGTCGAACAGTTCCTCACGAACGTCTCCGAGTTTCGGTACCGGGAGGTGATGATGGTCGCAGCGACGCTCGCCGTCATCGTCTCGTCGATCGTCTTCTTCCCGGGACTCGAGCACATCGGAAAAGGCGTTCAGTCTGATCTCTCGGTCGAATTGCTTGCCCTGTTCGTCGCGGTTGCGATCGTCGCCGGCGTCGTCAAGGGCATGATCGGCTTTGGCTACTCGCTGATCACGACGCCGATCTTTGCGTCGGTCATCGATCCGACGTTCGCCGTCGTCGTGCTCGCGATTCCGCCATGGATGCTCAACATGTTCCAGATCGGTGAAACCGATACGGGACGAGCGTTCGTCCGCGAGGAGTGGCCGCTACTGACGCTTGCCGTCGTCGGGAGCGTCATCGGCGTCGCGGCGCTTGCGGCGTTCAGCGCTGGGCCGATCGTTCCCTTCGTCATCGGCCTCGTTATCCTCGGCTACGTCGTCTTCCAGCTCGCCCAGAACTTCGTCACCATCGAGGAGGCCCATCACCCGATCGCGCTCGGCAGTGCTGGCTTCCTCGAGGGCTTTCTGCTCGCCATCGCGAATCTCGGCCCGCTGCTGCCGGCGTACTTCCATACCTTCGAGCGAGACACCGACCGATATATCGGCGGCCTCTCGATGGTGCTGGGAACGATCTTCACCGTCCGGATCGTCCAGATGGCCCTGTTTACCGACCTCCTGACGACCTATCGTCTCTGGCTCGGCTCGATGATCGCAGTTGTCACCATTGTTGGCTTGCTGGTTGGGACGTATCTCCGGCGGCTCGAGATCGACGAAGAACGGTTCAACTGGTTCGTCGTTGGGCTCCTGTTCGTCATCGCGCTCAATATCTTCCGAAACACCATTCCGGCGCTGTTTTTCTAGTCTCGGCTCCCTATTTCGTCAGCGACGCGAGGATGAGCACCATTCCGCTCGAGACGATGGCCGCCTGCACGAGGGCAGCGGAGACGATCGTCGTCCCGAACACGAGGTAGATCAGCCCCTCACAGATCGCCCCCGCACCGATAAACACGAAGCCTGCGGCGACGTATAGCATCGACGTTTGGCCGTTTCGCCGGTAGCCGTGATAGGCCAGATACGCGACGACGAGGCTCAACACGAGCGTGATCAGTTTGGCGATGACGAACGAGGGTTCCATCAGTCGTCACCCCGGAGATCGTCCCAAAGCGACGTAAAATTGTCAGCGAGCTCGTCGCGCGTTTCGAGCGTCAGCGACAGTTCGCCATCAGTGAGATCGACGTGAAGTCCCTCGAGTGCTGTTTCGAACTCGCTTCGGTGGGATCCGTTCGAGTCGACTGTGTTCCGTTCTTCGATGAGCTCGAGGTCCTGAAGCGTCGAGACGCGTCGATAGACCGTCGTAAGAGAGGCATCACACTCCTCGCTCAGGGCCTTCGCGGTCATCGGACCCTGGTCGGCCGCGACGAGTATCTTCCGCGCGTATTCGTCCGCGAGGATCCGGAATATCTCCGACGAGTTCGGGGAGCCGCCGTGCTGCACACGATACACCCAGACGTTCTGTGCCAAATAGGCCACGATTTGCTGGTTCAGCAAATCGCCACGGCTGTCTTGATACTGCCGGACAGAACGACGTCAAGCCGGTCACGAATTCGCGGCCGTCCCCACGGTGATGGCCGCATGTCTGCGACCGGCTTTGCCGTGACTGCTGTCCAGTAGTCTGAAACCACTCGGAGTTGAACACGGTTCTCGGCCATGCCTCTCGCGGTGACATCTCCCGCGAGACGAACGAGGAGTTTCGCGAGACCGAGGCTGGCAACTGGACGGCATCCGAGTGAGACGGACTCCAGTGAGTCATTTCCGGCACACCCGCGACTCGTCTTCGGGTGCGCCAGTACATCGTTACAGCAGACCGTCTGAGCGCCCGATCACGTGGTGCAGGTCGGACACGTGCGTTTGTAGCGGGTGTAGATCAACCCCGCCAGCAGCGCCACGGAGATGACGCCGAGCAACGGCCGAAGCGGATCGAAGTAGGTCATGAGCGTGGACGAACTAAAGAGCGCGAGCAAGAAGACGTTACAGATCGGACAGCCGACGGCCAGAAAGCCACCGACCAGCCCACCCATCGCCCACCGATCCTCGCTGCTCGTGTCCCCGTCTTCGCCCTCGAGTCCGGCTTGGGGAACGTCGGTCGCCACCCGCTGTGCGGTGTAGACGCCGGCCAGGAGCGCGGTCAGCGTCAGAAACAGGTAATCGACCGGCGTCCGCGGGACCATCCGGACGTACAGCGGGTTCGGGATGAGGCCGGTGACGAGTCCGAACAGCGCGAAGACGCCGATCCCGGCTGCGATTCCCCAGCCGATCGCTCGCCGATCCGAGCGGATCGAGCGGCCGAATCGGTGTCCCGTCATTGCGTCGCCTCCGTCGTGAACGCACAGCGTTCGGGATGGCCCGCCCGGCCCAGGAAGAACAACAACAGCGCGAGCCCGCCGACGCGAAGCAGTGCGCCGTCGTACGGGAGCGCTGCCAACCCGCCGGCGAACCCGAGAAAGCCAAGCAGGCCAGCGCCGCAGCTCGCACAGCCCGACGCGAGGAGTCCCGGCACAACACCGGCGAGATCGGTGAGACTCGAGAGGCCGACGAGCCGCAGTTGCGCGACGGCGTTGACGACTGCGACACCCGAGAGCAGGGCATAGAGGACGATGACCCCGAGCCCGGTCCAGCCGTCGGTCCGGTACACCGTCTCCGTAAGCGAGACGACGACGTACTCGAACCAGTGGAGGCCGTCGCCGAGCATCTGGAGCGAGAACTCGGGCATCGTACTCAGGATCAGTAGCACGTAGGTCGTGAGTGTCACGAGCACTAGCCCGATCGTCCCCCGCCACGTCTCGAACGGGTACGAGACCGCTTCGGAGAGGTTCGTCAGGTATCCCCTGATCGAGTCGCGCGTGAACATCTAGATAAACCGATGTGGGGGTGATTGAAATGTCCCACCCCGATTTGCTGACTCAGCAAATTCTGTGCCCGTTTCCACACAATACGGACGGGACTGACAGACACTGTCCGGGAGTGGTATTCGAACGCGATTCGGACGACGGCACGTCTCGCCGCCGACTACCGGCCCCACGAGCTGGCTCGCCATCGGGACTTCGGATGGACTGTGGCTACCAGTAAACCCCGGTCAACCGCCTCGGGGTCAAGTGGTTCGAGACGCCGGCGGCGTCTCGTCATCACGGAAGATCGAAGATCTTCCGAACGACCCCGAGGCTTGTCAGTGGACTCCCGCTCTAACTGCGTAGTGCAGTAGGTCGAAATCGACCGTTCGCGTTCAGCGTCCCTGACTTGAGGGCCAGTTGACTGGTGGCCCGTCCAGCACCAGACTTGAGCCAGTGCTGGATAAGACGCCACCCGATGTTTCGGGCGGCGTTGTAGTCGGCGTGCAGTTCCTTCCCGCACTTCAGACACTCGAACTCGTCGCCATCACGATTGTCCTCGTGCGTGAATCCACACTCGTCGTGACTGCACCGTTGACTCGTGTACGCCGGAGAAACGTCGTCCACGTCGATGCCGTATTCTTCGGCCTTGTATTTGACGTGGCGTTGGAGTTCACGGAACGCCCACTGCTGGAACTTCGAGGCGTTCGAGATGCGCTCGCGGATGTGTTTCAGGTTTTCGAACGCAATTGCTGTGCAATCGTTCTCGACAGCTTCACGAACGATTGCTTTGGAAATACGATGGAGGTAATCGGCGCTCCGCCGTGCGAATTGGTCGCCAATCGACCGAATTGTGAGGTGGGCTGAACGAGTGCCTGTTTGTTGCAGGTTGCCGCGACGACGTTCGTATTCGTCGCGGCAGTGGTTGAGGTAGTCTGCGTTACCGAGGAATGCTCCCGTGCTGGTGACGGCAAGGTATCCGTCCACGTTCAAGTCCACACCGAGAACCACTCCGTTCTCGGATTCGTCGTCACAAGAATCAGGTTCGACTTCTTTCTTCACGGCGACGTGGAGGTAGTACGTTCCATCACGCTTGTGGAGCGTTGCTTCGCGTTTCTCCCAGTCATCCGTCCAGTAATCCTCGAACGGCGTTCCGTCCTCGTTGACGGGCATGACGTATTCGGCAGTCACGCGGTCGTCAACGGTGGCGAGGGAAACATGGTCGACATTGTACGTGATGGTGCGTCCGTTGTACACGACGACGCTCCCCCGGAACTCGGGTTTGCTTGCCTTCTTACCGTCTTCGATGATTCGGTCTTTGCAGTTGCCGAGCGCGTTGGCCGCGAGGTTGCGGGCACTTTGGACGAGGCTGGATTGTAAGGAGAGTTCGTCACGAACGTCGGAATACGTCTCGTCGTGGAGCGTGTTCTTGGTGTCCGTGATGTTGTAGGGGTTGTCGTCCCATCCGTGGTCAGCGACGTGTTGGGCCGCGTATCGGAACTGCTCGAACGTCTCATCGAGGACGTCGTAGTCCTCTGTGGGAACGTCGAGTTTGACTTGGATGTTCCGAACAACCTCCATACTTCATTAGTATGTGTATAGATAGTTAAAGACACTTATTGGAGTGGGGGAGTCGGGCTTGCTATTGAACGTGGTTTGTGTCATGGAGTGTCGGCTTCCTCCCCGAGGTCAAGCCTCGGGGTATCCGCCTTGTATCTTGATGAAGAGCCGAACCGCTCGAACGTTACCGGTAGCAACATCGTCGCGGACGGGATCGACGGTGGGCCATGCAAACTGCTGGTCGACAGCCTCCGGCGAACCGAATCGGTAACCATCGCCCGGCAGCCGTAGCCACGGCTCCGATCGTGGCCGCGGACGACGCCCGATTTGCTCGCTCAGCAAATCGCCGGTTCCATTACGGTTCGACGATGAGAACCGACGCGAATACAAACCATGTCCCTCGATCCGTCCCGTCGCGCTCTCGTGACCGGTCTCGTTGGAGTCCTCGGTGGCGGCGCTTACTTTCTCACTCAGTCCGGTGACACCGCGACGCAGGAGCAGGTCTCGTCGTTTCACTCGAGCGACGAGACGTCGGCGCTCGGCGTTGACCTCGCTGGCAAGCCGATCATGGGCTCGCCCGAGGCCCCCATTCAGATGTACTACTGGACGGATTTCCAGTGTCCGTTCTGTGGGAAGTTCGAACGAGAGACGCTTCCCGACCTTGTTCGCGAGTACGTCGATCCCGGCACGGTCCGCATCGTGTTCATCTCGCTGCCGTACTTCGGCGGCGACTCGATGACCGCCGCGGTCGCCGGCAAGTGCGTGTGGGAGCAGGTCCGCGACGCCGAGCCGTCGGCGTACTGGAACTGGCACACGGCGATCTTCGAGGAGCAAGGCGAGAAGAACTCGGGATGGGCCGCGACCGAGAACCTCCTCGAGTACACGCGTTCGGTCGATGGTGTCGACGCCGACGCGCTCGAGACGTGTCTCGACGAGCAGCGGTCGACGTTCGAAACGCAGGTCGATGCGGACGCCGAGCACGCGCGCTCGCTCGGGGTTTCAGCGACGCCGACGTTCGCCATCCTCGATCGCGACGCCAACTCGCTCGAGACGCTCGTCGGTGCCCAACCGAAAGCCCGGTTCGACGAGGCGATCGAGCGAGTCAAAAGCGAGTGAGCCGTGGCTCCCCGCTCACCGCCTGTTAGCGTCCGACGTCAGTGCGCTCGAGAACACGAGCATCGCACTCACGACGCCGAATCCGAACGGACCCATTATATTTCGGGCTTTATTCAATACTGCCGCTACTGGGGACGGCCCCCAGACATCAAGCCTTTGTTCGGGCGTGACAAACGACCGCGCGATGGTCACGCGTCGAACGATCCGATCGATCGTCATCGTGGGCGTCCTTGCCGCCCTCGCTGGCGTCGCGTACGCGCTCCGTTGGCGGCGAAACCCGTCGCCGTGTCCGTACTCCCAGCGCGTCTGGATCGATCTCCCCCGGCCGGTCATCTCTCGCTCGAGGCTGTGCGAGGTCCTCGAGCCACGGCCCGGCGAGCGAATCCTCGAACTCGGGGCGGGGACCGGCTACTACACGGGCACGGTCGCAGCGGCAGTCGAACCGGCTGGGATGGTCCACGCCGTCGACGTCCAGCGGCCAATGGTTGCGGACCTCCGGACGCGACTGCGCGAGCGCGGCGACGACAACGTTGCGCCGGTCCACGGCGACGGTCGGGCACTTCCGTATCCGGACGATAGCTTCGACGCCGCCTATCTGGTTCTCGTCCTCGGCGAAATTCCCGACGAGGAGCGGGCACTCGCCGAACTCGAGCGGGTGCTGAAACCCGGCGGCCGGCTCGTCGTCGGGGAGTCGCTTCCTGATCCCCACTTCGTCACGCGTGAGACGCTTCGGGAACGTGCCGAGCAACAGGGGTTCAGATTCGAGAGCGACGTTGGAACGCGAGGGAGCTACTTCGCACGGGTGTCTGTTCCGCCATCGACGAACGGTAACTGACCTGATTTCGAGCCGACGACCGCTCGCTTGTTGCCATCTCATACACAATTGATCTGCGTCTCGTCATCTGAAATTGCTCAGTAGCAGCTGTATCGATCGTCTCCGGCCGCTATGACAGAGTAGTACCGTATTAACGCTCCCTCGATATGGTGGTATTGCGCAATACATACAAAACCTTTAAACGTAACCGGGCCATAGCAAGTCGTGATGGCAACTGATGCACCTAGCGGCTCCGGACAGTCACTCGACGAACCACTCCACGTTGAAAGCGAAGACCACTTCCAGGAGGTCACCAGCGGCTACGACGTCGTGCTCGTCGATTTCTACGCCGACTGGTGTGGTCCCTGTAAGATGCTCGAGCCCGTCCTCGAAGGACTAGCAAGCGAGACAGACGCCGTAATCGCGAAGGTCGACGTCGACCAACACCAGCAACTCGCCGGCTCGTTCGGCGTCCGCGGTGTCCCGACACTCGTCCTCTTCGCGGACGGCGAGCAGGTCGAACAGCAAACCGGCGTCTTGCCGGCCGAGCGACTCCGTAGCATGATCGAAGGCTATACCGAATGAGCGAGGCCATGACTGACACCGTCCACGACGTAATCGTCGTCGGCTCCGGCGTGTCCGGCCTTTCGGCGGCCGTCTACGCTGCGCGAGCCGACCTCGAGCCGCTGGTCCTCGAAGGCCCCGAGCCGGGCGGCCAGCTGACGCTGACGACCGACGTCGAGAACTACCTGGGCTTTCCCGACGGGATCGGCGGCATGGAGCTGATCCAGAACGGCAAAGAGCAGGCCAAACGCTTCGGTGCCGAGTTCACCCACGGCACCGTCGAGCGCGCGACACTCGAGGAGCGCCCGTTCGAACTCGAACTCTCGAACGGTGACGCCCTCCGCACGCGCGCGCTGATCGTCGCCAGCGGTGCGAGCGCCCGCTGGGTCGGCGCGGAAAACGAGGACGAACTCATGGGGTATGGCCTCTCGACGTGTGCCACCTGTGACGGCGCGTTCCACCGCGGCGATGACGTCCTCGTGATCGGCGGCGGCGACAGCGCGATGGAAGAGGCGCTCTTCCTCGCGAAGTTCGCCGAGAGCGTGACGATCGTCCACCGCCGCGACGAACTGCGCGCCTCCGAGATCATGGCCGATCGCGCCCGCGACCACGAGGACATCGAGTTCCGCTGGAACACGGAACTCGAGGCGCTCCACGGCTCCAAAGAGGAGGGCCTCACTGGCGCGACGCTGATCTCCCATCCCGACGGCCACCCCACGGAAAAGGCCGACAACGGGATCGACGTCGACCGAGAGACCGTCGACGTCGGCGGCGTCTTCTACGGGATCGGCCACACGCCGAACACCGAGTTCCTCGAGGGAACCGGCGTCGAACGCGATTCGGATGGATACATCCAGACCGAATCGGACGACAAGGGTCGCGCGACGACCCACACGGCAGTCGACGGCGTCTTCGCCGCTGGCGACGTGGCTGACTCGCGCTACCGGCAGGCGATCACCGCTGCGGGAACCGGCAGCATGGCGGCCCTCGATGCCGAGGACTACCTCGAGGCGCTCGAGCACGAACAGAGCGCCCCGGCGATGGCTCCGGAACAGTAGTCATACGAACCCCTGTCAGCCAGCGCCGGCGCACCCACGACCTGCCATGCGGGTGCGCCGGGACACAGTGACAGCAGACCGCATCACCGGCGGTAGCTCCGTTGCAAGCAGAGACACGCTGACGTTCACTCACTTCTCCGCGACCGACTTCTCTACTCGTCTCCAGCATTCCGGCGCGCGACCATCTCGAGGCCGATCCAGGAGATAACGACGTCGCCGTCCTGATTTATTCCCTCGAGTTTCGTATCGACGTAGCCACGCGTGCGGTCGCTCTCGGAGACGCGTTTCTCGAGGACTTCGGTGCGGATCGAGAGCGTATCGCCCGGTGTCACGGGCTGGTGCCACCGGAGTTCGTCGACGCCGCGGGCACCCATGCTGGCTCGATCCTGCATCGGACCGTCGACGAGCAGCCGCATACAGATCGACGCGGTGTGCCAGCCCGATGCGACCAGCTGGCCGAACGCTGCGTCCTCGGCGGCCGCCTCGTCGGTGTGAAACGGCTGGGGATCGTATTGTTCGGCGAACGTGAGTATCTCGTCTTTCGTCACGTGATACTCGCCGAATTCCTCGGTGTCGCCGATCTCAATGTCCTCGTAGTAATGCATTGCCCCGTTATCGGGTCGTATCGTCAAGAACCTGTGGGCCGAGCCCGCCTGTCGCTGCCGGACTTCCAAACATCTATGCGATGCCGGCGTGGTCGTTTCGGTATGACACTCGCGGGACACGCCATCCTCGTTACCGGTGGGGCGGGCTTTATCGGATCGAACCTGGCGAACCACCTCGCCGAGGACAACGACGTCACCGTCATCGACGACTGCTATCTGGGGACGCCGGAGAACCTCTCGGACGACGTCGAGTTCGTCGAGGCGAGCGTTCTCGAGGACGACTTGCCAACCGATGTCGACGTCGTGTTCCATCTCGCGGCGCTGTCGTCGTACGCGATGCACGAGGAGGACCCGACGACAGGTGCCAGAGTCAACGTCGAAGGCTTCGTCAACGTCGTCGAACAGGCTCGAGCGGACGGGTGTGAGACCGTCGTCTACGCCTCGACGTCGTCGATCTACGGCAGCCGAACGGAGCCGTCGCCGGAGGACATGGCCGTTAGCGTCAACACCGGCTACGAAGCGTCGAAACTCGCCCGGGAGCGGTACGGCGAGTACTTCTCGAACCACTACGGCATGTCGATGGCCGGCATGCGATTTTTCTCGGTGTATCAGGGCTATGGCGGTGCTGAAGAACACAAAGGCGAGTACGCCAACGTGATCGCGCAGTTCGCCGACGATATCGCCAACGGCGAGGCACCGGTGTTGTACGGCGACGGAACCCAAACGCGCGATTTCACGCACGTCTCCGACATCGTCCGCGGTCTCGAGTTGGCCGCAACGAACGACCTCGATGGCATCTACAACCTGGGAACCGGCGAGGCCTACGACTTCAACACTGTCGTCGAGATGCTAAACGACGAGCTCGGTACCGATGTCGAGCCGGAATACGTCGAAAACCCGATTCCCGAGTCGGTGTACGTCCACGATACCTGTGCTGACGCCTCGAAAATCCGTGAGGAAACTGGCTGGGAACCCCAGATTGACTTTGCGGAGGGAATTCGGCGGGTCTGTGCGCAGTATACGGAGCAGTAGCGTCGCAGTCCAAACGCCGTCGACTTCCGTGCGAGAGATTCACGACTGAGATAATCCGAACCAGATCCCATAATTTGTTTGAAATTTAATGCTGCAGGTACGGATGCCCCACACCGTCTCCCAGAACGTTTTACATCTGACGTAAACAATTCTTTGTAGGTTGTGGTTCGGGTATCGAATAGCTCGAGGACTGGGCACGTCGTCACCCTGTCAGGGTGAGTCGTTGTACCGCCAGTAACTATCAGGAAAAACGATGTACGTGAGCGCGATCTCGCTGCGAGGGCTTTTTAATGTGGCACGCACATCCACACGGTATGCAACTCCATAACAGGGGCGTCAGACAGGACGTCCGCGAACTCGGTGCATTACTCGGCGACGTCCTCGAGGGCCAGACCTCTCGGGGGGCCTTCGAGACGGTCGAGTCGTGTCGGCGGTCTGCGATCGATTACCGCTCCGGTGAACTCGAGTCACGTGAACCGCTCGTCACGGAACTCGAGGGACTGTCGCCACGCCGACAGCGGACCGTCGCGCGTGCGTTCGCGACCTACTTCGAGTTGATCAACCTCGCCGAAGAACGCGAGCGGGTCCGGACCATCCGCACGGACTCCCAGGAGGGCACGCTTGAGGACAGCCTCGAGGCCGCAGCCAAAGAACTCGGTGAGGACGACGTCCAGACCGTCCAGCGGATTCTCGACGACGTCTTGATCGAGCCGACCTTTACTGCCCATCCGACCGAGGCCCGTCGCAAGACCGTCAAGTCGAAGCTGCGGCAGATTTCGACGTCGCTCGAGACCTTAGACGAGCGACTGTTGACCGACAAGGAGTCGGCCCAGATCTGGCAGGATATCGACGCCGAAGTGACGAGTCTCTGGCAGACGCCACAGGTGCGCAACCGCCAGCCCGAGCCCGAAGACGAGGCGCGAAACGTCCAGTGGTACTTAGAGAACACGCTGTTCGACGTCGTGGGCGACGTCTACGACGAACTCGACGAGACAATCGACGCAGCAGTGCCCGGCGACATCGAGATTCCGAAGCTCTTCGAGTTCCGCTCGTGGGCGGGCAGCGACCGCGACGGCAACCCCTACGTCACTCCCGAGGTCACGGCGAACACGCTCGAGCGCCAGCGGTCGGTAATCCTCGATCGCTACCGCGACCAACTCAAGCGCCTCTCCGGTGTCTTGAGCCAGGACGGCAGCCGGATCGACGCCGGCTCCGCGTTTCAGGTCTCTCTCGAGCGCGACCGCGAGCGTCTGCCCGGCAGCGCTCGCACGGCCGAGCAGCGCTACCCCGACGAGCCCTACCGACAGAAACTCAAACTCATGCGTGAGCGGCTCCGCCGCGTCGGCGACGTGCGGCCGGGTGGCTACGACGACGCCGACGAACTCGGTGCCGATCTCAGCGTTATCGCCGAGAGCCTGCGCGCCAACGACGCCGACAGCATCGTCGACGCACATGTCGATCCGATCCGGCGGCAGGTCGCCACCTTTGGCTTCTCGCTTGCGAGTCTCGACCTGCGCGACCACCAGCAGAAACACACCGACGCCATCGCTGAGACCCTCGAGCATGAGGGCATCGACTACCGCACTCTCTCGGAGGACGAACGCGTCGAGTTGCTGACCGACGCCGTCTTACAGGACGAGCCGGTGATCGATCTGAGCGAGACCGCCGATCTTTCGGACGACTCGGCGCGCGTCCTCGAGTTGTTCGACAGCCTCGCCGACTGGCAGACCGAGTACGGCGTCCACGCCATCGACACCTACTGCATCTCGATGACCGAGGAGCCGAGCCACGTCCTCGAGGTGTTGTTCTTGGCCGATCAGGCCGGCGTTATTTCTCTGCCCGAACACGCGGGGATCGACATCGTTCCGCTGCTCGAGACCGAGTACGCCCTCTCGGGGGCCCGGCGGATCATGGGCACGCTGTTCGAAAACGAAGCCTACGCGCAGGTGCTAGAAGCCCGCGGGCGGACCCAGGAGATCATGCTGGGGTACTCCGACTCGAACAAGGAAAACGGCTTTCTGGCGGCAAACTGGTCGCTGTACAAGAACCAACGCCGACTCGGAGAGATCTGTGACGACCACGACGTGACGATGCGATTGTTCCACGGCCGCGGTGGCTCGATTTCCCGCGGCGGCGGGCCGATGAACGAAGCGCTGCTTGCGCTGCCGAACTCGACGGTTACGGGGCAGGTCAAGTTCACCGAACAGGGTGAAGCTATCGCCGAAAAATACGCCAATCCGCGCATCGCCGAGCGAAACATCGGGCAGATGCTCAACGCCCAGCTTCGGGCGCGCAAGCAGGCCCTGGATCAGCCCGAAGAGGAGGTCCACGAGGAGTGGGTCGCGGCCATGGAGACGATGGCCGACGCCGCGCGTCGGGAGTACCGCGACCTCTTAGAGAGCGACGGCTTCGTCCAGTACTTCGAGCAGGCGACGCCGATCACCGTTATCGAAGACCTCGATCTCGGGTCGCGGCCAGCCTCCCGGTCGGGCGAGCGCACCGTTGAGGACCTGCGGGCGATCCCGTGGGTGTTCTCGTGGACCCAGTCGCGGTGTATCCTGCCGGGCTGGTACGCCCTCGCGACCGGTGTCGAGGCGTATCTCGAGAACGGCGGGTCGATGAATACCTTACAGACGATGTACGAGGAGTGGCCGTTCTTCCGGACGACGCTCGACAACGCTGCGCTCTCGCTGTCTCGCACTGAACTCGAGATCGCCGACCGCTACGCCGACCTGGCTGAGCCGGACCTGCGCGAACGGTTCTTCCCACGCGTGAGCGACGAGTACGAGCGGGCGGCCGACCTGATCACCGAGATCGGCCAACGAGACCAGCTCCATACTCGCGATTGGCTCGGTGAGAACTTAGAGCGGCGAAACCCGTACGTCGACCCGCTGAACATGCTGCAGGTCTACTTGCTCGGCCGAACCGATCGGACGGACATCGAAGAACGGACGCTCCGGCTGACGGTCAAGGGAGTCGCGGCCGGCATGAAAAACACGGGGTAATCGGGCCTCAGACAGGCCGACACACGGTCTACGTTGTGGATGGCTGGTCGACCGGGGTCGCCACCGACCGACGAACGGCACGCAGTCACAGAGAGCGAGAAAATCGAAACGGGTAAAAACGTCTCTCGAGTAGAAGTGAGTGAGCCGAGATAGCCTAGCCCGGCCAAGGCGGCAGATTCGAAATCTGCTGTCCTCACGGACTCGGGAGTTCAAATCTCCCTCTCGGCGTTTTCCAGCGACCACTACCGACGAGCGACGCGTAGCGGCGCGAGTCGTTCGGTCGCTGGAAACGACAATCAGAGATTTGAATCAGGGAGTGGCGCAACGCGGAACGACCGTGGTTCAAATCTCCCTCTCGGCGCTTCTTTGCGACACAAAACGGCGAGCGACGCATAGCGGTGTGCGTCTCTGTCAGGTAGTCACGTCCTCGAGCGGCCGCCGCGGCGTTCGCGTTGTGTCGGGTTCGGCGTATCCGAGCCGGAACAGGTGCATGGGTGTCGATTCCTCGAGCTCGAGAAGCGCGGCGAGATCAGCTCGAAGGGCATCGACTTCGAGAATCTGGCTCATGGGATGGACCGCGAGTCCCTCGCTGGTCGCGGTCAGCGCCAGCCGCTCGAACACCCGTCCGACGTCGAGTTGCGTCTCGAGATCGTCGGACGTCGCAGTGAGAGCAGCGATCACGGGCGCGCTCGTAACGAGCGTCGAGTTCTTTCGTCCCTCGCGGTCCCCAAGGTCGAGATGGCGAACCGCAAGCTGACCGATCCGTGCTGCGAGCCAGCTTGCGCCGAGCGCTCCGCTTCCGATCCAGTAGCCAAGCTCCGCTCTGTACTCCGGATCTGCAAACTGACGTTCGTCGGCCTGCGTCTGTAGCGCCGCGATCTTTTCCTTGCGGGTCGTGTCAGTAACCAGTTCGAGACCTATGCCTGCCGTGGTCGCGTCGTCCTCGAACCGCTCGAGGATCGGTTCTGGGATGGGAGTGGCCTGAAACGGATGGTGGTTCGTCCGGCGTTCGGTGATGGCGTCGAATAGGGCAGCATCCTGGTCCGCTTTGGCCGGCGCGTCCGGTTCGAGCCGGACTGTCGCCACGTGTCGGGTCGTCGCATCGTCTGCTCGTCGATTCTCAGTCTCCGACGCGTATGTGACAGTGACTCCGAGACCGAACTGCTTGGCTGCGATCACGAGGTTCTCGAGCGCACAGCCGACGCTCAGATACAGTTCTCTGCCGTCCGGATCGGCCACAGTGAGTTGCCGTGATTCGTCGGCGGAGACCTGAATCTCGTCGTCCGCAACGGCAAACAGCCATGGCTGTGAGTTGTGACTCGATGGGGCAAGCACGGCGTATTCGAGCAGGAACGCCGCTTGTTCCACTATTGGGGCATTCGATGGAAAGTCCGCTTTATCGGGTTCCAGTCTAGTGGTGTTATCCATGGTCCGTCCCACTACCGATACATGTGGTGGTAGCATAACTGCCACCGGTCGGCCTTGCGAGTTGGAAGTGGGAGATACTGCTCCGCAGCCCACATGTGTCTCCCGATGACGGACTTCCGTCCGCTCCTACCACTATTCTCGTTTGACAAGTGGAGAGTTGCCTCGAGCGAGGACTGCAAGGACGTGACTGCGCCAACCGCAGGAACCCGGCGGTACCCCGTCGTATGCAAGGCCGGCCACTATGCTAACTCTTGACGTAGATACGCTGTCACGAGGAACCCATGTATTCGACGCTGGTATCTGTCCAAGCAGTGGCTGCAAGGTGGAATCGACAGCGATCGGCTGGGACGCCACACGACCCGACAGCTTCGGCAAGGAGGGTGCGATGAGTTCCGACGAACCGGCTCCAGGAGAGGGGCCTGATGGAACCGACGAACCGTTCCATCCGCTCGGCGAGTCGTGGCAGGACGAACTCGAGGACCTCCTCGACGAGACCGAGTACGACACTGAACTCGGCATGGAGATGGGTAGAGACGCCATCCGGGTCACGAAGGGGGAACTCTCGGAAGAGGAGTTCCACGAGCGGTATCACGACGACGTGATGGAGGAGTTCGGCGAAGACGAGCGACCGATCGCCAGTCCGGACGATGGGAACGATGAGGGAGGGCTCGGCGCGACGCTCTCGAAGTTCGCCACCGGCGAGGAGTCACGCCGGGAGATGCTCAAAAAGGCGGGTGCTGGCGTCGGCTTCGCCAGCCTCGGCTGGGGGGCGGTCGACCAGCAAGAGCCCGAACAGGAGGCCGTTGAAGACCCCAGCGAAGTCCATCCCGACGAGGACGCGACGCAGTGGGGGATGACGATCGACCTCGAGTACTGCGATGGCTGTCTCTCCTGTGTGACTGCCTGCAACGCAGAGCACAACTGGGATCTGGGGTCCAACTGGATGTACGTCCTCGCGTTCGAAGACGGCGACGTCGAGTCGCCCGACCCCGACAACTTCGAGAGCCATCGCGACTTCAACTTCCTCGTTCGCCCGTGTCAACACTGTACCGACGCACCCTGTGAGAAGGTGTGTCCGACGACGGCCCGCCACACTCGCGAGAAGGGTGGGATGGTGCTGACCGATTACGACGTCTGTATCGGCTGTCGATACTGTCAGGTCGCCTGTCCGTACGGCGTCAACTACTTCCAGTGGGAGGAACCGACCGTCGATGAAGAGGAGCTCAGTCCAGACATGGTCTATGACTATCGCGATCGGCGCGTCAGCAGTCGGGCTCCCCGCGGCGTCATGTCGAAGTGCGTCTTCGATCCAGCGCGTCAGGACGGCAACTTCGGCGAAAGCAACATCGGCACCGTGGCCTGCGAAGTGGCCTGCCCGCCGAGCGTTATCCAGTTCGGTGATAAGAACAACCCGAACAGCGACCCGTCGCGATACCAAGAGAACCCGGCCCGAGCGCGAGTCCTCATCCGCCTGAGTACGATGCTTCCCTCGCCCGACAACCTCCCGTCGATGCTCGAGGGTGTCGGCACCGATCTGGATGCGATCACCGGAGCCGTTGATGGCCTCGACGAGCAGTCGATCATGCTTGCGACGGCGGTCCAGATCACGAACGTCGAGTACGATCAGGAGGCACCGCCGGGCGATACGCTCGTGGATCAGGAAGCGACGATCCTCGAGGTCGTCTCGATCCTCGAGGACCACGGACTCGCCCTCCAGAGTGAGGAAGTCCTGAGCGAACTCGGACTCACGGTCGACCAGTTCCAGAGACCGCCTGCGGGGTCGGGCGAGGATAGCCCAGACATCGTGGTGAACAATCGGGAGGACGTCGCCCAGCAGCGACTCGAGGAGTACATCCCGCCCTCGGGCAACGAGTTCGAACTCCTCGCGGATCTCGGGACGAACCCGAACGTCACCTACCTCGGACAGGAACCAGGACCCGAAGCCCACCAGGTCCCCGGCCCGACCTCCTACGAAGATGTCGGCATGGTTAGCAAACGCCAGAACGTCCTCGAAGACGAGACTGTCGGTCTCGGCATAATCGACTCGTCGTAACTGTCTCGACAACTCGTTGCCACCACTGACACTGGATTAGATCTCGAATCCGAAGTTGAAGTCACCTTGCCACTGTGACCGTTCGCCGCGGAAAATCGTCTCACCGCGGTGGCGATTGCCGACCCAGAGCACCCTCGAGAGTGTCGTTTCGGGGTCGCTCATGACGAGCCCCTCGAAGAACGAACTCTCGACGGTATGGTCCGCTCCGGTTTCAGCGAACCGGAGGCTCGCGCCGTCGGGATCGATCGTACACGTATCGAGCGTGAGCCGGTCGATTCCATCGCCGCCGTTCGTGACGAAGACGCCGTGTCGGTCCGTGGCGGACTGTGTCTCGATATCGAACTCGCAGTCGTTGAACGTGACGTTCGACGAACTGACGTAAACGGCATAATCGGACGTCGACGGACTCGAGCGATCAGTGATCGTACACGCGTCGAATATAGTCGGTGCGTCGTCGTTGTCGTCGACTCGAATCGCCCGGCCGTCGGTTCCCTCGTCGGTGATGTGGATATCGGTGAGCCGGGCTGGCCCATCTTGTGTCAGGCGGATGATTTCGGTGTTTTTCTTGACGCTGTTTTTCACCAGCAACTGGGAGACGAGTTGCCCGCCACCGTTCTCGAGCCAGAGGCCGGACCACGAGTAGCCGGGCTGTTCAGTCATCGTGATCTGACAGCCCTGTACGTAGTCGTTGGGGCCGATACGGATGCCCGCACCGGCACAGTTGCGGACGTGACAGCCGGTGATAATGTTCCGACCGTCGTCGCCCGAGACGTAGATCCCGTTATCGATGTAGTCCGACACCTGGCATCCCTCCCAGTAGTTCGTCCCGTGGTTGTAGATGTCCGAACTGAACGGGATCGCATGGCCGACGATCGTCGACCGGTCGTACTTCGTATCGCCGTTGTTGAGATAACAGCTCCTGATAACGTTGGTCGCCGATGATCGGACGCCATTGACCAAAATCGTGTGGCGGTCGCCGCCGTACTGGCTGTTGAACTTGTCGCGTCTGCCACGCATCGAGATGTTCTCCATATGGCCGTACCGGTAGGTGTACCAGCGGGCGATTCCAGTATCGTAGTCGCCGCGAATGTCGATCTGTAGGTCTCGCATGACGGTCCGCTGGGCGTGTGGGAGCGAGGCGTCCAGCGAGCCGACGGTCATCATGCGATCGACGTCCTGATCGGTAACTTTGAGGACGGCGAACGGGTCACCGACGATACCGAGGAATTCGTGGGCGTCGAAGTGGACGTTGTCCGTCGCGATGTCCCACGTCCCGGCGGGGATCGTGTAGCAGTGATTCCGTTCCGTCGGTGCGAACGAAAGGTAGTGGTCTTCGATTGCAGCCCACAGATCGTCCGCTTCGGGTTCAACCCCGAGGTCGTCGCGCACGTCGACGATACTCGGATTCGAATCACCCTGAACCCGGACGGCGTCGTCACCGGCTTCGACTACCGAGAGTGCGTCCCCGAAGTCCAGTTGGGACGCATCGTCGTCGATCACCGTTCCCGAGTCGCTGACAGTTACCCTGCCCGCTGCACTGTTGGGTTGTGCCCCAGCGGTACCGACACCCTGCGAACTCAGTGCAGCGGTCCCAGTCGTCGCGCCGCCGAGACCGAGCGCACCGAGCAGTTTGACGTACGAACGACGCGTCGTCCGTGCCGAGGAATCGTTCTGGTGGTCGTCTTCCATCTCGAGCGGACAGTCACGAATTCGCTGATTTGTTATGTCTGATCTACTGACAATTGCATGGCTGCAAACGGTCGACGCGCCGTTTGCTGTCTGCAACTGTCGCGACTGCAGATGGTAGGGCCTGACATATCACGGCAGCATGACCCCGACCCCTCGTGGAGAATCTATCGGCTAGAACCGTCTCGAATCGCGGTCCATCTCTGTCCGCACCCTCGAGCCGACGTGCCGGGACCGATCTGTTCGAAACCACACGTATTCAAGCGACTCGAGTCGAACGAACGACTATGGACAGTCAAAAACGACTGATCGTCGCGGGCCTCTGGATCGCGGTTGCGGTCGTGATGGCCACGACGCTCGACCTCGGGGTTCCGTCGTCGGTGAGCGGGGCTGCTCGCCTGTTCGTCGTCGTGCTTGCGCTGTTTCTCGCGGGCGTCTACCTGCTCGATCCGTGGAACGTCGTCAGCGACCCGTTCCGACAGGAGTGAGCGCGGACGCAGACGGGCGACGGCAGTGACAACGTCCTGAATCGAAGAAAACGAATTATCTCGGTCGACGTCAGTCGTCGGCTGGCGCAAGCGGTTGCTGATCGGCAGCCAGCAGTCGATCGAGCGCGTCGACCATCGCTGTGACGCTCGCGCGCGTGATGTCGGCCTCGCTGCGGGCGACGGTCACCGAGCGGTCGTTGCGGACCATCGTCACTTCGACGGTAACGACGGCGTCGGTGCCACCGGTGACCGCGTCGACGTGATAGGACTCGAGTTCGGCGTCGGCCATCGAGCCCAGCGCTTCGCGGACGGCCGAGACGGCGGCGTCGACGGGGCCGGAGCCGGTTCCGCTGGCGACGCGTTCCTCGCCGTCGACCTCGAGTCGGATGCTGGCGGTCGGGACGGCACCGCCGCTGGTGGCGGTGAGATCGAGTAAGTCGACGACGCGGTCGCGGTCCTCGCCGGTGACGTCCTCGGCGATCGCGAGGAGATCGGCGTCGGTCACGCGGCGGCCGCGGTCGCCGAGTTCGGTGACGCGCGTGGCGATTTCGGCGATTTCGTCGTCGTCGGCCTCGACGTCGTGTTCCTCGAGCGTGGCTTTGACGCCCGCGCGGCCGGTGTGTTTCCCGAGTGCGAGCCGTCGTTCGCGTCCGACCGTTTCGGGCGGGTAGGGCTCGTACATCTTGTCGTCTTTGAGCGTCCCGTCGGTGTGGATGCCGCTTTCGTGCGTGAAGGCGTTCTCGCCGATGACGGCCTTGTTCGGCGGCAGTTGGACGCCGGTCGCCCGCGAGACGACTTGTGCGAGATCGTAGAGTTCTGCGAGGTCGACGGTTTCGACGTCGTAGACGTGTTCGAGCGCGATCGCGACCTCTTCTAAGGCGACGTTGCCGGCGCGTTCGCCGAGGCCGTTGACCGTACAGTGGACGAGATCGGCACCCGCCGAGATCGCTGCGAGCGCGTTGGCCACGCCCAGTCCGAGGTCGTCGTGGGTGTGGGCACTGACCGGGCCCAGTTCAGCGAGTCGAGAGACGGCCTCATAGGTGTGTTCAGGTCCGGTGTGGCCGACGGTATCGGCAAAGCAGAACCGATCCGCGCCCGCTTCGAGCGATGCCTCGGCGAGGGCCTCGAGGTAGTCGAGGTCGGCCCGGGAGCCGTCCTCGCCGATGACCTCGACCCAAAGATCGTTGTCTTTCGCGTAGGCAACGAGTTCGGCTGTCTTCTCGAGGTTGTCTTCGCGGGAGGTGCCGACCTTGTCCTCGACGTGGCGGTCGCTTGCGGGAACGACGATGTGGACGCCGTCGACGTCGCACTCCAGTGCGAGGTCGATGTCGCCTTTGAGCCCGCGACAGAAGCTGGTGATCCGGGCGTCGAGGTCGAGGTCGGTCACCCGCGAGATGGCCTGTCGTTCACCCGCGCCGGTACAGGCGCTGCCGGCCTCGATGGTCGAGACGCCGGCTCGCTCGAGGGCTCGAGCGATGTCGACTTTTTCGTCCGGCGACAGCGAGACGCCCGGCGCTTGCTCGCCGTCGCGAAGCGTTGTGTCGAGAAGGCGCACTGTACGGTCCGATGCGATCGTCTGTTCGGGTGAATTACTTACAGGCAAGAGTGGTGAGTTTGAAGGACTGCGATTACGTTCGTCGGAGAATTTCACGCCCAGCCGGGTTGCCCCGACTTCCTCTATCCTCGTCAGATGGCGTATGGCGTGCCATTGTACTGCAGGCTAACGGATCTTGCCGACTTAAATCCGCCGGTCGAGAAGTGCCGTCGCGTCCACACCTGTCGGTCGTCAGTGCTCGTCTTTGCCCTCGAGCACCAGCTGATCGCCGGGTTCGACGTCGGCTGCGGCCCCGGCCGGGAGTTCGACGATCAGGTCCGCGCGATCACGGGCGAATCCGAGCCACGGCCGTAGCCGCTCGACGCGCCGGACGACGCCGTCGACGACCCAGACGGCGTCGATCGGGAAGAAGACGAACAGCATGTGGAGATCGCGGACTTTCGCCGAGTCGAACCGAAAGACGAGCGCGTAGTCGGCAGGCACGGAACGACGAAACATCAGTCCGCGGGTCTGGCTTACAAGCGAGTCCGCGAGGTCGACCGTCGTCGCCAGAACGGTTCGGTCAGGGCCATGGAGAGACTGGCCGTCGTCGCTTGATTCATGGACGAGTCGCACGCCCTCGAGTCTGCATGGCGACGAGAAAAAAGTCCCGACGCGTGCTTATAGTTCGCTGACGGCCGAGGCGGCATCGAACAACGACAGGACACCCTCTTCGAAGAGCAGGCGACCGAACTGCGTCAGTTCGTACTGGGGGCCGTCGATCGAGCAATCGACCAGACACGCCATTCGTTCGGCGACGACGCCGCCGTCGACGAGTGCATCGATTCGCTCTTGGATTTCGGCTTCCGTCGCACCGAGCTCGGCTGCGAGTTCGGGAATGGTGATGCCCTCTGCCGGATGGTCGTACACCGTGTATGCGACCTCGAGTCGGTCGCGATCCCCGATCGCGTCGATGACGTCGATCACGTCCTCAGCCGACAGGAGCATCTCGGTGTCGTCGATCGGTAGCATGATCGATGTCGACGCAGTCCGCTGTCAAAATCCCATCGACAACGCCCACCGTGCGGAACGACGCCACGAGCGCGTGTGCCGGGCGATTCAACACCCCTCGAGCCCTATCCACGCCGACGATGGAGAAAACGCCGCAGGGAACCTCAGTCGGCGTCGACGACCCCTACGAGTTCGCCGGCGTCTGTGACCACCTCACCAGCGAGGGGACGTGTCGCTACGCATTCGACTACTACGAACACGATCCCGAATTCGCCAGCGAGCGCGCCGAGGCGGAGTACGCATGCCCTGTCGTCGACCCCGAATCCGAGTGGTCGTGGGCCGACTGTCCGCATTTCCGCTCGCGCAATCGCGACCGCGAGTGCGTCCGCTGTGGCCTCGAGGAGAAACGGCTGGCCCACGACGACGAGCGCCCGTTGCTCGAAGAACACCACCTGTCGTACGCGCGCGACGGCGACACCCTCTCTCACGAGATTACGGTCTATCTCTGTCGGTGGTGCCATTCGAAGGTCCACAATTCGTGGGCACGGATCACCGACGACGCCGCGCCGGATTCCGAGGCGATCGCAATTCTCGAGGAGCGTCGGAGCCGCGAGCAGTCGGAACTGGGCTTCGAGTCGGCGGCGGAGCGATACGATCGAGACGAGTAGCGTCTCGCCGACTCGAGAGAGAACGGAGCCTAGGCGAGTTTTCGCAGGAGCCCGTAGACCGCATCGCGCAGCCGGTCGGGCAGGTGGCGCGCGTAGAGGCCGTACTGGGCGATCGGGCCGACCGGGTACCGGGCCGGTGGCTCGGGGCTGGTCGCGGCATCGAGGATCGCTGCGGCGACGTCGTCGGGATCGGAGGCAAACGGACCGCCGCTTCCCCCGCCGATCAGCTGTGCCTCGTCGTAGAGTTCGTACAGCGATTCGTAGGCCGGCGTTCGCTCGTCTTCCGGCAGTTCGTCGTCGACGCGGTCGGAGAAGTTCGTCTCGACCGGGCCGGGTTCGACCACGACGACGTCGACCCCGAACTCTTCGGCCTCGCCGCGTAAGGCGTCGCTCATCGCCTCGAGGGCGTGTTTCGAGCCTGCGTAGGCACCCGCGCCGGGCAGCGAGATTCGACCGACGACGCTCGAGACGTTGATGATCCGACCCTCACCCTGGGCACGCATATGTGGCAGGGCGGCCCGCGTGAGGCGATGGGGGCCGTAGACGTTGACGTCGAACTGCCGGTGGAGGTCGACCGTGGCGACGTCCTCGAGCGGCCCCATCTGGGCGTAGCCGGCGTTGTTGACGACGCAATCGATCGAGCCGGCGATGTCGACGGTCTCCTCGACGGCCGTCGCGACCTGCTCGGGGTCGGTGACGTCCAGCGCGATGGTTTCACAGCCCGCCTCCGCGAGCTCCTCGATATGGTCGATGTCCCGTGCCGTCGCAAAGACCTGCCAGTCCTTGGCGAGGAAGGCTCGAGCGGTTGCGCGGCCGATGCCGGACGAGCAGCCGGTGATCAGCACCGATTTCTTGCGCGTATAGCGGTCGGTCTCGCCCGTCGCGTGCTCGCGGTCGTCCTCGACGACGGTACCATCCGGCCCGTCATCGGCTGTCTCCTCGACGTCCTCAGCGGTAGCCATACGTGACCGGTTCGGGAGACGATACCTAAGTATCGACGGTTTGTCGCGCTGTTCGTAATTTCAAGAGAGAATTGGAATCGAGACGAGTCGAACGATCAGTATAGGACCGTAAACACACCGAAAGCCCCCGACCGGCTCGAGTCGCCTGCCGACGTGCGCTCCTCGCTCCCCGTGGTCGCTCCGGTGCTACGGTCGGCACGCTCCCCGACCCGACCGGCCCCTTTCAGTCCCACCCGCCGCAGCGGTTGGTCAGGGAACTGTCATCGGTGGAACGCGGGTCTGCCTACTGGTTGAATTCCCGTTTGGCTTCGTCGGCGTACTTATCCGCGAGTCGCACTGGTTCGGGAAGCTTGTACGACGTTGCCAGCTCGAGAACGATATCGGCTGCCGTCTCGGGGCCGACGCGGTGGCCGGAGCTGACGTACAGCGGGTTGATGTGCCGATTCGGCGAATCGTACTGACGGGTCTGGACGGCGTAGCCGATAAGGGTGCCATCGGGGGCGTCGACTCGCGCGTTCGCTTCGATGGCGACCCGCGAGCCTGCCGGGAGGCCGTCAGTATCCTCGCGCGGGCGACCACAGAGCAGGCTCTTTGCGACCCCGATACTCGGAACGTCTCTGACGACGCCCATGTGGGTCGCGATCCCGGCCTGTCGAAAGTGGATGCGGCCGCTGCCGTCGAAAAGGATGAGCTCGGGATCGACGGACAGCTCCTCGAGTGCCGCGAGGATCGGCCCCCCTTCGCGAAACGAGAGCAGACCAGGAATGTAGGGAATCTCGAGCGATGTCACGGCGTGGACGCGCTCGATCACCTCGCCGCCGCAGGTGGCGACGACGGCGCTCAGGGCGCGGTCCTGCTCGCCGTCGGCGTTCGTGAGAAACGACTGGTCGACGCCGACGATCACCGGCGGTTCGTTCCCGTCGGCAGTCGCCGCGAGCGGGTTCGAGAGCGCGTCGGGATCGAACGCGAAGTCGTCTTCGAAGACGGCGATATCGGCGATCTCGCGCTGGAGCGTTTCCATCTCCGCACGCGAAAGGCCGGGATCGGGCGCGAGGTCTGGCCGGGGCTGACTCATTCGTTTGCGGGGAGAGCGGCCGTGCGAAAATCAGTTGCGGGCTGTCGCGGTGCGAGCGCGGAAATGAGGACCGGTCAGAACCGGCCGCGTCCGGGGCCACCTGGGCCGCCCGGACCGCCGGGACCGCCACCGCCGAACTCGAGGCGACTCGGAGCCCGGAGATTGCGATTTCGCTTGACGTACTGGCCGTAGGCGAGGCCGATCACGAGGCCAACGAGGTGAGCACCGTGTGCGATCCCACCGCCACCGCCGACGACACCGGAGAGGAAGGTGATGCTGAGGAAGGCATAGCCCGCCGTAAGCAGCCAGATCGGGACTGGGATGATGAAGTAGAGGTACACCTTGAGTCCAGGGTTTAAGACCGTCAGCACGCCCATAATTGCGAGTGCCGCGCCGCTGGCTCCGAGAACGGCGGTTGGGACTCCCTGGGCGAGCGAAATCACGACCTGCCCGAGCCCGGCGAGCACGCCACTGACGATGAACAGGATCGCGAAGTCACGCGAGCCGATGTAGCGCTCGACGAGTGGTCCGAAGAAGAACAGCACGATGCTGTTCCCGACGATGTGCATGAAGTTACTCGTACTGTGAGCGAAGATCGACGTGACCCATGTCCAGACGTACTCGATGTTCCACGACGTCAGCATGAACAGCGACTGGTAGAGCTCTGGGCTTCCAAACGCTCCCACGACCAACTGTGCGAGGAACGTGATCCACATCAACGCGAGGAACGTGTAGGTCGCGTTCCCCCGGAAGTACGCCAGCGGCCCGCCAGGCCCGGTATCGATCGGGAGTTTGTCAGTCAGACTCGAGGCGCGTGACGTGTTCCCACTCGAGCTGACGCCGTCGTCGAAACCGCTGTCGAAGACGCCCTGTGGGTCGTTCCAGTTTTCGAGCCCCGTACAGTTGTGGTTCTCGGGGAGCCGGTGATCGGCACAATAGGTGCCGCCACAGTGCCGACAGTTATACGGCATGTTTTCGTCTTTCCCACACACGTCGCACTTGGCCATTGATCGGTGGTATGTGCGGAGTAGCTAAGGGATTTGGGGTTTCCCCCGATTATTTCACAGCAACCAACCCGGTCAGTATATGTGGCGGACAGATCGGTTCGTTTTTTGGACCGTCCGTACCGGTGCTTGCTCGACGAGGGACGCGACGTATTCAGCGTGACAACACGTCGAACTGTCGCTTTCTCACGCTCTTTCAGCGCCGTCGAAGTCGAAATAGCCGTCGATTAGGTCAAATCGTTCAGCGTCACATGGAATCAGCGTCACTGAACACCATATGCGCCGTGGGCTGTACATTTTTGCTTCCCCGTCGCCCACATTCGGTCGTGCAAGAGTACGAGCGCAAGCAACTGCTCGAGCGTGTCGAGCGCGAGGGCGCGACCGTCGGCGCGGACATCCCAGAGACGATCACGGTTCAGGGGGAAGAAATCGACCTCCGGACGTTCGTCTTCGAGATCAAGCGCCGCGAGACGGTCCCGTCCGGCGAGCGCGACCGCGTCGAGCAGGCGAAAAAGAACCTGCGTCGTGAGCGCCTCGAGCGCTTAGAGCAGATCGAGGAAGGCGACATCAGCCGCGAGAAGGGTGAAGAACTCGCCCAGAGTATCATCGGCATCGACCGGGCGCTCAACGCCCTCGAAAGCCTGGGGCCGACGGATTTAGAGCGCGAGCAGAAAGTCAAGCACGCTCAGGACCGCAAACGCTGGATGTCGTTCTTAAAGAAGGCGCTGGGGCAGGATGACGACGCCAGCGCACGGAGGGGTCGATGACGACCAACGCCGAACTCGCCGCCCGCTTCGAGGAGTTCGCCGACTTGCTCGAGGCCGACGGCGTCGAGTACAAACCCCGCGCGTACCGCCGCGCGGCCGAGAACGTCCGTTCGCACCCATCACCGATCGCCGACCGCGTCGACGCCGGCGACCACGAGGCCGTCGAGAACATCGAGGGTGTCGGCGACGCGATCGCCTCGAAGATCATCGAGTACGTCGAAACAGGCTCGATCGAGGAACTCGAGGAGCTTCGAGCCGAGTTACCGATCGACATGGCCGACATTACCCGTATCGAGGGCGTCGGTCCCAAGACGGCCGGCAAGCTCTACCGTGAACTCGGGGTCGAGACGCTTGACGATCTCGAGGACGCCGCCGAGGCCGGCGAGGTCCAGGAAGTCAAAGGCTTCGGCCCGAAAACGGAGCAGAACATCCTCGACAACCTCGAGTTCGCTCGCACCGTCGGCCAGCGCCAGTTGCTCGGCGAGGCGCGACCGCTTGCCGACGACGTGCTCGCCTTTCTCGAGTCGATCGACGCCGTTGAGCAGTGTGCGGTAGCCGGCTCGATCCGCCGATGGCGTGCGACGATCGGCGACGTCGATGCACTTGTGGCAACTGACGCGCGCGAGGATGTAATCGACCAGTTCGTCGCATGGGAGTCGGTTGACGACGAGATCGAGTCGGGTCCAGAGAAGGCAAGCGTCCGCGTCGGCGAGATCCGGGTAGATCTTCGCGTCGTCGTCCCCGAGGAGTTCGGTTCTGCGCTGCAGTATTTTACGGGGAGCAAGGATCACAACGTCAGCCTGCGCAACTACGCGATCGACCGCGGGATGAAGTTGAACGAGTACGGCGCGTTCGATGTCGATGCGGTCGACGACTCAGACAGCGGGCAGCGCGTCGGCGAACGCGTCGCCGGCAAGACGGAAGAAAGCATGTACAACGCGCTCGGATTGCCATGGATTCCGCCAGAACTGCGGGAAAACCGCGGTGAGATCGCCGCCGCTGAAAACGGTGAGCTACCGGCCCTCATCACTCGTGAGGACATCCGTGGCGATTTCCACACCCACACCGAGTGGTCAGATGGCAACACCACGATCGCGGCCATGGTCGAGGCTGCCGCCGAACTGGGCTACGACTACTTCGGGATCGCCGACCACGCCGAGGGTCCCGGCATTGTCGGCGGCATGGGCCTCTCGGATGCCGAGATTCTGGAGCAAGTCGAGGAAATTCGCGCGGTCGGCGACGAGGTCGAGATCGAAGTCTTCGCAGGGATCGAAGCGAACGTCGACGCTGATGGCGAGATCGACCTCTCCGACGACGTGATCGATGCGCTAGACGTGATCGTCGCCTCGACGCACAGTGCGCTCGATCAGGACGCAGAGACGGCCACGGAGCGGCTCATCCATGCCGTCGAGAACCCGGCGATCGATATCGTGGGCCATCCCAGCGGCCGCCTGCTCAATCAGCGCTCGGGGCTCGACTACGACGTCACGGCGGTCGGGCGGGCCGCCGCCGAGCACGGCACCGCTCTCGAGGTCAACAGCGATCCCCGTCGACTGGATCTCTGGGGCAGCGCCGTTCAGGCCGCCCTCGAGGAGGGCGCGAAAATCGCGATCGACACCGACTCCCACCAGCCCGCGACTCTCGAGTATATGCGCTGGGGCGTCCACACTGCGCGTCGTGGCTGGGCCGAACCGGCCGACGTGATCAACACCTGGGACCTCACGGAACTCTGTGAGTTCCTCCACTGACAGATATCTGATGCGCTCGCTCGTCGACGTCATGTGCGGTGGGATCGTCTCCTACCTGCGGATGTGCAATCACGACACCGTCTACGCTGACGATCGGGGACTCGAGGCCGACGATGACCTCCTCACCGTCGCCCAAGACGAAGGACGGACGCTCATCACGCGGGACGTAGCACTTGCGAACCGCGCGGCGGACTCGATCTGTCTCGAGTCCCGCGATGTCGAGGACCAACTCGGCGAACTCGCTGCGGCGGGCGTCGACCTCGCACTGGCCGACGAACCCGCGTTCTGTGGGCGGTGTAACGGCCCGCTCGAGCAGGTCGACGCGACGGCGTCGATGCCCGAGTACGTCCCCGATTCGATCGAGAGCGACGTCTGGGTCTGTCGCGACTGTGGGCAGTACTTCTGGCGTGGGAGTCACTGGGACCGCGTCGCAGAGACGCTTTCGAGGATTCAGTAGACGGCTACGTCGTCGAACCGCCCGTCGTAGGCGATGTGCTCTGGATGGGTCGGTTCGGTACCCGACAGAAACAGCCGATCGACCTTCTTCCACGTGTTCTCGTAGACCAGGTGGCCGAGTTCCGTCGCCGTCGTCGCCCACCGGTTGAGGCCGTTTTCGTAGACGACGCGGCGTGCGACTCCATCTTCCAGCGCTGCCACGAGGTCGCCTTCGCTCTCGATTGGCGTGTCGAAGGCAGTGTGGGCGACGCCAACGGTTCGCGAGAGATGGGCATACGAGGAGGTAATCGGCGGAAACGAAAACGCCTCTCCGAGGTTCCGTGCGCGGCGATTGTGTATCGGGAAGTGCTTCGGATTGAAAATCTCGACGGCATCGATCGTCTCCGCGTACGTTCCGAGATCGGACTGCTCGAGGCTGACGTTTGCGAACGTTGGGTGTGGGACGAGCACAGCAGCGTCTTGGCGCTCGAATTCGGCCATCGCCGTTTCGAGCGGGATGAAATCCGGGATCGGGTCCTCGAGACCGACTGCGAGGATGTGCTTGCGGTTGCGCCAGGTGCCGGTAAACACCTCGCGGGCGGGAACGACCAGCAGCTCATCGTCAGAGTAGGCCGCGGCGCGCTCGCGGATCTCCGGGAGGCGGGTGAAGTGCGGTGCATAGACGAGTGCATCGAGGCCAGCCCGCTTGGCTCGCTCGACCACGCGGTCGTTGAGCACCTTCACGTGACAGTCTACTCGGAACGTCACTCCGTCAGTCACGACGGTTACTTCTGGTACAATCGAGTTATGAATTCTGATTTAGCGGTGGCCGAAGGTGACAGACTGCCGTCCGCCATGTCTCGATCGGCATCGACGTTGGCGGCTGGGTCCATCTCGAGTACGTTCCTTCTGGCCGATGGCTTTCGCTGCGAAAGGATCATTAGGGCGGCCGTGCGAGTGAGAGTATCGAATGGCCTGGGAATGCGGAATCGACGGCTGTGGCGCAGTGTTCGACGATGTCGAGTCTGCCGTCGTCCATCAGGCGACCACCCACCAGCGCTGTGAGTGTCAGATCTGTGGCACTATCGTGCCGGACGGCTATCTCGCGATCCGCCACGTGTTTACCGAACACAGCCGCGCCGAATACGTCCGCGCCTACGGTGCCAGTTCCGAAGCGGTCCGTAAACGCGAGGCGGTACTCGAGGAGATCGACGCAGTCGTGGATATGCAAACGATCGCGACGGAACTGAAACGCTAATTGTCGAGTCCCTGACTTGTCTTGTTGTGTTACGTGGCGCACAGCGAGCGAGGAGCGCTCGTGTCGCCGACAAAACGAAATCAGTACCCTCGCTAGCGCTCGTCGGAATCGAGGACGCGGATCTGGTCGCCACGCACCGTCACACGGCTATATTTTACGTCGTCGGGTTCCCTCACTCCGTTCGGTCACCGCTCCTCACAAAATATAGTACAAAACGTCCTCGCCCCTCGCTCCGCTCGGGCGAGCGAACCGACTCGCTATCGCTCGTCGGAATCGAGGACGCGGATCTGGTCGCCACGCACCGTCACCGGAATCGGAACCGTCGCCTCGTACAGTTCGACTGTCACCTGATCTTTGCCTTCGTCGATGCGCTGGACCTGTGCCTTCTCGCCTTTGAACGGGCCAGCGATGAGTTCGACGATGTCGCCCTCGGCGATCCCTTCGACGTCCGGTTTGGGCGAGAGGAAGTGTTCGACCTCGGAGATGTCCGATTCGCCGGGGACGATACTCCGGGCGTGAGGGATATCCTCGAGGACGCGATTGAGAACCGCGTCGCCGTCGGCTTCGACCATCACGTAGGAGGTCAACGAGTCAGGCGCGAGCGCGGCGTGGATTTCGGGCTCCTCGCGGTTGATGATCATGTCAGCGACGGTGCGCTCTTGGCTCGCCGTCGTTTTGACAGCGAAGATGCCCATTAGATGCCACCACCGCTGGTCAGCAGTACCATGACTGCGCCGATGAGGAACCCGACGAGACCGACCAGCAAGATGCCTGCACCGGCGATTTTCGATACCTGAAGGAACTCCTCGCTAGTGGGCGTCGTCGCCATTTTCAACACCCGAACGTACGAGGTGAGGTCGTACGGAACGTCCATATTTGTCTATTTACAGCGTGGGGTCTTTTATCTGTCTTTCGTGTCCTTTGACTGTGAGCGTCGTCGGTCAGGTCACGCGGGTTCTGACCAGCGTCCGACAGTTACACCACGCGTAGTCTTTGACTGTGGGAGTTCTTCCCACGGCAGACAGCGATTACGATTGGCCCAGAGCGATCACGAACGAGGAGTTAGCGATGGAACTCGAGATCAGCCGCACAACGTGCCACGAACATCTCCGGAAAGCCGAACGGGCGGTGTTGTCGTCGGCAATGGCAGACAGCCACAAACGGACCGGCCGACGGCAGTTCGAGCGGATCGGAATCGACCACGAATGAGACCCACCCGAGTTACGAATCGGTGGCCGGCAGCGTAAACGAAAACGTCGCTCCCTCACCGGGCTCGGAGTCGACCCAGATCACACCGCCGTGGCGCTCGACGATCCGTCGACAGAGTGCGAGTCCGATCCCAGTTCCGGTGTATTCCTCGCGCGTGTGGAGTCGCTGGAACACCTCGAAGACCCGCTCGTTGTCGTCGACATCGATGCCAATCCCCGAATCGCTGACCGAGATCGTCCACTCGTCGCCCGTCCGCTCGGCGTCGATACGAACCCGTGGTGGCTCGTCGCCGCTGTACTCGAGGGCGTTCTCGAGCAGGTTTTGAAACACCTGCCGGAGCTGGCTGGCGTCGCCCATCACGGTCGGCAACGACTCGGTGGTGATCTTGGCGTCGTGTTCTTCGATCGGGAACTGCAGGTCCGCGAGGACATCCGACAGCACCACGTCGAGGTCGACCGGTTCGAAGGGATCACCGCGGGTTTCGACGCGTGAGTACTCGAGCAGGCCATCGATCATCTCGCGCATTCGCTCGGCCCCGTCGATGGCGTACGCAAGAAATTCTTCGCCGTCCTCATCGAGGACCTCGGCATAGCGGCTCTCGATGAGTTGCACGTAGCTAGAGATCATTCGAAGTGGTTCCTGCAAATCGTGCGAGGCGGCGTAGGCGAACTGCTCTAAACGCTCGTTCGAGGCCTGCAACTCGTCGATGTACTCGCGGCGGTCGAAGTGCAGCTTCAGCAACGTCGCGAGCGTCTCGAGCAGTTCGCGTTCCTCGTCGGAGAAGGTGGCCGTCCCGTCGGCCGCGAGACTGGGATCGTCGTGGAGGACGACATCGATCGCGATCGGTGTGTCATTGACAGTGCTGCTGGATGCGGTGATCCGCCGCTCGAGCGGTTCGTATGTGTCCGTGGTCACTTCGTCGTCGCCGACCGAGACGCAGACAGCAATTCGCTCCGGATACTGGAAGAACTGCGGGAGGCCAGTTACAAACTCCTGGAGCAAGTCAGGTGCCGGTTGCTCGCTAGTCTCGAGTAAGTTCGTTGCGAGTTGGACGGCATCGAGTTCTTTCTCCCGTTCCTCGAGTTCCCGTTTGCGCCGTCGGGCCAGCTCTTTGAGATCGGTGATGTCGGTTGCCGTCTCGACGACTTGCTCGATCTCGCCGTGCTCGTTTGCGATCGGTCTGGCGTTGATCGAGAGCCACTGTGGTCCGTCCGGTCGATCCAGACGAATCTCCCGATCGCTCACGGCGTCTCCCGTTTCGAAGACGCGGGGAACGGGCCGTTGATCGATCGGGAGGCGGTCGCCGTTCTCGTCGTACATGTCTCGTTGAGCGGTGGTATAGGCTGGCCCGTCATCCGGGAGATCGAGCAGTTCTCCCATCCGTTCGTTCGCTCTGGCAGCCGATCCATCCGGATTGACGACTGCGATTCCGACGGGGCTCGTCTCGAGAATGCGCTCGCTGAGTTCGTACTCGCGGCGCAGTCGCTGCTCCTGTTCTCGGCGTTCGGTCAGATCACGGGTGATCTTCGCGTAGCCCTGCAACTCGCCTTCGTCGTAGATGGCCGTTATCGTCACGTTCGCCCAGAACCGCGACCCGTCCGATCGGACGCGCCAGCCTTCGTCTTCGAACGTCCCCGTCTCATATGCGCGCGCCAAATTGCGTTCCGGGACGCCGTCTTCCCGATCGTCCGCGGTGTAGAACGTCGAAAAGTGCTCACCGATGATCTCCGATGCGCTGTAGCCTTTGATCCGCTCGGCCCCTTTGTTCCAGCTCCTGACGTATCCATCGGGGTCGAGCATGAAGATCGCGTACTCATCGACGGCGTCGACGAGCGATTGAAATCGCTGTTCGCTCTCCTCTCTGGCTCGCTGTGCTTCTTTCCGGTCGGTAATGTCGTAGTACAGTTCGATACGCCCACCGGCATATGGTCCGGACTCGATCGGTTTGCTGCGGTGTTCGAGCCAGCGCGCTTCTCGATCCGTGCCGGCCGTCACCCGACACTCGAACTGCTCGACGGAGGTGTTGTCCTCGTACGTGGCCAGCACCGTCTGCGCGAACGTTTCGGGATCGGCGAGCCGGTCCGCGATCGTCTCGCGAATCAGCGTCGGCTTGTCCTGACCGACGATCTCGCTCCGCATGAGGCCGAAGTATTCCTCGATCGTTTCGTCAGCCCAGACGACGTCGAACGTGTCGTCGAGGACGAACACGCCGACGTTGGCCTCGTTGATGACGGAGGCAATCGAGTCGGACGCCGTCCAGGCCGACGGCAGTCGTTCGTTCGTCCGATCATAGTCGTCGACCGCTCGAACGACACCGACAGTTCCGCGGTGTTCGCCGTCGTCGACGAGCACGCTCAGCCGGAGTTCACAGGGAACACGGCCGCCAGCAGCGCTCTCGACGACCAGATTGAACGTCGTGTCGGGATGGATACCTTCCTCGAGGCGCGTCCGGATCGCTTTCTCGAGGCGCTTTGCGTCCGGTCCCTCGATGACGGTCGAGACGTGCTCGCCGAGAAGGTCCGCTCGCGGAGAGCCCGTCAGCGACACGACGGCGTCGTTGATTGCGACGAACCGACCCTCGGCGTTCAGCTGGAAGATCCCGTCGTCGATGGCGTTGACGAGCGTGCGACAGCGCCGAAGCGAGTCAGAATCGTCCCCCTCGTTTCGAAAGAGGTCGTTCGAGACGCGGGCCACGTCACCCATAGGCAGTATTGGATGCGAGCCGGTTTACATGTATGGTGGCCCTCGCTCGAGCGGCAGTCGATAGCCACCAGCACGGCTATTGAACCATCGTTCCCGCCGACGCGGTCGGTGACCGAGCCGAGCGACCCTCTTCGACACCGATGCGAAATACGACGATGTCGTCACAACCGAGACCGTCCTCGACTTCCTCTCCGAGAATGTATACCTACACCAACGCGAGACGACCTGCATCGACACCGACTTCGCTGCGACCACCATGTGATCAGCCATGACCGACTCCGGTGCCACGCTCCGAACGTCTCTCGAGCGCGACGAACTCCTGGTCTGTCCCGGCGTCCACGACCCACTTACCGCCGCCGTCGCTGATTCCATCGGCTTTGACGCCATCTACATGACCGGCTACGGCACTTCGCTGTCGAAGACCGGCTATCCCGACGCCGGCTTCGTCACGATGCCGGAAATGATCGAAAACGCTGCAAACATCCAGGAGCGAATCGATGTGCCGCTGATCGCTGATTCCGACAACGGCTACGGCAACGCCACGAACGTCATCCGGACGGTTCGCGAGTACATCAAAGCCGGCGTCGGCGCGATCCACATCGAAGACCAGACGTTCCCGAAACGCTGTGGCCATACGAAGGGCCGACAGGTCATCCCCCGGGAAGAAGCGATCGGCAAAATTGAAGCCGCAGCCGACGTTCGGGACGATCGCGCCGAGGATTTCGTCCTCATCGCCCGTACCGACGCCCGCGGCACGGGTGACGGCTCGCTCGACGAAGCGATCGGCCGCGCCAACGACTTCCTCGCGGCCGGTGCCGACGTCGCGTTCGTCGAAGGGCCGACCGACGAGTCGGAACTCGAGCGCATCGGCCGGGAAGTCGACGGGCCGATCGTCTACAACTTCGTCGGTGATCTCGGCTCCTCGCCGTACGTCGACCTCGAGTCGCTCAAGGAGTGGGGCTTCGACATCGTGTTGTTCCCCATTACGTCGATGCTATCGACGATCGCGAACGTCTACGCGGATCTCAGTACCTTCGCGGACGATCCCGTCGCAGCGATGCGAGACATCGACGACACGTTCAACGCCCAGCCCGTCGGGACCCTCCACGAGTTCTCGGGCTTTCCCGAGGTCGTCGAGTGGGAACAGCAGTATCTCCCCGACGAGGCACAGGACAAGTACGAGGATTCACTCGGGGACGACCTTGAGTCCGAATAGCCGGTCGCTCGAAGCGAACGGGGTGTCCGGATCGGCGAAGCGAACGACGCCCCCGGGGCGCTATCCTCAACTGCTTTGCCGACATCCCATTGTACATGACGCACGATCGAATCCACGCCCGGAAACCGACTCACGACATCGAGCGGTGGTCCGTCGGAACGATCGAACGTATCAGCGAGCGGGATGGCCACTCCGTCTTCGAGGTGCAGACCGATGCGGGCGACACGATCGAACTCGTCGTCACGACTGCGATCCGGAAGTTGGTCGTGCGCAGATTGGATCTCGAGGCAGGTGCGTCGCCCGTTGGGGCTCGAGTCTGGTATCGAAAGTACGGCGGATAACGGCCGAGAGTATCCTGTAGGCCACACACCGGTGCAGCGAATTTCGCACCATACTCGAGAGACAACAGAAGGTTGCGTTACCATTAAATAGTATCACTGGCTGAATGTCACTATATTCGAAAGAAAGAGCTGGCTTCGGAACGGACAGCCTGCGAGACACGCAGTTCCGGTTTCCAGACAGGACAGCGATCGAAGCCAACGATGAGACGCGTTCGTTCTTTCGAAGCGGACCACTTCAGAGACCGATGACGCGAAAACCACGTAGAATCACGGATTCGTCGACTTGGAACCGGCAGTTCAGCTACGCGAACAGCACAGTCACAGGTGGGTGCTGATGGCCGCAGTATCGATGATCGTACTTGGGCTTATTGCCGCTGGGACACTCGTGATGTTCGGCTCGATTCTGTATGCCCGGCGGCTGTTCCTGCGACTAAACGAGGAAAGCTACCGCCGACGGTGGCGGGGGCTCCTCGCGCTGATGGTATTTTTCCTGCTGGGCTATGTCGCCGCCCTGTGGATCGCGTTCAGCGGTCAGGAACTCTTCTTCCAGCTGCTGACAGGGTTTGTCTTCCTGTTTGGCGCTGTGTTCGTCCTGCTCGTGATCAACGTGGGACTGATGACGGTCAACGACCTTCAGGATAAAAACGAGTCTCTCCAGACGAAAATCGAAGAGGTCGAACAAGCGCGTCAGGAGGCAGTCACGCTTCGCGAAGAAACGGACCAGCTCAACCAGCACTTAGAGCAGAAAGCCGACGAGTACGCAACCGTCATGCAGGCGTGTGCGGCCGGCGATCTGACACAGCGACTTGACCCCGATAGCGAGAACGAAGCGATGGCCGAGATCGCACGCGAGTTCAACGACATGCTCGCCAAACTCGAGTCGACCACCGAGGACCTCATGGCGTTCGCACAGGACGTTGCCGCCGCATCCGAATCAGTGACGTCCAGTGCCGAAGAAGTACACTCGGCTTCCGAGCAGGTCTCTACGTCGATCCAGGAAATCGCCGACGGTGCCGACCAGCAACACGAGTATTTCCGCTCGGTCACCACAGAACTCGACTCGCTGTCGACGACGACCGAGGAGATTGCCGTCTCCTCGAACGAGGTCGCCGAGATCGCCGAACGAACCGTTGATACCGGGCAGGAAGGGAAAGAAGCAGCTCAGACGGCGATCACTGCCATGGACGAGATCGAAGCCGAGGCCGCCGACGCCGTCGCCGAGATGCACCGTCTCGAAGACGAGGTCCAGCAGATCGACGAGTTGATCAACACGATCTCTGAGATCGCACGCCAGACCAACATGCTAGCGCTGAACGCGAACATCGAGGTCTCCCGCGCGACGGGTGCCAGCGGCGACGACGGCTTTTCCGCCGTCGCGACGGAAGTCAAAACGCTCTCCGAAGACGCCGCAGAGGCAGCCGAGAAGGCCGAGGCCCGCCTCGAGGCGATCCGCGATCGGACCGAGACGTCCACTGCCGAAGTCGAGCGCACGAACGCCGGTATCAAAGACGCCAGCGAGCAGGTCCAGGAAGCCGTCGCCGCGCTCGCTTCGATCACCGAGCTCGCCGAGGAGACCAACGTTGGGATCCAAGAGATTTCGGCAGCCAGCGAAGCGCAGGCGGCCTCGACTCAGGAGGTCGTCGCGATGGTCGACGACGTCGCAGCGATCTCCGAATCGACGAGCACGGGTGCTGAAAGCGTCGCCGCTGCAGCCGAAGAACAGACTACGGCGCTGACCGAGGTGTCGACAAGTGCTGAACAGCTCAGCAACCAAGCGACACGCCTCTCGCAGGCACTCCGCTATTTCGAAACCGACACAGCAGCCGCCAGCGCCTTCCCGACCGACGCCTGAACCACCACGGTTTTGTGTTTTCGGCACAATATAGCAGTGATGAGTCGCATCCGTCCAGCCGAACTGGCGGCCCGCCTCGAGTCGGGAGACGAACCGTTCATCCTCGATATTCGTCCACGGTCGGACTATCAGACGAACGCAATCGAGGGCAGTCATAACGTACCGGTCTATCAAGAGTTGCGCCACGGCGACGAGTCCGCGCTTCGCGATCGACTCGGGGAAATCCCACACGAGCGAGACGTCGTCGTCGTGTGTAAGATGGGTATGGTTGCCAAACGAGCAACGAGTCTCCTCATCGACGAGGGGTACGATGCAGCGACGCTGTTGGGTGGCATAAGCGGGTGGACTGGCTATCAGAGCGGTTCGCTCGGGTACAAACTGCGCTCGTTGCTCTGGAAACTCCGGTAGGGATGCTGTTTCTCCGGTTGGTGGATCCAGTGGTGCTTTCGACACGACGGAGCTCGAGACGACCGTCAAGAAATGGATTGAAGCGGAGGATATCGGTTTTCCATACCGTACATCAAATTCCCTCGCAAGGATTGCGAGGGCGTGTCAGGGTACCCAGTTCTTAGAAGGGCTGGCCACCGCCTTGTGGTGACTGCGGTTGGCCCATCTGCTGTGACTGGCCTTGCTGTGTGGCCTGCTGGCTCGCCTGGTGGATCGTCTGAGTGATCTGCTGGGCTTGCTGGATCACCTGTTGGACACCCGGTGCCTCGGACTGCTGGAGTTGCTGGGCACTTTGCTGGAGTGCTTGCTGTGTACACTGGCCGAACGTCTGTGCCAAGTCGGATTGCCGCAGGAGAAGGGTCTTCTGCAGGTGAATAATCTGGGTAAGGTCAGCCAGCATCCCGGATGTGAACCGATCGCCGGCTTTCATCGCCTGCCCGTGTGCCCACTCGGCGTCCGACTCGAGTTCCTCGAGTTGGTGGATCGCCTGCGAGACCTGTTGCGGGACGGCCTGATCGAACGACCGGGGCTGCTGTTGGTATTGTTGTCCAGTCTGTTGCTGCGGTTGCTGCTGTTGATACTGCCGCCCGGCCTGTTGCGGCGTCCGCTGGCGTCGGGTTCGCTGTTGCGTTGGCTGTTCCATTGGCTGTTGCGACGGCTGTTGGTGTGACATGGTTCTCTGGATGGGATCGTCACCTACGAGGCCGGAGATCCGGTAGCGCGCTGCCTCGTAGGGTATTGTGACCCGTCCAGCCGCCCCAATAAATACTCGGGCTACTGTTTCTCCCACTCGAGCTACTGTTTCTCCGATCCGAACGCTCGATGTGACTGTTCGCGTCCATTCAGGCTTCCTGTCCGAAACTACCGGCCATTCAAAAGAGAGTTACTGGGTGTGTTCGCACAGTATAGTACTATCACGCTATATCACGCCGCTGCTGACATGATTCGTTTTCCTCGTCGACCGGAGATCCTGTAACCCAACCGCCAACCAGCTGTCCACGTGATCGACAGTAGACTATATGATAGAGTGTCAGATTCGTCCTGCCCCTGCCGGATCAGCGATTCTCTTTGAATCTCTGTAATTACGGTTAGAGACCCCGATTGGCTGGGCGTCAACCAACCGCGAGAGTGCCACGATGGATGCCGCATCTCACCACGTCACATCTCTCGTTTCGACCTCGCCCCGAACGTCAGTCCATGTGGACAGCATTTCTTTGTCGAGTTCGTCCTGTCCTTCCTCGAACGACCACAACCGCCGATTGATATCTTGGAGCCACCTGAAGTAGGGGGCCTTCGGTAAACGTCACCACTGGCTGCAATAATTAGAAGATCAACATCTAATGTGAGCAGTTCGTCGGTATCGATCGTCTTCTCGGCGTAGTCAGTGACAGCCTCTGGTTCCTCGTCATGTGACAGGATCGTCTGCGGATCGAGCCCCGCTGGATTGGAGGCCGCTCCGTTGACGTCACTGACCGCGACGACGGCCACACCCCACTCGTCGAGCAGCCGGGCCGCGTTCACACCGACACTTCCGAACCCCTAGACGGCGACGATCGTCTCCTCAAGCGGATCGTCGTAGTCACAGGCTTCGCGAGCAATGAGTGCTCGCCTGGTAAGACGCTCTTTTTCGGACGTGCTCTGCTCTTTCGGGTCGACGACACTGTCTTTTGCGCCGTCGAACGGCGGATCTCTCACCGCACACTTCAATGTTATCCACATCGAGAGGCCGGTCCACTCCTCGCGAGTGACTCCCGGATGATAGCGTAATCCTCTCTTGTACGGATGCGAACGCTGTCGTGGCGCGCGCGATAGCCAATGAATACGTCGACCATGCCATTCGCGTTCGGCCGGGACCGTTACCTCGTGGACGGCTGCCGGGTGTTCGAGGCGTTCAATACTGTTCGGATCGGTATCGAGGTGCGTTACAGCGTGCTCGAGGCATCGTCGAGCCGTTGCAACTGCTGACGTGGCTTCCGCATTGTCGTCTGGCTGAGAAACCGGACTTTTGACTGTCGTTGGGGATGTATTAGATGACAGCCCTTCCGTTGGATGAGATAGCGGTTATTCGAGCGACAGAGCCCGATTTTGGAAAGTGTTCGTACGCCCACAACGAGCGCATTTCTCGGCTCGGCTATCGGAGGTAACAATCTCGCCACAAATCAGACACTCGTATGTCGATGCAGTATCAGAACCACCCTTGGTGTCGTACATACATGTTACCGATCGTTCGACAGCCGCATAAATATTAGGAATTAATGTACTATAAACACATATAAGGGAATTATAGGCAGTCCTGACGGACTACTGTTCAGGCATCAGGAACGATCGGTTGAGGTCGCACACTGACGATCATCCCGGTCAGCAGCGACCTCGTGTATTCTGCATTGAGTCACATCGCTTTCTCTCGGTGATCTTCCGCGCGATAGCGCTGTAAGCAGACATGCTCGCGATTGTGGACATCCAACCGCAGTAGCGCACTGATGGATCGGAGTCAGTTATCCTCTCATCAGATCACACGAGATGTGAGACCGAACGTACGGCTTCGTCTGAACATAGTCGCCAGCTTGTACTTACAAAGACTTATGCTACGGGAAAACATAACATGGAATGTCGGGCGAAGCCACGAGGATTCACCGGACGACTCGACTCGACTGTCCATACAGGACAAAAAAGTCGAGTTAGAGGTATAACCAAGGCTCCGGTAACACGGAAACAAGGTGAACGCCTCCAAGGAGACCAACACGGCCCATAACTTGACCACCATGGTGGCCGAGTGAGAAGGCTCAGTAACGGATCCCGCGTAAGCGAGGTTCGTGAACTGGAGATACCCAGGCCGAAGGGCTGTAGAAACGTGCTCCCGTTCGAGTCCAAATTGGGGTTTTCGCCCGTGTATATTTCTATCGGTCCAACAACTAGTCGTACTGATTGAGGCTAACGAGAGATACAAACAGCTCGTTGTGACGTGTTTCACAACTGAATTCGTAATATTATTCTCGATTAAAATTCATTTAAGAACGCTCGGCAAAGACAGGCTTCAGCCCTTTCTGCCAGTAGTAAGCTGTTGAACACGATATTCGGCTCTTCAGCCCGGAGGACGAGCACTCCGTCACTGGCCGCTCGACTGAAACCGCTCCTCGAGATTATCTGCCGGCAAAACGTCCGCCTTTGAAGTCTGCTTTATGCGCTCTCAGGTGGGCCAAAGACGATGACGAAATCATCCATCAGCAACTCGAGACACTGAACTCAGCTGGAACCTCGAGAAACCGGACATGGTTCAGCGCGTGAACTGACTGCGAAGTCTTGGGCCTGTCTAAAAAGACGGCAACTAGTATCAATCCACCAGCGGGGAGTGAGAGTTCACCGACCATGCCGTCGCGATCTACGTAGAGACCGCTGCATCAATTAGATCCATACGACTGATCCGATGAGCATGGAACTTACGGACCAAGTCGCGTCGAAGCTTACGCAAAGTCAAGAAATAGCGGGAAGTAGATTTGAACTACTGATCTGCGGGTTATGAGCCCGCCGGAATCTCCTGGCTATCCCATCCCGCTATCT
>Ga0207720_100288_pt1 | contig 40597 bp, 42 predicted proteins | sample A23P2SouthBayCA_2_FD_187751 | JGI IMG/M metagenome (GOLD analysis project Ga0207720, IMG submission 187751) | Aerobic enrichment media microbial communities from Eden Landing Ponds, California, USA - A23 E3 (2) (SPAdes) | ecosystem: Environmental > Aquatic > Marine > Unclassified | place... | reverse complement strand
AAGGAAGCCGTCTACAACCTTCTCTCGTGGGTTCGAGACAACGATGACCGCGGTGTTGATGACCTCCTGACCGAGATCGATCATCTCTTCGTTCACTCAACAACCGAGGCTAGCGTGCAAAGCTGAGTGAATAATAAACCGGCACGTGTCGGATACCGATTCACAATCGAGTTTGTGTGCGTCGGCCATCGGTTCTCACGCCTGTTTCTCCGTGGTGACGGTGCTTCATAACCCAACCATTGTTACCAAGCACCAATCAAATCTACCACAACATATTACTTAGTGATTTCTGACAAGACATATACGAGATTTTAGGAGAGTTTCCATCGAGCGATCCAGTTGTTCAGGAATACATCAATGCGAGGCGGTTGAATTCATCACGAAAAAGGCGGAACCCGGAAATTGGGTCCGCCACAACACTGGCTTCTCGATCCGTTTTGAGGGCGCAGAAATGGCCCGAATCGCGCCGTCCGTCAGTCGGACTCGTTTTCGTCGAGTAGCTGCCCTCGATATAGTTCGGCGATGTCCAGATCGAACTCATCGATCGAGATGACGGTATCGTCGTCGAGATCGTCGTACTGCTCGACGTACGCCGTTGCGTCCGACTCGTCCATGAACGGCAGCGGGTTCAGTCGCATCGGGTCATCAACGCGGTCGGAATCCGTCTCGAGCACGAAGCTCGCCTGGAGCGCATCGATCAGGTCACGGGTCTCGAAATCGTGCACCCACGCCCCCACTATCGGTTCGTCGGGGCCGTCGAACTGCTCAGGCACGACGTAATACGTGGTCAAACAGCCGGGCGTGCAGAAGTACACCCGCGTGCTGTCCTCATGGGCGAGTTGCGCGTTCCAGTCGGGGAACTTCGCGGGGACCATGTTACAGACCGCACAGTTCGCATCCGCTGGAACGTCGGTCGGTTCGACCGTGTCGTTCGATGTGTCGGAATCGTCTTTTGCAGCGACAGAAGCCGATGCCGTAGCCGCAGTCGTTCCGAGTGCCGCGGCTGCGCCGAGGACCATGAGTTTACGCCTGTGAATGTCGTGAGCGGATCGTGGATTCGCCGTGCATCGTGGGTCGTCATCAGTCATACCCACCCACACGCTGTCGCTGGTAGTAAAGCCGACACCTGCAATGATATCGAATCGTGATATAAACGGTCGGTAGTAGCATGGTTCTGTATCCAGAAATATGCCTGAAACTGAACCGGGCAGTTCGGTCACTACACGTGCGAACTGACCGCTCAGAATATCACTGAATACTACTGTAACTCTAATTCCGGAATGGCGGGATGAGATTGAATGCTGCTGCGGCCAACAGACATGAAATAACAATGAATGCCCCGCTGCTAGCTATTGAAGAATCGATAAAGAAACCTCTCACACCAATGAAGAGGGCTAAAAGAGAGAATCCAAGAAGGGCAACGGTTCCGACAGCGTCGAGTATCCCGTTTCTAACAGCGCTTCGTGACAGTCCCACATGTTCACCTCGATCTGTCTCAGTCGTTCCGCCGTCCATCTCAGTATCGGGAACCATATGTCCAAAATTGGATGAGATAATATATAAGTCTAATTCAGCGTCAACTTCGGCCAGTACATCATCTGTACTTACCGTGCGTTTCACGCCCCACGCTGGATAAAGAACTCGTATTACCAACTACTGTAAGCGCTGACCCACCCACTTGTATCGTGCGGCGTCTGCTGGTGAAGATTGAATAGGAGCCGACCTGAATACATCACGATGGCCGGTCCGTTCGGCGACCGTCTCGAGTCGGCACTCGACTCGATGATTCCCATCGCCGAGTGGTTACCAAACTATAATCCCTCGTGGCTTCGACGTGACATACTCGCTGGGATCACGGTCACGGCGTCGGTTATCCCTGAAGGGATAGCGTATGCGTCGCTGGCGAATATGCCGCCGGTGACGGGGCTGTATGCCGGGTTGCTGGCAACCGCTGCGTACGTGTTCTTCGGCACCTCGAGACAAGTGATATTCGGCCCCACGTCAGCACTGGCGATCCTGCTGGCGGCAAGTGTCGGGTCGGTCGCGACCGGTGGGACGGCCTCCTACGCCGGACTCGTTTTCTGGACAACGGTCCTCGTCGGCGTCTTTGCCGTCGTTGCCTGGCTCTTCCAGCTCGGATTCCTCGTTCATTTCATTTCCGATTCAGTCCTCACTGGCTTCTCAACGGGGGCGGCGTTGTACATCATGTCGACCCAGATCGGGCCACTGTTTGGCATCGACGGCGCAAGCGGTGTCTTCTTCGAGCGACTCGCTTACATCGGAACACATCTGGGTGCGACAAACTCCCCAACGCTTCTTCTCGGTGTCGCCGCTATTGCCATCCTCGCACTTGGCGAGTGGCGATTTCCACGCCTTCCAACGGCTCTGCTCGTCGTCCTGGCGTCGATTCTTCTTCTCACGTTCACCGACCTCCAACAGCAAGGGGTCGCCATCGTGGGATCGATTCCGAGTGGCCTCCCATCGTTGACGATCCCCGCAGTGCCATCCCTCTCGATAATCCGGTCACTCATCCCGATCGCCGGGGCCTTGTTCTTGCTCTCGTATGTCGAGGGAATCGGCGCGATCGAGGCGCTTGCTCGAGAGAACGACTACGATATCGACGCGAATCAAGAACTTCTCTCGACCGGCGTTGCCAACCTCGCTGCCGGCCTCGGCGGTGGGTTCGCCGTGGGCGGAAGCATGTCCCGGTCGGCGCTGAACGACGCCGTCGGCGGGAAAACACAGGTCACCAGTGCGATCGTCGCGGGCGCGCTCGTGGTCGTCTTGGTGTTTCTGACGGAGATCTTCACGAACCTCCCCGAAGCGGTCCTCGCGGCAATCGTCATCGTCGCCGTCACGAGCCTTATCGACCTCTCAGGGCTGCGTCGTCTCTACACTGTCAGTACGTCCGAGTTCGCCATCGCCGTGGCAGTGTTGGTCGCCGTGCTCGTCTTCGGGATGCTCTGGGGTGTGCTCATCGGCGTCGTCCTCTCCCTTCTGAACGTCATCGCACACGTTTCTGCGCCAGTCACCGCTGTTCTTGGACGCGTCCCAGGAACTGATAACTTCGTTGAACGGAAGCGCCACCCCGAAGCCAAACCAGTACAGGATGTCTTCGTGTATCGAGTCGACGCACCGCTGTTCTACGCAAATGCGACCACCATCCGTGACGATCTCTTGGATCGGGTCGATGCCGAAGAGACAGCACCCTCTCTCGTCGTGTTCGATCTCATCTCGTCGCCGTCGATCGATGTCACCGCAGCAGAGATGCTCGAGGACCTCCACAACGACTTACAGAAACGAGAGATCGACCTCCGTGTCGCAGGCGCTGACCCGCAAGTTGCTCGAGTGCTCCGAGCGATTGGACTCGAACAGACGATTGGACAGATCGGTGACGAAGAACCCGTCGTCGAGGTTATCCACCGATGGGAACAGGATACAACAGACTGACGTTCTCTCGCGCCTGAAGACGGCTCCAGAACGCTTGAGACGGTCTGCTGTTCCGCTGTCCGCGACACCACTGGGGTCGCTCGCACACGAGCGGCTTCGTCTCTCGAATACCGTGATCTCGAGGCAGGTTACTGGGCGGTGCCACCAAACCGTTCGGGGACCACTGTCCGTTCGACGAGAAACGTGACTGCAAGGCCGATAACGCTGCCAAGTACGCCGACGTCGATGAAAAAGCGCAATCCCTCAACAACGAATCCAAGCCCAATAACGAGTGGGACACAAAGGAGCACGATACCAGTCACAACGTAACTGAGACGTTCGCGCTGTTCTTTGGAAACACGATCACGAATCAGCCACGTGATCGGACCAAAAATGAGAGCGGTCACGACAGCGAATACTGCGACCCATCCCCATGGATTGGGCTCGTAGCTACTCACACGTGTCCCCGTAACGAGTGCGATGAGACCTAGTATGCCAATTCGTGCAAGTTGGCGTGATCGGTATGATCCTAGCATATACCTGTCGTCATATTGTCGCACATCGCTAGCTACCTTCAGTATATTTGAAAATTTGGAGAAAGTCACCGAATATCGAGCAAAATGTGACGGTGGCTAAAATACGAGGAGACTATTCCTCAGTGATCGATTTCGGCACCCGTGGAGTGTCCCGCTCGATTCCACCATGACAAATAAAGAGACGGCCAGTTGCGCCACCTTACAGTGGTGTACGTGTTGGATAACAAATATTGAATCAGCTGAACGCCTGTGACATGGATGACCTCACAGGATTTCAACGAGACCTGCTATACGTGATCGCTGGGTTTGATCGACCGTCTGGACAGGATATCAAAGACGAGGTTGAGGCATACTACAGTAGCGAGATCAATCATGGACGGCTGTACCCGAATCTCGACACTCTCGTCAACAAAGGTCTCGTCGAGAAAGGACAACTCGACAGGCGAACGAACTACTATGCGATTACAGCGGACGGCGAGCAAGCGATCGTGGACCGACAAGAATGGAAATCACAGTATATCGGCTAACGGTGAGATCGGCCGTGTTTCACTGCGGTCTCGAGCAACGATCGCGCCATCGATCGTAACTCACAGTTGCGTCGAAGGGAGCCTCTCGCAGCGAACCAGCAACAAGCAAGCGGAATATGGTTTCACACGCTAACGTGCCTATGTAGCTATGTTCTCCGATCGCATTCGAGAACGCGTCGGTGGTATCGGTATCGCGCTTCTCGTCATCGTTCTCGCCAGCATCGGCTGGCGTCGGCGTGAGACGGCCCGGCGCGTGGCCGAGTTTCGACAGACTGCGACCACGGGACGTGAGCGCGTGGTCACCGAAGATGATCTTGACGGACTCCCCACCCCTGTCCGCACATATTTCGACACCGTTCTGCAGGAGGGACAGCCATTCATCGACTCGGTCCGCCTCGAACAGACCGGTAAACTGCGCCCCGGCGATGCAGCATCGCCGTGGAAACCGTTTACAGCGACCCAGTACGTCACGGTCGATCCGCCAGGGTTCCTCTGGGATGCGTCGGTCAGCCTTGCGCCGCTCGTCTCGGTTCGCGTCCGTGACCGGTTCCACGACTGGACGGGGGCTGCGAGCGTGTCGCTGTTCGGTGTCGTCCCACTCGAGAGAGACGACTCGAGTCCGGAACTGGAAGAAGCGGCACTGATGCGGTACCTTGCCGAGGCGGTCTGGTATCCGACTGCGCTCCTTCCCACAGCGGGGGTCGAGTGGGAGTCGATCGATGAGCGGACGGCGAAAGCGACCATCGAAAACGGGGCCGTGTCCGCTTCGCTCACGTTTTCGTTTACCGACAACGGTGAGGTAGCTCGTGTCCACGCTGATCGGTATCGACGTGTTGACGATGGCTACGAGTCGACACCCTGGTCCGGCTACTGGCGGAACTACGAGACGCAAAACGGTGTTCGCGTACCGACGGCGGGAGATGTCGTCTGGCATCTTCCAGACAGCGATATGCACGCGTGGCAGGGACAGATCACGGCGCTACAGTACAACGAATTGTGACAGCCGTTTCTCGATCGGTCATCGCGTCTGCTGGCCCACTCACTGCGAAGTAGCGATAGATTCAACAGGTTGTTTGTCATACACTGACATGGCTGTCAGGGCAGCCAACGAGGACAGTCGTTTGCCGCAACTCGAGGGTGAGGACGGTGTTTCTCCCAACACTACTCGCCCTCTCCTGTGACTCCCGACTTCTGTTCTCCATCCGACTCCGTGTCCCACCCACTAACAGACGCGTTGCTGCGACGTATCCGAGAACGTCCCGGTCCATACTCACGCACGTTCGTCTGACAGATCTGGTCTGTCACGAATTATTATACCTAATTTGTTGCGAAATTCGGGGAATTGAGTTAGTTTTAAACCACCGCCAGCACTCGATTGAATATGGATCGACCACTGCTCGTCCCACAGTTTTTAGCCCGTGCCCGAACGTATTTTGGCGAGGAAGAGGCCATCGTCGCTGCGAACGGCGATCGATTCACCTACGACGAGTTCGGTGAGCGAGCCGACCGACTCTCGGCAGCGCTGCAGGACCGCGGCGTCGAAAAAGGCGACCGCGTCGCCGTGCTCGCGCCCAACACCCACTACCACCTCGAGTCCGTCTACGGGATCACGCAGATCGGCGCTGTTCACACGCCGCTGAACTACCGGCTCGTGCCGTCGGATTTCGAGTACATGCTCAACGACTGTGATGTGACCGCAATCATCGCAGACCACGAGTACGCCGATCAGGTCGAGGCCGTCCGTGACGAGGTGCCGGTCGAGACGTTCATCGCGTCCAACGCCGATGAGGTCGACGGTGACTGGGAGGACTTCGATGAGGTGCTAGCTGACACCGAGCCAACGTACGACCGGCCCGAGATGGACGAAGAAGACATCATCACGATCAACTACACCTCGGGGACGACGGGTGACCCGAAAGGCGTCATGCGAAACCACCGCGGCGAGACCATCCACGCCTACTGTTCGTCGGTCCACCGCGACATCAGCGACGACGACGTCTACCTGTGGACGCTGCCGATGTTCCACGTCAACGGCTGGGGTCACGTCTTCTCGATCACCGGCATCGGCGGCACGCACGTCTGTACGCGTGGCGTCAACGCAGCCGATGTGTTCGAGACGATCCGCGAGGAAGACGTCTCGTACTTCTGTGCTGCCCCGACCGTGCTCAACATGCTACTCGATTACTACGACGAAAACGAGCCGGTGACGACCGGCGACAACGACGTTCGCGTCGCGACCGCCGGCAGTGCCCCGCCGGAATCGACGATCCGAACCGTCGAAGACGAGTTCGGCTGGGAACTGGCACACGTCTACGGTGCGACCGAGACCGGCCCGCTCATCGCCACCTCCGAAGTCAATCGCTTCCTCGAGGATGACCAAGCACGGTACGACATCAAGAAGCGACAGGGAATCCCGATGCTCGGCACGGAAATCCGCGTCGTCGACGACGACGGCAACGAGGTCCCGTGGGACGACGCGACGATCGGCGAGATCGTCGTCCGTGGCAACCAGATCATGGAAGGCTACTGGGAGAACCCCGAGGAGACCGAGCGAGCGTTCAACGACCGCCTCGAGGGCTGGTTCCACATGGGCGATCTCGCCACCGTCGACGAGAACGGCATGATCGCGATTCAGGACCGTAAGAAGGACATCATCATCTCCGGCGGCGAGAACATCTCGAGTATCGAACTCGAGGACACGCTCTACGAACATCCCGAGCTCGCCGAGGTTGCCGTGATTCCGTCGCCGAGCGACCAGTGGGGCGAGACGCCGAAGGCGTTTATCGTGCCTGCCAACGGTGATCCAACGGATCCCGGTGTGACCGCCGAGGAGATCATCGACTTCACTCGTGAGAACCTCGCGAGCTACAAGGTCGTTCGCCGGGTCGAGTTCGTCAAGCAGTTGCCGACGACGGCGACCGGGAAAGTCGAAAAGTACGAACTGCGCGAACAGGAGTGGGACGAAGAGGACTCGCTGGTCGGCCAAGGATAACAGGAGCCGGCATCGCGCTCATCGGCGACGTGCAGTACCGTTCGATGGATTTTATTTTACGTTTTGTCCAGCCCGTGTACGTGTCGCCCCATTCTGATCGTCGTCAACAGGTGACTTTCACAGCGTCACCGGTTAAAACAGCAAATACGACAGAGATATAATCGTGCCCTCGTGACGGAGTGTATGGTTCGCTATGCCGCCTCGCGGTGTTCCACCTGCGGTGGAAAACAAAAACTACGAGCGGATAACTCTGCCTGGTGCCCAAACTGCGCTCAGTTTCTCTCCACTGCGCCGAAGTCGTAAGCCCTCGAGTCTCTAGTCCTCGAAGCGAGCGCGATTTCTGTACGTCTCGATGAACCACCGAAGATGCTCGCTTCCATCCCCAGCACAACCTGTTGATCAGAACGAGTCGCGTGCTCGCTTATACCGGCTATTCTCTCCGATACCTGGGTTCGGCCGAAACGGTTCGAACCCGCTGCCGTCATGCCGTTTTCGGCGAACACAGCGTCGGCACGTCGGTAAGGTTTGCACGGGGCGATAGACGAAGGTCGACAGTGGGCCAACGTCCCGTATGTCGATCGCCTTGCGGACGCTCGACGACGGCGCGTGGATCAGCATCAACGATAGTCGGCAGGTAAGCGTCAGCGATGTCTGGTCGCTCACTACCGGCGCGTTCTGTGATTGTTCTCCAGCGTACGTTCTGCTCGAGGCGTTTGTCGACGTCGACATCGACGGCTCGATCGTCGTCGCCCACGCAATCGGGCAGTGTCTCGAGTGTGGCACGCGTGATTCGATCGAGCGCCTTCCCGTCGGCCGCATCGTGAACGACGACTTCTATCCATACGACCCCGAGGGCGTCCAGTGGCTCGTCGAACCCGACGGCGACCGTCCGTAAGTCGATAGTGGCAAAGACGACCGGAACCGCCGAGACGCGGGGAGAACTGACGACAGACGACGTGTCTTATGTGTCTCCTCCATATGCGGTCGTAATGCCTACCGACGTCGAGCACTGGAAGGATGAACTCTATGGAACCGAAATACGCGCCGAGATCGAGCGCTTCGCCGAGGAGGGTTGGGAGTCGATTCCCGAAGACGAGCGAGACGCCTGGTTCGAGCGGTTCAAATGGTTTGGCCTGTACCACCAGCGGGCTGGGCAGGAATCGTACTTCATGCTGCGGATCGGCCCGCCGAGTGGCGTCCTCGAGCCGGGCCAGTTCCGGCGCATCGTCGAGATCGCCGACGAGTTCTCCCGTGGCCCCGCCGAAAACCCCGAGTTCGGTAACGGCTGGCTCGACGTGACCACCCGACAGGCGATCCAGCTCCACTGGATCCGACTCGAGGACGTCCCCGAAATCTTCGATCGCCTCGAGGACGTCGGGCTCTCGACGGTTCAGGCGTGTGGTGACTCCTGGCGGAACATCGTCGGCTGCCCGGTCGCCGGCAAGGACAAACACGAGCACGTCGATGCGGGTGCCCTTGCGACCGAACTCAACGAGACGTTCAAGCAGAACGAAGCGCACTCGAACCTCCCGCGGAAGTGGAAGGTGTCGGTGACTGGCTGTGACGAAGGCTGTGGGCAGGGCGATATCAACGACCTCTCCTTTGAACCCGCCGAGAAGGAGATCGACGGGGAGACGGTGACCGGCTACAACGTTCGCGTCGGCGGTGGCCTCTCGCGAAACGAGCCGCGATTCGCCCGGAACATCGACGTCTTCACCACCCCAGAGCAGGCCGTCGACGTGGCGGGCGGGCTCTCCGCACTCTTCCGCGATCACGGTGATCGAGAGAACCGCTACAACGCTCGCATGAAATTCCTCGTCGACGAGTGGGGGCCGGAGAACGTCCGCGAAACCCTGCAAGCGGACTACGTCGACTTCGAACTCGAGACGGCCGGTGACGACCTCCGCGAGTCGTACTCGTACAATGCTGGCGACGCCGACGGCAAACACGACCACGTCGGCATCCACGAGCAGGTCGACGGGAATGTCTATGTCGGACTGAACGTCCTCGTCGGCCGGATCGGCATCGACGACGCCTACGAGATCGCCGACGCAGCCGAGGCGTACGCCTCCGGCGAAGTGCGACTGACGCAGCGTCAGAACATCATCCTCACCGACGTCCCCGAGGAGAACCTCGACACGTTGCTCGCAGAGCCGGTGTTCGAGGAATACAGCCCCGACCCGCATCCGTTCCAGCGTGGATCGATTGCCTGTACCGGGACCGAGTTCTGTTCGCTCTCGATCGTCGAGACGAAAAACCGGCAGGTTCGCTACGCCCGCTGGCTCAAGGAGAACGTCGACCTGCCGGACGGCGTCGAGGACTTCCACATTCACCTATCTGGCTGTACGGCCTCGTGTGCCCAGCCCCAGATCGCCGATGTCTCCCTGCGAGGGATGAAAACGCGCAAGAACGGCGAACCGGTCGAAGCCCTCGACATCGGGCTCGGCGGTGGACTCGGTGAGAGCCCACAGTTCGCGTCCTGGGTCGCCGAACGCATCCCCGCGGACGAAGTCCCCGGTGCGATCGCAACCCTCCTCGAGAACTTCGCGGCTGCCCGCGACGGCGATGAGAGTTTCCGAGAGTTCGTCCTCGAGCGAGACGACGACGAACTCGCCGACCTCATCGAACCCGAAGAGACGGACTACGACGATCCGTACATGCACAATACGAAGCGTACCTGGTATCCCTACGCCGAGGACGACGGCCTCGATGCGAGTCCAGCTCCCGCACGAGCCGACGGCACACCGATTCCATCGGACGACTAACATGGCTGACCGGCTGATAAAAGTCAACGCGTACACGACTCTCGATCTCGTCGACGCCGTCGTGACAGGTCACGACTTCGAGACGGAATCGCTGGCCGTCGTGAACGCAACGGCGGATAGGGACCACCCCGACTGCGTCCGGTTGCAGTTCGAACTAGACAACATGACCGAAGCCCACCTGCCCGCGCACATGGAGGCACTCCAGTTGACGCCCGAACAAGCTCGGACGCTTGCGGCGGACCTCGAGAAACACGCCGTGCGCGTCGAGGAGGCACACGACACGCAGTCGGCTGCGGATCGTTCCGACGCCTAATCACCACCCATACGGTCTGCTGTTACTGTGTCTCGGCGCATCCGCAATGGGGTGCAACTGCGTCGGCACCGACTGATACGAGTCTGTATCAGCTTCGGCGTTGCTGAAACAGTTTGAGAACGCGGGATCTCGGTGTTTTATTTCGCTGAAAATACGTCCAACAGCGCTTTGGGACACGCAGAAAACGTACCTCCTTACGTACCAATTCGTATGTGAACACTGCCGGGGAGAGCCAACGACCATCGAAGAGGATACGAATTACGCAGACGAGAGCTTTCGACTGGCGAGTGCGAGGACGAGCATGACGACGATGAGCACGACCGAGAGTGCGTTGATCGTCGGGGTCAGCCCTGTTCGGAGCATCGTGTAGATAACGACCGGGACGGTGCTAGTGCCCGGCGAGATGAGAAACTGCGTCGCGGTGAACTCGCCGAACGAGACGACGAACGCAATGAATGCGCCAGCGAGAATGGCTGGCGAGATGATCGGCCCAGTCACGTGTCGGAACGTCGTCACCGGGTCGGCACCGAGCACACGCGAGGCACGCTCGAGGTCCCGGTCGTAGGTAAGCAGTTCCGAACGCACCAGCAAGAAGACGTACGGAAGCGACAGCACCGTGTGGCCGAGGATGAGCGCCGGAAAGCCAGACGGAAGCTGGATGGTGCTGAAATAGCGGACGAGCGCGATCCCCGTGATGACGGGTGAAATAATCATCGGCAAAAGCATGATCGTCGAGATCTGTTCCTTGTAGGGGAACTCCCCGCGGACGAAGCCGATAGCGGTGATCGTCCCGATGATGGCAGACAGGATCGCCGACACTGTCGAGACGAGCAGACTCACCGTGAGCGCGTTGAGTAGTCGCTGGTCGGCCAGCAACTCCTGGTACCACTTGATCGAGAGCCCCTCCTGTGGAATCGCCGGGAAGTTCTGTGGCGTGAACGATGTCAGGATGACGATCAGGACCGGCAACAGGAGGAAAGCGAACACGAGCGTGATAAGCGCCCGGAACGTGACTCCCTCGAGCCGTGCTGTCGTACGTGTGCTCATATGTTCCCAAGCACCTCCTGAAGATCGAACAGCGTGTTGAATACCAACAGGAGTCCGACGAGCAAGACGGTGTACACGATCGCCAGTGCGGAGGCGAACTGGATGTTGAAGTTGTCCAGGAACGCCTGTGCGATGACGTTCGCGATCATGGTCTGTTTCGGGCCGCCAAGCACAGCCGGACCGAGGAACGAGCCGGCCGCAAGGATGAACACGATGAGACCGGCAGCGACCAGTCCTGGCAGGCTCAGTGGGAAGATGACCTTGGTTATCGTCCGCCACTTCCCGGCACCGAGCACACGCGAAGCGTTGACCAGTTCCTCGTCGATGGCGTTTAGGGAGTTGTAGATCGGCAACACAGCGAACGGCAGGTAGACGTTCGCGAGGCCGATGATGACTGCCGGGGTGGTAAACAGCAGGTCCGTCTCGAACCCGGTCACGTCGGCCAGCGGACCAGCCGGTGATAGGAACAGTAGGATACCGAAGTACCGGACGATATACGCAATCCACAGCGGAACGATGATGAGAATCATCGCTGTGCGGACGCGCTCGGTACTAAATGCGAGGAAGTACGACAGCATGTACGCCAACGCAAGCGTGACGCCGGTCGTGACGAACCCATAGAGGAACGATCGAACGAACGCGTCCACGTAGATGCCGTTCATCACACGCCGGTAGGATTCGAACGGCGTCGTCGACCCGAGACTCAGGCTCTCCGGGATCAACAGCAGGATCGGCAAGACAAAAAACAGGCCGACGAATCCGAGCCCGAACAGCGCCAGATGTCGGTTGGCGATCCGTCCTTCGAGCCCTTCACCGATAATGTGCGTCACTCTCCCCAGACCGCCCCGTTGGACGCTCATAGGACGATCACCCGCTCGGCTGGGAACCTGAGGAAGATATCGTCATCGATATCGATATCCGGGAACCGCGTGGTGTGTGCGAGCGCCGTCGAGCCATCCTCGAGTGTGGCCGAGAGTTCCGCGCGGTTCCCGAGGTTCGCGATATCGGTTACGATCCCGCGGAACTCGTTTTCGGCTCCCGTCGGCTCCGGGCTCACCTCGATGTCTTCCGGCCGGACGTACAGCGAGACGGACTGGTCGTCGTCGATGCTTGAATCGGGGAGCGTGATCCGTTTTTTGTCGTTGTAGACGACAGCCTGCCCGTTCTCGTGGGTGACGGTGCCGGTGAACTGCGTGGACTTACCGACGAACTCCGCGACGAACGGGGTGGCTGGCGACTCGTAGATCCGCTCAGGGCTGTCGATCTGCTGGGCCTGGCCGTCGTTGAGGACGACGACTTTGTCCGACATCGACAGCGCATCCTCCTGGTCGTGGGTGACGTACAGCGTCGTGACGTTGACCTCGCGTTGGATTCGATTGAGCCAGCCGCGCATCTCTTCACGAAGGACTCGATCAAGCCCCGTGAGGGGTTCGTCAAGCAGGAGGATGTCTGGTTCGTAGGCGAGCGAGCGAGCCAGCGAGACGCGCTGTTGTTGACCACCGGAGAGTTCGCCCGGTTTGTGGTCGCCGTGGTCGGGCATATCGACGAGCTCGAGTGACTCCTCGACGCGGTCTTCGACGTCGGCCGCGGAGTAGCCATGCATCTTCAGCCCGTAGGCGATGTTCTCCCGGACGGTCATGTGGGGAAACAGCGCCGTCGACTGGAACGCCATCCCGATGTTGCGCTTCTCGGGTGGCAGGTCCGTCACGTCCGTCCCGCGCAGGCGGATGCGCCCATCGGTCGGTTCGACGAGACCGGCGATTGCGTGTAACGTCGTCGACTTCCCACAGCCGGAGGGGCCGAGCAGCGTGACGAACTCCCCTTCCTCGATCCGGAAGGAGAGGTCCTCGACGGCACAGAGCTCCCCGTAGTACTTCGTGAAGGTATCTACTTCGAGCATTGACGTTAGTTCTGCTTGATGCTGTCGAGTCGCTGAGTCCACTCGTCCTCTTTCGGCAGTACCGCATCCCAGTCCCGGAAGGCCAGATCCTCCGCGGGTGCGTAGTCGGGGAGTTCCTGCATCGAGTTTGGCGGGTTCTTGACCTGAACGGTGTAGTTCATGCCCTCGGAGAGAGACAGGAGGTTCTCTCGCTGGTAGGTGTGATTGAGCAACTCGTGGGCTGCTTCCATGTTTTCCGATCCTTTGACGATCGCGAGGTTGTCGGACCACCCCATCGCACCCTCCTCGGGGATGACGTACTCGATATTGTCGTAGCCCTCGTTTTGCAGCGCGAGCACGCGGCCACCCCATGCCTCACAGATCCATGCGTTCTCTTGACGGAGGTAGCGAATCGACGTCGCGCCGTCGCCCCAGTAGGCGAAGACGTTCTGATTCTCCTCACGCGCCTGCTCGAACATCGTGTCCGTTTTCGCTTCGTCATCCGGGACCTCATTGATATTAAGCCCCGCTGCGGCTGCAGCGTTCGACAACCGGTCGATCGTCCGGTCGATGAGTGACACTTTTCCTTCGTATGCGGGGTCAAGAAGTGCGTCCCATGACGTGAGCTCGCCGTCGACCTTGTCCGTATTGTATGCAAAACCCGTCGCGCCGTTCTCGCGGATGAGGCCCATGGTGTCCTCGCCGTTCATGTTGAACGACAGCGTCCGCGCCGACTCCTTGATGTTCTTCTCGTAGTTCGGAACCTGCGAGAGATCGATCGGCTCGAGGATGTCTTCCTGCTGGGCGCGTGCCATCCCGGTGTCGTTGAGCGCAACGACGTCGTACGACCCAGGGTTTTGCTTGATCAGCGAGATCATCTCCGTCGTTCCGCCAGCCGATGTCCCCTGGACACCCATCTCCGAATCCCAGCTGTCGAACACGGACATCTGTGTCTCCTGTGTGTTTCCACCGAAACCAAGGAACCGGAGTTGGTTGCCCGAACTGCTACTGAGAATCGATGCGCATCCCGCTAGTGCTGTCAATGTCCCGGCGCCTGCTGTTGCCAGTACGTCCCGTCGGTTTGGCGTGCCTTTGTGTGTCATTGCCGTGAGCTTCTATTACACAATGGTATAATAGTCTTTCCCAGAAATGCACCCCTCTTTTGGGAGAATTTTTAGTTAGAACCTGATGATTAGGAGCGAACAAAGATTTATGTGTATAACTGATATGTGTCTACGTAGTCGCTTGACCATGACTACCACAGACACTGTGACGGAGGAACCAACACGGTATGAACGTGATGGGGACGTCGCACGCGTCCGGCTGAATCGACCCGATAGTCTCAACGCAGTGACGCCTGCGTTATACGAGGGAATCTGCGATGGCCTCGAGCGAGCAGCCGACGACGATGCGCGTGTCGTCGTCCTCGAAGGTGAAGGGCGGGCCTTCTGTGTGGGTGCCGACATGGAGAATCACGACGAAGCCGAGCGCACCCAGAAGGAGCGCCGTGAATACGTCTGGCAGGCACAGGAGGCCGCCAAAGCAGTCCAGACGCATCCGCAACCGGTGATCGCGAAGGTTCAGGGGTACGCCATCGGTGCGGGCGCTGAACTCGCACTGAGTGCTGATTTCGTGTTCATGGGTGAGGACGCGGAGATTCGGTTCCCAGAGGTGTCGATCGGAACGTATATCGGCGGCGGTGTTACGTACACGCTGGCTGCGCGCGTCGGGCAGGCCCGTGCGAAGGAACTCGTCCTCTCGGCGGCGTCGCTGACTGGTTCGGAAGCAGCCGATGAAGATGTCGTGACGAGCGCACACCCCGACGGGGAACTCGAGGACGCCGTCGACGAGCTGGCCGAGGAGCTTGCGGGGAACGCCCCGATTCCGATGGAGTTCGCCAAAGAACAGTTTGGGCGTGTCGGCCAAGCAACGCGCGACGACATGCTGACGGCCGAGGCCGAAGCGCTACTGGCCTGTATGGCAACTGATGACTGGCAAGAGGGTGTCGACGCGTTCGCCGAGGACCGCGAGCCGTCGTTCGAGGGGGTCTAACCGTGTCAGACTGTTCGACTGACATCGGCCGTATCATGGACCCCGATTCGGTCGCCATCGTCGGCGCTTCCACCGACGAAACGAAACGGGGCTATCAAGCCATTGAGACGCTCCAGGAAGGCGGCTACGAGGGCGAGATATATCCGGTCAACCCCTCCGCTGACGAGATCCGTGGCCTCGAGGTCTACCCGACCGTTTCCGCGATTCCCGGTCGTGTCGATCTCGCGCTCATCGTCACCCCGGCACCGATCGTCCCGCAGATCCTCGAGGACTGTGCAGACACCGACCTCGCAGGCGCGGTGGTCATCGCCGTCGGGTTCAGTGAAGCCGGCGAAGATGGCCAGGAACTCGAAGATAAGATCGTCTCGCTCGCACGCGAGCACGGCGTCAGATTGATCGGTCCGAACACCTCCGGGATGATCAACGTCCACCAGGGCTTGAACCTCGTCGGCGCGGACACGGTCCCCGAGGGCAATCTCGCGCTGCTCTGTCAGAGCGGGAACATGGCCATCTCGCTGTTCACCGAGGCCGCCACTCGAGAGGGCGTCGGCTTCAGCCACTACGTCGGTGTCGGCAACGAGGCCGACCTCCAGTTTCACGAGTACCTCCCCTTCTTCGACGACGATCCCGAAACCGACGCGATCGTCTGCTACGTCGAGGGCATGAGCGACGGCCGGGCCTTCCTCGAACAGGCCCGCAACGTGACCACGGACACGCCGATCGTCGTCCTGAAAAGCGGGCGGTCGGACGTCGGCAAGCGCTCGGCTTCGTCCCACACCGGGTCGCTGGCCGGCGACGCCGCGGTGACGGATGCCGTCCTCGAACAGGCGGGCGTCGTCAGCGTCGAGCGCTCGGACGAACTCCTCTCGGTCGCGAACGCACTCTCGTCGCTACCCAGTGCCGACGGCGAGAACGTCGCGATCCTCGCGGATGGCGGCGGCCACGCGACGCTCGCGGCGGATGCCCTCGCCGAACGCGGGCTTGCCATCCCGCAACTCACCGACGAGACACAGGACAAACTCCAAGACGTCCTCCCGGACGCGGCCAGCGTCGTCAATCCAGTGGACGTTGCAGGCGGCACGGACGAGGATCAGTCCGTGTTCGTCGACTGTGCGGAAGCCATTCTCGCCGATCCGAACGTGGATGCACTCATGCTCTCTGGCCTCTTCGGGGGCTACGGCATCCGCTTTGCCGAACAGTACACCGATGTCGAGATCGAGGCGGCATACGATCTGGCCGACCTCGCGGCCGAACACGAGAAACCGCTCGTCGTCCAAAGCGCCTACGAAGGATTCGACACGGACCCGCACGCAGTCCTGCGTGAGAACGGGATTCCGGTCGTCGAATCGCTCGACGTCGCGACTGCGAGCCTCGAGGCTTTGGCGACGTACGGTGAGCGCGTTGCAGCCGCCACCGAGAGCAGCGACTTCCGGCTTACCGGGACGACTGACACGACCGAGATGATTCGCGATGCACTCGCCAGCGGTCGAACGCAACTCTCGGAGTTCGAGTCCAAGCAAGCGCTGTCGGAGGCCGACCTCCCGATCACACCGTTCGAACTCGCGACCAGCCCGGAAGATGCACGGGAAGCCGCAGCGTCAGTCGACGAGCCGGTCGCAATGAAGATCGTCTCGCCCGACATCGTCCACAAGTCGGATGCGGGCGGCGTCGCACTCGAAGTATCAACCGAGGAGGCCAGCGACACCTACGACGACCTACTCGCGGCGGCTCGCGACTACGATCCCGGCGCACAAATAGACGGCGTGCTCGTCTCACCGATGGCCGACGCTGGCATCGAACTCATCGTCGGCGTCGTCGACGACGACCAATTCGGCCCCGTGGTCATGTGTGGCCTCGGCGGTGTCTTCGTCGAGGTACTGGAAGACGTCGCGTTCCGGGCACTGCCGCTTACCGAAACCGACGCTCGATGGCTGCTCGAGGACATCGACGCCCAGGAGCTACTCGACGGCGCACGTGGGAACCCACCCGTAGACCGCGAGGCGGTCGTGGACCTCCTCGTCTCGGTCTCCGAATTCGTCGAAGCCAATCCATCGGTGTCCGAATTGGACCTGAATCCCGTCTTCGCCACCGAAGACGGCGTCGAGGTCGTCGATGCCGCGATCACGCTCGAGTCGGATGGCACTGCTCGAGTCGACGGCGAAGCACCCATTTCGCGAGGAACGACCGATGATTGAAATCGACGCACCATTGCACGTCGAACAGAGCAACGACCACGTCGCTCGCGTCACCTACGACCGGCCCGATGCGATGAACGCGTACAACGAACCCCTGCTTCGAGGGGCGGTCGAGGCGTTTGAGCGCCTAGACGACCGAGACGAGATCCGTGCGATCGTTCTCACGGGTACTGGCGACGCGTTCTGTGCCGGCGTGGATTTGAACGACATGCCCCTGACGCCGGAGATGGACTTCGCCGAGTACGAGACGGGGCTGGGGCTGTTCCAGAACGTCGTCCGGACGATCCGCGGAATCGATACGCCCGTCATCGCGGCGGTCAACGGCTACGCGCTCGGTGCCGGTTGTGATACGGCACTCGCCTGTGACTTCCGCATCGTCAGCGACGAGGGCGTCATCGGCGAGACGTTCATCGACGTCGGGTTCGTCCCCGGCGACGGCGGCGCGTTCCTCCTGCCGCGACTGATCGGCGAGGCACGCGCGAAGGAACTAATCTTCACTGGCCGAAAACTCGTCGGCGAGGAGATCGTCGAATGGGACCTCGCACGCGAACAGGTCCCCGCAGACGAGCTACTCGATACGGCCGCGGCGTTCGCCGACCAACTGGCCGGGCGTCCACCGATCGCACTCGCCCAGAGCAAGCGGCTCGTCAACGAGAGCTTCGACGTTGACCTCGAGCGCGCACTCGAGGACGCCACCCGTGCACAGCGGATCTGTTCACAGACGGATGACCACGAGGAGGCGGTCGCTGCCTTCCAAGAGGACCGGGAACCGGAGTTCGAGGGACAATGAAGCGATTCACAGCCAGTGTCGTCCAATTTGACAGCACGCTCGGGACGGCAGATGACGGAACGCTCGACCGGATGGCTAAGGCGATCGCTGCCGCCGATGCGGACCTGGTGGTATTCCCGGAACTCGCGACGACCGGCTATCACGTCTTCGAGAACCTCCCCGACGTAGCAGAATCCATTCCGGGCCCGACGACTGAAATTCTGAGTGCGGCTGCTGCCGACGCCGGGACCGCGGTGCTGTTCGGGATGCCGGTCCAGGACGGCGACGACGTCTACAACTGTGCGGTCTGGCTCGACGCCGACGGAACCGTGCGTGCCCGCTACGACAAGCGCCACCTCTGGGACGACGAGGGCGAACACTATGCGGTCGGTGATGCGTACACCGTCGTCGACGCACCGTTCGGCCGAGTCGGTATCCAGATCTGTTACGATCTGAACTTTCCCGCTGCGAGCCTGGCGCTCGCACGTGCCGAGTGTGACGTCATGATCAACATTGCCGCCTGGTCGGTCCAGATGGAACGCGACTGGCACACGCTGTTGCCCGCGCGTGCAGTCGAACAGGGTGCGTACGTGATCGGCTGTAACCGTGCCGGCACGGAGGCCGGGAACACGTTCTGTGGTCACAGCACGGTGATCGAACCCGATGGGACGACGGTCGTCGAGATGGGAGCCGGACCCGGACAGGCCGCTGTCACACTCGATCCCGGCGTCCTCGCGGCCGAGCATGAGCGGAATCCGATGCGCGCAGACCGTCCGGTAATCGACGCCGATGCGGTCCGACAATGACCGTATACGCGATCCGATTGGGACCCTTCCAATCAAATTCCGCGAAGATCGGAACGAACCTAACATATTAACGAGATGAATGCCAATACTCAGTCGATGCCGAAGGTAGCGCTCGACGAGGTGGACTTCCAGATCCTCCGTCGGCTTGATGAGAACGGGGATATCGACGTCGACGAACTGAGCGAGGAACTCGACGTCAGTACCTCCACGATTTACTATCGGATGGAGAACTACCGGGAGAAGGACATCGTGAAGGGAGAAATCGCTCAGCTTGATCCCCAGAAGCTCGGCCTCGAATTGACGGCGATCACCGAGATCAACGCCGATTACGACGGTCCCGGGTACGAGGAGGTCGCTGAGAAGATCGCCGGTCTCTCGGGCGTTCAGCGAGTCTTCTTCATGCTCGGCGAGATGTCGTTTTACGTGTTATCGCGCGTGCGCGATCACGAGCATCTCCAGAAACTGATGGAGGAGATCATCCAGACCGAGGGCGTGGACAACTCGACGACGAACATTGTTCTGCGGACGTTCAAAGACGAGGACCGCCTGCTGGTCAACTACGACGACGAGGATCTAGAGCGGATCTTCGGCGACCAACGCCAGTCGGCAAACGACTGAAGCCGTTTCACTCGGTCGCCCAACCTGCTGCCACCTCGCCGAAGGCACCGATCAGTGCTTCTCTCCCGAATTCGGATCGCTCGCTCACACAGACATCAGCGGGTGCATCGCCAGGATGCCTGCCGCGAGACCGACCAGTAACTCACGGCGTCCGTTATGCGGCAGTTCTGCGCCCATTTCTAGCGCTTCCGGAATGAACTCTGTGACCACTAATACTGCCGGACAGAACGACGTGAAGATCGGTCGCTCTGCTGGGGCCGTCACCGGTGGAGACGGCCGCGAATCCGCGACCGACTTCGTATTGACTTCTGTCCGACAGTATAAGTACACCATCGCCCCGGCGGCGAACCCGAACCCGAACGGCAGAAATGCCTCTGCCCACCTGACGAATGCAAACGCAATAACAGCACCAATCGGTTGCGGAAGACTCGAGAAGACTGCTGTACCGACCATCTGCCAGTTTGACATGATAATCCGCGTTACAACTGAAATGTGTGATACGGGCTGCTGTCACTGTTTCCCGGCGCACCCACGGCCCGTCATGCGGGTGCGCCAGACATGACTTCCAGTAGTCCGTATGATACACCGATCGCATAGTAGCTGTGCGATCGGGTGTGCAGTGCGTTCAGTTGCGCTGTTTGATTGTACGGGCCAGTACGACGATCTATCAACCGTCGTGAGTAGGGATTTAATTGTGATTGAATGTAATAATAGGTTGCTATGCAAGCGGCAACATACCACGGACAGAAAGACATTCGTGTCGAAGAGGTAGAATCGGGAGCGGTCGGAGCGGACGAGGTCCGAATCGATGTCGATTCCTGTGGGATCTGTGGGTCGGATCTCCACGAATACACCGCTGGTCCGATTTTCGTTCCGGAGGACGATCCCCACCCCGTCTCTGGAGAGACAGCACCGATCAGGATGGGTCACGAGTACAGTGGCACCATCGCAGAGGTCGGCGAGTCCGTGACGGACTTGGCCGTCGGTGATGCCGTCGCAGTCAACCCTATCCTCTCCTGCGGTGAGTGCCGGCAGTGCCGAGAGGGGAACTACCACATCTGTGAGTCGATTGGATTTATCGGACTGTCAGGCGGAAGTGGTGGATTCGCCGAAAGCGCAGTCGTTGATGCAGAACATGCCGTCCCGCTCGGGGACGACGTTCCCGTCGAACACGGCGCGCTAGTCGAGCCACTGAGCGTGGGACTGCATGCAGTCCGCCGCTCCGGACTTCAGGCAGGCGATGCTGTCGCCGTGTTCGGGAGTGGACCCATTGGCCTGGCGGTCATCCAGTGTGCTCGCGTGGCCGGTGCGGGAACGATTTTCGTCTCCGAACCGCGCGACGCCAGACGCGACCGCGCAGCGGACTGTGGTGCGACAGAACTCATCGATCCATCGACAACCGACCCTGTCGAGTACATCCACTCGCACACGGACGGCGGTGCCGACATCACGTTCGAGGTCGCGGGCGTCGAACCCTCGTTCAACGCAGCCGTCGAGAGTACGACACCGAGCGGCCGTACGACCATCGTGAGCATCTGGGAGGAAACGGTGAATACGCATCTGAATTCCCTTGTTCTCGGTGAGCGAACCGTGACCGGGACGCTCGCCTATCTCGGCGGCCCGCGGTCCGACGAAGAGTATGGAATGGTAATCGAGATGCTTGCCGACGGTCGCCTCGACCCGGAGCCGTTCATCACTAACCGAATCGGCCTCGATGAGATCGTCGCCAACGGGTTCGAGCGGCTTATCGATCCCGAAAGCGATCATGTCAAAATCCTCGTCAAACCGGATATGGAATGAACCGCTTGAATGTCGAGTGACACGACCGTTATATCTGCCTCGAGGAGTGCCGAGACGAACTGACGGGAACGAAACGTGGACTACTCCAAAAGACCGAGCAATTGCGCGACGTAGGGGCTGTTTTCCCAACTTCGATGTGGGCTGATCGTCGTGATGAGTGTCCGTGCTTCCTCGTGAGTCATATGTTCGTTCCGGGCGTAGTCACAGATCAGCCGTGGTATCGGGACGATACGTGAACCTTGCAGTACGGCATGAATAAGCGCGAAATTCGTCCCGCCGAATTCGCCGGTGAGAAATCCATCGACATCGAGTGCGTTTGCGAGAACGATTCCGTCGGTTTCACCATTATCAAGACCGAGCGTCGGCCGTGACTCGGGTGTGTCGGCTTGCTTATACGTATCTTCAACCGTGTAATGGTCGCGGGCAGCCAGGACGGTGGTCGCTGCAGCGCCGTGAACGTCTTGATACTGGGAGATCTCACGGAGCTCTGTGATGACTTCTGGCGGTACGGACACCGCACACGAGGTGAGGAGATACTGGAGGGGGTCCGGAGCCGTGTCAGTGTCGTAGTCAGTATCAGCACGGGGGACAGCGAGACTGACAAGTGCACTCGTATCGGCGACGACCGTCCGCAGACGCGGCCTGCTCATCGCTGACCAGCGTCGGTATCATCCGCCGTCGCGTCAGGACCGTAGATATCGATGTCGTCGTCGGGTGCAGCGAGATCGAGCGGTTCGTCCTCGAGATCGGCCTTCAAAAGACGGAGCCGTTGGGCGGTCTCAGCACCAACGAGCTGTTTGACCGTCTCGAATTCGAGTTGGTCGTCGTAGTATTTCGTCGCCACCAGTTCCTGAAACGTCTCGTTCTCGGCGGTGTCTGCGAGATATTCACGGATGGCTTCGACGAGGAGAGTCGTCCGATCCTTGTCGAAGAGGTCCGCGATCGCGTCGAGTCGTTCGACGAGGTACTCTGGGGACTGAAAGTGGACTCGACGGGGGTCATCACTCGCGCCCATTCTATGGGCAGATTCTGCACACAAAAGGATAATCGTTTCGCCTCGATGCACATAGCTTGCACATCGTGTTTCACGAGTGGTCCAAACGCAGTCTCTGGTTGTCTACTGAATTGCGAAGTCTGTTGAGGGTGCCTTCCTCGAGTTGCTCAGCCCCAACTGTTCTGATCGTGAGCGCCCATCGGCCCATCGGTGCTGCTCACCAAAGCGATGTGCACCACTGTTCCCTCTCTTCAGCACAATGGAAACCAACGGTCAGACCAATCTCTCTTATGTACGCAGTTGATCATTTTGTTTACCGGAATCGCCATCATCTGTATACACCTTCACCTCTCCATCTTTCGTCAGACCGAGCGTGACCGTTTCAGTGAGTTGATTGGCGTCGGTAACCGCTTCGAGCGTCCCGTAGAGATGCGTGTAGAGCTCTGGTCGACAGTATTTGATCTTGATACCAGCTTCGTCGCCGCGGGCGTATACCTGAGTAACGAGCTCATCAAACGATATTCCAGCTGGAACAGTAAATTGCACTGGCGCGCGTAGTGTCTGGGCAAGTTCGAGCGTCCGACGTGCCTTCTTGACGTTCGCTTCTGCGGCCCGTTCGATGGCACTCACATTCGACGCGGTCGTTCCCAGTTTGTCGGCGACTTCCTGCTGGGTATGACCGCTTTCACGGAGTCTGAGCACCTCCACTTGTCGGTCAGTCAATATTGTCCCTGTGGTCGCCGCCATATAAAGTCAAACAAGTGTATTTGAGATAAGCTTATTGATGAAACACTAGTTGTTGTGATATGGCTGGTGACGGACTGCGGACTCGCCGACGCTCGGTTCTCTCGGCTACCGCTGTCGCACTTTCGGGAGTCGCTGGTTGTTCCGGCACACTCCAAGGGCCCGACGGACAGTCAGTGCCCGTCTCGATGCTCGCTGCGGGAAGCTTGAACAATGCACTCGAAAACGGCTTGCGACCGAGCGTAGCTGCAACGGTTCAGATAGAAGCACACGGCTCCGCCGAGGTCGCTCGGCTCATCGCAGCGGGACAGAAAGATCCCGATATCGTCTCGGTTGCGGATATCGCCCTCTTTGACTCGCCACTTCAGCCGGCCTGGTTTGCCGAGTTTGCGACCAATTCGATCGTCATCGCGTACAACCCCAATACTGAAGGTGGCCAACAGCTCGCCGATGCAGGGACAGAGAGTTGGTATCAACCGCTCTTGAACGGCGACATTACGATCGGGAGAACCGACCCGGATCTCGACCCACTCGGATATCGAGCGCTGTTCATGCTCGAGCTCGCGACTGCACACTACGGAACGGACGCGAATCTCCGCGACGCGATTCCACGGACAGAACAGATCTATCCCGAAACACAGCTCATTAGCCAGTTCGAAACGGGATCAGTTGATGCCGCCATTGCGTATCGAAACATGGCTGTCGAGCGCGGATACGACTATATCGACCTCCCAGCAGAAATCGACCTGAGTGATCCGAGCTATACAGACACCTACGAATCGGCGACCTACGAACTCCCAAGTGGAAAGATCGTCAGCGGTGGGCTCATCAGTTATGCCGTAACGATTCGCAACCAATCGCCAGCCGCCGTTGATGTGTTCACGGAACACATAACGGGTGAGTATCTGAACGAGTTCGGGTTCGTCGTTCCGGACGATTATCCACGGTTTACAGGCAATGTTCCCGACGAAGTCACGAACTGACGTTTCCGCCGGGCGGTTCGACTGGCTTACAGTCGCGTTCCTCCTCGGAGCGGTGCTGCTCTGTTACTATCTCGTTCCACTCCTCGCGCTCGTTCTCAGTCAGCCACCAGGGGTCATCATCCAGCGACTGACCAGACCTACTGTCGTCTCAGCCGCGACCACATCACTCACGGCGTCGATCACGAGTGCGGCCATCGCTTCAGTGTTCGGCCTCCCACTCGCTTACTGGCTTGCCCGCACTGACGGACGAGTGAAAACGGTCGTCACCGCCGTCGTCGTCCTCCCACTCGTGCTCCCGCCGATCGTCAGCGGCATGGTGTTGCTCACGGTCGTGGGCCCGAACACGTTCATCGGGGGACTGGCAGCAGCAAACGGACTCCAACTTACCCGATCAGTCGCCGGAATCGTGCTGGCACAGACGTTCGTCGCCTCCCCATTCGTCGTCATCACAGCGAAAGCAGCGTTCGAGAGCGTCGACCGGAGCCTCGAGTATGCCTCACAGTCGCTTGGGAAGAGTCGACTGACGACGTTTCGACGGGTCACACTGCCGCTTGCCTGGCCAGGAATCCTTGCCGGCATCACGCTTGCGTTCGCTCGTGCGATCGGCGAGTTTGGGGCGACGATCATGCTCGCGTACTACCCACGGACGATGCCCGTCCAGATCTGGGTCTCGTTTACAACGCTCGGATTGGAGAATGCCTTCCCCGTGGCTGTTATTCTGGTCGGAATCGCCGTCGCAACGCTCATCGTGTTGAACGTGCTCGGGACGAACCCACTGGAGTGATCAATGCTCGAAGTCAACTCCCTTACCAAGACGTACGACACCTTCGACTTTGGCCCAGTCGATCTCACCGTCGACGATGAAGTCCTCTCGATCCTCGGCCCGTCGGGCAGTGGCAAGACGACACTGCTATCGCTGATCGCGGGTATCGTCGACCCAGATGGTGGAACCATCTCGCTGAACGGCGACCGTCTCAATGGATGTCCGCTTCAAAAGCGCCGGACTGGCCTCGTGTTTCAAGACGGTGCCCTGTTCCCGCATATGACTGCCCGGGAGAACATCGGCTATGCCGCGACTGACCGGGATCGGATCACGAAGTTCGCATCGCTGCTCGAGATCACGGACGTACTGGATCGCCGACCGCCGACACTGTCTGGCGGCGAACAGCAACGTGTCGCACTTGCACGCACGTTAGCGGCAGACCCTGACCTCCTGCTATTGGACGAGCCGTTAGCAAGTCTCGACGCGCCGATTCGGCGTCGACTTCGCAGGGAACTCCATTCACTTTTCACATCACTCGAGATACCGGTGATCTACGTGACCCACGATCAACGAACGGCGACAGCACTCGGTGACCGAACTGCCATCGTTCGCGACGGTGCAATCGAGCAGGTGGGATCGCCAATGGCCGTTATCAACCGTCCTGCAACGCGATTCGTCGCGAGATTCACCGGCAACGAGAATCTGTTCGATGCAACTGTCGTTGAACAGCGCGAAGACACCACTCTTCTTCGAGTTGGCAACATTCGGCTTCAGGCGACGACAGCGGCCGCAGCTGGGACAACCGTCACTCTCTGCATCCATCCATCGCGGATACAGGTACACACGCCGAACGGGGGTGACGACTGCCATGATGAGAACGCGGCGTCGGGGACGATCGACCGATGGTTAACTGAAGGGAACGAGTATCGAGTGGAAATCGGCCTTGACGACGCACCGATCACGCTTACGACGACGATTCGTCCACCGAGTTTTGACCAATTACCGCTTGAAGCCGGTTCTCGCGTTCGAGTGACGATTCCACCTGCTGCGATCCATCTACTTCGTTGACAAGTAACACGTTCTACGGCTGTGGTTTTGCGCCTGTTCTGTGTCAGATCTATCGCGATAGAATTCGGTAATGTAGATTATAACTGATAGTGCTATTGGTCATCAGGTACTTCGGGAAGGCTAAGATACAGTGAGAAGAGTTCCTCGCCACAATTGAAGCACTTTCGTGGGCCTTCGTCTGGAGACGCTGTTGCCATGACGTTACCGCAATGTCGACACACATGAAGGTGATTTCTGTCTCCCATATACCGAGGAACCCCGCGGAGATATAAATCATTCCAACCCATATTCTGCGTAAGTAAGTCGACGAGAACACTCTCTGTATTAGTTAATTCTGTCCTGTTAAAATACTAAGAGCGGTACAAATATCTCAGCACGCAGACGGCCTCACGTAGTGGCTTTGTGAAGTATGGACCGTAACTGTATCATTGTTTATACGAAGGTCAACTCGAACGGTGTTATCGCCGTCGCACGTCTCGTCAATCGTGCCTGCTGCGTTCGTCGTGGCTTGCAGCGTGTACTCTCCAGCAGGGAGATCATCAATAACAATATATTGACCGGGCAGAGACGCGTCATACTCGTCAGCCCACCCGGCACTGATCCCTTGATACTCACAATCAAACTGGGAACTACTACTGGCGGTTGAACGGGTTTGATACAGATCCCGAAGACAGAATGTCTGTTTTCTTACCGCTCCCGTCCTCTCGCCCGATTCGTCAAGCAGGACATAGTTATTGAAACCTTTTAAGTGAGCGTGGCCATGGGACTCCGAATATTCGAACAGATCAGGGCGGTTCTCAGGACGGCCCAATTCGGCATCCGCGTCTCCCATATTGTAGATGATCATATCAAATCGAAGTAGCCTATGTTCGCCTGGGGTTACAAAGCCGTCTTCAACGTCAGGGCTGGACTCATCAAACACTTCTGTTGAAACGCTGAAATCCTCGACGCCTGGAACGAAGTTGACCCCTGTCCTGTCCGCAACGTGATCGTCCGAGGGTTCAGTATCGGACTCGACTGTCGTGGGTGGCGGTGTCGCCGCGTTCTCTTCGTCCGCCGTGCCTTCGCTTCCGGGTGTCGTGGAGGTGTCCGTGCTCCTGTCGCTCACTGTGAACGGGTTGTCAACTGCAATTCCTCCGAGCGTGATCATGCCGACCCCCGCCACTACGATGATGAGAACACCTATGAGTGCCGTCGCACGCTTCCTACCTTTTATCCATTTTATTTTCACACTTTCTCACCAAACTGTACCCTGACCTAAGTGAGAACAAATATAGTAAGATCCCTATTAATCGAGTGATGGAATAATATGCCTGTACTAAATTATCGTTAACTGGTGAACACTATTCTTACTTCTATTTTCTTCATAGGGCTGTGTTGAATCGCCATATGGCGGTGGGCTTCACTGTTTGATAGCCCGCTTGATGTCATAGACCGATGGTACGCTCGTTCGAAAAGTTCTTTTTGCTGTCGAGTACACCGTAATTCGATGCCCTCCCGGAGAGCCCTCCTGTCGGCCATCGGTACTACTGCCTCCGTCGGAACGGCCGGCTGTGTCGGTCGGATTCGACGCGAACTGAGGGGCTATACCCCGATCGAAGGCCCCTGTGACGATCCACCAGGAGCGTGGCCGACCGCCGGTGGTGACCCCGGACGCACCGGTCGGACTACCACTGTTCCGCCAGCACCTGACGCCACCGCTGTGGACCTGCTTGCTAGCATCCGTGACGATAATGGGCAGCAGCAACACGCCTTGTCTCTCCCTGTAGTCGCAGATGGAACAGCGTATTTCCCCGTAACCGGTGGACTCGCCGCGGTTGTCTTCGACGCGCCGATAAACGGGCCGATGTGGAATCAGGGCCTCGAGGACGGCATCACTGCCACACCGCTGCTCGCCTGCGAGGCCGTCTTCGCCCCAGGAATGAATCAGCTGGCCGCCCTTGACCGGACATCAGGCGACCGGTATTGGCGAGCTGACGCCGGAAGTCACCACCGCAACGATGCCACTGTCGCGGCTCTCGACGACACGATCTACGTTGCTGGAGGCGGTCTCGCCGCTGTCGATATCCGTACCGGAACGGTCCAAGAGCTCGAGGGTACCGGCGAAACGCTGGCTCTCGACGACGACAGTGTCTACACGACCCGAAGCGACTCCGGTATCTTCGCGTACGACCTGAACGGCGAGGAGCGCTGGCACATCTCGAGCAAAGAGGTCCGCGGGTCCCCCTCAGTTCTCGACGGAACGGTCTGGGTTCCCGACTACCATGGGACGGTCTCCGCTATCGACGCCAAGACCGGAGAGGTGCACTGGTCTCACTCGCTTCCCGGTGTCAACAAAATCGACGCTGGGCTTGCGGTGGCTGGGGACGAGGTATTCGTTCCCGCCGGTACCGGGACCACGAGCGTGACCCTTGATGCCGCCACGGGCGAAATCCGGTGGGCTGTCGATACTGGCATCGTTACCGGCCGTCCGGTGGTCGGTGACGACTGGGTCGCGTTCGGGCGGACAAACGACGGGGTCAGCGTCTACGACCGATCGACAGGCGAGGAGCGAATCACCTGGTCGCGCACCGAGCACCACTTCGGCATGATCGGTGGGCTCGTCCCGGTCGAGGAGGGGTTCGTGATTTGGGAGGGGCCCTCCTTGGGACTCTCGCTGCTTCGCTGACTGATACGCAGCTAGACTGCGCGTTGGTTCTGTGTTCTCGAGAAGTGGCAAATTGAGACAGATGGCCATAGAGCAGCAGTCAATCGAGAACGTAAACCGCTTCGGGGTCACGCCTCGAGGCACCCGCGAATGTAGCTGTGGTGACATAACCCACTAGCATTTTCAACCCGTGAACTGCGTAGTGCTTTTCTCTTCTAGAAGATTAACTGGCATCTGTGTCGTTCGTCCTCGATGAGGTATCCGGCACGATAACCCGTTCTCCGTCGTGGTGAACCACCGAGACGTTCGCTCCGTAAACCGTCCGGATCGTATCCGGCGTGAGGATCTCGAGGGAGCCGGCATCGTAGATTCGCCCGTCGTGGAGTAACGCGAGACGGTCACAGTAGCGGGTGGCAAGGTTCAGATCGTGCAAGGCGGCGACAACTGCCACATCTCGTTTCTGGACGTGCGTAGAAACGAGTTCCATCACATCGAGACGGTGTTTGAGGTCGAGCGCGCTGGTCGGCTCGTCCAAGACCATTACTGAAGGATTACCAACTAGTGCACGTCCAAAGCGTACCTTCTGCTGTTGACCGCCGCTGAGATCGCTCATTCGTCGGGTGGCGAACTGTTCAATTTCGAGACGCTCTAAGACTTCGGTAACTGCCACCTGGTCGGCTTCACTCGGCGACCAGCCGCCGTGTGGCCGTCGTCCCTGCAGGACTGTCTCGAAAACCGTTGCGGGGAGCGCGCTGTCATTGTGTTGGGGGACGTAGCTAGCGACTCGAGCGAGTTCGTTGGGGCTGAATGCCTCGACGTTCTGCCCATCAATGGTGATCTGTCCGGCGTCGGGGTTGTGAATCCGAGGGATCGATTTGAGGAGGGTGCTCTTGCCCGAACCGTTGGGGCCAAGCAGGCCGACGATTTCACCCGCGTTCACCCGCATATTGATCCCATCGAGGACGGTGATATCACCGTACTGAAACCGGAGATCGGTGATCTCAAGCGTCATCGCCAGTATTCCCTCCCGGTGACAGTCAGATACAGGAACAGCGGTGCGCCGAGAAACGACGTGACGATACCGACTGGCAACACGACCGGAGCAATGACTGTCCGGGCGAACACGTCCGCAGCGACGAGCAGCGCTGCCCCGGTGACTGCCGATGCCGGCAACAGGAACCGCTCGGTCCCGCCGATCGTCATCCGGACGATGTGCGGTGCAACAAGGCCAACGAAGCCAATGATGCCAACGAACGAAATCATCACCGCCGTCAGCAGCGACGCAACTGCCATCCCTCGGATGCGAAGTGATTCGACGTCAACGCCGAGGCTCTGTGCAGTCTCAGTCCCAGCGTCGAGGACATCGTAGTTCCAGCCGTTGTAGACGAAATAGCCCAGTCCCAGGCCGAATGCCACGAGCATAATTGCGAGTTCATCCCACGCCGCCCGACTTACATCGCCAAAGGTCCAGTAGACGATTTCGGCGACTTCGGCGTCGGTCGCAAAATACTGGATCGTCGCCAGTCCGGCGCTAAACAGCGATCCGATCGCGACGCCCGTAAGAATCAGCGTTTCGGGAGTCGCCTCTCGGGAGGTGACTAGAAAGAGGATCGCTGCGGCCGCTATCATCGCGGCGACAAACGCACCGATCGTTTCGACTGAGAGCGAAAGGATGTCTCCCTCGAGCCCAGCCGTGCCGACGGCGATTGTCGTCGCCGCACCGAAGGCTGCTGCGTGGGAGATACCGAGGGTGTAGGGCGCTCCGAGCGGGTTCCGAAGCATCGATTGCATCGCCGCACCCGCGACCGCGAGGCCGCCGCCAGCGATCGTCGCCGCGAGCACGCGCGGAATCCGGACGTGCCAGACCGCCAACTGCTGTGTCTCTGGACCCTGTTGGACGAGTGCAGCCAGTACGTCCTCAAGCGGGTACGAGACGGACCCGACGACAACGCCGGCGATCCACAGGGCGACCAGGAGCCCTGTCATCCCGACGAGAAAGACAATCTTCCGACGTACCGCCTCCCGATACGCTCGCAAACTCTGGTGTGTCATGGAATCAGAAGAGCGGTCGATAGACATGTGGGAACTGTGCGTGCAGGTGGTCTCCGTAGAGCCGTTCACCAAACAGCGCCTCGAAGACATCGTCGATCTGGGTCTCGAGATCGACATCCGCAAAGCGGTCGGGGTAAGATGTCTTCCCAACGAAATAGGCGTTCGCGATCATTGGTCCGAAGTTACGCATGTCGCGATAGACCTGCAAGACAGGGTAAACTTCGCCCTCCTGAACCGCAGTCAGTGCCTCGAATTCTGGATTCATGTCGACGTCCTCGAGTACTCTCTCGACACTCGCAACGTCGAGAAAGATTCGTTCAGGATCCTCCTCGAGCAGGCGCTCGTGACTGAGAGTGACGGACTTCTGGTTGGTCTCGAGTCCCCCGATGGCATTCTCGACGTTGACGAGGTGAAACATCGTTGTATCGCCATGGGTAGTCGACAAGCCGTGTGCGCCCCGGAAGCGAAACGCAGCGGCGTAACCTTCAGCGCGCTCCCCGACGGGAATGTCACCGGTACGTCCCTCTAGGTCGGCCACGGTGTCTTCAAGGAACGTCTCTAACTTTTCGGCGCGCGTTGGTGAGTGGAGGACCTCACCGATTGTCTCCCAGGTCTCGAACAGCACTTCACGGCCATCCGAAGTCAAGATGTTCTCGATCTCCACGAGGACGACTGGCGTGTTCGTCTGCCGCTGTAACTCGTCGGCACGTGAGCTGTTCCCAGTGAAAAAGATCACGTCGGGTTCGACAGCGAGGATCTGTTCGGCGTCGCCATCTCGGTCTGCACCACGGTCGCCGAAGGTTGGTAAGTCGCCAAGTTCAGGGTTGGCTACGAGGTAAGGAAGCTCGTTCAGCATACTTTCTCGGACGCTTCCGATGCCGACGACGCGATCGGTAGCATCCATGTACGTGAGCTGTCTGAGTGTGCCGGCTCCGATGCCAAGGATCCGTTCGGGATCGTCTGGAACATCGACGGCCCTGCCGGCTATGTCTGTCACGGTTCGGTCACCACTCGCTTCGCCGTCGGGTAATACACTCGCACATCCTGCGAATCCCGCAACGGCCGTCGTTCCGAGACCACTCAACACGGCCCGTCGTCGCGCCTGTCGACGACTTGTTTTGCCCGACTGCTCGGAATATCTCCGAGATCGTCGCATCTGTGATCCGCTCGTCATCATCTATTTCGACAAACGCATTTACTAAGCCCATTTTTCACTAGGACAATTTTACTTGTATTTGGAGCCTGCGAATTCACATCCCGAAGTTGTTGTTGATGAACACAGCCACTGAAGTTGAGACAACTGCTGTGTTGAATAGATGGTGACTGGTAGTTAGAGCGACTTACAGAGCGGTTCTGTGTCGCTGCTGGCGAACATAAAGACAAGTTCACCGAATTGTTGATCCCAGCCAAGCGCCCGCACGGCATCGCCAAACGAGCGTTTCGTTGTCGAGCACGAGGTTTCGGCCAGCCAGCGCCGAGAGTGAGTCTGCGTGTGCGTACAACGACGCATCGTCGACGACGTACGCTTTTCGGACGATGTCGTCCGCTTTCAGTTCCTGCAGCAGTTCGGAGAGATACTGCTCAGAGATGCCGACGTCCGCCGCCAGCCGTGCCTTTGTCTGCGGTGCAGTCCGGTCAATAGACTCGATAACCTGTGCGATCGTCGCATCGCGACCCTGTCGGGTCGCGTCTTGCGGCCGATGCCACATTTCCCGGAACATACCTGCGAAACTCGACGGGCGGGGTTAGTCCTGTACAATAGACTGTCCAGACGCCTATATAGCAACTGGACTGCTGTCGCGCTCTCGAGTCGAGAGCTGTCATAGCTGCAAACAGTATTGATATGTAGCCACCTATACCGGACTAATCCATTCATATAAGCGGTAAAGGGGGAGTCATGCGGTTCGGTCAGTATGGGGACACGGAAAGTTCAGCTCTCCGGTGGAACGACGTACACCATCTCGCTCCCGAAGTCCTGGGCACAAGAACACGGGATCGAGGCCGGATCTGTGCTCTCATTGCACCCGAATCAGGACGCTTCGCTACTCGTCGAAGCGATGGGTGGCCGCACCAGTGCCGATCGCTCGACGACGATCGATGTCTCCACTGACAGCGACAACACGATCCGCCAACGGATTCGCGCTGTTCACGCAGTCGGCTACGATTCGGTGACGCTCGTGGATACGACGGGGAACCCAGATGACCGCCGGAAACTGGTCGACCGAACGCTGACGGAGCTATCGGGATTCGAACTCCTCGAGACGACCGACACCCGCATCCGACTGCCGAATCTCATCGACGCCGAGAACGTCGACGTCAGAAAGAGCACGCTCCGGCTTCGGTTGGTGATGCTCGCGATGCACCGGGACGCCGTGACTGCTGTCGTCGACGGGAACGAAGACCTAGCTCGACGCGTTATCGAGCGCGACAGCGAGGCTGACAAGCTGTTCGCGATGATTACACGCCACTTCCGACGCTCGCTGACTGATCTCCACGAGGTCGAAAAACTGGACTGGAGCCGGGACAAGCTCTTCGAGTACTACTACGCCGCACGCCAGTTCGAACGCATCGCCGATCACGCCGAGAAAATCGCCGAGTTCGCACTCGAGCCGGCCGCGACGATTCCACCGGCGTACGCCACACGGCTCTCCGAACTCGCCACCGCCTCCCGGCAGGTCGTCGATGAGGCGGCCGACGCTATCCTCACAGATGCCAGCGTTGCGGCCGCCAACGGCGCGCTTGACAAACGCGACCGGCTGCTGGATCGACTCGAGGACTTCGACCGCAATCTCTACGATCACGACGTGCCAAACGAGGCGTACGTCCTCGGACTCCTGCTCGACAGCCTCCGCCGAACGGTCCGGTACGGTGCGAACGTCGCCGAAATAGCCCTCCAGCAGGTCACTAGACAGAACACTACAGACTGATGCGGCGGCCTCCTCGTGTGCAGTGGATATATTCTTGAAGCGATAAGAACGGCCGTTGGTTGAGTACCGGATGATCCAGTGCTGCGGTCCAGTGTCCGGAGCTGCTGATCGCCATACCGCTTGTCTCCAGTTCGATGCGACGACGGACGAACAGCCACCACCAACGGACGGCCGATCCAGCGTCCCAGAGCTGTGTGGGACGCGGTCGGCTGCTCAACGGACGCGCTCTATCTGATTTTCCGTCTCGAGTTCTGCCGCGACCTCTGGGGAGAGGCCGGCGATACTGTCGATGAGATTTATCCGGTAGCTTGCCGGCCCGTTGTACTCGAGGTCGGTCGCACGCTCGCCCGCGAGCCCATAGGCGAGTGTCCCGTGGATGGCAGCGGTCACATCGTCTTCGAGACTGCCAGTGAAGGCCGCAAGGGTCGCCCCAAGCATACAGCCCGTCCCGACGACTGTCGAGAGCATCTCGTCACCAGCACGGAGGCGATAGAGCCGGTCGGCTCCGGCGACGATGTCTTCGGCACCCGAGGCGACGACTGCAGCACCGGTCGTCTCGGCGAGTGCTTGTGCCGACTCAGTAATGTCCTCGTATTCGCCGACGGACTCGACGCCTTTCACCTCGGCTGTCTTCCCCGCCAGATGCGTGATCTCCCCGTAGTTACCCTTGATGGCGGCAAAATCGACGTCCTCGAGTAAGCTCGTGTGGACCTCGTCTCGGGTCGGCGTCGTCCCGGCACCGACGGGGTCGAGGACGACCGGGACACCAAGGTCGTTGGCCGCCCGACCCGCGGCGTGTAACGCCTCGATGTTCGAATCGGTCATCCGGCCAGTGTTGAGCAGTACCGCACCCGCGAGTTCGGCCATCTCGGGCGCTTCGCCAGGTGCATCCGCCATCACCGGTAACGCACCCCAACTGAGAGTGACGTTCGCCAGATCGTTTTTCGTTACTTCGTTTGTCAACTGCTGGACCAGCGGCTCGCGTTTACGGATCGCCGCAAGCGAGTCCGCCAGCGCCTCACCGGTACCCTCAAGATCGTTAGTCATCGCTGCTTACCTCCCCGGAGACGGCGGCGGCTACCTCCCTTGTCGCAGTCGACGGATCGTCGGCTGCAGTGATTTCGCTGATCATGGCGACGCCGGTCGCACCCGCTTCGAGAACCGGTGGCGCGTTCGAAGCGGTGACGCCGCCGATCCCGATGATGGGAATCGAGACGGTCGCAGCGATCTCGGAGACGAGCTCGAGGCCGGTTCCGTTTTTCTCCTCGGGCACGTTTTTCTTCGAGTCCGTACCATAGATAGCGCCCACGCCGAGATAGTCCGCGCCGGCCGCTTCGGCTTCGATCGCCTCCTCGACTGTCGCGGTCGAGCAGCCGATGACGGCCTCGGCACCGAGCAGGTCGCGGGCGACTGCAACGGGAAGGTCGGACTGACCGAGGTGGACACCGTCGGCGTCGATCGCCTGTGCAATATCGACCCTGTCGTTGACGAGCAGGGCAACGCCTGCCTCAGCAGTGCGTTCACGCACCTTGCGACCGAGTTCGTAGCGCCAGCGAGCGTCGGTGTCTTTCTCTCGGAGCTGAACGACGTCGACGCCGCCGTCGATCGCGGCTTCGACCACCTCGACGGTACGCTTCCCGTCGGAAAGCGATTCCTGTGTCACCAGATACGTCTGCCAGTTCGATGTATTCATAAAAGATATTACTTGGTGGTGAAACTAAGCCGCTTCGATTCGAAGCCTCGAGTGAGCGGCCGTTCACTCCACGATCAAGTGAGCACTATCGCTTTCTCGAGATGGAATCGACTACTCCGTTGAGTCGCTTCTCGACGCCTGATCGTCTGGCAGAGACAAAGAACGATCAACCCGGTAAGAGTTGCTCTATTGAAGCTGACAGTGACAGACTGCGCGTGGATCGTTCCGTAACCGTTTGAGAGAATGATCAAGAAGTCGATTATATCGTTGCGCACTGTATTCGCAAGGAGGGCGGAGACACATTCACGGAACTCGTTGATCGGCTCGAGCTTCTGTCGGAAGTGTCCAACCGCCTGGGCATTCATCCCGAGGCGCTGTCTGAGCCACTGCGATCTGTGTCTAGAGCTTTCGGTTCCACTCCTCGGTGGTGAACGTCTCGCTGGCGCGTATCCGTGCCTCATCGATAACCGCGTTCGGGAGCGAACCGGGCTCGGCATCGAAGCGCTCGGCGAACGTGTCTTTCAGCACAGTTATGATCTCTTCCCGGCTCGCGTCGACGTAGTCACGCATGACAGCAACGCGCTTTTCTGCGGACTCGATCGCCTTGTCGGAGACTTTCTCTTCGCCGATGCGGAGCACTCGAAGCATCTCGCTCGTATCGAGTGCGTAGCTCATCGTCGTGTGATGCAAGACGGCGTCGTCTTTGCGAAGCTGTGCCGAGCCGCCGATCTTACCGTCAGGATGAGCGATATCGTTCAACGGCTCGTGGGAAACCTCGAGTCCACTACTCCGGAGGGCGTCGATCGCCCACTGGTCGAGTGCAGCGTAGCTGGTCTCGATGTCGTCCGGGACTGCCTCGCGTGGCAGGTACAACGAGTAGGTGATGACCGCCCCTGGTTCGACGTACATCGCCCCGCCACCGGTGAGTCGCCGGACGACATCGAGATCGCGTTGGTCGACGTAGTCGACCGCGACTTCGTCTTCGTACGCCTGAAAACGTCCGAGCGCGACCGCAGGCGACTCGCGATACCAGAACCGCAGCGTCGGCTCGAGCTCGCCCTCGTCGAGCCGCTCCGCCAGAACACCCTCGAGGGCCTGTTGAACCGGCTCGCTGTACGTTCCGTCGTCGATAATCCGGTAAGTCATTGGATCGCCTCCAGCGTTGCAGCTGCCAGATGCTCCGCGTCGAACCCAATAAGCGTCGCGTCGACCCCCTGGATCGCCTCGCTGAGCGTCGCTCGAGAAACGTCTGTCGGGTGGCCCTCGAGTGCAGCCTCGAGCGCCGCGTGACTCTCCGGTGGCTCGAGAAAGAAATCACCGGTCACGTGGACGTCCGTCACCCGGTCGTCGTAAGTGACCTCGACCTCGAGGAGCTTTCCATTCGGGACTTTCAGTGTCGCGCTGTCGTGCATTCGTACGAAAAACGGCTGGGAATAGTGCTAGCGAGCCGAGAGACTAGAACGCGTCGTCTTCGACGGTGATATCGGCGTGCAGGTCCTCGCGAAGCGCCGCGTGTACGTGACAGATCTCTTCGCCGAGAGCCGCCAGTTCGCTGGGGTCCTCGACATCGGCTTCGACTTTCAGTGTGAACTCGATGGCCTCGAGATCGTCCTCGTCGTCGAGCGTGGCCGATGCGTCGATCTCCATCCGACCGAGATCGTCGTAGCCGGCTTTTTGCGCACCGACTCGGACGGCGGGGAGGAAACACGACGCATAGTCGGCGACGAGTACCGCAACCGGGTTCGGGCCCGTCTCTTCCATCGGATCGATGGCGAGTGCGAACTCGCCGATGACGCTCTGGGTGTCGAAACCGTCTTCACTGGTCGTCGTCAGGGAGATATCGTCCATATCTGTATTGTGTAGTATCCACCATATAGGAAAGTACCTTGTGGATCGGAGATATATAAATACGGTGGAGAAATAGACCGACTGCAGCCCTGTACCAGCTTCCTCGATGACAGCAGATCGTCAGTGGGTGTGGATCGCTTCGTCACGAGCGTCGGCGGCGGCTTCCATAATAGCCTCCGACAGCGTTGGGTGCGTGTGGACCGTCCCGGCGAGCGTCGAAAGGTCGGCATCGGCCTCGAGTGCGAGAGCGACCTCACCGATCAGTTCGGAGGCGTTCGGGGCGACGATCTGCGCGCCGAGGACGCGTTCTGTCGCCGCGTCGGCGACCACGCGAACGAAGCCATCGGTCTCCTCGATGGTCAGTGCACGGCCGTTTGCCTGCAGTGGCATCTGACCGACGACCGGGTTATATCCCATCTCAGCGGCATCCTCGCGGGTCAACCCGACCGTCGCGACTTCTGGATCGGTAAACACCGCAGCTGGCATCGCTTCGTGGTCGAGGGCGGCCGGCTGACCGGCAATTGCGGCCGCGGCGACCTCGCCCTCGTAACTGGCCTTGTGTGCGAGCATCGGCTCTCCGGCGACGTCACCGACGGCGAAGACGTGGTCGCGGCTCGTTCGACCCTGCGCGTCCGTCGGCACGCACCCGTTCTCGTCGAGTTCGATTCCGATCGCCTCGAGGTTCACCGTGTCGGCAGCCGGTTCGCGGCCGGCGACGACTAACACGGCGTCGGCGGTGAGTTCGGCCGTCGTGCCGTCTTCGGCCTCCGTTGTGACGAGGACGCCGTCATCGGTCGGCTCCCAGTTGGCAGCGCGCTCGCCGAACCGGAACTCGACGCCGTACTCGACGGCCCGTTCACGAACGACACGCGAGATGTCGTCGTCGTACATCGGCAAGACGTCGTCGAACATTTCGACGACCGTGACGTCCGTGCCTAACTTCGCGAAGACCGTCGACAGCTCCATGCCGATGTAGCCTGCGCCGACGACGAGCAGCCGGTCGGGGGCGTCCGAGAGTTCGAGTGCATCGCTCGAGTCGAGGATCCGCTCACCGTCGGGCTCGAATCTTGGAATCTCGATGGGGCGGCTGCCGGTGGCGACGATCGCGTACTCGAATGATAGAGTCGCCTCCCCGTCGTCGGTCGAGATGCGGGCGCGGTGGTCGTCGACGAACGCCGCGTGGCCGTCCACGAGCGTGACGCCGGCTGCGCGACACAGGCTCTCGACGCCGCCAGTCAGCTGATCGACCACGCCGTCTTTCCAGTCGGTCAGTCGGTCGACGTCAACGCTGATCTCGGCGGAGATCCCCAGATGCTCCGCGCTCGTCGCTTCGTGGGCCACATCTGCCCCGTGGATAAGCGCCTTCGACGGGATACAGCCGTCGTTGAGGCAAGTGCCACCGTAGGCGTCCTTCTCGACGAGCGTAACCTCAAGCCCGAGTTGGGCGGCGCGGATGGCCGCGACGTATCCACCGGGACCGGCCCCGATGACGAGTACCTCGGTCGATGCGGGAACGCCGTCAATGGTGTCCGTGGACGCTTCTGCCGGTCCCGTTGACTCGGTACCCTCGCCGATGCGGGTGACAGCCGGGGTTACGTCCTCACAATCCGACTCGTTCGCGTCGGTTTCCTCGTCCGGCGTCTCGAGTCGCGTTACAGCCGGAGTGAGGTCATCGGCGTCCGCGTCAGCGGAGGTGTCGCCTGCGGCTTTCCCGTCGGTATCGAAGCGTAGGACGACTTCGCCGACGGAGACGGTATCGCCGGGGTCAGCGACGACTTCGGTAACGGTGCCATCAACCGGTGCCGACACCTCGATGACGGACTTGTCGGTTTCGACTTCGGCGACGAGATCGCCTTCGGTAACGACGTCACCCGGTTCGACGTGACAGGCGACGAACGTCCCCTCATCCGCGCCGTTTCCAAGCTCCGGGAGCTCGAACTCGTAGGTCATCAATCCTGACTCAGTTCTCGTGTCTAATATTGGCTTTGGTCTACAATACTATTGGTGGGACGGTAGCATGTGATGCTGTCACACCTAGCCGGAGATACGAAGACGTAGCGGCAAAAAGAGCCAATCGATTCAAACACAGTAGTGAATATCTAATCCGACATCAAACAATACCATCCAACTGAACTGTCGAGAGTATCGAACCATCTTCGGTCTCAATTTGATTCGGCATCTACTGTAACGACGGACTGCTCTTGCTGTTTGAAGAGAGGGAGACGTCTGAGACTTAGGCGGTGGTGCCGAAGTCTTCACAAGGACGTGGTATTTTCTCCACGTCGCGTTCGAACGGTAACGCGAATCGCACAATTCGTTCTCGAGCCCGCTGTTTTCGACGGATTCGCTACGCAAGCCGATTGGTCAGCACAACCTCGGAGGATGATTCTGATGCGTGACTTATTTGCAGCATCGGTAAGGAAGAATCAGCTACTCAGTAGCGCCTGCGTATTCATCAGAGTTGTCGATCAGAATCCACAAATGTCTATAGAAAATACGGTGTAAATATGCCCACCCGCCGTACTGTCATTGGGTCACTTGGAGTTGCCGCTTTGGGTGGACTCGGTGCTTGGTTGTGGTTAACTCCCGCAACAGGATATGTCCAAGAGAAATCGATCGAGGCAAGATACCGAGAAGGGAACCAATTGCATAGTGAATCGGTTATAACCGTCACTCTCAGCAATCCACCCGGCTCCGACTCGCCTCAAATCAACTGGCTACACGATGATTGGTGTCGGCGGTGAGATGGATTATGCACCAGTTCTGACTGCTGGTGAGTGTGTCGAGTTGGTTTGCTCGGCACTAATCCCGCCTGACTAGCGCTCTACACCAGCTCGGACTGTCTATTGTGAGTGGCGACACTCTGCGAGTGGTCAAATTTTGGGCTGTTTTCGCGCATTCGGTGGCGTCTCACCGAGGACAGTAGTTGATGAGACACCGCTGTGGCCTGTCCGAACCACGAAAAGCCCTAGAAAAGCGCAAAAATAACCATCCTTCGAAACTCTGTGGTCAGATTCGGCCAGCTGTAGCTACGAATGACAGAATCCGTGCACGGAATCTCAACATCGATTAACTGACCGGTGGGGGACGATTCGTCCCCCACTGTGACAAACAACTGGTCAGATCGTGTTGCGGCTGCTGATGACAGCC
>Ga0207720_100285_pt1 | contig 40919 bp, 56 predicted proteins | sample A23P2SouthBayCA_2_FD_187751 | JGI IMG/M metagenome (GOLD analysis project Ga0207720, IMG submission 187751) | Aerobic enrichment media microbial communities from Eden Landing Ponds, California, USA - A23 E3 (2) (SPAdes) | ecosystem: Environmental > Aquatic > Marine > Unclassified | place... | reverse complement strand
CCGCGGTGGTCTCCATCGCGGGCACGTCTGAGCCGGCGCCCGCCTCCGAGAGCGCGAACGCGCCGATGTCCTCGCCCTCCGCGAGCGGCGTGAGGTACTCCCGTTTCTGGTCCTCGTCGCCGAAGGCGTACAGCATGTTGCCCGCCAGCGAGATGTGTGCGGCGACGACGGTGCCGAGGCCGCCCGAGCCGCGGGCGATCTCCGAGAGCCCGAGCGCGTAACTGTGGTAGTCGAGGTCCGCGCCGCCGTACTCCTCGGGGAACGGCATCCCCATCAGGCCGAGCTCGGCCATCTGGTCGACGATGTCGCGGGGGAACTCGTCCTCCTCGTCGATCTCGGCGGCCCGCGGCACGATCTCCTCGTCGACGAACTCCGCGACCATGTCGCGGATCTGTCGTTGCTCGGTGGTCAGCCCGAAGTCCATGGTCGATCCTGTGCGTTGTGCGGCCTCAATCTTTGCGGTCTCGCCGGCGTCGACGAGGGCGGATGGCGGGACCCCCGGACCTGTTCGGGACGGGATGGATGACAGAGTCGGCGGCGGAGTCGGCGACGTGACCCGGGCGCGAGCGTGACAACTCCGCGACAGCCACCACACAGTACTTTTTAACCCTCCTACCATAGGCAACTCCAATCGAATGCCCGACGCCGAACGCCCCGACGCGACACGCCCCGACGCCGACCTCGCCTGGTGCCACGAGGCCGTGCAGGGGGTGTCGCGCACCTTCGCGTTGACTGTCGACACCCTCGACGAGCCGATGTCGTCGTACATCTGTCTCGGCTACCTCGTCTGCCGGATCGCCGACACCGTCGAGGACGCCGACCACATCGCCCCCGACGAACAGGCTGCCCTCCTTCGGACGTTCGACGCCGCCCTCGACCCCGACGACGACGGCGACGCGGGCGAGTTCCGGGCCGCGGTCGACCGGCATCTCCCGCCGGCCGACGAGCGATCGGCCGACTGGGAGGTCGTCGCGGAGGTGGAGCGCGTGTTCGCCACCTTCGAGGGGCTTCCGCCGGAGGTCCGCCGCGCGGTCGTCCCGCCCGCCCGCGAGATGGCCACCGGGATGGCCGACTTCGTCGAGCGCTACGCCGACGAGGGGGGCCTCCGAATCGAGACCCGCGGCGAACTGGAGGAGTACTGCTACTACGTCGCCGGCACCGTGGGAACCCTCATCACGAACCTCGTCACGACGCTGGGGACCGTCGACGACGAGCGGACGGAGCGCCTGTACGAGGTCGCCGAGGAGTTCGGCCTCCTCCTGCAGCTCGTGAACGTCGCGAAGGACGTCCACGACGACTACACCGAGGAGAACAACGTCTACCTCCCGGCCGAGTGGCTCGCGGAGGAGGACGTTCCCCAGGAGGAGGTCGTCGCGCCCGAGCACCGCGAGGACACCGCGACCGTCGTCTCCCGGACCGCGGGCTACGCCCGCGGCTTCCTCGACGGCGCACAGACGTACCTCGAACACGTTCCGCTGGTCGAGGGCAACACCCTCGCGGCGTGGACCATCCCGTACCTGCTGGCGGTCGGGACGCTCCGGGAACTGTCCGAGCATCCCGAACGCGCCGTCACCGGCGAGGGTGTGAAGGTGAGCCGCGAGGAGGTGTTCGCCGTGGTGACGGCGGCCCACGAGCACGGTCGCGACGCGCTGCCGCGGCTCCGGGAGTCGATCGCCGCACAGCCGTTCCACACGGCGCCGTCGGCGGCGGATTGAGGACGAGACGGATGTACGCAGGGTTGTTGGCTCGGTCGTAGCGGTACGGTCTGCGATCTCTGTGTGGCCGCTCCCGGCGATGGATCCGGAGACTCACACCCGCTCGATACGGCAGACAGCGTCACCACGTTCGAGACAGAGACACCATGGCTGAGTTCGTACGGCCTCCGTTTTCTTCGGGGCCAGAGGTCGCGTCCACTGGGGACGCTCTGGGATTCAGGAAGCATCCACATCGGAGTCCTCGAACTCGTTCAGCATCGTCTCGGCGCTTTCCCCGAATTCCGCGATCTCGCCCGCCAACTCTCTGAAGTGTTTATTGGGAACGACCGTCTCTCCGTTCAGTTCCACGTACGTTTGAACTCCTCGGGGCTCCAGACGTACTCTTCGCGCGCCGTTAGTTGGTATGGTGAGATCGACGGAACCTCGTTCATCGAGCCGTTCAAGGCCGTCTCTCACCGCCTCCTCGCTGACACCTTTCTGTTCGAGTTCGTCGACCAGTTCGCGAACATCCACCGCGACCGCTCCACGGCTCTCGTTGAATCGTTCCATCAGTTCGCCGAGGACGGCCTCCTGAACCGCTGGATCGGGCATTGGGTTTCGTATGAACCCGTCCGACTTCGTAATTCCGTTGTAGTATTTACAATTGTGTGGTGGACGATGTCGCGCGCCATCCGCACACGCATCGGACACACGTCGACCGGCGTACCGCCGTCGACACCGCGAACGTGACCCCACGTCGTCCCCGACTCGTCCACGAGCCGCGGCTTGCCCCGTTCATTCGACCCAACGGCTTTTTCGGATCCACACCAACCACCGACATGGTCCGGACCGACTCCGACTCCGAACTCGCCCGCGGCGACGCCGCGCCCGACTTCGAACTCCCGGGCGTCGACGGCGGGACGCACGCGCTCGCGGACTTCGCCGACGACTCCGCGGTGCTGGTCGTGTTCACCTGCAACCACTGCCCGTACGCGCAGGCGAAGTTCGACCTCCTGAACCGCATCGCCGCCGAGCACGACGACTGCGCGGTCGTCGGGATCAACCCCAACGACGACGGGGAGTACCCGGAGGACTCCCTCGAGAGGATGCGGGAGTACGTCGACTCGGGCGAGGTCGCCTACGACGCGTATCTCCGCGACGAGACCGCGGAGGTGGCCGAGGCGTACGGCGCGGTGTGCACGCCCGACCCCTTCCTGCTTCGTAACGACGGCGACGGCGAGTTCTCCCTCGCGTACCACGGCCGCCTCGACGACGCGCTCGGTCCCGACGACGAGGCGACCGAGTACTACATCGAGGACGCGATCGACGCCGTGCTCGCCGGCGAGGAGGTGCCTGTCGACCCGGGCCCGAGCCGCGGCTGTTCGATCAAGTGGCCCTGAGCGGGCGATCGGCCGGCGATCCGACTCCTCCGGCGTGCCCGATCAGGCCGCCTCGCCGCCGGACCCGCCGGAATCGTCCGCGTCGCCGGCCTCATCGGCCAACTCCGCGAACGTCTCTCGGGCGTTCTCGACGGCCTTCTCGTGTTTGGCGGGGTACGCCTCCACCTTCGCGCGGAGGGTGATCCCCTGCCCGAGTTCGGCGCGGCCCGTGAACGCGGCCTGCTTGTCGAGGCGGAGGAACAGCGAGTTGTTGTCGTCGACCCGCTCGTCGATCTCGGCGAGCACGCGGTCCCACTCCGCCAGGTCGGACAGCTTCGAGAGCACGTGGCGAACGTCGTCGGCGCGCTCGACGCGCGCCGAGAGCACGACGATGCGGTCGCCGTGGTGGCCGGCGTTGACCACCCGCTCGATCTCGAACTCCTCGGGGAGGAACGTCCGCAGCGCGTCCGTCACGCGTTTCTCGTCCTCCGTGGCGTAACAGAAGGCCCGCAGATCGACGTAGTGGAAGGGAACGGAGCTCATACTCACGATAAGCGGGTCGGGGTGAAAAGGGTTGGACTCCCGTGTCGGCGTGCCCGTGGACGGGATCGGGACGTTTTCGGCTCCCCGGCCGGCATCTCCCGTCGATGCGCCCCGCCGTCCTCCGGTACTACCTCTACAAGGCCACGCGGGCGGTGGAGCTGTACCGCCCGATCATGTACCTCTACTTCCTCTCGGTCGGGCTGTCGTTCACCCAGATAACGGTGCTCGAGGCGGCCTACAACGTCACGACCGTCCTCGCGGAGGTGCCGACCGGCTACGTCGGCGACCGGCTCGGCCGCCGGGCGAGCCTCGTGGTCGGCACCGCGATCATCTCGCTCACGCTGGCGGGGATCGCGGTGGCCGAGACGTTTCCCACGCTGTTGGCGTTGTACGTGCTGTGGTCGGTCGGGTACGCCTTCCGCTCGGGCAGCGAGGACGCGTGGCTGTACGACTCCCTCGTCGGCGAGGCGGAGTTCGCGGCCGTCCGCGGTCGCGGCGAGTCGGTGGCGCTCGCGGTCGGCGTCGCCGGCGCGGTCGGCGGCGGGTGGCTCGCCGGCGTCGACCTCGCGTACCCGTTCCTCGTCGCGAGCGCCGTCACCGGGGTCGGTGCCGTCGTCCTGCTCACGGTCGAGGAGCCCGCGGACGCGCCCGAGTTCGACCCGCTCACGCCGAGCGGAGCCCTCGATGCGGTCCGATCCGCGCTCGCGGATCCGCACCTGCGCTCGTTCCTCCCGTACTACTACGTGCTGTTCTCGGCGGTCACCTACCTCGTGTTCATCTTTCTCCAGCCGCGGATCGAGGTCGTCAGCGCCCGGGGATCGGGAGCGGCGCTCGTCGGCGTCGCCGGCGGCGTGGAACCGCTGCTCGGCTGGTACTACGCGGGGATCAGTCTCGTCGGCGCGCTCCTCACCGGCCGAGCGGGGTGGCTCCGCGAGCACGTCGGCCTCCGGGCGTGGTTCCTCGCGGTGCCGTTCGTCGTCGCCGGGCTGCTCGTGGGCCAGTGGGCGCTCCCGCTGCTCGTGCTCCCGGCGTTCGTGGTCGTCCGCGGCCTCGCGGAGGCGACCGCGGTGTTCGCGGCGAACTACGTGAACGACCGCGTCGCGTCGCTGGGTCGGGCGACGACGCTGTCGACGATGGCGATGGTGTCCGGGCTCACGGTCGTGCCGTTCCAGCTCGCGAGCGGCGGCCTCTCGGACCGCTTCTCGCCCGGCGTCGCGCTCGCGGCCGCGGGCGTCGTCCTCGCGGTCGGGTCGCTTGCGGTCCTCCGCTGGCGCGAGCCGGTCCCGCCGGCCGGTCGCGAGACCGGCGTCGCTGCCGAGTGAAGGTGTCCGCGCCGTCGATGAGAACGCGACCGCGGAGGGCGTCGGTTACTCCTCGTCGTCGTCGTCCGCGTCGCCGGCGGCGGCATCCAGCGCATCGGCGGGGACGCCCTGCTCCTGGCCCTCCTCGAAGCTGATCGTGTAGGTGGCGTCGCCGAACATCGTCTCCATCACCTGCGTCACGGTGCCGGTCTCGCCGTCGAACTCGCTGTGCTCGTCGTGCAGCACGACGCTGTCGTCTTTCTCGAAGTCGGTCATATCCCGACATTGGCGCGGCCGTACAAAAGGTCGCTGAAAGGCTACGCGACGGCGACCCGGACGACCGCCAGTGCGACGCCGTACGCGGCGACCGCGGCGGCGACCAGCCCGCTCGCGACCGCCGTCGCCGTCCCCGCCGTGGCGACCCGTTCGAGCCAGTCACGGACGCCGAGCGACCCCAGCGTCGTCGGGGCGAACGCGGCGACGGTCGCGTCGGCGCCCGCGGCGACCGCCCCCGCGACGGCCGCGACGACGACTGCAGCGACGACGACCACGACAGCGACGCTGACCGCCCCGACCGACCGGGGGTCGTCCCCGACCTCCCCCGTTCCTTGGCGGGTTCCGGGCGGTGGATCGGGAACGTGGGCGGCGGCCCGTCGACACCGCACCGACCGTCGACGTGTTCGCTCGTCCGTCCCGTCCACCCGTCCCTGGCGCCGTTCCGACTCGGACATTCGGGGGAGGCTGTGTCGCTATCGGCGATAAACGTTCGCGGCCCCGACGGGGACGGTGACGGAGGTGGGGCGAACGCGGCGTCGCCGTGGACGGGCCATCGGACCCCACGGTCATCACTCCCCGGCGACGAGGACGACGGCGACCATGGCGAACCCGACGCCGAGGAGCTTCCGGGCGGTGACGGGTTCGTCGAGCAGCACGACGCCGACAGCCGAGGAGACGACGAAGAACATGGCGAAGATCGGGGCCACGATCGACACGCGGCCGACCGCCAGCGCGCGGTAGTACGCGAGGATGCCGACCGCGAGACACGCGCCCGCCGCGAGCACGTACCGCATCCGCGGGTCCGTGAGATGCTCGACGACGCCGTCCCCGGTCAGGCCGATGACCGCGAGGGTCGCGATGACCAACACCGAGTTCGCGACGAACGCGGCGACCGTGCTCGGGATCGCGCCCTCCCCGGCGGTCGCCAGCCGCATCAGCGGCGCGACGAACGAGTACGCCGCCAGCGCCAGCACCGACCAGGCAATGTAGTTCATGGCTGTCGGTGAGTGGCTCTCAGCTTTGAGCGGTTCGGATCCGGACGGGGCCGTTCGAGCCTCGGCGTGGATCGTGTGCCGTGTTCGCTGATATCGCACCGGGCGAAACCGCTTTGCCCGGGCGAACGAGTCGAGACGTATGGACGAGGCTACCCGATCCCTGATTGACGCGCTCGTCGCGGACGCCCGCGAGTCCACCGCCGACCTCGCCCGCCAGACCGGTCTGGACGAGGCGACCGTCGAGGAGCGGCTCGCCGAGTTGGAGGAGTCGGGGGCTCTCCGCGGCTACACCGCGATCGTCGACTGGGACGCCACCGACGAGGAGCGCGTCAGCGCCGTCGTCGAGGTGAACGTCGAGTTGGACCGCGAGACCGACTACGACGACATCGCCCGCCGGATCGCGGAGTCGCCGGCGGTCGACTCCCTGCGGCTGATGTCGGGCGATTACGACTTCGCGGTCAACGTCTCCGGCTCGTCGATGGGCGACGTGTCGCGGTTCGTCTCCGAGGAGGTGGCGCCGCTGCCGGCGGTGACGAAGACGGTCACCCACTACGTGATGGAGACGTTCAAGGAGCGGGGGATCCGCTTCATCGACCACGACGACGACGACCGGCTCTCCGTGACGCCATGAGCGGCAACGAGAACGGGAGCGACGAACGAGCCCGGAGCGGGGACCGCGCCGGCGACGACGACCGACCCGCGACCGACGGCGGCACCGCCGAGGGGTCCCCCCGGACGGAGGACGGGTCCGCGCGCTTCGCGCCCGCCGACCGCGTCGAGTCGGTGCCGCCGTCGGGGATCCGCGAGTTCTTCGAGGTCGCGGAGAACCGCGACGACGTGATCTCGCTGGGCGTCGGCGAGCCCGACTTCACCGCGCCGTGGCCCGCGCGCTCGGCGGCGATCGACTCGCTGGAGCGCGGCCGGACCAGCTACACCGCCAACCGGGGAATGTTCGACCTCCGGAAGGCGATCGCCGGGCGCGTCACGCGGTACGGCCAGTCGTACGACCCCGACTCGGAGATCCTCGTCACGACCGGCGCCTCCGAGGCGGTCGATCTGGCGTTCCGGGCGTTCGTGAACCCCGGCGACACGGTCGCGCTCCCGACGCCGACGTACGTCTCCTACGAGCCGGGCGTGCGCTTCGCCGGCGGGGAGCCGCTCCCGGTCCACACCCGCCACGAGGACGACTGGGCGCTCACGCCGGGGGCGCTGCGCGAGGCCGGCGCCGACGAGGCCGACGTGCTCGTGTTGTGTTACCCGAACAACCCGACCGGGGCGACGATGGACGCCGCCGAGATGGACGCGGTCGCCGAGTTCTGTCGCGAGCACGACCTGCTGGTCGTCGCCGACGAGATCTACGCCGCGCTCACCTACGAGGGCGACCACCAGTCGGTCGCGACGCGGCCGGGCATGCGCGATCGCACGGTCGTCATCAACGGCTTCTCGAAGGCGTACGCGATGACGGGCCTCCGACTGGGGTACGCGATGGGGCCTGAGGCGGCGATCGACGCGATGACGAAGGTCCACCAGTACTCGATGCTGTCGGCGCCGACGACCGCACAGCACGCCGCGCTGGCGGCCATCGAGCGGTGCGACGACGAGGTCGAGCGGATGCGCCGGGAGTACGACCGCCGGCGACGCTACGTCGTCTCGCGGCTGCGCGAGCTCGGCATCGAGGTATCCGAGCCCGGCGGCGCGTTCTACGCGTTCCCCCGGGTCACGGAGGTCGCTCCCGACGGGGACGCCCGCGCGTTCGCGACCGAACTGCTGGAGGCGGAAAGAGTCGCGGCCGTCCCCGGCACCGCCTTCGGCGCCGGCGGCGAGGGGCACATTCGGATCTCGTACGCGACCGGACTGGACGACCTCAAGGAGGCGATGGCGCGGCTCGAACGGTTCCTCTCTTAGGTCGCCGAACGGTCGACCGTCGGCACTGTCGATGTCGTCGGTACGGTTTGTCAACGGCCTCGATCCGGACGCTCCCGATCAGAGGTCGTCGAAGTCGGCGTCGTCGAACAGGTCGTCGGTCGAACCGGAACCGTCGGTCGAACCGGAGCCGTCGAGGTCGCGGAACGCCCGTTCGAACTCGTTGTCCCCGAAGCCGGACACCTCCTCGTCGAGTTCCTCGCGGAGGGTCGCCGCCCGTCGTTCGAGCGACTCGTACTCCTCCGATTCCTCGAGGGCCGCGCGCCCCTTCTCCGCCTCGAGCACGGCCATCTTCGAGGACACCGCGAAGAACTCCTGTATCCGCGAGTCGTACGTCGATCGAGTGTACAATCCCTCGACGGTCTCTATCAGCGACTCTCGGGTGACCGGCTTGACGAGGTAGTCGTCGAACCCCATCTCGATGATGTCGAAGTCCGGTTCGACCGCGGTGACCATCGCGACGCGGGCGTCGATGCCGCGGGCCCGCACCTCGTCGAGCACCTCGTCGCCCGACAGTCCGGGCATCCGACGGTCGAGGAGGATCACGTCGACGCCGCCGCCGAGTTCGTCGAGGGCCTCTTCCCCGCCGTACGCGGTTCGGACGTCGTAGTCGCCGCCGAGCCACGCCGCGTACAGGTCCGCGAGGTCGGGTTCGTCCTCGACCACGAGGACGACCGGCCGCTCCGGGGTCTCCTCCGACTCCGCGGCGTCCGCGTCCTCACTCATGTTGAGACATCTCCCCTGCTTGGCCACCACTGGTCGACGGACCGATAACAACGTTCCCCTTCCCGAATGCCGGTCCGGCCACTCTGCGTCGAGCGAGCGTTCGAGGGTACCGACGCCGTCCGGCCATCAATTGGTGTTGTCACCGCCGGGTACTTAACCGTATGCGATGCGGGAGACGTGCGCCGAAAACGGGTGGGGGTCGGGTGACGGGTTCGCGTCACGCCTGCTGTGGTGCCCCACGATCCGCGGTGGCCACCAACCACCAACGAGTCGTACGTCGACTGGCGTCGAAAGGCTACCGGCCGAGGAAGCCGCGGCCGGCCGCAACGCGTCCGTCCTCGCGTCGTGGCGGAGCGCCTACTCGGGGCTGTAGTTGGGCGCCTCGTCGGTGATGGTCACGTCGTGAGGGTGGCCCTCGGTCTGTCCGGCCTGCGAGACGCGGACGAACTCGGCGCGCTGCTTGAAGCCGGTGAGCGTCTCCGCGCCGACGTAGCCCATTCCCGAGCGCATACCGCCGACGAGCTGGTGCAGCTCCGAGGAGAGCGGTCCCTTGTACGGCGTCGCGGCCTCGACGCCCTCGGGGACGAACTCCTCGTCCTCCTCGGCGTCCTTGAGGTAGCGGTCGCCGCCGCCCTCGGACATCGCCCCGACCGAGCCCATGCCGCGGTACTGCTTGTACCGCTTGCCGTTCATCGTGATGACGCGGCCGGGCGCCTCGTCGGTGCCCGCGAAGTACGAGCCGAGCATGACGGCGTCGGCGCCGGCGGCGATCGCCTTGATCGCGTCGCCGGAGTAGCGGATCCCCCCGTCGGCGATGACGGGAACGTCCTCGCGCTGGGCCACGTCGGCCACCTGCGCGACGGCGGTGATCTGGGGCATGCCCGCACCGCTCACGACGCGGGTGGTACAGATCGATCCGGGGCCGATGCCGACCTTCAGGCCGTCGGCGAAGTCGACGGCGGCCTCGGCGGCCTCGCGGGTGCCGATGTTGCCGACGACCACGTCGGCGTCGACCTCCGTTTTGATAGCGCGGGCGGAATCGAGGACGTTGAGGTTGTGCGCGTGCGCGCAGTCGATGAAGAGGACGTCCGCGCCGGCCTCGTCGGCGGCGACGGCGCGCTCCTCCTCGAACGGACCGACGGCGACACCGATCAGCAGCGATCCCGACTCGTCGCGGGCGGCGTCGGTGTGCTCGCGGCGCGCGAGGACGCCCTGCATCGTGACGAGGCCGACGAGGCGGTTCTCGTCGTCGACGACCGGGACGCGCTCGATCTTGTGGTCGTACATGAGTTCGAGCGCCTCGCGCGCGTCGACGTCCTCGGAGGCGGTGATGACCTCGTCGGTCATCGCCTCCGACACCGCGTCGGACTCGCCGACCTCTAGGTACGGGCGGATGTCGGTGCCCGAGATGATCCCGAGGACTGCGTCGTCCTCGTCGACGACGGGCGCGCCGGAGACCCCCTCGTGTTCCATCATCGCGTCGACCTCGCGGACGGGCTGGTCGGGGGAGGCGGTGACGACGTTCTCACGTCGGATCACCAGTTCGTCGGCGCGCTTGACGCGCTCGACCTCGGCGGCCGTCTCCTCGACGCTCATGTTGCGGTGGAGCACGCCGAGGCCGCCCTCGCGGGCCATCGCGATCGCCAACTCGGACTCGGTGACGGTGTCCATCGCCGCCGAGAGCACCGGGATCGTCAACTCGACGTTGGCGGAGACGCGCGTCGAGACGTCCGCCTCGTCGGGCTCGACCCGGCTCTCCTTGGGACGCAGTAGAACGTCGTCGAACGTGAGCGCTTCCGGTACCTCCAGCTTCTGTGAGAACGGACTTCCGTTGGACCCGTCGTTCGCCATATCAACGGTGTTCGGGGACACCGCAAAAGCGTTGCGAGAACCGGGGCGCCTGGACAGTGTGTAACACACGGACGTGTACAGATATCGTCCGAACGCCGCGGATACGGCGGACGACCGTGCACCGAAGTGCACATCGTGAGGGCTGACCACGGGCGAGAGCCGGACGGTGTGGGTCGCGCGGCAGTCGGTGTGCGTCGAACGGCGACGACACGAGTCGCGAACCCGGGATGTGCCGCAAGAATTGCTCGTCCAAGCGCGCGTTCCCGATAGTATGACGGATATCGTTCCCAGTTGCCGAGGGACCGTAGCACCAGTATTTAAACCGAGGTGAGGAACCGCTCGATCCGTGTGGGCACGTCCCACGCAACGATTAAGTCTCACCTACGATACAGTGGAGGTATGGACTTCGAGTCCCGCATTGTAACGGGTATCGTCGGCCGGGTGAGCGACAACGCTGCACTCCCGACATTTATTCCGTTCAAACGCGGGCTCGACTGGTGCACAGGAGAACGCACCTCGCGTTGCTCCGCCCGAGCGTCCGTCGGCTCCGGTTCGTCACCAGACTCCCGTCCGGTCGTGGGTTATGCCGGGTCGTATCGCTGAGCCGTGAGTACCTCAGCACACCCGATCGCGCTCCGCCTGGAGCGGCGCGTCGGCGGCGCCACCCGGCTGCTCGCGACCGTCATGGCGCTGCCGCTGATCGACGGCATCTTCCCCGCGCTCGTCATCGCGGGCGCGCTCACCGTCCCGTTCGGCATCATCGAGACCGGGCTGCTCATCTTCGGCGGCTCCGCCACGATGGCGGTCGTGCTCGCGGAGATGGAGGGCACCCCCCGCGAGAAGGCCGCCTCCATCCTCCTGCTGGGCGCCGTCATCGTCCCGGTAGCGGTGGCGGAGGCGGCGCTGGCGGAGACGATCCAGAGCCTGCTGAACCCCGACGTGTTCCACCGCTTCGCCGGGCTGGTGATCCTCGCGGTCGCCGCCAAGACCGCCAGCGCCGAGATCGGCGAGTACCTCCCCAGTCCCGGGGCGATCATCGGCCTCGGCCTGCTCGCGTCGTTCCAGCCGGCGGGCGCGGAGCTGGCGGTCACCCTCAACCCCGACCTGCTCGCTCGGGCCGGGGCGGCGGCGGGCGTCGGCGTCGCGTTCGCGCTCTCGATCGCGCTGGCGGGCGACCGCCTGCGCGGTCGCGTCGACATCGACCGCTTCCGCTTCGGCTCGTCGGTCGCGCTCGGCATCCTCTCGCTGTCGGTGCTGGGGCTGCTCCCGACCGAACAGCCGGTCGCCTTGGGCGTGCTCGTGGTCACGGGCCTGTTCTCGTACGACCCGAACTCCGACGACCCGGTCGACCCGGATCTCGACGACGATGCGGGGACGGACGACGGCGGACACGGGGCAGCCGACCCGGGCTCCGCTGGACCGGCCGGCGCGGTGACTACCGACGGCGGTGACGAGCTCGACGACGACGCGGTCGCTGCGACGGACGCGGCCGACGACCGCCGCAGTGAACCCGTCTCCGGCGTCGCCTTCGGCAGTTCGCCGACGGCGTCGACGGCGGGGATCGACCCCGTCGACTCCGCCGACCGCGAGGACACGGCGGACGACTCCGACGACGAGCCCTCGCGCGAACCCTGGCTGTGAGTCGGCGCCACGCCGGCTGACCGGCCGGAGTCGGCCCTCTCGGACCGGGATCTTTTACCCGATCGGCCGCCGACGACGGAGCATGAGCAATCGCGTCGTCGAAGGACGAATGGTCACGCCGAAGAGGCTCGCCGAGCTGGTCGAGGGGGACTCCGTGATGGACGCCGAGCCGATCGAGGACGCCGACCGCGAGTGTCCCGACTGCGGCGGCGACGTCATCTCGGTGGGGTACATGCCGAGCGTCACCGAGTTCGTGACGGCGTACAAGTGTCAGGAGTGCTCGTGGGGCGAGACCGACCGCGAATAGCGGATCCGATCGAAATCCCTTTACGGCGCTCCGGGATAGTGACGGGTGCACGGGGTCGTGGCCAAGCCCGGTATGGCGACTGACTCCAGAGGCAACGCGCCCGGTGACGAACTCCAGACTGATATACCGAGCGTCCGACTGATCATCGGACGCGACGACGACCCTCTGGAGTACCGAGGTGCCGACCGGAGATATCAGTCGATCGGGGGTTCAAATCCCTCCGACCCCACTTCATTTAAGTCAAAAGCGGCAGTAATAACCGGTAGAAGCCTCTTTACTGCCGATTCTCTCTCACGGGGGTGTTCCGCGTGAGCCTCGGCGACCGCCTCGGCGGCATCGACGAGGTCGAGCTTCCCGACGAGTTCCCCAACTCGACGAGCTGGGAGCGCGCGGCCGACGAGGACGAGATCACGCGCAACCGACTGAACCGCGCCGAGTGGATGGTCAACATCGGCGACGGCGGTCACCACCGCGTCACCTTCGCCCTCGACGACGGCCACATGCTCGCCGAGTGCTCCTGTGAGGGTCACCGGTACGGCGGCTGGTGCGCCCACGTCGCCGCGATGGTCCGCGGGTACGTCAACGGGACCGTCGAGCCCGCCGACCTCTCCGACCCGCTCGACGAGGAGGCCGACCGCCTCTGGCGCGAGCGCGACGACCGTCGTAGCCTTATCACGGAGGATCGCCGATGAACCACCGTGACATCTCCCTCGTCGGTAACGGTGCGGTCGATGGGGGCTCGCACGCGCGCACGAGCGCCCCCGCACGCGAGTCCACGGTAGCGGGGTACCGGGGGGGTACGACTACGCATTGGGTTTCGCCGCGCCGTCTGCGTATTCACGACGTAGTCGCGCACCCCCGGACCGACTACGTTACGGGGTGGTCGGCGTGACGAACCGCCTTGATCGCAACCCGAACCGAGTGAGCTTCGATCCCGGAAGCGCGGACATCCCCGCCTTCGACGAGATCGCCGACGAGCGCGGCATGAGTCGAGCCGAACTCCTCCGAGAGGTGGTGAAGGACACTGTCGGCCAACGTGAGGACGATACCGGCCTTCCCGACGACGAGACGCTCCGGCGCGCGTATCTCCGCCTACTCGACGCGTCCGGTCACAACCACCGGATCGACATCGAGGGGGCCGAATCGCTGCTCGCGCAGGAACTCAGCCGCCCGAGCGGGTCGATCCGCTCGGTGCTGAAGGACTTGGAGGAGAGCGGCTACGTTTCGCCGCGGTGGGGCGTGCTCACTGTTCGACGGCGTGACGCGCTCGTTCAGGACAGCGCAGAAACAGCCGCGCCCGCCGACGACTGACGGGCGCGTCTCTTTTTTCACTCCGGGACCGGTCGCGCGGACGTAACCAGACCACGGGGGACGTCGACGGTCGGCCCGACGACGAGGGGCGGGTTGTCGGCGACGGTTCGCCACGCGCGGCGGAGCTCGGGCTCGCCGTGATCGGCGACGTCGGACCAACCCGTCACGGTGACCCACCGGCGCCAGCCCGACGCGACACGACGTACCGGGTCGCCAGACAGTACCCCAGCAACAGCCCGGCGATCGAGCCGCCCCACGCTCCGGCGAACAGGTAATGCAGTTCCTGCCAGCACGGAGGGAGGAGTCGCGAGCACTCGGTCCCGACGACCAGCCAGCTCACGACGACCTACCCCCGGGGAGCGCGGCGTCGAGGACGGGCGCGACGCGGTCCCGTACGTTGCGGGCCCACGTGGCCGGGTGCGTGAGGAGCGCGAGCACGACCAGACCGTTCGGGGCGCCGGTCGCGGCGAGCCACTCGACGACGCCGGCGACGATCTCATTCATCGCGACGACCTCCGTCGGCGCGGAACGCGCGGACATCCTGCGGGTCGGCGTCGACCTCGCGGGCGAGCGCGTCGGCGTCGACGCCGGGGCTCTCCCGAGCGAGCGCGACGATGCCGGCGGCCGTCGCCTGGAGCCGCGGGGCGATGTGCTCGCGATGCTCATAGACGACGTACCCGAACACGGCGACGTCCGCGGGCGTGCCGACGGTCCCGAGTAGTTCGAGCACGTCACGCACCCCCGTCGTCGTCCCCGATGATGAACGAGAACGTGAACAGTTGGCCGAGCGTGTAGACGAGCACGAGCCCGACGAGTCCGACGCCGATCACGTCGGCGTTCGCCACGATCGCCTGGAGGACATCGACGAGGGCGCGGATCGCCGAGCCCGTCGACGTCTCGCCGGCGGCGGAGTCGGTGTCGGTCGGATCCTGCTCATCGAGGATGTCGCCCAACGTATCGAGGCTGGCAGAGTCGACGGGACCGGTCGGCTCATCGACGCGCTCGGTCAGCTCGTCGTTGTACCCGAGGACGGCGCCGGCCCACGTCCCGTTGTTGGCGAGGTCGCGCTGATAGTTCTCGACCATGCCGAGCCCGGATGCCGGCGTCGCGAGCGACGAGAGAGTATCAGCGAATCCCATCGCTCAGCCCTCCATCGCGAGCGCGACGAGCCCGGCGATCACGAGCACGATCGCGAGCCCCCCGCCGAGGAGCCAGCCGGAGATCCCGCCGTCCGTGTCGGCGGGGACGGCGTCGACCAGACTCTCGACGGGCGTGTTGTTGATCGCGGACCGACCCGCTTCGGAGACGACGTCGCCGGCGTCGACGACCGTCGACGGGACAGCGGTCGACGCGTCGGCCGCGACGTCGCGGACGACGTCCGTGACCGTGACGACCTCCTCGTAGTCCTGACTCTCGTCGTCGGCGCCCGGGTCACCAGTGACGATCGTCGAGCCGCCGGTGTCGGGGTCGCCGTTGCTGTCGACGACGACGCCGTCCGCGTCCGGGTCGACGGGTGCGCCCCCTCCAGGCGAGCCCTGGCCGAGGTCGAGGTCGGTCCCCGAGTCGTTGACGTCGGTCGGCTCCGGCTCAGGGTCGGGCTCGGGCTCGGGATCCGGGTCCGAACCCACGACCTCCGGCTCCGAGTCGGGATAGCTCTCGTTTTGCGGTGGGTCGGTGTCGCCGATCCCGTCGTTCAGGACCGGCGTCGGGCCGCTCGACGTCGTCGGCTCCGGGTCGGGTTCGGGATCTGGTTCCGGGTCAGGTTCCGGCTCCGGGTCGGGAGCGTCGTCGACAGTTCCGCCGCCGCGCTGGTCCCAGTAGCCGGCGCTCATCCAGACACCTCCCACGACCCGCGGACGACGGTCGCGCCGGTGTCGTCGTCGACGACCTCCTCGACGACGAAGCGATCCGCGTCGCCGGGGCCGTCGCGGCGGTAAGTCGTGCCCTCCTCGGCCTCGCGCGGACCGGGCCAGTCGGCAGGCATCAGTACGACACCTCCTCGACGGCCACGTACAGAGTGCGCTTCTCAGTCTGCTGGACGTCGGTCTGGTTATCGTAGAAGAAGACCAACGGCTCTGAATCGGTGGCCTTCATTTTGCTTGTGAGGGCGGCCTGTGCGGCTTGGTTACTCGGATTCGCTTCGTCAAACTCCGTCCAACCGGAGAAGTTCCACTTGACATTGGTACCAGCATACGAGACCCCCTCAGTAAGATCGTTCTTTAGACCGAACCCAGTATCGAAGTAGATGCTGAAACGATGCTGGCCGTCCGAAGACCCGGTTGGATTGGGCGCTGTCGCGCGGAACGACAGGACTTGATAGATCGATCCCTCGGGAGCGTAAAGCTCCGATATTTGCCCAGATCCTGCGTCGACTGTCTCGGTCTGACTCAGATCGATGATTTCGACGCCAGGTCGGTTGTTCACGGCGATCGTCTCACCGCTACCCTTCGTTCCGGAGGCGCCCCAGGGTGCGCGTCCGGGCATCAGCGGAGCACCCCCTTCGCGGCACCGAGCACACGCTCACCGCCGCCGGCGTAGTCGAGTTCGAACTTCGCGCGGAAGCGGTAGGCGTACTGGCTGCTGGCGTTCGTCGCCTCGATCGCGATCTGCTCCTTCTCGTTGACCTCCTCGGAGAGGACGAACTCGTCGCCGGCGGGCTCGCCGGTGACGAACCGCTCGCCGCTCCCGTAGGGGATCGCGTCCGTCTCGTTGCCCTGCTGGTTGATGATGAGCGGACGGAGTTCGAGCGCGTCCTCGGAACCGGGGACGGCCCACAGGGTGATCCGCTCGATCGTCGCGTCGGCGGGCACCTCGTATCTGACCGTCTCCGTGGTCCCCGCCGGTACCTCCGTCTGCAGGTGCGGCGTGGTGCGGCCGCTCCTCGCCGTCAGCACCGAAATAAGGTCCATGTCGGACCGCCTCAGTTGCTCACCCGGGTGTAGTACAGGTTCCCGGACGAGGCACTCGGATCCACTTCGGCGCCGTCGGACGAGGGGTCCGCGTCGATGCGGACCTCCAGGTGGCGGCCGGGCTTCGCGTACGGACCGAGGATCGCCTCGATGATCCGGTCGGTGCGCGACTCCGCGAGGGTGTCCCGCAGCTGCTGGAGCGTGTCGAGGGTCGCCGACGCGAGCACGCGACGCTGGTCGGAGTCGGTGATCGCGAGGACGAGCTTCCCGTCGATCTCGTCGCCGGCCGTGCCGGTACCGTTCCCGGAGGCGACGACGTCGAGGCCGACGAACGCCTCGGCGTACTCGCGATCCTCGCGCCCGTGGCCGTGCCACAGGACCTGGTCCTGGCCGACCTGCTTCGACCAGAACGTGACCTCGGACCCGGCCTTGACCGTGTCCTGTTCGAACTCGCCGACCGGGATCGGCTCCTTGTCGCCGGTGTTCCGGTAGGTGGGATCGTGCGTGAGTTCGCGGGGCATCTCAGACACCCCCCTGCCCGCCGGAGTCGTCGCCGCCGAGCGTGAAGCCGGTGTAGTTCGTGACGAAGCTGTTCGCGGACTGGTACGCGTTGCTCCCGAGGTCTTGGACCATCGCGAGCACCGCGAAGCCGGCGGCGACCCCCCCGACCGTCAGAACGATCGAGGTCTTGTCGTCGCCGGTGTCGATCGATTCCCCAGTGAAGGGAATTGGCACTTCCATGCACCCCGGCCAAAGAGGGGCTGTTGAAAGGGCGGCTGAGCGAGTTTCTGTCGGATCGAGCCGAGAGGAACCGGGTTCCTGACAGGTCAACCGAGCGGAACCCAGTTGGGTACTTATGTGCAACTACTCCCGATCTGAGATATGCCCCTGTTCGGCCTCGCGTCGCTTGGTATCGCGGCGATGTTCTTCGCCTCAGTCCTGTTCGCGTACGGACGTCGCGGGGGGGTCGCCGTGGTGCTCGCGATCTGGGTCGGCACGGTGGCCGCTACGATCCTATGACACACACCGAATCCTGCCCTCTTGAGGGCTGTACCCGCGAAATGACGAAGGAGACGCCCGAGGACGCGCGGGCGTCGATCGTCTCGCACATCTGCGGGTCGACGGACGACGTCCACCGCGGCGTCGGCTACAACAAGGCCCAGCAGATGCTCGCGCTGCACGGCGACTCGGCCGGCAAGCCCGGTTCCGAGCCCGGTTCCGAACCGGGTTCCGAACCGAGCCCGGATACCGAGGACGTCGTCGAGCCCAGCCGCGAGCCCAGTCCCGAACCGAGCACGGCCGCGACCGACGGCGGTCGCATGGCCCCGCCCGAGCCCGAGCTCGAGGACAACGGCGGCGCCGATCACGCCGAGCCCGAGGCTTCCGGTGACCCAACCGAGTGCCCCTCGTGCGGCGACACCGAGGACACGCTCCCGATCGAGCGGCTCGTCGAGGAACTCCCGGATGGGTTCGACGCGAGCGCGCTTGACCAGCACGACTACTTCTGTCCCGGATGCACCCGCGCGACTGACGACGGGATGGTGACGGAGGCGTGGTCGGCATGAGCGAGGAGGAGATCAACACCGACGCGTTCGCCACCGTGATGGACGGCGAGGCGAGCACTTCGTCGACGTCGTCGACCGAGCAGCACGCCGCTGCCGAGGGAGCCGAGGCGAGCAGCGACGTCGGGAGCACGTCGACGCTCCGGGAGATGCTCATGTCGACCGACCCGTCGCGGTCGCTCGACGAGGTGGAAAGCCCGTGGGATCCCGAGCGGGGCGCCGACTCGCGGATCTACCGCGGGCTCCAGAAGGCGACCGGCGTCGACGGGATGCCGGCGATCGTCGACATCGTCATCGGGACCGCGGAACTGCTGAAGGGGAAGCTCCCCGAGCACGCCGACAGCGACGGCGACGACGGCAGCGACACCGGCGACGACGGCGGGGAAGCGAGTGAGATCCTCAGCGGCGACAGCGGGGGAGTGTGACCATGCCGGCCGACTACTTCCGCGACCGGTCGCACGTCCTCATCGCCGGCGTGACCGGCGCGCGGACCGACTACGGCGGGAAGACGTCGCTCGCGACATGGTGGGTCGACAAGTGGAGCCGCCAGGTCGCCGACGTCGTCATCTTCGCGAACGTGAAGGGCGACGACGCGCCCGAGGAGCACGCCGACGCGGTCGTCACCACGGTCGAGGAAATCCCCGGCGCGATCCGCTCGGGCGCGACCGTCATCTGCCTGTCGCCGCGGGACTACGACTGGGAAGCAGTATCCCGACGCCTCAAGCAGGGCGTGCAGGCCCTTCCCGACGACATGGAGAAGGTGGTCGTCCTCGACGAGGCTCCGGAGCTCGACGAGGACGCGCTCCTGTGGTTCGTGCGCGTCGCGGGCAACGGGAACGCGTGCAAGTCGCTGGTGCTCGCGCAGGCACCCGGCGACCTCTCGATGAAGGTGCGTCGACAGACGATCCTCGCGTGGGTCGGCCCCGCGACCGAGGACAACTCGCACATCTTCGAGGCGAACCACCGCGGGAACCACTTCGAGCACATCCGCGAGGTCCACGAGCCCTATGTGTGGACCGTCATGACCGGCCCCGCAGACGAGGACCGCGACACCTACGACCCGGTTCCGGAGGTGTACGCGTGAGCCTCATCGATCGGGCGATCGGAGACATCGACGACATCTCCGAACCGTCGCCGGCGGTCGTCGACGAGCTGCTCATCGCGAAGAGCGGGCTCGGATGGATCGGCGAGGCGCGGCTTCGGGTCGGTGTGGCGATCACTGCGGTCGGGCTCATGGTCGCGCCGAACGAGATCGTCGAGGTCGTCGTCGCCGGCGTCGACGAGGAGGTGAGCGAGTGAAGTCGATCGCCGACGTCCCGCGCCGGCGACTGAACACGATCGCCGAAAACACCGCGGGCGACGCAGCGACGTTCGCCGAGAAGCTCGTCGCCGAGCTCGTCGACGGCAACCACGCGCCCGACCGCGCGGACTGGTTCGACGTCGTCGTCGACCGGCGTTCGACGAAAATCGAGGTCAAGAGCGCACACCTGAACGTCGGCGACGAGTACCCCGCCGAGGGCCGGTTCCGGCTGTGGCGCTCACAGCTCCGATCGCTGGTCGCGTCGCGGTTCGCCGGGGAGACGGGGACGACGTGGGTCGCGTTCGTGCTCATGGACGGCGACCAACCGGTCGACGTCCGCCGGATGCACGCGTCGACGGCGCGCGACCTCGTCGAGGACACCGTCGGGTGGGGACCGAGCGGCCACGAGTCTCAGGGCGAACAGGCGAAGCTCCCGATCGAGGAGGTGTTCCCCGACCGATGAGCGAAAAGATCCAGGTGTACGCGACCGGCGCCGACGCGGAGACGATCGAGAACGCGATCGAGGCCGTCGACGGCGACCCGGAGCTCCCGGACGTCGACCGGACGCGCGGCCACGTCGCGCCAGGCCACGTGTCGACCGGCGAGGCGCTCGCGATCGTCGCCGAGGCGTACACGGGGTGGTCGCGGTGACGGTCTCTAACTGCTACCATGACCACGGCGTCTTACGTGGGACCGCGCCGGCGGGGTTCACCTGCCTGTTCTGCGGCGACCCGGTCCTCCCGCCGTCTCACGTCGCTGCCGAAGGGTGGTCCGCGTGAGGTCGCTCCGGTGTCTTCTGGGGATGCATCGCGGGCACATCGAGCCCGCGCACCTGCTCGACGTCGACGTCGCGGGCCGGTCGGCGTTCGTGTGCTCGCGCTGCGGGGAGGTGTTCGATTGATGTCCGGGAAGTGGTGGAGAGTCGGACAGAACCCGCCCCGATCGGCTCCCTCTCGGCGCTGATCACTCGGTCCTGTGCGGGTTTCTAGTCCGGGTAGCCCGCAAGTCGGACACAGAGCATGAACCTCCGAGAACACGACGAGCGATCGGACATGAAGGTGTGGCTGTCAGAAGACGAAGCCGACCGGTACCTGGCGGCCGCCGAAGACACGCAGCGACGGATCGCGTTCGGGCTCGGCCTGCGGTGCGGACTCCGCTCCGGCGAATGGCTCGACGTCACGCCGCGCGACGTCGTCGACACCGACGCCGGGACGATGCTCCGGGTGTGGGAGGGGAAAGGCGACAAGTTCCGCGAGACGCCCATCCCCGACGTACTCGCGACGCGCATCCGCGTCGCTGGCGAGGACGCCCCTGACGAGCCCGTGCTATCCGTCTCGACGACCCGGACGCTCCGGCGGTGGGTCACCCGAGCGGGCGAGCAGCTCGCCGAGGAGACTGGCGAACCCGGTTGGCGGGAGCTATCGACGCACGACCTCCGGCGGACGTGGGCGACCGCGCTCGCCGACGCCGAGGTCGACCCGCTGCTCGCGCTCGACTGGGGCGGCTGGGAGGACCTGGAGACGTTCCTCGACCACTACAAGGGCGCGTACAGCCCGGCGGCCCAGCGGCGGGCGCGTGAACGAGTTGAATGGCTGTAGCTCAATTTAAGAATACAGGCCACCTATTGCTCGAATCTAAAGTTGTAACTACACTACTTTTTGCCATTTGGAGACATTGGTAGGGTATGATCTTGAGTATACTCTCAAACATCCAGAACTTTGGAAAGGAAAAATTGTTCCCGCGATGGAAATTAGTAACAGATCCGGTAGGGTTGTTGTTGTTGGATTTACTCGATCTCCGTTTCCCCGATCGAATTCATGGAAGGGACCTCGAAGGCTGGATCAGAGAAAATGAATTAGAAAACGTTGAAAGAGAATTTCTGCTATTCTTCGCCGAAAGAAGTTGGCGTTATTTTTCAGTAGTTATGCTCTCTATCTGTCTTATATATTCCATAGAAATCTATGCCGTGAACCTCCCAGATCAATCATATGGATTATACCTCGATTTGTTAGGAGCAGTTATTCTTGGACGAGGATTACTAAATGATCGATATACAATCTCCAACATGGGTAAAAATTCTCAAATGTACCCTTCTCCGATACTTATATTCAAATGCCGCGATACTGTCGATGGAGTCTGGGGAATTTCATTACTAGTTATCGGTATTCTCCTACAATTCGCTTCAGTAGCGTTCTAACTGTTTGTTCTTGGCATCGATGCTAGATCCATGTCGTAGTACCTGCAAATTCGATTTTTATCGCCACCTAAGCCGATTCCATAGGTGAACCTGTCCTCGTTCATCCGAACCCCGCGTACCACCCGGGCCGCACCTTGTCAGGCGGTCGCGGCGCCGGGAGCGGTCGGCGGTGATCGGCGTCGAGCTCACCCGCGAGATACAGCAGGCCCATCGACGAGATCTCCCACACGTCGGCGAACCCCTCGCGCGGCTCGCGCGTGATGAAGTCGGCCTCGGCGAGCACGCGACACCGACTTCCGACGCGAACGCGCGGGATTTCGATGTCCGACGCGATCATCCACGCCGGTGCCGTCCCGTCGTCCGCGAGACGCTCCAAAATGCGCTCGTCGAGCGAACGCATCCATTCCCCGTGGCGTCTCATCCGTTAGGCCGTTGCCTCCCCGTTGGTCTCGTCACTCTCGTCGGCGAGGTCGCCGGCGTCGAGCTCACCCGCGAGGTACTCCCTCCCCTCTGACGTTATCATGTACACACCGTTCCCGAGCGCACGGAGCAGGCCGTGATCGGCGAGTCGTGTACACCGGCGAGATATCTGGGAGTGACTTACCCGGAACAAGTCATGTTCTGCGATCTCACCGACTCTACCCCCGTCATTCTCGTCGATGTATTCTAGGATGCGGTCGTCCCAGATGGACATCCACGAAGCGGATTTTCGCATTAATTGACCGTTACCATTGAGATGTACCTAATACCGAAGAAATCTGGGAGGAGGGTCAAAATGACCTTATCAGGATATTCGATGCATTTATGCAGAGACTACCCATGTAAGCAGACGCGAAGCCGCTGACGAGGATGTAGCTGGTTACGATGATGAAGTCGCCCGGGCCGCGTGCCCAAACACGCCGCCCGGGAGTGCGGTTTCGGGAGAAATCCAATGTCTGCCGAAACCCGCGCGGGCCGTCAGGCCCGCACCGACCGTGAAGCACCGACCGACGAAAAACCCGGCGTCACGACCGCGTGCGACGTGTGCTCGGAGCGCGACGCCGAAGGAGTTCTGCCGGACGGCCGCGACGCGTGCCGGCCGTGCGCCCGCCGTGAGACCGTGAGAGACGCCACACCCGACCCCGTCGACCCTCGCGTCGGCGACACCGTGCTGTTCGAGTCGCAGGGCGTGGAGTGCCGCGGCCGCGTGCTCCGGCGCTCCGGCTCGTCGATCACCGTCGAGGTGCGCACGCCCGAGGAGATCGTCGTCGAGCAAGTCACCGAGATCGTGGAGGACGACGATGAGTGAGCCCGTCGACTACTCGGAGTTCGAGGAGTTCGACTTCCCGGACGGGAAGGGGGAGAACCCGCTTCAGTTCCGCGTCGAGTGTCTGGATCGGGGGTGCGACTGGATGAACCGCCGGACGCACCGGAAGGGGGCGAAGGATTCCGCGGAGAGCCACGAGCGCCACCACGATCACGAGACCGTCATCGAACACGACGGCGGCCCCGAGTGGGCACAGGAGGGCGACGATGAGTGAGCAGGCCCACGGCGTGACGTGTACCCGCTGCGGCGAGGTCGTCTCCTCGCGGTTCATCGAGAACGGCGAGTGCGTCGGGTGCCGCCACGGCGACGACTCGCCCGATCCGCGACTCGCGACCGACGGCGGCGTCGACGCCGGGCCCACCGTGAGCGTGGGCGAACCGGACGCGATCGACGCTGAGGCGCCGCCGCACTACGATCCGGCGCGGGTGTTCGTCGACGGGATCGCCGAGGAGGTCGTCGACGTGGTCCACCACGTCCGCGGTTCCGATTGGGTCACGGTGTGGTGCGAGCTCGAGGGCGGCCGCGCGGTCGACAAGCGGTACGTCCCGAACGAGCGCGTGGTCTTCATCGACCCGGAGGGCGACGCGTGACGTGGAAGACCTCGGGCTCCCCGACGGCGGTCGACGATCCGCGGGAGCTCACGATCCGCGAGGGGCGCGAGATGTTCCTCGACAAGCACCGCTCGGAGTCGTCCGACGAGACGGTGAAGGACTACCACTACACGCTGAAGCAGTTCACGCTGTGGTGTGAGGAGGCCGGCATCGAGCGCGTCTCCGACCTCTCGGGGTTCCACTTCGAGCAGTTCGAGCGGTATCGGCGCGGCGACGTGGCGCCGGTTACGCTCCACGGGCAGATGAAGACCGTCCGCGGGATGATGAAGTACCTCGCGCGGATCGACGCGGTCGACTCCGATCTGCCGGAGAAGGTCCACATCCCGAAGGTGTCGAAGGACGAGGCGTCGAACGACGAGAAGCTCGCCGTCGAGGACGCCGAGGCGCTGTTGAACTACTACCGGAACTCGACGGCCGACTACGCGACCGTCCATCATGCGATCCTCGAAGTGCTGTGGCACACCGGGTGCCGGATGGCCGGGCTGCAGGCGCTTGACCTGGAGGACTTCAACCGCGAGGAGAACTACCTCTACTTCCGGCATCGTCCGGATTCGGGGACACGGCTGAAGAACGGCGTCGACGGCGAGCGGGTGGTGAAGATCTCCCCGAAGGTCACGGACGTGCTGAAGACGTACATCGTCCGCGAGCGCCACAACAAGCGCGACGATCACGGTCGCCAGCCACTGATCGCGTGTCGGCAGGGTCGGCCAGCGAAGTCGACGATCCGGGCGTACACGTATCAGGCGACACAGCCGTGCCTCCATTCGGAGTGTCCACATGGGAAGGTGCGGAGTACCTGCGAGTGGACGGAGCGGAACCAGTCGAGCCGGTGTCCGTCTTCGATGTCGCCACACAAGATCCGGACGGGCTCGATCTCGTGGCACCTGAATCGCGGGCTGCCCCTAGAGGTCGTCTCGGACCGCGTGAACGCCTCGGAGAAGATCATTCGGCGGCACTACGACAAGGAATCGGAGATCGAGCGTATGCGGACGCGACGCGCCCAGTTCACGGAGGATCTGGACGTGGACACCGACGACACGGAGGGCGACGCATGACGCCCGAAAAGGGGATCGGTCGAAATCGGGCAATAGAGGCCGCTAAGGTGTGTGAAAACCCTGCTCGTCAGAAGCCCTCCGACCCCATTCTCTCCATAAGTCTATTCGAATAGTGCTGATAGTTGGACGTTCGTAAAAACCGTAAGCGTCAGTCATCGGACACCTCCGTCCCGAGGTCGGTCGGATGGAGATGCTCCTCGATGTCGATGTTCTCCGTATCCTTCCGGCGCCGCTCCAGTTCGTCCGCGTACTCCGGCTTGTCGTAGTAGCGCCGGATCACCTGGGGCGTCGACGCGACGCGCTGCGCGACGGTCTCGGCGTCGAACCCGAGGTTCCGTTGCCAGGTGATGCTGCCGCGCCGGATCGGATGGGGAGATCGCGTCGACGGGCAGCGGCTCGCGTTCGAGCGCGGGACGAAGTCACAGCTCGGACGCCGGTTCCCGTGCGGACACTCGACTGCCATGCAGGGTTGCGTCGCCTGGTAGGCCCAGCCGCGGATCGTCGAGCGCGTCGCGCGCCCCTGCTGGGTGGCGAACAGGGGCTTTCGCCCGTGTTCGTCGCGCTTCTGGCTGCGCTCGCGAGCGATGTAGAGGTCGAGGACGTCGCACGGAACCTCCGAGAGCGCGACGTTTCGCTCGTGAGTGTTCCCCTTCTTCAGCCGGGTTCCCGTCTCGGGTCGGTTCCGGAACTTCAGTACGCCCGCCTCGGGATCGTAGTCGTCGAGATCGAGCGCGATCACGCCGGACATCCGCGGACCGACGTGCCAGAGGACCTCCAAGAGCGCGTGCCGGACGGTCCCGCGCCAGCGCGCGTCGCCGCGGTAGAACGCCAGCAGGGTGCGGGCGTCTTCGGGCGCGAGCTGGGCGTCGGAGGTCTCCTCCTCGTCGTCGAGTTGGATCGTCTGGATCGCCAGGTGGAATCCGAGCGGGACGAGCCCTTGCGACTCCAGATACTTGATCCAGGTCCGGGCGCTCTTCTGACGACTCGCGACCGTGACGCGCGCATAGTCCTTCGCGAGCAGGTGGTCGGTGTACCCGCCGACGTTCCAACGGGTGAAGTCGCTGACCGTCTCGATCCCTTCGGCTTCGGCGTACTCCTCGAACGACTGGAGGTTCCGCCGGTAGGTGCGGGCGGTCTGGCCCTTCCAGTCGGGGCGCTTGCGCCGAATCCAGAGATCCACCGCCTCGGGGATGGTGAGATCGGGCGCGTCGGGTTGCTCGTTACTCATGGGTGGCTCCGTTTGCTGCGGGGGCATACACACTCCACCCTGACGCTGCATGGTTATTTGAGGTCGAGCCATGGGCGGAGTGAAAGTGGATCCACTTCCACTCCGCACGGCAGGCTGACCTTTTTATATACGATTCGGCGGATTCATTACCGCGGTTCGAGTTGTCGTACATGGCTTTCTGGTTGAGCAGGAAGCCCACGCGGGCCGGCTGCGATCAACAGCGCGGCCCGCTTCCTTCGAACACTCGTCAAGCAGCGACGCGTCCGGAAGTGCTTCCCTCGGTTTGGTATAGAATTCGGGTAGAGTATAAATATATCTTAGCTATAATTAAGTTACGTCTAAAACCAAATCGAGGTACAGGTTATCTGAGTATCTAATTGGCGTTTCAAGACCTGTACTCCGTGGCTTCCGGTGTTTTAATGTGGAAATGGAGTATATAACCGAGCAATTGAATGGCTCCCTCAGACTCCGACACGTACCACGTAACGATGAAAGAGGAGACGATGGAGGAACTGGAGGAGCTGTTCCCGGCGACTCTTGATCGAACGGAGGCGATCAGGATGGCTGTTGACGAAGCAATCCACCGAAGGAAGTCAGAATTAAAATCTTCTTCTGACTGAGTTACCTATCCACTGCTTGGTTCAGACTCACGTATACCACCACTCCGATCAGGAGTGAGGTTAGCCAGACAGCGAGTTGAGCGTCTCCTGTAAATGCGACAGGTAGGAGACCAGCCAGTACGTTTGTCAGTGCTACCACGATCACGGCGCCAAGGATTGCAATTCCTGACATCCAGTTGGCTATAGAGTGGATGGTGGAATAATCTCTGTCAGCCGATACAGTCTGGTGTAACGAATTAGGTCTATTTTGTTACTATCAGAAGTAACGATAAGAGAATATACGTTACATTCTGAGGTAACGATGACCAACGAAGACTCAACCAGCATTCGAGGCCGCGGGTTTCTGACTAAGGACGATAGAAAGTACTTGATGGGGGAGAAAGAGAACCCGCCAGAAGGATCTGCTCGAAGACAGAAACACCGAAGAATACGAGAACGCTTGGAGAACGCGATCATTGATTTTCAGATTATTGAGCAAAGACTACCAGACAAGGACATTGAGCAGGTCTTTGAGCCAGCCTATGATTGGGGGCGTGAGAGAAGGAAGCTTAACGAAGAAGGCAAATTGGAAGAATATCCCCAAACAGGTGATTTCATCAATGGATTAGTTTCGTTTTTCAATTTCTTTGCATATTCAATGGCATTAGGACGTATACAACAGGTTAACAATTTGAGAAACCTTGTTATGACTGAGGGAATAGAAAGTGGGCTTCGGAAGTTTATGCTCAACTACCACCAAGATTATTTGGAATATCAAGCAAGCATTCAGGTAGAAGTCACTGAAAGAGATGCCATGCAGAATTATCTTGTGAATATTGATAGGTCTATTCCAGAAAAACCAAACGAAGCGGCGGAAGAGATTCTAAGATTATACAATGAGAACAGGATCCCTGCTGATTTTGCTCAACAACTGTGGGATCACTATGTTGGGAATTACGAGGATGAATGAGTACCCGGATCGGCGTGCGCTCGGACCCACAGGGGGCCACTCGCGCGCCGCCTCCCCATCGGCCCGCTCCCTACGTAAAGAGAGAGGGAGGGATGCACGTCGATCGCGGTCCCGAGAAGATGCGCAGGGGACCATCAACCCGCGTTTGTATGTTATTCGGTTGATCTCGTGCTCTGTGATTTCTGCTCTAACGAAGCGAGGGTGACGACATGACTTTCAATTTCTTCATAAAATACTCGTAGTAGAAACATACGGAACCATTCAAAGAATTCATTCAATTCTGATTGGTAATCTTCTGCAAGTTTGGTGATGTCTATCTCATCATCCCACGTTTCGAGCCTCTCTCGAACATCTGAGTCCCAACCATCCCAGTCCATCATTTGCTCCTTATTCAATATTAGACGAAACTCAGTTTCATGTCCCTCTCCCTCCTCAATACGTTGTGAACTCATTGAGGCTGCAACAGGCGGGAGTTCCCTCTTTTGTGTATAATGTCGAATTTGTTTTAGGAGATCAACTTTTGTTCCTAGATCACGGCTAGATATCTCGTCGAAGTAACCCTGCTTAAGTTCGGGTTTTTCATCTTCATATCTATCTAGGATAGTATATACGTGCTCTATCAAGGAATGAACAGAGGCAGAGTAATTGTGAAGTAGACGAAGATATTCACGCTGGAATGCCTCAAGTTCATCTCTCCTCTCAATATCCCAAATTTCAATTCCTTTTTCCACATACCAATCACGGCCTTTTGTCAAATCTCTGCGATTTTTATTTACAATCTCCAAGGTAGTGTACAATGCCCTTACTTGAGTACGAATCTCTTTTCCAGGGGATTCTCTTGCATCGTCAACAAGTTCTTCGACAGTACGGTCGTCCTGTTCAACTCTTTCTCTAATTAGCGTATCTGGATCACGGCCATTTTCCCGTATGATCTTGCGAATACTATCTTCCATAGTCTTAATCGAAGAAACATCAGTCAACTCGTATCACTTTACCGGTGATATTCATCATTAGGAGGGTACCTGTGTAGAATACGCTATTTTAATAGTTGTAAATAACCTTCCCAATCGTGGTCGGCTTCGAACAACCCTTCTTCCAGATCCCACGACCAGGGGGCAGTATCATCAGGATCATACTCTACGCCGGTCGGCTCCAACTCACCAACGGGACCGGAGAAGATCGGGATGGACGGTCGATCTGCATCAGCAGACCAGTTCGAGAAGAACTCAGCAACCGTCTTTTGAGACTTCCAGACGCCGAGGGTTGTCAGCCGCTTGCCCTCTGGATGGTAGTCCTTCCCGGAGTGAACCACGTTCAGCTGTACGTCGACGCCAAGTTTCGCCATCCGTTTGGCAACAGGGGTCCACTGCGTGGCGACCTCGCGACTGTGCGTCCGGGCGTCCATGTGAGTCGAACATTCGTCGAGGACGACCGCTTTTCGTCGATCGCGATGCTCGATCAGCAGCTCGGTCAGCTCATGCATCGAGGTCACGCGAATGTCGGTCAGTGAACCGGCCGCGTTCGAGAGGACTAGGAGATCGTCGACGAGTTGCTTACGCAGTTCGATCAGGAGCCAACCTGCGTTCGTCTTGCCCGTCTCCGGGTTTCCGCCGACGGAGACGAACGCGGGCGCGCCGTGGTTGTCGAGTTCCACCGACAGCTGCGAGAGCAGCCGCATTTGGGAAGCGGTTAGCTCTGCTTCGGTCAGGCCGACGATCGTCGCCAGCTGCTCGCGACGGCCGTCCATCACGGCACGGGTCGCCTCGGCCGTGTTCAGCGTCGGTTCCACCTCCGAACGGAGGGAGGACCGCGACCAGCCATCGACGCCCTCGAGGAAGGAGAGCGCGGCGGCGTGATCGGTGTCGGCGACAACACCAGCGTGACGATGGAGATCCAGAGTCGTATCCAAGTCGCCGCGGACTTGTTCGGCGAGCTTGGCCGCGGTAAACACCTGTTCGTCTACGTCAGTCATCGGCGGATGCCTCCGGTTGCTGGCGGGGCAGGCCGCCGCCGGTTACGTCGCTCACGTCGAGGTCCAGCTCCGTGATGAACTCCTCCGGGGAGTCGTCGTCGACGCGCGACAGGCCTCGTTCGAGCCCGAGGTCGTCGAGCGCGTCGGAGATGGCGGCGTCGAGCCCGTCGCCTTCGTCGGGCAGGGTGCCCGCCTCGAACGTCTCGATCCAGAACTGCCCGCGCTCGGGTGATCGACGTGGACGTAGTAGCCATCGATCCCAGTCTCGTTTTCGGCGGTCCGATCGAGGATGTGAGCGGACGTGATCGTCCCATTCCACTCCTCGATCAGATTGGCCTGTTTCACCGCGTAGTAGTCGTTAATCGCCTCTCTCGCCTTGGACTTCGCGAGTGACTTACTGGATCCATTCTCATACGCCGCCGCGATCGCCATCTCCGCCCGCATCCACGCGGCCGATTCGGTGTCGTTCAGGTAATTCTGGTAAAGCGTGCGCTGTCGCTCCGAGTCAGCTTGTAGCTGTAAGCCGCTGTTGTAGATATCTAGCTCCGTTTGGTTGCCATCGGACTCGTGCAGGTCCTCGATGGCTTGCGATTTGTGATTACTCGTACAGTCGGCATTGTTGAACGTCTGATCGAGGAACTCGCCGACAGGACCAGTCACGAAGACAGCGGTTGACTGAAGTTCGCCACAGTTGTGGGTCGCAGCGGCAGGCTGCACGGCGAAACCGCCACCCATGGCCGACAAGACGAGCAGGAACGCGAACGCGGGAGCGATCAGCTGCGAGCGATTCGGAAGCTTCACGCCCGGATCACCTCACGGCGACCGCCCAGGAGACGACCGTTGCCAGGAACGCGAGCTGCATTCCCAGCGGGTCGCCCAGGCCGATCAGGAAGTCGGTCACTTCCGTCGTAAGGTAATCACCGAGGATCACCACGGGCCCGACAGCGATCGCGATCTGCTCCCACGTTTCGTAGTTCTCGAACTGACGCGTCGACGAGCCCGCGAAGGCGACGACGAACGCCGCCATCGAAACCATCACCGCGTGTTCAGACCCGAGCGTGTACGACAGCCACGAGAGTTCGACTGTGGCGATGCCGCCGAACTGGTAGAGGCCGGCGAGCAGGTACGCAGCGGAGAGGTACGCGGGGATCGTGCGGATGTTGGCGTAATCGCCGAGCACGCCGCTCATGCGGTTCGAGTACGCCATCAGTCGTTCCTCGCGAACCGCGCCTCCTTCGGGTGGTACTCGGTCTCGTCACCGTCGTCGTTGGTGAACGTCTGGGAGTCCTCGTCGACGCGGACGAACATCTGGTTACCCTCGACGAGCGCGGCGATCAGCTGCCGCTGGAGGGTCCGATTCATGTACATCGGGTTGCCGTCCAGCTCGATCACACCGTTGTGGCCCGCGTCGGGGTTCCACCCGGTGATCGTCCCGCTGACGGTCTCGCCGGGATCGGGGTTCAGCCAGTTGCTTCCGCTCGATTCCTCATCAGTGCTGACCGGGTCGAGGTCGTCGAACGCCGGCTCGCTTTTGGACGCCATTGCAGTATCTAGTACTAGACATACTTACTTAGCCGAGAACACGCCTCGGTGAAAGTAATAGAGAAGCCAGCATCAACACGCAGGGCTAGGTTACCAGTCCAAAATCACCCACTCGCAAATAATTCTTGACACTCAGATTATAAGATGGGGCGCGGGCAACTAATCCGCGCCAACTGTGTGGAGAACACCCGAGGTGTTCATGCAATCTTCGTTACCAGGTTACAAAAGTACACCTATTACCGGAAGATGAGAGGAAGAGTCCGCGCTGCAGCGGCACTGATGACCACATTTTGGTCTGTCGAGGTCACGGTCCCATCGACGATCTCGCGGATGAGCGAAGCCACTGTTCGCTGGTAGAGGGTGCCCCGTGATTTGGCCTGTATCACGAGCGTGTCTTTATGTTGATGGACAGTCGCCCGCTCACAGATCCACAGCAGCGCAAGCGTCTGGCGAGTCGACGTCGCTGCCTGATCGACCCAGTCTGGGAGCGACTCGACCATCGTGAAATCTCCCTGTGGAACGCCGAGACTCACGAGAATGCGACCGAAGACGCTGGCGTCAGTAGCTGGGATGATCTCAGTGGGTCGCTCGGTTGCGCTCCCGTGGCGGAGCCTGAAACCTGTTCCAACGACATCGAGCGCATGAGTGATGAGGTGACTGGCGATCTTTGTGCTCGGGTTCCACGCGGGCACGATGCGATCGCTGTCAATACTACCACAAGTATAGATCCCTGCTGCGAGCACGGCGAACGCATCACCGACCGGACCATGGAGTGTTGCATCCAACCAGCCGTGTTCTCGGGCCGTTTCGACACCGCGGACTGCGTCGGGCTTTCCCCCCTCGATCCAAGTTCGTACCCGACTCGGTGGCAGTTCAACTGCCCTCCCAACACGTGTCCGGCCGTGATCAGGATGCTTCGAGGCGTACTCCATCACGCGCTCGTAATCGTCGAGTAGCGTTGTTGGATCGGGATAGGACGGCGGGCTGTATGTATAGGCAAACGCTTGAGCGTCAACGAGTGATTGGCTTTGCGCTCCCGAGGGCATGCTGAATAAAAGAAAGCTTAAACGTAGCTGCTTAATTCGGGGCTTCGGTGGTTGCGAGCGCTTGAGATGTCTCGCCGTTCTGTGAGTTCCAGATCACACGCACCGTCGCACCAGGATCAACAGCTCCATTAGGATCGGTTAGGCTCTGAGAGCTACCTGCACTGACTGGCAGTGAGCCGAATGCAACGCCTGGGTTGTTGCCGGCACTCGCGTTCAGCGTAAGGCTCCCGGTGTTCGTGGAATCAAGCGTCGCACCGCCTGTGTGGGTAGCGGTGACATTGTAGTGCTCAGTGCTGTCGTCGGCCGTAAAGTCAAACTCGAAGTTCGCGTTCGGCGTCGTTTGCTGCACAGAGTTTCCGAGGCCGAGGACGAACGAGCCGATGACGGCCGCGAGGATCACGGTGATCGCGACCATAAGGATCACTCCGATAACGGGTGAAACGGCACGATCGTCGTCGAGTAATTGCTTGAAATTCATTCGCAATCAGGGTGCGGTAGTCTCAGCGAGAGTCTGGGAGGTCTCGCCGTTCTCTGCGGTCCAGATGACGGTGACACTATCACCTTGACTGATCGTAGCGGAGTCATTACTAAGAGAATCACCTGCACTCATGCCGGTAGTCGTGTTATCGGCTTCAACTCCTGCCACATTCAACGCTACCGTATCACCATCTGGGATGGTATCCCCGCCAGTGTGGGTCGCAGACACGCTGCTGGCGGTGGTGTTGATATCGAACTCGTAGTTCGCGTTCGGTGCGGTCTGCTGCACGGAGTTTCCGAGGCCGAGGACGAACGAGCCGATGACAGCCGCGAGGATCACGGTGATCGCGACCATAAGGATCACTCCGATAACGGGTGAAACGGCACGATCGTCGTCGAGTAGTTGCTTGAATTGCATTGGTTATCCACACAGCGTGATCGGCCGGGATCCCCCCGACTAAGCTGTGATACCTAGATAAACCGATTCCAATATCATAAGTATTCGGTTCCAATTTTCAGAAACGAAATGGCACTTGGACGGTATTTTGAATAATATCGTTGGTATATTGATATGTGCATTCTTCACACTGGATCTGATAAGTGAACGTACCAGGTGTCCAGCCTAACCAGAAAAACGAACGCAACCTACCGTTCACGTAGGTAATACCTCTTTTCCGGTGGATTCGGCCGTTCACCAGTGTATTGCATCTCCTCCCGTGGGGCACGGCGTTTGCTCAGCGGATGGTACATTAGAACGTGATCCGCAGCTTCGGGATCTTCGAGCCCCTGGTCGACCAGATGGCCAGCCATCATCCGCGGATTGTGTGTAGCGAAGTTGCACTTGCCGCAGCGCCAGGTCTCACCAGATGCAAGCGGTTTCGACAGTCGGGTCTCCTGACGGATCTGTTTCTCCGGAAGGTGCAAGTTCACCATGTCTACGCCGCCGTCTCCGGGGGTATGTTCCTCGCCATCGGCGTCGATGATCGCCTCCAGCTCCCATTCGGATTCGAGTGGGTCGGGTCGAGCGAATCCCTTTGATTCGGGACCGGTATCACTCCCGTCGAGGAGATCGGCGACGAACTCGATGTGTGTCGGGTCGATGTCGAGGCGACCGAGCAGCGCGACGGGAGAAATCGAGGCGGACGAGTGTGCATCGATCCATCGAGTCACCCGGTCGCGTATTCGGGCCCGATCGAGGCTTTCGCCCGCTCGACCAGCTGCGCGGGCGTCTGCCCATAGTTCGTCGAGTGACGGCGGCGAGTCCTCATCCGGTGGATCGTCGGGGACGACTGCACGGAGATCGTCGTCGAAGACAGGTTCACTCATCCGTGACTGGTCGATCGCCCACCCGGAGTTACAGCAGCGACACACGACGTCGGGGCCGTTCGCCTCCGACCAGCGGACAGTTTCACCGTGATCCTTGGATTGTGACGCCGACTCAGACTCGGCAGCTGCTGGCAGGCATCAGCAGCGATCGCTTGGTTGACCGTCTGTGAGCGGGTGGTACGCTGGCGGGCGGTTGACCAGTAGAGGGTTCCCCACGCGAGGTATTCGATCGGCCGTTCTTCGAGCCGTTCGTCGTACGAGCCGCCCATGTACGCAGCGAGGTAGGAACCGAGGTTCCCGACCTCCATGTTCACCGAGATGCAGCCGTCATCTTCGTCTTGGTAGGAGTCGATCGACTCGTAATCGTGCGCGCTCTTCCCGGCCGGTTCGCACACGTCCAAGTGCTTGTCTATCACGCGCTCCAGTTCGCCGCCGATCCGTTCGGCATCGATCCCGGCAGCGTCGAGGTACGTCTCGACGTGGATGTGGGTGTAGCAAGCGTTCACGCCGGAGTTGTCGCCGAGTCCGTGGGGTTCCGCCTGAAGCCAGTAACCCCACTGGTCGGAGTCTAATCCGAGGTGATACTCCATCACGTTGCGGAGCGTGTCGCGTACGCCGTCGTATGAAAACGAGTCGTGTACGGCGTCGAGATGATCTACGGGCGACAACCGGGCACCGTCGGGCGTCGAGGACGCGGAGAGCGTGATCATCGCGGTCGCGGGGAGGTCCCACGCGGCGACAGCTTCACCGCCGGACGGACGTTCGCCGCCGCCCATTTGCCGTTCGAGCGCACGAGCGCGGGCGTACTGTTTCGCGTGGTACTCCTTGCCCCAAGCGTCGGTCAGCGGGAGTTCGAACGAGTCCTCACCGTTCGAGAACCGCGCGAGCATCCCGTCGTATTCGAGATGCGCGGTGAGAAACGCCGCGAGCGCATCGCTCCACGTCGCAGCCTCGCGCTTTACTAGCGAGGTCGTACGGAAGGCCGACTCTCCGAAGGTATCGGGTTCGACCCACTCGTCGGCCCATTCGGCGTCGGTGACGATCCGGCGGAGGCTGCGGCCGTGCGATCGGGAAAGTGGAAGGTCAGCTAGGTCGGGATACATCCGGCGGAACTCAGTCACGCGCTCGTGGACGATCGCGGGAACGCTATTCTCGGTTGAACCGGGAGTAGCAGGCGTTACAGAGTTAGTCTCCTTGGAAGGCCGAGTACGGGTCGACGCGCCAGACCGTGACGAATCGGGTGAAGCGCGTCGCGGTGGCGATGGAGATGCACAAGAAGATCACGCCGCACGTGCTGCGACACACCTACGGAACGCTGATCGCGGCTCAAGGTGCGACGCCGCAGTACATTCGATAGACGATGGGCCACGCCGATCTGTCGAGTGCGAACGACTACCTGCAGTACGCGGGGAAGCAGTAAGATCCGGGGGTCAAGAGGTTATGCCAATTTGGACAGAATTAATATGTGGTTCTAACCGACAGTGATTGATGTCATATCATGAATTTCTCAGGGAGCACTCATCGATATTCTTTGCATTTCTCATAACAATAGCATATACTTCCGTCACGATACTGGTATTATCCGAGGCGGCCCGAGATGAGCAATTCGTTCAGGCTGTTGGGGTCGTACTCTCTTCGATAACTACTATTATTTTAGCTGCCCTTTATTTTCGCCAGACAAAGCTCATAAGCGAACAGAATAGAACTCAAAAATTGCAGAAGGCTCCGAGAATCCAATTGGAGAATTCAGATTATATAACCGGTCATCAACCAAATGCCGCTACTGTATCCGAAGTTGTGCGACTGGTGATAGCGAATACGGGCGAGGGACCAGCCATGGAGCCCAAATTCATTTTCAATTCAAAAGTCACTGTGAACAGTGGTGATCAGTATAGTACTCAAAACGAGGGTTATCTGTTGAGAGAGGATTTTGATTCGCTGCATGATTCGTTACATTCAATAAATCAAAAAGAGAGTGAGATAGGGTTCGTTCCGTTTAACGAAATCGTCATGAAGTATAAGCAGGACTACTACCAGATCGAAGAGTATCTGGCTAAACATAGCGATGAGATTCAATCGATAGAGATCGACGTGACCGTCAGTGTTGGAGATATTCATGGAGATTCGAAAGATCCGTTCGGGAACGAGTATCGCGATTCATACGGACTGCGGTTGAACACTGACTTCAGCAACACCAGCAAATCTGATTTGGCTGAAGCACTCTTCAATACATAAATTCCAATTTTCGATCGGGTCATCTCTCCTATTCCGCGGTGTGCACTCCCATTGGTGTCGAAAACGGATGACAGATTACTCAGACGTGTTTACCTGCGGCCGATCTTAAACGACCGTGGAAGGGCAAAGGGCGTCCGAAGTGGTCCTTATACTAGGCCACAGCAACGCCAGTGACGAAGTCCCGAACGCCCGGGAGGCGATCGACGAGATCGCCACCGATATCGAGAACAGTCGGACGTGAACGCCCCGGGAACGCTACTCCTGTGACTCGGGCGGCGCGACCCGCTCCATCGCGGCCTCGAAGTCGGCCATCGTCACCGACAGCGCGTCGGCGTGGTCGTTCGCCTCCTCGCCGAACTCGTCGGCGACGCGCTCGACCGCCCGCATCGTCGCCTCCCGGACGACCGCCGTGAGTTCCGCACCGGAGTACCCCTCGGTGTGGTCGGCCACGTCCTCCAGCGCCACGTCGTCCGCCAGCGGCGTGCGCTCGGTGTGGACCGCGAGGATCTTCCGGCGGCCCTCCACGTCCGGCAGGGGAACCTCCACGTGGCTCTCCAAACGGCCGGGCCGGACGAGCGCGTCGTCGAGCGCTTCCCGGCGGTTCGTCGCCGCGATGACCGCGAGGTTCGGGTTGCTGCTGGCGCGGTCCAGTTCGGTGAGCAGCTGCGAGACGACGCGCTCGCCGACGCCCGAGGAGTCGCCCATGCCGTCGCGGTCGGTCGCGATGGCGTCGATCTCGTCGAAGAAGACGATACTGGGCGCCGCCTGGCGGGCGCGCTCGAACACCTCCCGCACGGCCTTCTCCGACTCGCCGACGTAGCGGTCGAGCAGTTCCGGGCCGGCGACCTCGATGAAGTTCACCTCCGACTCGCCGGCGATGGCGCGCGCGAGCAGCGTCTTCCCGGTTCCGGGCGGGCCGTACAGCAGCACGCCGGTCGGCGGGTCCGCGCCGGCGGCGTCGAACAGCGGGGCGTAGGTGAGCGGCCACGTCACCGCGCGTTCGAGCGTCTTCTTGGCCTCCGTCAGCCCGCCCACGTCGTCGAAGGTGGTGTCGGGCTGTTCGGCGACGTACTCGCGCATCGCGGACGGTTCGACCGCCGCCAGCGCCGACTCGAAGTCCGCGCGGGTCACCTCCACCGTCGCGAGGTCGACCTCGCTGTCGTCGCGGCGGGCGCGGCGCAGGGCCGTCAGCGCCGCCTCGGTCGTCAGCGAGTCGACGTCGGCGCCCACGAAGCCGTAGGTCCGTGCGGCGAGGCGGTCGATCTCCACGTCGTCGGCGAGGGGCATCCGGCGGGTGTGCACCTCCAGGATCTCGCGGCGGCCGGCCTCGCCGGGGACGCCGATCTCGATCTCGCGGTCGAAGCGCCCGCCGCGGCGCAGCGCGGGGTCGATCGAGTCGACGCGGTTGGTCGCGCCGATGACGATCACGTCCTCGCGGGCGTCGAGGCCGTCCATCAGCGAGAGCAGTTGGCCGACGATCCGGTTCTCCATGTCGCCGCCGTCGTCGCGCTGGCCGGCGATGGAGTCGATCTCGTCGAAGAAGACGATGCTGGGCGCCGACTCGTTCGCCTCCGCGAATATCTCCCGGAGTTTCTCCTCGCTCTCGCCCTTGTACTTCGACGTGATCTCCGGACCGGACACGGAGATGAACGTCGCGTCGACCTCGTTGGCGACGGCCTTCGCGATCAGCGTCTTCCCGGTGCCCGGCGGGCCGTGGAGGAGCACGCCCTTCGGCGGGTCGATGCCGAGGCGGGCGAACACCTCCGGCTCCGACAGCGGGAGCTCGATCGTCTCGCGGACGAGGTCGAGTTCCTCGTCGAGGCCGCCGATGTCCTCGTAGGTGACGCCGCCGGCGGGCGGCGTCGACGCCGCGGGACCGGCGGAGCCGGACGTCGAGGCGGCGTCGCCGCTCGAATCGGCCGATCGACCGTCGCCCTCGTCCGTCCGCCGGTCGCGAGTGGGCAGGTCGACCGACGCGCCCGTCCCGGACGAGGAGGCGTTCACGCCGCCCCTGTCCCCTCCCCGGTCGTCACCCGCGGCGGCGGTCCCACCGGACCCGCGTCGTTCGACGACGACGCGGGTTCCGCCGTGGATCTTCACCGGCCCCGCTGGCCGGGTCGACTCGACCACGAACACGTTGCCGCCGAGATGCGGGATCCGCACCTGCTCGCCGGCGCTGACGGGGCGGCCGTCGAGGTCGCGTTTGGCCGCGCGCGCGAGCGTGTCGCCGTCGATGTCGACGCCGTCGAGCGCGGCGGGCGCGGCGAGCGTCACCGCGTCCGCCTCGCCGACGCGCTCCTTGTGTACGCGGACCTGCTCGCCGATCTTCGCCCCGGCGTTCGCGCGCGTCTCGCCGTCGACGAGGACCTCGCCGTCGCCGGCGTCGGTTCCCGCGGGCCACACCTTCGCGGCGGTCTCGCGGTCGCCAGCGATGACCACCGTCTCGCCCGAGAGCACCCCCAGTTCGCTCATCGTCGCGTCGGACAGGCGCGCGATGCCGCGCCCGGCGTCGCGCTTGGCCGCGCCGCGGACCGTCAGCGCGACCTCCTCGTCGTCGCTCATGTCACCGGCTTCGGAGGGCGAGGGTTTACCGCTTTCCACGTCGGTTCCGTCGAGCGTTCACATTGTCGAGCCGACGCCCGAGCAGTCACGTCGCCGGCGCGTCCGTCGGCTCTCCGGGCGGGCCGTCAGTGCACGACCGTTACCGGGACCGGTGAGTTCTGGACGATGCTCTTCGCGACGTTGCCGACGAACAGCCGCTGGGCCACGCCGCCCGTGTGAGCCCCGATCACGAGCACATCGACCCCCTCGGCCAGCCTGACGATCTCCTTGGCCGGGCTCCCCCATCCCACCTCGGTCTCGACGGTCGCGTCGTACTCCGCGGCGATCTTCTCGGCCCGCGAGAAGAGGTCGTCGGCGGCCTCCTCCCCCGCCTGCTCGGCGTCATCCTCGAGGGCCAAGCCCGCCGCCGCGCCCATCATCCCGGACGGTTCGCCCACGACGTGGAGGACGGTGATCTCCGCCCCCGGATGGGCCTCGAGCGCGTGTCGGAGCGCTCGCTCGGCCGTCTCGGACTCGTCCATCGGGACGAGGACGCGTTCGATCATACGTCCGGTACAGTCGCTCACCGCATAAACGTCGGGGCGATCGAACCCGGAGCCGACCACTGTCGTGGCGAGACGGCGGAGACCGCGGTGGTCCCCGGTCGCGGATTCGTCGAGTCGGACAGGCGCGCGATGCCGCGCCCGGTGTCGCGCTTGGCCGCGCCGCCGACCCGATCCCCCTCCGGCCGGCCTACCCCACGTCAAGGTCCGACGCCGCCAGCAGATCGCGGATCGTCTCCTCGGCGGGCGCGCCGGGGTTGACGCGGCGGGCGTACCACCGCAGTGCCGTCGCCAGCGTGTCGGTCGGCTCGCCCGAGGCGACGCGCAGGGTGTCCGTCTCGCCGCCGCCGGCGACCGCGAGCGCGAACCCGTGCGACGTCGAGAGCGCGTCCAGTTCCGCGGCGACGGCGTCCAGCGGGTCGCCGGCGGCGTCATCGTCATCAGCGGCGTCGTCAGCGGCGTCGTCGGCCACCTCGTCGCGATCCTCGCTGTCGTCGCGACCGCCGCGGAGACGGTCACCGCGACCGTCGTCGCGACGGTCCCCGAGGTTCTCCCTGCCGGTCGAGATGACGTACCGCCCGTCGTCGGTCTCGTCGACGCCGTCGCGACCGCGGATGTCGAGCTCATCGGGGTCCATCACGCCCTCGCGATCGACTGGCGGGCCCCCGTCGCCCTCGGGGTTGTCGGGGTTGTCGCTCGATTCCGGCCCGGCGACGCGGACGACGTCCCGAACCGGTCGCTCCTCGTCGGGCTCCTCCGCGTCGTCGGCGTCGCTCATTGTCCGGCGGTTTCCGTGGCGACCGTATCAACGCACCGCCGCGGTTCTCAGCGGTGAGAGCAGTGCGGCTGAAGTGGGCTGCCAGCGCGGTGGCGGGGGGACGCGAGCATGGCGGAGGAGGAGACGACCGCGTCGATTCGACCCCGTGTGAACCCACGACGGTGGACCACCGACTTGTTGACATCCTCCCCGCGCTAAAGCGCGAGGATTCCCGACCGCGTTGGGATATTACGGTTCGCGGTTCGCAACCTGTTCTCGTGGGGCGAAACCGCCCTCACTACGGTCGAACAGGCGAACCGCTGGCTGTGCCAACCAGCCGTTATCCCTATCACCGCCGTCTGTGGCGAGACTCGGGAGTACCTTTCGTCGAATATTCTCCGCGCCGTTCACGTCAGCGTTCGCAACCGTACCGCACGCCTCACACACGTACAGTCCACGTTCAACGCGCTGATTGTCGTCCGTATGACCGCACGCCGAACACGACTTCGAGGTGTCACGCTCCGACACCCACTCCACGTCGATGCCTTCGGCTTCCGCCTTGTAGTCGAGAAGCGTCGTGAAGCGGTCGAACGCCCACCCGTGCAAGTCGAGATTCCCGTGGTCGCCCCAGTTACGGGGTTCGCCGTTCTCGTCGTCTTCTCGGATACCGCCGAGGTCGCCCACGACAAGCGTCCCGACACCTCGTTCGACGCATTCGTCTACGATCGCTTTCGCGAGGGCGTGCAAGAAGTGTGTCCGACGACCAGTACGGACCC
>Ga0207720_100284_pt1 | contig 40976 bp, 43 predicted proteins | sample A23P2SouthBayCA_2_FD_187751 | JGI IMG/M metagenome (GOLD analysis project Ga0207720, IMG submission 187751) | Aerobic enrichment media microbial communities from Eden Landing Ponds, California, USA - A23 E3 (2) (SPAdes) | ecosystem: Environmental > Aquatic > Marine > Unclassified | place... | reverse complement strand
CCGCCCGACCGCCACGCCCTACCCGACCGCCCCACCAGACCGCCCCACCCCGTCCGACCACCCCGCTCGACCGCCCGCCGTCCACTTCTCTCCGGCCGCGAACCGCCGCGTCCCTTTTTTACTCGCGGGCCGCGACCGTTGGCGTATGTTCGACCGGATTCTGTTTCCGACCGACGGCAGCGACGGGGCGAGCGACGCGTTCGACCACGTCCTCGATCTGGCGGCCGACCACGGCGCGACGGTGCACGTCCTCAACGTCGCCGACACGACCCACGACAGCATCACGCGGATCGACGGCGAGATCGTCGACGTGCTCGAACGCGAGGGCGAGGAGGTCGTCGAGGCGGCCGCCGACCGCGCCGCCGACCGGGGCGTCGAGACGGTGACCGAGGTGCTGCAGGGCGGCGTCGCCGAGACGATCGTCGCGTACGCCGACGAGTACGGGATCGACCTCGTCGTCACGCCGACCCGGGGCCGGACGGGGTTCGACCGCCTGCTCCTCGGGAGCACTACCGAACGCGTCGTTCGGGAGTCGACGGTGCCGGTTCTCAGCATCCGTCCCGACGGCGAGCAGGCGCGGTATCCGTATCGGAACGTCCTCGTGCCGACCGACGGGAGCGAGCGCGCGACCGACGCCCTCGAACGGGCGCTGACCCTCGCCGACCGCGCGGGCGCGACGGTGCACGTCCTCAACGTCGTCGGCGTCGGGACCGTCGGTCAAGAGGGGTACTCGGGCGTCGACGCGATGATCGAGGGGGCCGAAGAGACGGTCGCGGAGGCGGCGGCGACCGCCGAGGAGACCGGCGTCGAGGTCGTGGAAGCGGTCGAGGTCGGGTCGTCCGCGGCGCGCGGGATCCGGTCGTACGTCGACGAGAACGAGATCGACCTCGTCGTGATGGGAACGCAGGGGCGGACCGGGATCGAGCGGTACCTCCTCGGGAGCGTCGCCGAGCGAACCGTTCGCACGTCCTCGGTGCCGGTGTTGACAGTTTCCGACCCGAGCGACGAGGACTGATTCAGTCGACGAGGACTGATTCGGTCGACGAGGACTGACTCGGATCTCGGCCCCGTTCCGCCATCGCCCGACTTTCCACGCACGTCACCGTCCCAGCGTCTGACGCCGCGGTAGGTTTACAGGCGTTCCGTCCGAGGTGTTGTGCATGAAAGTGTTGGTAGCCGGCGGAACCGGATTCATCGGGTCGTACCTCTGTCGCGCGCTCGCGGAGGGTGGTCACGAGGTGACGGCCCTCTCTCGGTCGCCGAGCGACACTCCTGAAGGGGTCGCGTCCGCGACGGGCGACGTCACCGATTACGACTCGATCGCCGGGGCGGTCGAGGGACAGGACGCGGTGGTGAACCTCGTCGCACTCTCGCCGCTGTTCGAGCCGAAGGGCGGGAACGTCATGCACGACCGGATCCACCGCGGCGGCACGGAGAATCTCGTGCGCGCCGCCGAGGAGGGCGGCGCCGAGCGGTTCCTCCAGTTGAGCGCGCTCGGAGCCGACGCCGACGGCGACACCGCCTACATCCGCGCAAAGGGTGAGGCCGAAGAGATCGTCCGCGAGAGCGGCCTCGACTGGACGATCTTCCGGCCCTCGGTCGTCTTCGGCGAGGGCGGCGAGTTCGTCTCGTTCACCAAGCGGCTGAAGGGGATGTTCGCACCCGGGGTTCCGCTGTACCCGCTTCCCGGCGGCGGGAAGACTCGGTTCCAGCCGATCCACGTCGAGGACCTCGTCCCGATGCTGGTCGCGGCGCTCGAAGGCGACGAGCACGTCGGCGAGACCTACGAGGTCGGCGGCCCGGAGGTCCTGACCCTGCGCGAGGTGACCGACCTCGTGTACGAGGCCGAGAAGAAGGACGTCACGATCGTTCCCCTCCCGATGCCGCTCGCCCGGATCGGGCTCAGCGTGCTCGGCGCCGTCCCGGGATTCCCGATGGGTTCCGACCAGTACCGGTCGTTGCAGTTCGACAACACGACCGCCGACAACGACGTGGCGGCGTTCGGCGTCGACTCCGCCGAGCTGACCACCCTCGGTGCGCACCTCGGGGTGAAGTGATGGCGTCGACGATCGGGGCGAGAGCGGTCCGAACCGGTGGACGGCAGCGCCGCGCCGCCGCCAGTTCACGCACCGACCGGATCGCTGACCGGGGACTCGTGTCAACGAGTCGAATATCACGGGTAATAACCGCAACCGAAGATTTAAATATGCGATCACGTTCTGTTCATTTCAAACGCGGAGGGAGCACACGATGAAACTTGCAATGATCGGATTCGGACAGGCGGGGGGGAAAGTCGTCGACAAATTCCTGGAGTACGACAAGCGGACGGGGTCGGAGATCGTTCGCGCGGCCGCGGCCGTCAACACGGCCAAGGCCGATCTCATGGGCCTCGAGCACATCGCCGAGGACCAGCGCGTGCTCATCGGCCAGTCGCGGGTGAAGGGCCACGGCGTCGGCGCGGACAACGAACTGGGCGCGGAGATCGCCGAGGAGGACATCGACGAGGTGCAGGGAGCCATCGACTCGATCCCGGTCCACGAGGTCGACGCGTTCCTCGTCGTCTCCGGGCTCGGCGGCGGCACCGGCTCCGGCGGCGCGCCGGTTCTCGCGAAGCACCTCAAGCGGATCTACACCGAGCCCGTCTACGGGCTCGGGATCTTACCGGGCAGCGACGAGGGCGGTATCTACACCCTCAACGCGGCCCGCTCGTTCCAGACGTTCGTCCGCGAGGTGGACAACCTGATGGTGTTCGACAACGACGCCTGGCGGAAGACGGGCGAGTCCGTCCAGGGCGGCTACGAGGAGATCAACGAGGAGATCGTTCGGCGGTTCGGCATCCTCTTCGGCGCGGGCGAGATCCAGCAGGGCCAGGAGATCGCCGAGAGCGTCGTCGACTCCTCGGAGATCATCAACACGCTCTCCGGCGGCGGCGTCTCCACGGTCGGATACGCCGAGGAGGAGGTCGAAGAGCGCACCTCGGGCGGGCTGCTCTCGCGGCTCCGCAACGACGACGACAACGAGGAACTCGACAGCGCACACACCACGAACCGGATCACGAGCCTGGTCCGGAAGGCGGCGCTGGGCCGACTCACGCTCCCCTGTGAGATCGAGGGTGCGGAGCGCGCCCTGCTGGTACTCGCGGGGCCGCCGGAGTACCTCAACCGGAAGGGTATCGAGCGCGGGCGGAAGTGGCTCGAAGAGCAGACCGGCTCGATGGAGGTCCGCGGCGGGGACTACCCGTACCGCGGCGCCGGCTTCGTCGCGACCGTCATCCTGCTCGCGGGCGTCACGAACGTCCCGCGGATCAAGGAGCTTCAGCAGGTCGCCATCGAGGCGCAGGACAACCTCGACGAGATCCGCGAGGAGAGCGACGAGAACCTCGACGACCTCGTGAGCGACGACAGCGACGAACTCGAATCGCTGTTCTGAGGCGACCCTCCCGATGGAGGTCCTCGTCCCGTTTTCGACCGACCGCCCCAAGTCTCGACTCTCAGCGGTCCTCACGCCCGACGAGCGCATCGCCTTCTCGCGAGCGATGCTGCGAGACGTGCTCGACGCGATCGGCGAGGCCGGAGGGGAGCCGCGGGTGCTGGCGACCGGCGCGGTCGACGCCGACCTCCCCTGTCCCGTGTCGGTCGACGACCGCCCCCTGACCGACGCAGTCAACGCGGCGCTGGACGCGCGGCTGGGAGCGGACGACGGAGCGGACGGCGACGTCACTGATGACGCCGCCGACCGCGTCGCGGTCGTCATGGCTGACCTCGCGCTCGCCACGCCGGACGCGTTGCGGGAGCTGTTCGCGGCCGGCCGCGAGGCCGAGGTGGCGATCGCCCCCGGCCGCGGGGGCGGCACGAACGCGTTCGTCGCCGGCCACCCCGAGTTCGAGACCGATTACCACGGCACCTCCTACCTCGACCACCGACGGATCGCCGACGGGATCGGCGCGAGCGTCGCGGTCGTCGACTCCCACCGCCTCGCGACCGACGTGGACGAGCCGGCGGACCTCGCAGAGGTACTGATCCACGCCGAGGCGGACGACGGTGGCGACGACGGCGACGGCGAAAGAGCGCCGCGATGGCTTCGCGACGCCGGCTTCGCGCTCGAGACGACGGGCGGGCGAGTCGGCGTCGAGCGGGAGTAGCCGGCGGAATTAGATCGGCGCCGCTCCGGTAACGCCTCCGGATCCGCGACCGCGATCCTTTTTGAGTCCCGACCGAGAGAGGCGAACGTGTTCGCCGCCGCCGAGGAGTACGGGATCGCGATCGAGCCCGACGCCGAGCGCGTCGAGCGGCTGCTCTCGGTGACCCCCGACGACGTCGAACTCGCCGAGCGGCTCACCTTCGCACGGAACGTCTTCATCCCCCTGACGACCGCGTGCCGGTACACCTGCACGTACTGCACCTACTACGACGTTCCCGGCGAGGCGTCGCTGCTGTCGCCCGAGGAGGTCCGGCGGCGGTGTCGCGTCGGGGCCGACGCCGGCTGCACGGAGGCGCTTTTCACCTTCGGCGACGAGCCCGACGATCGATACACCGCGGTCCACGATCAACTCGACGAGTGGGGGTGCGACTCGATCCTGGAGTACCTCTACCGGGCCTGCGAGATCGCTCTGGAGGAGGGGCTGCTCCCGCACTCGAACCCGGGCGATCTCGCGGAGTCGGCCTTCGCGGACCTCCGCGAGGTGAACGCCTCGATGGGCGTCATGCTGGAGACGACCGCCGACGTCGACGCCCACAGCGGGGGCCGCCGGAAGACGCCCGGCCAGCGGCTCAACACGATCCGCGCGGCGGGCCGACAGGGCGTGCCCTTCACCACCGGCATCCTCGTCGGTATCGGCGAGGAGTGGCGCGACCGGGCGGAGAGCCTGCTGGCGATCCGCGAACTCCACGAGCGACACGGTCACGTCCAGGAGGTGATCGTCCAGAACGTCGTCCCGAACGAGCGGTCGGACTTCGAGAGGCCCGACCCCGACACCATGCGGCGCGTTGTCGCGATGGCGCGGGCGGCGCTCCCGCCCGAGGTGTCGGTGCAGGTGCCGCCGAACCTCTCGCCCGCCGCCGACCTCGTCGACTGCGGCATCGACGACCTCGGCGGCGTCTCCCCCGTCACCGACGACTACGTCAACCCGGACTACGCGTGGCCCGACCTCGACGGCCTCCGGGCGGTCGCCGACGCGGGCGGGATGCCGCTGCGCGAGCGACTCCCGACGTACGCGCGGTACCTCCCCGACGGTCTCCGGCCGGCCGGGGTCGATCCCGCTCCCGCGCCGACGAACCGCGACGCGTGGATCCCGCCGGCGGTCAGCGACCGGATGCGAACGGACGACCCGCACGGGCGGCGGCTCCGCGGCGTCGCCCTCGGTGACGGTCCGCTCGCGGTCCGGAGCGACTGAGCGAGGGAGCGCCGATAAACAACTGCGCTGCCAGTAGCTTCTTTAAATACCTCCCCGAATGGGAGGATGATGCTACCACTACAGTTCGGCCTGACGGGAGCGGCGGCGACGGTCGCCGCGTTCCTGCTCACCGTGTTCCTGTTCGTCGTCGGGTTCGTCGTCACCCTGTTGGTCGGGAAAATCGTCTTCGTGCCCGGCGTGGACCGAGCGCTCGCGTCGCGGGGGTTAGAGGAGGCCGTCCGGAGCCTCACGTCGAGCGTGGCGAACGCGGTCGTCTGGGTCGCCGCGGTCGCGATCGGGTTCACGATCGCCGGCTACGGGGCGTTCCTCTCGGCGTTCGCCGTCTTCGGCGGCGCCGTCGCGCTCGCGGTCGGCTTCGCCGCACAGGACCTCCTCGGGAACTTCGTCGCCGGGATCTTCATCCTGAAGGACAAGCCGTTCGAGGTCGGCGACTGGATCGAGTGGAACGGGAACGCCGGCCGCGTCGAGGACATCGACCTGCGCGTCTCGCGCGTCCGCACCTTCGACAACGAGCGGATCACGGTGCCGAACGGCGATCTCGCGAACAACGCCGTCACGAATCCGGTCGCCTACGAGACGCTCCGCCAGAAGTTCGTCTTCGGGATCGGCTACGAGGACGATATCGCCGAGGCCACCGACATCATCGTCGAGAAGGCCGACGCGCACGACGGCATCCTCGACGACCCCGCGCCCTCGGTGCGGGTGGTCGAACTGGGCGACTCCGCCGTGGGGCTGCAGTCGCGCTGGTGGATCGACGAGCCCGACCGCGGCGACTTCGTCCGCGTGCGCTCCGAGTACGTCACGGCGGTGAAGGAGGCGTTCGACGACGCCGGCATCGACATGCCGTACGTCCACCGACAGCTCACCGGGAGCGTCGAGATGATCGAGTCGGTCGCCGACGACGAGTAGGCGAGGACGGGCAATACGGAGCGGCAAACGATTTCAGAAGTGAGTATTTCAATCTCGTTGGTGGCACGAGAATATTTAAAAGAACACGAGCGAGAGCGACGATCGCTTATAAATGAACGCAGCGGTCGACGCGGGGCTTTGGAGATGTTCGCCGCGGCGTCGACAGCCATTTATAAACAGCCGACAGCACCGTCACTCGATCGCGGATACCCGACTCCCTCGCGGCGTCCGATACCCGCTCCCGGTATCGCTCGTCGCTGCGTTCCGCCGTTGACGGGCGCTGGAACAGCCGCCGAGCGATTAGTGGCCCCTCAGAATCCGTCCTCGAAGACGAACGTCCCGTCGCGCTGGACGACCTCGCCGTCGACCTCGATAACGGAGTCCTCGCTCATGTCGACGATCATGTCGACGTGCTCGGCGGACTCGTTGACCTCGTTCTCCCCGCCGACCGTCTCCGGGTACGCCGAGCCGACCGCCATGTGGACGGTGTCGCCCATCTTCTCGTCGAACAGCATGTTGTAGGTGAACCGGTCGATCTGGCGGTTCATCCCGATGCCGAGTTCGCCGAGGTGCCGCGAGCCCTCGTCGGTGTCGAGGATCCCCGTCAGCAGGTCCTCGTTGCGCTCGGCGGAGTGGGAGACGACCTCGCCGTCCTCGAACCGGAGTCGGACCCCGTCGATCTCCCGGCCGTAGCGGTACAGCGGGAGGTCGAAGTGGACCTCGCCGTCGACGCCGTCGCGGACGGGCGCCGTGAACACCTCGCCGCCGGGGAGGTTGGCCTCGCCGTCGTCGTTGAGCGTGGCGTTGCCGGAGACGTCGAGCGTGAGGTCCGTCTCGTCGCCCGACTTGATCCGGACCTCGTCGGCGTCGTCCAAGATCGCCACCATCTCCTCTTGGAACGCGCGCTGTTCGTCCCAGTCGAGCGAGACGGCGTCCCACACGAAGTTCTCGTACGCCTCGGTGCTCATCCCGGCGAGTTGGGCGTGGCTCGCGGTCGGGTACTGCGTGAGACACCACGTCTTCGAGAGGCGCGTCCGCTTGACGTCCTCCATCGCGCGGTTGTAGGCGGCGTTCGTCTCGGGGTCGACGTCGGCGTCCTCGGTCGCGTTCGCGCCGCCGCGGGCGATGACGAAGACGTCGGCCTCCTCGTAGAGCGCGCGTCGGTGGCTCGGCTCGGTGAAGTCGTCGGCGGAGCGCTTGAAGGCGCGTTCGGCGCGCTTCGAGTAGTTGAGGTAGACGGGGTTCGCCCCGCGGTCCCCGCAGATCTCGTGGAGGGCGACCGCGAGGTCCTCGGCCTCCTTCGGCAGCTGGATGACCACGTCGTCGCCCGACTCGATGCCGGTGGAGTGGTCGGCGATGATCTCCGCGTGTTCGCGAACGCGTGCGTCCATGCACGGGGTTCCGGGGCCAGGGAATTACGGCTTTTCCTTCCAGCGGCACAGGTCGGTGGCGTCGGCGGCTCGCGGTCGGGACGGCCTACAGTCCGTACTGCTCCCGCGCCGCGGCGCCGAGCCCGCGCTCGCCTTGCGGTCGTTTATACCTACGTCCCGCCAAACCCTCACCCATGCAGACCCATATCGTGCCGGTCGGCTTCGACTACGACCGCATGATCGCCCCGCTCATCCGGGACCAGTTCGACGTCGACCGGGTGATCCTCCTGGAGGGGACGGTCGGCAGCGAGGCCAACGTCGAGTACTCGCGGAACATCGCGCGCAAGCTCGAACAGGACTTTCGGAACCTGCTCGGCGCGGAGACGGTCCGCGAGCAGTTGACCGACGTGTACGACTACGACGCCGCCTTCGAGCGCGCCTACGACCTGATAAACGCGGAGCTCGATCGGGACGGAGACGTCGGTTCGGCGGGTGACGGGGAAGGCGGCTCGACGGGAGACGAGGAAGGCGGCTCGACGCCGGGCGGCGGCGACTCCGGCACTCCCTCCGACGAGCGCGAGGTGTGGGTGAACCTCTGCTCGATGCCCCGGCCCGTCTCCTTCGCGTTCGCGACCGCGGCCCATTCGATCATGGTCGAGCGGCAGGACGACCGCGACCGCATCCACACCTACTACACCGCCCCGGAGAAGTACTTGGAGACCGAACTCGCCGAGGAGCTCCGGGCGAACCGCGACCTCCTGCGGGAGCTAGTCGCGGACGACGCGGTCGACGACGAGCGCGTCAGCGACCGCCTCGCGAGCACCACCGACCTCCTGGCGGAGTTCGACGAGCGCGGCACCACCATCGGCGCGAAGCGCATCGGCGACAGCCACGTGATCGAACTCCCCGTCGCCTCCTTCCAGAACGTCAAGCCGTTCGAGGAGCTCGTCTTATTCACCCTCGGCGAGCACGGCGAGTTCGCGTCGGTCTCCGAGCTGGCCGAGACGCTCGCCGACGACCTCAACGAGGAGTACACCGACTCGTTCCGCTCGAAGGTGATCTACAACGTCGACCGGCTCGGCCCCGGCGGGAAGGGGTACATCGAGCGCGAGGAGCGCGGGAAGTCCTACCGGACCACGCTCTCGCGGATCGGCGAGCTGTGGGTCCGAGCGCACGCCGACGAGGACCGCGACTTGGCGTGAGGGCGCGTCGGAGCCGACGCTCGGTCCGGGGACCCGCTGGGAGGGTAACAGTCGATCGGGGGTCGGGAGCGTCCGCTACCGGACCTCGCGGCCGAGGAACTCCCTCGCGGCCGACACGGTGAGCGGGACCGCCTCGCGCTCGACGAGTCCGTCGAACAGTTGCACCGTCTTCGGCGGTCGGAGCCCGTGCTCTCGCAGCAGCGACACGTCCGTGAGAACCTCTCTGACGGAGCCGTCGGCGACGACGGAGCCGTTCTGTCCGACGAGGATCACCCGTTCGGCGACTTCCGGGACGACGTCCGGAGACGGTGTGAACAACACCACGGTCCCCTCGTGATCGGTCATCAGCTCCAGAATGCGCTCCCGGTATCGGTCGTCGACGGCGCCGAACGGCTCGTCAAGCAACAACACGTCGGGATCGAACGCCAGGACGCTCGCGACCGCCGCTCGCTGCTTTTCGCCCCCCGAAAGCCGAAACGGTGGCTGGTTCAGCAGCCCGTGCAGACCGAGTCGATCGGCGAGCCGATCGATCCGCCGGTCCGCCGCCCGCCGGGGCATTCCGAGCTGACTCGGTCCGTATTCGAGGTCTTCGCGGACGGTCGTGTTGAACAGGTAGTCGTCCGGATCCTGAAGCAGGACGCCGAGTCGGTCCCTGACGGCCTCGGCGTCCGTCGTTTCGCCGAAGTACGTCACCGTGCCCGCCGACGCGTCGACGAGCCCGCCGAGCGCGAGCTGGAGGGTGCTCTTTCCCGAGCCGTTCGCGCCGATGACCGCGACCCGTTCCCCCGCCTCGATCGAGAGCGTGACGTCCCGGACCGCCGTCGTCCCGTCCGGATACTCGTGCGTGATCCCGTGGGATTCGATCACAGGCCCCATCGGATCACCCACGAACCGGCGAGCGTCGCGACCGCGAACGCGACCAGGGCGTAGTCGTAGCGATCGAGGGCCCGCGTCCGCCCGTACGGCGAGGGCGCTCTGGCACCGCCGCGGGCGCGCATCCCGCGCCCGACCCGCTCGCCGCGGTCGATCGCTCGCAACAGGAAGGTCCCCGCGAGTCGCCTCGCGTCGCGCCACCCCCCGCGGACGCCCGATCGCCCCGTGGTACGGCTGTTTCGCGCCAGGATCAGCCGCTGTAGCTCGTCGAAGAACAGGAACAGGTACCGGTACGTGATCGCGATGACCCACACGAGCGCGACCGGGACTCGAAGCTCCCGCATCGCGGCGACCACCGACGAAAACGGCGTCGTCATCACGATCAGCGACAGGAGCGCGACGCCGGTTCCGACGCGGAGAGTGAACAGGACGACGTACGAGACGCCGGCGTCGGTGACGGCGACGCCGAGCACCTCTACGAGCGTCTCTCCGGGAAGCAGCACCAGTTGCGGGAGGACGACGAACGCGGACGCCAGCGGGACGACCGCCGACCGCGCGAACAGGCGGCGGAGCGGCACCTTCGACAGTCGTGCCAGCACGAGCGTCACGAGTCCGAAGCAGAGCGTCACCGCCAGCGTCCGCGTGATCATCACCGCCAGCGCGAGGCCGGCGACGGCACACAGCGTCGCCCGCGGGTCGCGTCGCTGGAGGAAGCCGTCGGCCGCGGCAACCCGCTCCGCGGCGAAGACGCCTCGAAGCACACCCGTGATGGACTCGGCGGAGCGCCCGACGAGACCGGTCACCGTTCCAACAGCCGACCGGCGCCGAGCGCGACGGCCAGCGTGAGCGCCGTCCCGACGGCGGCCGACGCGAGCGTTCCCAGCGGCCCGGCCAGGCCGGGCACCGCGTAGTCGGGGAGGAGGCCGGGGGCGATCGGGTCGGCCGCGTCGGTCGCGCCAGTCGCCTCGGCGGCGTTTTCGAGCGGTTCGGCGTAGCCGACGGCGCCCGAGGCCCAACCGAACACGGGGGCCAAGACGACGAGAACGAGGAGGGCGAGAAGCGCCCGCCGTCCCCACGCGTCCGAGACGAGGGCGTTCACAGCCCCACCTCCGGGGACGGCGAGTCGCTCTCGAACCGGCCGAGAACGAGGTCCGGTCGGGCGTTCGCGAGGAAGCCGTACACCGCGGCCGTGATCGCCCCCTCGATGAGACCCAACAGCGCGTGGCCCGCGACCATGATCGGCACGGTGACGCCTAACTCGTAGGCGAACGCCGACGACAGTCCAACGCCGACGCCGACCGCGAGCGCCGAGACGGTGATCGCCCCCCAGCCGGCGACGAAGGCGGCGCCGGTCTCGTGGACGCCCCTGAGCGCGCGAAAGACCGCGTAGCCGACGAGCACGTCGACGACGGCCATCGCGAAGAGGTTCCCGCCGAGCGCGATGATGCCGCCGTCGCCGAACACGAGCGCCTGAATCGTCACGACGGCGGTCATCGCGAGGACGCCGAGCGAGGGTCCCAGGAGGATGCCGGCGAACGCGCCGCCGACGAAGTGCGCACTGGTTCCCCCCGGTATCGGCCAATTCAGCATCTGTGCGGCAAAGATACCCGCCGCGACGACGCCGAGAAGCGGCGTTCGTTCGTTCGTCGCCGAGCGCGTCCCGCGCGCGTCTGACCGCGAGCCCGATCGCGACGCCGGATCCGACCCAGAAGAGCCCCGCTACCCACGGGTCGAGAAAGCCGTCAGGAATGTGCATTTATACCACATCCCCCGTGCAGAGCTAATAATACTTCTCCTCTTAATCGTAATATTGTATCAGGTGATTCTCGGCGGCGCGCAGTCACCAACGGCTAAGCGACTGCTCGCAGCCACCAACGGTTAAGCGACTGCTGGAAAAACACGGGTGTATGAGCCGAGACGTCGACCGGATGAGCGTCACACTCCCGCCGAGCCTCCTCGCCGACCTGGACGGCGTGGTCGACGCCGGCGAGTACGACAGCCGCTCCGAGGCGACCAGGGACGCCCTCCGCGCGTTCGTCACGGAGTTCAACCGACAGACCGGGCTCTCCGGGCGTCTCAGCGGAACGGTGGTCGTCCTCTACGAACACGATCACAGCGGCGTGACCGACGAGATGACCGAGCTGCAACACGAGTTCACGGAGACGATCATCGCCGTCCACCACGTTCACATCAGCGACCGCCTCTGTCTGGAATCGATCGCCGTCGACGGGGGCGGGGAGCGGATCGAGGCGTTGCTGTCCCGGATTCGTCCGCTGAAAGGCGTCCACCACGTCAAACTGACCGTCGTCGAAGCGGACCGGTAGCCTCTGGAGCCGGTCGCGCTGACCGATCGATAGCGCCGGCGAACCGATCCCAAGACCGGTCAGCTCATGAACAACCGCCGGTCGGCCCGCTCGTGGGACATTCCCATCACGTCGGCCAGCGGCGCGAACGAGCACATCGCGTCGAGTTCGGCGTCGTGATACCGGTCCGAGACCGCTTCGATCACCGGAAACAGCGCCGAGAGCTGCGACTGGATCGCCGTGTGACCGAACCGCCCGAGCCGCTGAGCGGCCGCGAGCAGCCCGCTCACCGAGCCGTAGGCGTTCGCCAGCGCCGCCTCCCGAGCGCTGAGGCCCGCGCGCTGACAGACGACGCCGAGGACGACCGGGTAGTGGCCGTCGGCGCGGCCGTCCTCGCAGGCCGCCGCGAACTCGGCGACAGTCCCATCGCCCGCCGCCCCGAAGAGGGGGTCGGCGTCGGTCGTCACTCCTTCACCCGTATCGTCGGCCGGTTCGCCGTCCGTCTCGGCGAGCAGGTCCAGCAGCTTTCGACCGGCCTTCGTCGAGCTGTCGCGGAACTCCGCCGGCAGCGTCGCCGCGCCGAGCCGCTCGTCGGCCGCCAGTACCTCCTCGAGGTCGCCGGCCGCGGCCGACCGGTGGGCGTGGCCGAGCGCGACGATCTCGGCGGGACCGATCACCCCCCGGAGGTATCCCGCGAGGAGGTCTCCCAACTCCGCCGCCGTCTCGATCTCCCCCTCGTTGAGGTACTGCTCGACGCCGTACGAGGCGGTGTAGGTCCCGACCGGGAGCATCGAGTCCGTGAGTCGCATCGCCGTCAGCAACGCCGCGGACGAGGTCATCGATTCTCCTCCGACGTCGACGTCGGCCCCGTCTCGTGGTCGTTCGTGTGATCGTTGCCGCCGTGCGCGTGGTCGTGGCTGTCCCCGTGGGCCTCGCCGCCCTCACGCGTCTCGTCATCACCGTGCGCGTGGTCATGGCCGCCGCCGTGCGTGTGTTCGTGACCACCCTCGTGCGCGTGCTCGTGATCGGCACCGTGACCCGCCGTTTCGCCGTCGGCCTCTCCACCCTCGATGAACCGTTCGGCGTCGACGGTCTCGTAGCGCGTGGTCGCGTCCGGCGGGAGGTACGGCCCCAGCACGTCCTCGATGATCGCCCGGTCGGCCTCGACCGGGACGGAGACGGTGTCGCCCTCGACGGCGACGTCCCAGTGTTGGTTGCCGATCCGGTGGCCGAGTTCGATCGCCGTCTCGATCGCCGCCTCGGTCGCCGGGAACTCGACGACGAACGCCTCGCGCTCCTCGAAGGCGACGACGACCGCCCGGTCGTCGTCGAGCACCAGCACGTCGCCGGCGGCGAGTTCCGGCCGATCGACGAGCACGCCGAGGTCGGTTCCGGCGTCGGTCGCCACCCGGAGCCGGGAGCGCCGCCGCTCGGTGTCGTCGAGGACGACCGTCTCCAGCGTGCCGGCGTCCTCGTGCTCGGCGACCGCGTCGGCGAGACCCGGGTCGCGGTCGACGTTGCCGACGACGCCGTCGACGCGCTTCATCGGCCGCGGCCCTCCAGCGGCGCGCCGACGCCGAGCAGCGTCTCTCGGGTCTCGTCCCACGCGGCCTCGACGGCGGCGGTGACGTCGGCGCTCCGGTCGCCGAGGACGCGGACGGTCACGCCGGCGTCGTCCGTGAGGACCGAGGCGCCGGCGGCGACCTCGCGGTCGGCCAGGCGGTCGTACAGCGCGTCGGCGAGGGCGTCGGTGTCGGGCTCGGCGGGTGCGAAGACGTACAGCGTCCCGACGACGGCGTACTCGCCCACGGTCGCCGGGTCTCGCGGGTCGCGCTCGTCGGGGCGGAGGTCGACGGCGTCCGCACAGACCAGCGCATCGTCGACGCGCGCCTCCAGCCGGCTGTGGTAGTGCTCGAACCCGAACGGCTCGTGGTCCGTCAGGCCGTCCGGCACGAAGACGTCGCCGACGACGACGGTCGCGTCCGGCGCCATCTCGACGGTCGTCGTCTGCAGACAGCGGGCGTCCTCGTTGACGATGGTCGGCCCGGGAATGTACTCGAGATACGCGCCCGACTCGGCGACCAGCGTCGCGTCCAGATGGGCGTAGTTGGCCTTCATGCTGTGGACCTTCGTCGCGCTCTGCGTGGTCACGTGTGCGCGCGCGCCTTGGCGGGCCTCGACCGAGAGGCTGTGGCGGTCGCCCTGCGCGACGCCCCCGGTCGGCTCCTGGAGACAGACCGTCGTCAGCCCGGGCGCGGGGTCGCTGTCGAGCGTGCCGGTCAGGTGGTACGGCACCCGTACGAGGTCCGACAGCAGGCGGGTGGGGTTCTCGCCGTCGCGGCCCAAGACGAGGTCGGCGACGCCGCTCTTCCCGTGGCCGAAGGCGGGCGACTGCGGGAGGGGTTGGGTGCCGTACTCCCGGAAGGCGGGCGGGACCGCGGGGTCGGTGGGGTCGTCGACGCTCACGCGAACAGGACGCTCCGTTCGATCGAGTCGACGACCTCGTCGACCCCCTCTTCGGCCTTGCAGTTCGTGAACACCGTCGGGTCGTCGCCGCGGACCGCGTCCGCGTCCTCGCGGAGCACGCCGAGGTCGACGTCGACGTGCGGCGCGAGGTCGGTCTTGTTGACGACGAGGAGGTCGGCCTGCGTGACCCCGGGACCGCGCTTCCGCGGGATGTCGTCGCCCTCCGCGACCGAGATGACGAACATGAAGTAGTCGGCGAGTTCGGGGTTGAACGTGGCGGCGAGGTTGTCGCCGCCCGACTCGATCAACACCACGTCGAGCTCCGGGTGTCGCTCGGTGAACTCGTCGATCTTCGCGAGGTTCATCGATGGGTCCTCCCGGATCCCCGTGTGCGGACAGGCCCCCGTCTCGACGCCCGCGACCAGGTCCGCCGGCAGCCGGTCGGCGAACGACTCCCGGAGGCGGTCCGCGTCCTCCTGCGTCATGATGTCGTTGGCGATGACGCCCACGTCGTAGCCGGCGTCGTCGAGCCGCGGCACGAGCCGCTGCACGAGCGCGGTCTTCCCCGATCCGACCGGACCGCCGAGACCGACCTTGGCGACGTCTCTGTGTCCCATTATTCCAGTTGCTCCTGCGTGTCGCTCCGGATCGGGTCGTGGACCGTCACGAGCTTGGTGCCGTCCGGGAACGTCGGTTCGACCTGTACCATGTCGACCATCTCCGGGACGCCCTCCATCACGTCCTCGCGGGACAGGAGGCTCGTCGCCTCCGCGCGGATCTCGGCGACGTTCTCTCCCTCGCGGGCCCGTTCGCAGACCCAGTCGGAGATGTACGCGACCGTCTCCGGGTGGTTGAGTTCGATCCCGCGTTCCTTCCGGCGTCTGGCCAGCTCCGCGGCCATGAATATCGTGAGTCGTTCGTTGTCTTTCGGTGAGAGTTTCATAGCGTGTACCTCTGTGCGAGCGGGAGTTCCTCGGCGGGTTCACACGTCACGTGTTCCCCGTCGACTTCGACCTCGAACGTCTGGGCGTCGATGTCGATGTCGGCCGGCGCGTAGTCGTTGTGTAGCATGTCGGACTTCCCGACGTCGCGGGTCCCGCGAACCGGTCGCACCCGCGAGTCGAGGTCGAGTTCGTCGCCGACGTCGTTCTCGTAGGCGGCCTCGCTGACGAAGGTCGTGCTTACGGCGTGTTTCGCCTTGCCGGCCGCGCCGGCCCGCGAGCGCTGCATCACCGGCTCGCAGGTCATCAGCGAGCCGTTGGCCTCGCCCATCTCGCTGTGGACCGGGAAGCCGCCCTTGATGACGCACTTCGGTTTGATACCGAAGAACTCCGGCTCCCAGAGCGCGATGTCGGCCATCTTCCCCGTCTCCAGCGAGCCGACGTGCTCGTCGATGCCGGCGACCGCCGCGGGGTTGATCGTGTACTTCGCGACGTAGCGTTCGATCCGGGCGTTGTCCGCGTCCGTCCCCTCGTCGGCCGGGAGCGGCCCGCGTTGCGCCTTCATCTTGTGGGCGGTCTGCCACGTCCGACAGATCACCTCGGCCATGCGCCCCATCGCCTGGGAGTCGGAGGTCATCATGCTGATCGCGCCCATGTCGTGGAGCACGTCCTCGGCGGCGATAGTCTCCGACCGGATGCGGGACTCGGCGAAGGCGACGTCTTCGGGGACGTCCGGGTTGAGGTGGTGACACACCATCACCATGTCCAGGTGCTCGTCGAACGTGTTGACGGTGTAGGGCATCGACGGGTTCGTCGACGAGGGGAGCATGTGCTCGTGACCGATCAGTTCGAGCACGTCGGGGGCGTGGCCCCCGCCCGCACCCTCGATGTGGAAGGTGTGGATCGTCCGTCCGTCGATGGCCTCGAAGGTGTCCTCGACGAAGCCGGACTCGTTGAGCGTGTCGGAGTGGATACACACCTGCACGTCCTCCTCGTCGGCCACGTCGAGCGCGGTGTCGATGACTGCGGGGGTCGACCCCCAGTCCTCGTGCAGTTTGAGCCCGGCCGCGCCGGCTTCGATCTGTTCGCGGATTGGTTCGGGCTGGCTGCTGTTGCCCTTCGCGTAGAAGCCGACGTTCATCGGCCACTCCTCCGCCGCCTGCAGGAAGCGTTCGATGTTCTCGGGACCGGGCGTGCAGGTCGTCGCCCCGCCGCCGAACCCCCCGCCGAACATCGTCGTGATCCCGCTGGCTAAGGCGTGTTCGAACAGCTCCTTGCTGTTGAAGTGAACGTGGATGTCGAGCGCCCCGGGCGTCGCGATGAGACCGTCGGCCGGTATCGTGTCGGTGCTCGCGCCGATGATCAGATCGTCGTCGACGCCGTCCATCGTGTCCGGGTTGCCGGCCTTGCCGACCCCGGCGATCTCGCCGTTACGGACGCCGATATCGCCCTTCTGGACGCCGAGGACGGGATCGATGACGACGACGTTGGTGTACACCCAGTCGAGGGCGCCGTCGGCCTGCGTCGTGCCGGACTGCATCCCCATCCCGTCGCGCATCGTCTTGCCGCCGCCGAACACCGCCTCGTCGCCGTAGGTGCCGTGGTCGGTCTCGATCTCGGCCAAGAGGTTGGTGTCGCCGAGCCGCAGTCGGTCGCCCTCCGTGGCGCCGAAGAGGTCGGTGTACGCCTTCCGGGAGAGCTCTCGACTCATTCCCCGCCCTCCATGTAGCCCTCCTCGCGGGCGCGTTCGAAGGCCGCTTCCCGGACCGCCTCGTCGTCGAGGTCGCCCTCGACGAGCCCGGCCATCCCGTGGAGGACCCGGTTCCCGCCGTACGCGACGAGGTCGACGTCCTCCTCACAGCCGGGCTCGAACCGAATCGCCGTCCCGGCGGGGATGTCCAGCCGCATCCCGTAGGCGGCCTCGCGATCGAACTCGAGCGCCTTGTTGCACTCGAAAAAGTGGAAGTGCGAGCCGACCTGCGAGGGGCGGTCACCGGTGTTCTCGACGGTGACCGACGCCGTCTCGCGCCCGGCGTTGATCTCGATCGGACCGTCCGCCGGCAACAGTTCCCCGGGTACGATGTCACTCATCGGTGCGACCACCGTCTGCCTCATCGGTGCGACCACCGTCTGCCTCATCGGTGCGACCACCGTCTGCCTCATCGGTGTGACCACCGTCTCTCGGGCTCCACCGTGGGTGAGTATACGCGACCATTCTGGAAGAAGAAACGAACAATAGTTGTAAAAAGCTTCCTTTTAGAGTAGTAATAAACTAGAATACTAGTGTTAATTTAAAATACTGCAATTCTATCGCAATATTTTCGGAGAACGCCTCGGATTACCGGTGCTCTACGGAAATAACTCGCCGTTTGGCAAGTTTCAGCACTCATACGTCAGTCTACGGACGAACGACAAGCGACTAATTCGGACGAACGGTTATTTTCACCACGATAACTCCATGCGCGTTGGTGTCGACCGGATCGGTGAGATAAATTCTGAACGTTTGTTTGAAACACCGACATATATTAGGGAATATAAATACATGAGAGCATATGCCCATGCATATTGACGTGAGGAGAAGTCTTTTGTAATCACTCCATCTTCGGTGGATTGTCAGAGATGAGACGACAATCAAACCCAAATTGGGATAATCTCGTTGTATTTATTCAGAAAACGTCCGAAATTGTGGGGATACACGAATGACCCACGAATCGATCACTCGTCGTTCTGTGTTGGCTTCGAGCGCGACCGCGCTTGGCGTCTCGGTGGCGGGGTGTTCCGGCGGAGGTGGCGGAGGCGGCGGCCCGACCGTCGGAATCCTCGAAGACCGCTCGGGGAACTTCCAGCTCAACGGGACCTCGAAGTGGCAGGCGACGCGGCTCGCGCTCGAGGAGATCAACGAAAACGGCGGGCTCCTCGGCGAGGAGATCGAGATCGTCGATCCGGACCCGCAGTCCGACAACTCCCGGTACCAGGAGCTCACCGAGCGGCTGATCCTCCAGGACGAGGTCGACGCGCTCTGGGCCGGCTACTCCAGCGCCACGCGGGAGGCGATCCGTCCGATCATCAACGAGAACGAACAGCTGTACTTCTACACGACCCAGTACGAGGGCGGCGTCTGTGACAACACGATCTTCCCCGTCGGCGCGACTGCGCGCCAGCAGCTCGGAATCGTGACGCCGTACCTCGCCGACGAGTTCGGCGAGGACATCTACATCATCGCCGCCGACTACAACTTCGGCCAGCTGTCGGGCGACTGGGTCAACGTGCTCGCACAGGAGAACGGGTACAACATCGTCGGCGAGGAGTACATTCCGCTCGACGTGACCGACTTCTCCTCGGTCATCAACCGGATTCAAAACGAGGACCCCGACTTCATCATGTCGATGCTCGTCGGGGCGAACCACGAGAACTTCTACGCGCAGCGAGCGACCAACGACCTCGAGAACATCCCGATCGGTACCTCGACGGCGATGGCGCAGGGTCACGAGCACATCCGGTATGACCCGCCGGCGCTCACGAACGTCTACGCCGGTGTGAGCTACATGGAGGAGCTTGGAGACCTCCGCGACGGAGAGAACTTCGTCGAGGCCTTCTACGAGCGGTGGCCGGAGGGGAACTACCTCAATCAGGAGGCCCAGAACAACTACTTCTCGGTGTACCTGTGGGCGGACGCCGTCGAGGAGGCGGGCACGTTCGATCAACAGGAGGTCATCAGCGTCCTCGAAGAGGGCCGCGACGTCAGCGCGCCCTCGGGCGATCTCACCCTCGACGGGGCGACCCACCACATGGAACACGAGATGCGAGTCGCGCGCGCCGACGAGAACCACGAGATATCGTTCACGAACAACGAGCGTATCGGCCCGAGTTTCCTCCGCGAGGAGGTCGAGGGCGGCGACGGCTGCGACCTCCGTGAGGAAGACAAGACGACGCAGTACGTGCCGGGTGACGTGTACGACGTCTAGTAACCGATGTACTCACAGATCCACCAGCCGAACGTTCCGATCGCCCGCCGAGGGGGGGCAGCACCGTGATCGAGGCGTCGATGACACCGTTGACGTTCTCGGTGTACGGCCTGCTGGCGCTGCTGTTCCAGTTCCTGAACAGCTTCGGCTTCATCGTCCTCGCGACGGTGGGGCTGGCGATCATCTTCGGAATGATGGGCGTCATTAACCTCGCACACGGCGAGTTCATCCTACTCGGGGTGTACGGCACCGCGCTGCCGTACCACGCGGGGGTGCCGCTGCCTCTCGCGATGGTCGGCGGCGTCGTCACTTCGACGCTCTTCGGCGTCGTCGTCGAGCGGACGATCGTTCGGCGGTTCTACGACCGGCTGCTGGATTCCATGGTCGCCACGTGGGGACTGGCGCTCGTCGTGTCCCAGCTCCTGTTGATCGCCTTCGGGTCCAGCCTCGACAGCATCTCGACCCCGATGGGGAACGTCAACTACGGGCCGTTCTCGTCGTCGATCTACCGGAGCGTCTTCCTCCCCGCCGTCGCGCTGCTCGTCCTCGTCGGGCTCTACGTGGTGTTCACTCGGACGGGGTTCGGAATTAAAGCGCGGGCCACGATCGAGGACCCCGAGACCGCCCGCGCGATGGGGGTCGACACCGACCGGATGTACCTGTCGACGTTCGCCATCGGCTCCGGGCTTGCGGGGTTGACCGGAGCCCTTTACGCGCCCGCGCTCGGCTCTATCACGCCGAACCGCGGAAGCACGTTCCTCGTCGAGTCGTTCGTCGCCGTCGTGGTCGGCGGCCCGTCCGTGATCGTCGGGACGCTGTCGGCGGGCGGGATCCTCAGCGTCTTCAACGCCACGGGGGGCTTCTTCTTCGGCACGTTCGTCGGGCAGATGCTGCTGTTGCTCGTCGCCATCGTCGCGCTGCGCCTGCTTCCGGACGGGATCACCGGCTACGTCGATGACTGGCGGCAACGCCGGAGGGCCGAGGAATGAGCGACCGCCTCGACTCCGGTTCCGGGTCGCTCCTCGGTCGTCTCCGAGACCGGCTCGAAGGGCCGAACACGATCGGCGGCTCGACCGTCTTCTGGGTCGGATTCGCCGTCGCGGTCGCGGCGCTGATCGCGTACCCGCAGACGACCGACCCGTACACCGTCATCCAGAGTTCGCGCTACTTCGCGCTCGCGTTCCTCGCGTTGAGCCTCTGTTTCATCTGGGGGTACGCCGGCGTGTTGAGCTTCGGCCAGGTGGCGTTCTTCGGCGTCGCGGCCTACGCGTTCGGCGTGATCGGGATCAACATCTCGTCGGCGACCGGCGTCGTCGTCGCGACCGTCGGCGCCGTCGTCGCGGGGACGCTCGCGGCGGCGCTGCTGGGGTACTTCATGTTCTACGGCGGCGTTCGCGACACCTACGTGACGATCATGACGCTCGTCGTGGCGCTGGTGTTGAACACGTTCATGGCGCAGACGGCCGGCAGCGAGTGGGCCATCGGCACGGCACAGCTCGGCGGGTTCAACGGCATGACGAACATCCCGAGCCTGACGCTGGGGCTGGGTGAGACCGGGCTGGTGCTGGAGGGCACCCTGTTCTACTACGCCCTCCTGTTCACGCTGCTCGCGACGTACCTCGGGCTCCGCGTCCTCCTCAACAGCAGCTTCGGAATGACGATGGTGGCCGTGCGCGAGGACGAGGCCCGGACCGCCACGTTCGGCTACAACGTCCCCTTCGTGAAGCTCGTCGTGTTCACGATCGGCGGCGCGCTGGCCGCGGTGGGCGGCGTCTTCTACGCCAGTTGGGGCAACTACATCGACCCGAGCGTCTTCGGGATCGCCTTCGCCGCGCTGCCGGTCGTCTGGGTGAGCGTCGGCGGCCGCGAGTCGCTGCTGGGCGCGATCGGTGCGACGCTCGCGATAGAGCGCATGCGAACCGGGCTGTCGAGCGGTATCGGACCGGTCGGCTCCGAGTGGGCGCTCGTGATCGTCGGCGGACTCCTGTTGGGGGTCATCCTCTACCTGCCCGCCGGCGTCGTCCCGACGCTTGAGGACCTCGCGGACGAGTTGCGGACGAGACGCACCGAGCGGTCACAATCGACGACCACCACGGAGGAGTCACCCGAATGAGCGCACCAGAAGACATCAACGTCAGACAGAAGCCGGCGGTCGCCGCGACCGGCGGCGGGCGGAGTACGATACTCGCGACCAAGCAACTCACCAAGAACTTCGGCGGGCTGACCGCGGTCGACAGCGTCGACTTCTCGGTCGCCGAGGGGGAGATCCGGTGTCTCATCGGTCCCAACGGCGCCGGAAAGAGCACGCTGCTCGAACTGATCACCGGACAGCTCGACCCGAGCGAGGGGAACATCTACTTCGACGGCGAGGATCTCACCGGCCTCGACACCCACAAGCGGATCGACACGGGGATCAGCGTCAAGTTCCAGTCGCCGCACGTCTACGAGAACCTCACCGTCGAGGAGAACCTCCGGGTACCGCTCCAGCGAACCGACCGCGACGTGGAGCGGGTGCTGGCCGAGACGCTCGACCGGATCGCGCTCACCGAGAAGGCCGAGACGGGAGCGAGCGAGCTGTCTCACGGCGAGAAACAGCGGCTCGAAATCGGCATGGCGGTGACGCTCGAACCGAAGCTCATGCTGCTCGACGAGCCCGTCGCCGGCATGTCCGTCGACGAGACCGACGACGTCGCGGACCTCATCCGGTCGTTACACGACGACGGGATGACCTTCGTCGTGGTGGAACATGACATGGAGTTCGTCCGCCGCATCTCCGAGCAGGTCACCGTGTTGAACCAGGGAGAGATATTCCGACAGGGTTCGATCGAGGAGGTCGAAGCGGACGAGGACGTCCGCCGGATCTACTTGGGTGAGAACGCGTGACGCTGGACGTCACCGATCTGCACGCCGGCTACGACGGGACCCCGATCCTCAGGGACATCGATTTCACCGTCGACGACGGCGAGATCGTCGGTATCGTGGGTCGGAACGGCGTGGGGAAAACGACCCTGTTGAAGGCGATCATGGGACTGCTCGACCCGGAGTCCGGAAGCGTCCGGTTCGACGGCAGAGACCTCACCCACGAGTCCGCCGACGTCCACGCGCGGAGCGGTATCGGGTACGTTCCGCAGGGGAGAGACGTGTTTCCCGGTCTGACCGTCGAACAGAACCTCGAGATCGGCGAAGGGGTCGGCGACGACGACGAGACGCGCTACGAGCAGGTGTACGACTACTTCCCGATCCTCGAAGAGCGGGCCGATCAGGACGCAGGCACCATGAGCGGCGGCCAACAGCAGATGCTCGCGATCGGGCGGGCGCTCGTCGGGGACCCGGACCTGCTGTTGGTCGACGAGCCGTCCGAGGGCGTCCAGCCGTCGATCGTCCAGTCGATCACGGCGGATCTTAAGCGGATCAACGAGGAGTTCGGGACGACGATCCTCTTCGTCGAACAGAACCTCTCGGTGATTCAGGGACTCTCGGAGCGGTGTTACGCGATCGACCACGGGACGATCGTCGACGAGATCGGCGACGACGCGATCGGCGACCGCGAGCAGTTGGAGCAGTACCTCGTCGTCTGAGCCCGGCGACGATTTATTACTGCCGTGACCATCCTGGTGCTGTGACCGACCCGGTGCCGTGACCATCCTGGTGCTGTGACCGACCCGGTGTCGTGACCGTCCCGTTTTTATCCGTGGGACGGGGAGACACACGCGATGAATCCGGCGCGGGACCCCGACGCGACAGACCGCGACGCCGCCGACCTCGACGGCGACCTCGGCTTCGACGAGCCGTCGACCGATCAGTCGTTCGAGAACGCGCTCGCGAAGGGCCGCGACGGAACCCGACTCTCAGTCGACGACGCGACCGAACTGCTCGCGACCGGGACCGACACCGAGGGGATCGACCCGGTCCGCAAAGAACGGGTCCTCGAACTCGCCGACCGCCGGCGCCGCGAGGAGGTCGGCGACGAGGTCACGTTCGTCGCCAACCTCAACAACAACGTCACGACCGCCTGCAACACGGGCTGTCTGTTCTGCAACTTCAAGGACTCCGCACACGCTTTCGAGGCCGACAGCGACGCCGACCACGCGGGGTTCACGAAGACGCCCGCGGAATCGCGAGCGATCGTCGAAGACGCCCTCGACATGGGCGTCTACGAGGTGTGCTCGGTGTCGGGACTCCACCCGGCCTTGGCGCTGAACGGGGAGCACCACGAGATCCTTCGGTCCTACGACGACCCCGAGAGCGACGTGAACTACAAGCCGCCGTCGGCGTACGCCACGGACCCGGGCACCTACGTCGACCAGATCGAGGCGATGTCGGTGGGGGAGATCCACGTCCACTCGATGACGCCCGAGGAGGCGTACCACGCCGCCCGCGGCACCGACTGGGACTACGAGACGGTCTACCGCGAGCTAGCGACTGCCGGACTCGACTCGGCGCCCGGCACCGCCGCGGAGATCCTCGTCGACGAGGTCCGCGACGTGATCTGTCCGGGGAAGATCCGCACGGACGACTGGGTGGCGGCGATGGAGGGCGCGATGGCCGCCGGCCTCGACACCACCGCGACCATGATGTACGGCCACGTCGAGACAGTCGAACACCGCGCTGAACACCTCGGCGTGATCCGCGACCTCCAGGACCGCACCGGGGGGATTACGGAGTTCGTCCCGCTCTCCTTCATCCACCAGAACACCCCCCTCTACCGCCACGGCGTCGTCGACTCCGGCCCCTCTCGCGACGAGGACGAACTGGTGGTGGCGGTCGCGCGCCTCTTCCTCGACAACGTCGACCACGTGCAGGCCTCGTGGGTGAAGTCGGGCGATTCCCACGGGCTGAAGCTGCTCAACTGCGGCGCCGACGACTTCATGGGCACCATCCTCTCGGAGGAGATCACCAAACGCGCCGGCGGCGACTACGGCGAGTTCCGCTCGTTCGACGACTACGTCGAGATGATCACGGCGATCGGTCGGACCCCGGTGGAGCGCTCGACCGACTACCGCACCCGGCGCCGGATCGACCCCGACGACGGTCCACACGGCCCGCGGCTCGGCCCGCGGGCCGACGGCACGCCGATGCTCCCGGACCGATCGACCGGCACGTCCGGCGCATCGGGCGGTGAGGCCGACGGAGGACCGGCGGACGCCGACGACTGATACTCGCGAGATCGGCCCGAAAGCGCCTCCCCAGCCACCCTCAGCGAGAGAGAACCGCCGAAATACTCTTAATATTGGTAACCATTAACAAGGATACGATGCCAGCGTCAGACGCACCGCCACCCGGTTCGAAGGGGGACGCACCGCCCGAGGACGGCGACGGCGAATCGGACCGCCCGAGGGTCGTACTCACCCGCACCGACGAGCGGGTGCTGGCGTACCTCGACGACGCCGGGACCGACTACCCGGCGTTCGTCGCGAGCAACACGGGGCTGTACCTCGATCACGTCGAATCGCGCCTGGACGCCCTCGACGCGGCGGGGCTCGTCGAGCGCGTGACCGACGAGGAGGTCTTCCGGCTCACCGACGCCGGCCGCGACGCGCTCCACGAGGACTGCGCGGCGTGGTCGGACTGACGGGGTTCGATCGGATTTTTGAGCTTAGCGGCCGAGGTCCGCGTGCGCCGACGAGAGGTGTCTGGAGCCGAGCGCCGCCAGAAGCGAGAGTTCGCCGGCGAGCGCGCCCACCGCGATCGCCTCCGCGAGCGCGTCGCCGTTGCTCCCGGCGGGGTCGCCGCCGCCGCGGACGCCGAGGACGTCCAGTCCGGCGGCCTGCGTCGGGAGCTTCGTCCCGCCGCCGACGGTGCCCACTTCGAGGCTCGCGAGCGACACGGAGAGGTACAGGTCGCCGTCGGGCGTTGCCTCCGCGGTCGTGATCGCGTTCGCCCCCTCGACGACCTGCGCCTCGTCCTGCCCGGTCGCGAGGAACATCGCTGCGACCGCGTTGGCGACGTGGGCGTTGAAGCCGAGCCCGCCCGCCTTCGCGGAGCCGACGAGGTTCTTCCGGGTGTTGATCTCGGCGATCGACTCCGGCGTGGTGTGGAGCCGCTCCTCGACGACCTCGCGGGGGATCTCCACGTCGGCGCTCACGGAGCGCCCGCGCCCCTCGACCGCGTTGATCGCGGCCGGCTTCTTGTCCGAACAGAGGTTCCCCGAGAGCGCGACGAGCGAGGCGTCGGTCTCGGCCTCGATCGCGTCGCAGGCCTCTCGGGTCGCGATGGTGACCATGTTCATCCCCATCGCGTCCTTGGTGTCGTAGCGGAACCGCAGGTAGACGTTGTTGCCGACGACGTACGGCGTCACGTCGAGGAGTTCGCCGTGGCTCGTCGTCGACTCGGCGGCCTCCCGAAGCGTCTCCTCGTTGTCCCGGACCCACGAGACGAGCGCCTCCGCCTCGGCCACGTCGGCGACGCGGAAGACGGGCGCGCGGGTCATCCCGCTCTTCGTCACGCGTGCGGTCGCCCCGCCGGCGTCGTTGACGACCGAGCAGCCGCGGTTGATGGAGGCGACTAAGGCGCCCTCCGTGGTCGCCATCGGGAGGTAGCGCTCGCCCGAGAGCGCGCCGCCGTCGACCGCGACGGGCCCGGCGACGCCCATCGGCACCTGCACGGCGCCGACCATGTTCTCGATGTTGGACCCGTGGGCGTCGGCGGCGTCGAAGGCGTACTCGCCAAGCGCGTCGACGTCGGCGTCGGCGTGCTCGCCGACGAGTCGCCGGCGGGCCGCCGCGGCGGTGTCGGCGTCGGCGTGCTCTTCGAGTTCGTGGAAGCGGATCTCGCCGTCGCGGACGCGCTCCGCGAGCGACGCGGGAGTGGCGTCGGTCATGCCCGCGTCTCCTCGCGGCGCGTGCTAATGAGTATCGATTCGGCGGGGAAGCGCGGACCCCTCAGCGACCGACGAACCCGGAGAGCCGCTCGCGGAGCGACTCGCCGCCGAGTTTGAGGTAGTAGGCGTCGCCGCCGTCCTCGTAGTAGTCGTCGATCCGGCGGACGACCTCGAAGCCGAGGTGTTCGTAGAAGCCGAGCGCTCCGGTGTTGGTCGTGCGCGCGTGGCAGGTGACCGAACGGTGCTCTTCGGCCACGTCGGCGACGAGGCGCTCGGCGTGGCCGCGCCCGCGGTGATTGGGGTGGACGGCCAGAAAGAGGATGTAGCCGTCGCGGCGCACGGAGGCGAACGCGACGATCTCGTCGTTCTCGATCAGCAGGTGCGTCGTGGACCGGCGGTAGGCGTCGACGAAGAACCCCCGTCGCTGTCGGAGGACGCCCTCCTCGGATCGGATCCGCTCTTTGAGGTCCCACGCCTCCGTGGCGTGGTCGGCCTCGCCGGGCGGTTCCGTCCGCTTTTCCACGTTGACGCTCACTGCACGAAGCTAACACGCCACCGGAATATAACTCCACCGCCACCGGGGACGGTTGCGGTCAGAGCGCTTTGACACGAATGCGTCTCGCGCCACCGACCTGGATCCACCTCACCGTGCTCGTCGTCGAGCCTGGTTCACCTCACCGTGCTCGCCGTCAAACCGTCTCCCGCGCCGCACCCGGGTCAATCCCGCCGCGCGTGACGACAGAAGCGTTTTGGTGTGGTCGGTCGTGAATTCGATAATGGCCGCCGAGTCGCCGCCGAGCCGCGGACGTTTCAGACGCGCGCTTTTGACCGGCGTCGCCGTCATCGTGCCCTCCGTCATCACCCTCGCGGTGCTCGGGGTGGTGTTCAACGCGATCTACAACTACTTGAACGCCTTTTCGACGGCGATCGTGCCGCTACTGCCGTCGACGGCCCTCCCGATCGACCGCGAGATCGCCATCGAGATCGTCACGCCGATCGTGTTCGTCGGGTCGATCCTCCTCATCGGTGTCGCCGTGGAGTCGACCCGATACGGCGAGCGCGCGGTCGACTACGTCGATTACGGGATCGAGCGGATTCCGGGGGTGGGTTCCGTGTATCAGGGGTTCCGACAGATGAGCGACGCCATGATGGAGTCGGACAGCGGGAACTTTCAGGAGGTGGTCCTCGTCGAGTTCCCGACCGAAGACGTCTACACCCTCGCGTTCGTCACGAGCGAGACCCCGGAAACGGTCTCCGGGCCTGCCGAGGGCGGTGAGATGCGGACGCTGTTCATGCCGATGGCCCCGAACCCGGTGATGGGCGGACACGTCGTGTTCGCCCCCGAGCGCCGGATCGTCGAGATCGACCTGACCGTCGAGGAGGGGATCCGCGCGCTGGTGACGAGCGGTGTCGCCCTCGAAAGCGCCGCGGCCGACGCCGAGGGCGTATCGCCCGCACAGGTCCGCGACGTCGACCACGGCGGACGGATCGGATCGTATCACTCCTCGATGTCCGACGCCGGGAAGCGTCCGGACGACGACCGCGACGGAGAGGGGAGCGAGCGGATCGCCTCCGACGACCGCGGTGACGACAGATGAGCTACGCCCTCCGCGAACACACGGCCGACGTCGCGGTCGAGGCGACCGCGCCGACCCTCGCGGCGGTGTTCGAGGCCGTCGCCGACGGGCTCACCGCCGCGAGCTGCGAGGGGGTTCCAGAGGCGGGAGACCGGTTCGAACTCACCGTGAGCGCCGAGAGCCGCGAGGCGCTCCTCTTCGACTACCTCGACCAGCTGATCTACGAGCGCGACGTGCGGCTCGTCCTCCCGGCCGACCACCGGTGTGCGATCGCGGAACCGGACGCGAACTCGGAGTGGGTCGCCGAGGCGACGGCCCGCGGCGTCCCGCTCGACGCCGTCGCGGCCCGGGAGATCAAGGCGGTCACCTACTCCGAGATGACCCTCGAACGTCGGGACGGCGAGTGGTACGCCTACGTCGTCTTCGACGTTTGACGCCGCGGAGCGGACGAATACGGCACATCCGTGAGAACTATTATCCGTTCTTAGTCCATTGTTACCGTATGTCACACACAGACGGGAACGATCCGAACACTGACTCGGGAACGGCGTCGACAGGGACCGAATCCGACTCGAGAACGGCGTCGACGGGGACCGACGCTGAGGGGACCGGTCGGCACTGGCGCGCGGGCGCCGCGAGCGGACTGGTCGCCGGCGCGTTCATGGGACTCGTGTTACACGCGGCGTTAGGGCTCATGCCAACGATCGGGGCCCTGATCGGCATCGAGACGGCCGTCGCCGGCTGGGCGGTCCACCTGTTCAACAGCACCGCCTTCGGGGCGTTGTTCGTCGCGATCTTCGACCGCTCGTTCTTCGACGACCTCTCCGCGGACGTCGGCGGCTGCCTCTCGCTCGGCGTCGTCCACTCGGCGCTGCTCGGCGTGATCACCGGCGGACTGCTGTTGCCGACCGCGCTCGCGGTCGAGGGCGCCACTTCGCTGCCGGTGCCGACGCTTCCGGTTCCCGGCCTCACGGCGAGTTTCGAGTTCGGCGCGGTCATCGCGGTCGCGCACCTGCTGTACGGACTCGCACTCGGGCGGGCGTTCGCCGCGTTCACGCTCGCCGAGGGCGGGATCGGGTGGTTCCAGATCGATCCGGTCGACCGGTAATCGGTCGCTGAGAGTCGGCGGCTGCCCGACAACTGCCTCCGGCTCGCCCGTCGCACCCGCGCCCGCCTCTCGCAACGCCCTTCTCCCCCCGCGCCGAACGCCGGGTATGACCACGCGCGAGTTCGACGGAATTCGGTTGGAGAAGGTGCGCGAGCACGTCTGGGAGATCCCCCGCGAGGGCAACATGAACGTCCCCGCGCGGGTGCTGGCCAGCGAGGACCTGCTGGCGGAGATCGGCGAGGACGACTCGCTCCGACAGCTGAAAAACGCCACCCACCTCCCCGGGATAGTCGAACCCGCCCTCTGTATGCCCGACGGGCACCAGGGGTACGGGTTCCCGGTCGGCGGCGTCGGCGCGATCGACGCCCAGACCGGCTGTATCTCTCCCGGAGCGGTCGGCTACGACATCAACTGCGGCGTCCGAATGGTCCGAACCAACCTCACCTACGACGACGTGCGCGGCCGCGAGTCCGAACTCGTCGACGCGCTCTTCGAGGCGATCCCATCCGGGCTCGGCGGCGGCGGCGTCATCGGCGGGACGGCCGACGCGATCGAGGGCGCCCTCGAGCGGGGCGTCGAGTGGGCGGTCGAGGAGGGGTACGGGATCGAGAGCGACCTCGCGCGCTGCGAGGACGGGGGGCGACGGCCCGACGCGCGCCCGGAGTACGTCTCGCAGAAAGCGATGGACCGCGGGCGCAACCAGATGGGCTCGCTCGGGTCGGGCAACCACTTCCTGGAGGTCCAGCGCGTCACGGACGTGTTCCGCGAGGAGGTCGCCGACGAGTATGGCCTCCGCGAGGACGGGATCGTCGTCCTCATCCACTGCGGGAGCCGCGGGCTGGGCCACCAGACCTGCAACGACTACCTCCGGCGGATCGAGCAGGAGCACGGTGACCTCCTCGAATCGCTCCCCGACAAGGAGCTCGCGGCCGCGCCCGCCGGCTCGGAGCTGGCCGACGAGTACTACGGCGCGATGGGCGCCTGCATCAACTTCGCGTGGGTGAACCGCCAGCTGATCACCCACCAGGCCCGCGAGACGTTCGGCGAGGTGTTCGACGCCGACCCGATCGAGGACCTCGGGATGGAACTGCTGTACGACGTGGCGCACAACATCGCCAAGAAGGAGACCCACGAGGTCGGCGTCGACGCCGAGGGTCGCCCCGCGGTCGGCGACGAGGCGGTCGACCGCGCGGAGCGCGAACTGTACGTCCACCGCAAGGGCGCGACGCGCGCGTTCCCCGCGGGTCACGAGGACGTCCCCGAAGTGTACCGCGACGCCGGCCAGCCCGTCATCATCCCCGGGAGCATGGGCGCCGGGTCGTACGTGCTCCGAGGCGGCGACCAGTCGATGTCGGTGTCGTTCGGCTCCACCGCCCACGGCGCCGGTCGACTGATGAGCCGGACGCAGGCGAAACAGGAGTTCTGGGGCGAAGACGTGCGAGACGACCTCGAAGACGGTCAACAGATCTACGTGAAAGCGCAGTCCGGCGCCACTATCGCCGAGGAGGCGCCGGGCGTCTACAAGGATATCGACGAGGTGATCCGCGTCAGCGACGAACTGGGAATCGGCGACAAGGTGGCACGGACGTTCCCCGTCTGTAACATCAAGGGCTAAGGGCTCGGCGTCCCGGAGCGCCGACGGTTTATGCCAGATACCGCGGCCACGTCGCACCGACATGAGCGACCACTCGCGGAACGGCAGTTCGTCCGAAGCGGCCTCCAGACGCACGGTTCTCGGTGGCGTCGCCGCCGTCGCGGTCGGCGGCCTCACCGGCCTCGGCGCCCTCCTCGCATCGAGCGAACCGGCGGCCGCGGTCGACGGCGACCCCGCGGCCTTCGAGGCGGGCGACGCCCCGACGGTCACCAGCAACGACGGCCGGGTCGAGTCCGTCTACCTCTCGCCCGCCGTCGAGGTGTCGTGGACCGACTTCTCCGAGGGCGTCGAGCGCGTGACGCTCACGCTCGCCGCCGGGAGCGACGCCGGCGTCGACGAGGTGTACCGCGAGACGCTCACGGCGACCGACCCCGAAGCGACGCCCGGCGACGTCGCGTCGGTCGGCGGACACGACGGGGAGGGTTCCGACGGGCCGTCGTCCGACTCCCCGCCCGACTTCGACGCGGTCGACGGCGGTCTCACGGCGGCCTTCGAGCGCGCCGACGCGACCGCTCGGGGCGACGCCGTGACGAGCGAGGCGCTCTCCGCGACCGAACTGTCCGGCGGCGAAACGGCGACGACGACGCTGGACGTCGTGTTCCGCGCGGACGTCGCCGGCGGCGGCGACGAGGCGACCGTCGTGCACACGGCGACCGTCGACCTCACGGTCGAGAACCCCGCGGGCGACGCGTCGGCGGGCGGATCGGTCGACGTCGAGGCCGTTTGAAACGCGACGACGCCGAGACGCGACGCTGTTCGAAACGCGACGCTATCTGAGACGCGGCATCGACACCCCCGACCGGTCAGCGCTCCCGCTTCGCCTCCCGACCGAGGTGCTCCTCGACGGCCTCGACCTTGCGGTCGGCGGTCGTCTCCTCGGTCCGCTTGTCGTCGATTTTTAAGACGGTGGAGACGCGGTCGCCGTCGACGGCGTCGTGCGCGGCCGCCGCGGCCGCGAACAGCGTCTCGGCGTCGTCGGCCTCGATCACGGTCCCCATCGGGTTCGTCTCGTAGCTCACGTCGAACTCGTCGAGCGCGGCGACGGCCTTCGCGACCTCGCCCGACATGCTCTCCTCGATCACCGGTGCGACGCTCAACAGCGCGATGGCGGTCATGCCCGAGTCTCCGCCCTCCGAACACTTAAAAACGAAGCGCGGTGCGACGGACAGCCAGGGGTCGCCTCAGTCGAGCGCGTCCCGCAGGAAGGAGAGCTGATGACCGACCGCGGGCTCGAAGTCCTCGCCGAACGGAGAGAAGTGGTCCGCGGGCATGGTGACGACGGTCCCGCGCGACAGCGTCTCGCCCGCGTCGACGACCGCCTCGCTGTCGACGATGGCGTCGTTGGTGCCGGCCAGAAGCAGCGTCGGCGCCCGGACCTCGTCGAGCCGCTCGACCGGTCGGTAGTTCGCCACCCCCAACAGCGACCGCGCCGGCGTCTCGTTGCGCCACGTCGACTCGCGGTCGACCAGATCGAGGTACTTCCGCTTCGTCCCCGGCTCCGTGATCGCGGCGAGTTCCTCGGTCGTGCCGACGACGGGGACCGTCCGCCCGCGACCGAACCGGTGGCCGAGCAGGTCGCGGACGCCCGCGGCCCCGGAGCGAGCGAGGTATTTCGCGCCGCGGCGTCGGGCGATCGCCCGCCCGTCGAGCATCGGGACCGCGGCGATCACGGCGTCGGGGTCGCGTCGCTCCGCCGCGAGCGTGAGGACGTGCGCGGCCGACAGCGACGCGCCCCAGAGGACCAGCCCCCGGCCGACCGCGTCGACTCGCCGGACGCGGTCGATCGCGGCCGCGTAGTCCGCGCGTTGGCTCTCGGGGTCGACGAGCTGCGAGTCGCCGTCCGAGGCGCCGAACCCGCGGTAATCGAAGAGGAACGCCGCGTAGCCGGCGTCGGCGAACCGCTCCGCGACCGCCGGGTAGCCGAAGCTCCGCTCCGCGCCGAGGCCCGGCGCCATCACGACGACCGGCGGGTCCTCGCCGTCGCCGCCGGGCAGATAGAGGGTGCCGCGACAGGTGTCGCCGTCGGCGTCGAACGCGAGTTCCCGGGTGGCGAACCGCTCGCGCGGCGGTCGGTCGAGCCGGCGCTGCGCGCGGTTCACCGGATCTCTTCGGGTCACGCTTGGTCCTCGGCTTCGGCGGGCTCACCCTCCGCGGCGGAGCCGTCGGGCTCGCCGTCCGCGTGCGTCAGCGTCTCTAGGACGCGCGTGGAGAACTCGGTCTCGCTGATCTCGTAGGCGATCAGCGCTTCGAACCACGTCGCTTCCGCGTGCCACGTCCCGAGCACGTCGCCCGGCGAACGGACCACGGTCGCCTCGACCCGGACGGGGTCCCACGCGTCCGCCTCGGCGCGGTCGATGAGCGCGTTGAGCGCGCGCCCGATCTCGCCGTGATGCACCTCGCGGCCGGGAAACGCCGTCATGTACGTGAGATCCAGCGGGTCGCCCTCCCCGACAGACTCGACGCTGATCCCGTAGCTACGGAGCGTCGGCTCCACCTCGGTCGTCCGCTCGTCGCCGGTCATACGCGACCCACGTCCGGGCGAGATAAATCGGTACCGGCGGCCGGACGGCGCAGTCGCTCGACGCGTGAGAACGGTTCGCTCCGAAAGCCGCGGACGGGGAAACGACCGTCACGATGGACGGTCAGGATCGGTTTTGTCAGAGGCACACGATTGTCCCGCGCGGCCAGCCGGGTATACTCTACGAGATGGTATAAACGCTCGGGACGGGTACCAGTCGGTAATCGCTCGGGTCAAAATCGGCTATGGCCTGCAGACGAGCCGGCGGAACCGGACACCCTTTATCAGTGTCGCGTGACAGGATCCGATATGCTCCGGGGGACGGTAAGCGCGCTGACGCGGTCGGTCGACGCGACCGGCGTCCTCGTCGTCGGCGGACTGCTGACGCTGCTGACGTGGGTCGTCACCCCGGTCTGGGTCGGCGGCGCGCTGGTGTTTCCCCCCCTCGTTCTGCTCGCCCCGCTGGCGCTCGCGCCCGCGTTCGTCACCCGCGGCTACTTCGTCCGCGTCCTCACCGACGGGGTCGCAACCGGGAACGCCGAGGGCGCTCCCCCGTTCGTCTCGTGGAACGAGCTGTACCGGAACGGGGTCAAATCCGCGCTCGTGAGTGCCGTCCTCCTCGCACCGCTCGCGTTGGGGGTCGCGCTCGTCGCCCTCGCCGGCGGCGCCCTGCAGAGCGGTCTGGTCGATCCCGCCCCCGTCGTCGCCGCGATCCGAGGGAGCCTGGGAGACGGCGGCGTGACTGCCGTCGGCGGCGTCGCGGGCGGGCTCGTCGGGACGGTCGCCGTCGCGTACCTCCTCGCGTTCGCGTACGTCAGGCCGGCGGCGGTCGCGGCGTTCGCCGCCTCCGGACGACTCCGTGACGGGCTCCGCCCGCGTCGCGTCGCCCGGGTCGCCGGCTCCGGCGCGTACGCCACCGCGTGGGTCGTGGCGGCCGCGACGCTGGGCGCCGGCTACGCGCTGGCCGGGCCGCTCGTGCCGCTCGTGATCGGCGTCGGCCTCGTCTTCGTCGTGCGCGTCGCCGCGTACGGGCTGTACGGGCGGGGCGCGGCGGAAACCCTTGAGGTCGTCGACGCGGACGGCACCGGCGAGTCGACCGATCCGGCCGCGGCGGACGCCGCCGAGCGGTCGAGCGGCCTCGCGCGCCCCCCGACGCCGGAGATGCCGCCGGGAGTGCAGACGGGGCGGACCGTCTCGCTCGACGAACCCGGCGGCGCCGTCGGGGCCGACGGCGGGTTCGATTGGGGCGCGCCCGACGGCGATGACGACGGCGACGACGCCGACACCGCCGGCGGGTTCGAGTGGAGCACCGCCGTCGCCGACCGGGAAGACAAGCGTTGATACGCGGCCGGTCCGACGTTCGGGTATGCGCATCTCCGAACGGGGCTACGGCGAGGAGGGGCGGGAGCGGCTCACCCTCGTCCCCGAGAACGTCGACGACCTCTGGCACCTCGCACACGTCCTCGAACCGGGGGACCTGGTCGAGGGCGACACCACCCGCCGGATCCAGCGGAACGACGACCAGATGCGGGACACCGGGGGCCAGCGCGAGCACATCTTCGTCACCCTCCAAGTCGACGACGTGGAGTTCGCCCGGTTCGCCAACCGGCTCCGCGTCTCGGGCGTGATCGTCGGCTGCTCGCGGGAGGACCAGCTCAACGCCCACCACACGCTCAACGTCGAGGAGCACGACGAGATCACGGTGGAGAAGCACTTCAAGCCGGACCAGACCGAGCGGCTGGAGGAGGCGACCGAGGCCGCCGAAAACCCCGACGTGGCCATCGCGACCGTCGAGGAGGGGGCCGCCTACGTCCACACCGTCCAGCAGTACGGCACGGAGGAGTACGCCTCGTTCACGAAGCCGACGGGGAAGGGCGACTTCTCCCGGCCCCGCGAGGAGCTGTTCGCCGAGTTGGGCGAGGCGCTCGCGCACCTCGACGCCGACGCCGTGATCCTCGCCGGACCAGGGTTCACGAAGCAGGACGCGCTCGACTACATCGAGGAGGAGCACCGGGATCTGGCCGACAAAATCACGACCGTCGACACCTCGGCCGCCGGCGATCGCGGGGTCCACGAGGTGCTCAAGCGCGGCGCGGTCGACGAGGTCCAGAAGGAGACGCGGATCTCCAAGGAGGCGACGCTCATCGACGACCTCACCGCCGAGATCGCGCAGGGCGCGAAGGCGACGTACGGCCCCGAGGACGTCGCCGAGGCCGCCGAGTTCGGCGCGATCGAGACGCTGCTCGTCGTCGACGAGCGACTCCGGCAGGAGCGACAGAACGAAGGCGACTGGTCGATCGACGTCAACGAGGTGATCGAGTCGGTCGAACAGCAGGGCGGCGACGTCGTCGTCTTCTCCTCGGAGTTCGATCCCGGCCAGCAGCTTTCCAATCTGGGCGGGATCGCCGCGATCCTTCGGTACCGGTTGCAGTGAGAGACCTGAGTGGCGCAACGTCTATTTATAAGTAACCTGTGCGGTGGCGCGTGCCTCCGAGCGCCCGGAGGGCGCGAGGAGCACCGCGCGAGGGAGTCGGCCCGAAGGGAGCGACGAGGCTGGGGAGGCGTGAGGCTGCGGTTCTGTGCGGTGCGGGTGGGACTCAAAGGGGCAGTCGCGAGGACGACGCTCGGCGACGCAAGCACTGGAAGGAGCGAGCGAAGCGAGCGACTGAAGCGCGCAGCGAGCCACGCGAGTCGTCGCGACTGGGGCTTTGGAGGCCTTCGCCGCAGCGTCGTCAGCGACCACTTATAAACGAACGGCTAGGACTTTGGCAGTGTTCACCAGCGGCTAGGTATACCCGATTACCTACGACACCGAAACTGACCGTCAATAAATCACGGATACGGTGTTATCGTCCTGTAAGCGCCTCGCTCGCGGGCGCGAAGTCGATCGTCTGTCCCCGCCCCTTCTCGCTCGCCCGTTTATAAAGCATGTGCGCGGCGGCCACGGTCTCGATCCCCGTCCCGCCGGAGTCGAAGACCGTGACCTCCTCCTCGCTCGTCCGGCCCGGATGGTCGCCGGCGACGACCGCCCCGAGGTCGGCGGCGACGTGGTCCTCCTCGATCAGACCGGCCTCGACCGCCGCGAGGAACGAGCCGGCGTCCTGCGTGGCCCGCTCGCGGATGTCGGGGACGTACGTCGCCCGCGCGACGAGTTCGGGCGGTAGTTCGTTCTTCTCCGGGTGGTACTGTCCCATCGCCGTGACGTGCGTGCCGGGCTCGACGTCGGTGTCGTCGATCACGGGCGCGCTCGCGTTCGTCGCCGTGATGGCCACGTCGGCGCCGGCGAGGGCGTCGCTCGCGCTCCCGACCGCCGAGACGTCGGCGTCGAGTCGGTCGGCGAACTCGTCGGCGAACGCCTCGCGGTTCTCGGGGGTGGGGGAGAACACTCTCACGGCCTCGAACTCCCGCACGGTCGCGGTCGTGGCGAGCTGACCGCGGGCCTGCGCGCCGCTGCCGATCACGGCGATTTCGGTCGCGTCCGCGCGGGCGAGCGCGTCGACGGCGGTCGCTCCCGCGGCGCCCGTCTTAAACGGATTTATCGACGCGCCGTCGAGCAGCGCCAGCGGCTCGCCCGATTCGGCGTCGAACAGCGGGGTCATGAACCACGCGTCGCCCGCGCCGAAGCCCGCGGAGTAGGAGTACCCGCCCATCGCGCCGGTCTCGGGGAGGATCGCCGCGTAGGTCGTGAACATCCCCGGCGGGTCGCGGTTGAGCAGTTTCGTCCGCGGCTCCGCGGGCGCGCCCTCGCCGATCTGGCGGTAGGCGTCGCGGACGACCGCGACGTAGTCGGTGGGCTCGGCGAGGTCGTCGACCTCGGCGCTCGTCAGGAATAGGGCGTCGGTCATACCGTCCCGGTCGGGCGCGAGCGACTAAACCGTACAGGGAACCGGAACGGTCGCCGCGATCGGAAGAAGCGACACCTCAGTCGGCGCCGCCGGTCCGCGATCGACCGCCCCGTGATCGCCGGACGCCCGTTCGACCGGCGGAGCGCTCGGTCCGGACGCGCGCCTCGCTCGTGACTGGGGCCTTGACGAATATCGCGTGAGCCATGACGGCCCCCGCGGCGAGTGCGCCCCCGGGAAGCGCCGCCGTCAACGACAGCCCGGCCAGGTTCAAGACGGCCGTCACACCGATCAACGCTGCCGGAATGAGTCCGAGAACGTAGTCGTAGTACCCAGTCATGCTCCGGGTACCACTACTGTGAAATCGCTATTAAATCTTTCTCGGGGTTCCGTGTGATACAAAGAGTGATCACGTCGAATACATCCATAAGTTATCCAGACGTATTCGCTGGGTGGCCAGATCGCACTCGGGACCGTTGAGAGAGAGTGAGAAAGCGCGGGGAGAGAATGAGAAAGCGCGGGGAGAGAATGAGAAAGCGCGGGGAGAGAATGAGAAAGCGCGGGGAGGGAGAGTGGAAAACGCGGAGCGGCAGTTCGCAACCGCGAACGCAACCGTCTACCGGAACTTGAAGTACAGCGCGCGCCAGCCGCCGAGCGCGATCGACCCGAGGACGAGCATGACCACCGCGAACGCGGGGGCGGCGCCGCCCCGGAAGACGAACGCGCGGAGCGCCAGCCCGACGATCGCGGTCGGGATCCACGACCGGACGACCAGCGGGACCGACGACTTCGCGGTCTCGACGGCGCCGGCCGAGTACGCGCCGATCAGCGGCGCGACGAGCACCCACCCGATCAGGAACGGCGCGTACACTTCGAGCAGGTACAGGGGGTTCGCGGAGATGTACTCGACGGAGTGGTGGTTGATTGCGCCGATCGTCAACAGGACGATCAGCGCGATCAGGTCACCGACCGCGAGGGGGACGGCGTCGCGGTCGAGGCGTGTTGCGAGGAACGACGAGTCAGCCATGTCGATGCGTCGGAGCCCCCCCTACTTTGTACGTACGGATTCGGTCCGACGGGCGAGAACGGTCTGGCGGACGAAAGCGATCCGGTAGACAAAAACGGTCCGGCGGGCGGAATCGATCGACGGCGACGGAGTTACTCGTACAGCGGGTGCTCGTCGCAGAGTTCGACGACGCGCTCGCCGACCTCGTAGATCACGTCGTCGCTGTCGACGTTGTCGACGACGCGGTGGATGAGGTCGCCGACTTCCTCCATCGCGTCCGCGTCGAAGCCGCGGGTCGTGAGCCCGGCGGTGCCCGCGCGGATCCCCGAGGGGTTGAACGGCGACCGCGTCTCGCCGGGGACCGTGTTCCCGTTGAGGACGATGTTCGCGGCCGCGAGCGCGTCGGCGGCGTCGCCACCCGGCAGGTCCGGGTGCGAGTCGCGGAGGTCGACCAACACGAGGTGGTTGTCGGTCCCGCCGGAGACGAGGGTGAACCCGTGGTCCTGCAGCGTCTCGGCGAGCACCTGAGCGTTGTCGACCACGTTCTGCGCGTACTCGTCGAACGAGGGGTCGAGTGCCTCCTTGAACCCGACCGCCTTGCCGGCGATGTTGTGCATCAGCGGCCCGCCCTGGCCCCCGGGGAACACCGCCTTGTCGATGTCGTCCGCGAACTGCTCGTCGCACAGCACGATCCCGCCGCGACCGGCGCGGATCGTCTTGTGCGTCGAGCCGGTGACGAAGTCGGCGACGCCGACCGGCGAGGGGTGGACGCCGGCGGCGACGAGCCCGGTGATGTGGGCGATGTCGGCGAGGTGGTAGGCGTCGACGGCGTCGGCGGCCGCCTGGATCTCCTCCCAGTCGACCGTGCGCGGGTACGCGGAGTAGCCGGAGACGACGATATCGGGCTCGAACTCCTCGGCGGCCTCGCGGAGCCCCTCGTAGTCGATGTAGCCGGTGTCGGGGTCGACCTCGTACTGCTCGACCTCGTATATCTGCCCGGTGAAGTTCGCGGGGTGGCCGTGCGAGAGGTGGCCGCCGTGGTTCAGGTCGAGGGAGAGGATCTTGTCGCCGGGCTCCAAGACGGAGTAGTAGACGGCCTGGTTCGCCTGCGTTCCGGAGTGCGGCTGGACGTTGACGTGCTCTGCGCCCCACAGCTCCTTCGCGCGCTCGATCGCGAGCTCCTCGACGTCGTCGGCGTACTCGCAGCCGGCGTAGTACCGCCCACCCGGGTAGCCTTCGGCGTACTTGTTCGTGAGGACGCTCCCCTGCGCCTCCAGCACCGCCTCGCTGACGTGGTTCTCGCTGGCGATCATCGCGAGCGTCTGCTCCTGCCTGTCGCGTTCCCCGGCCAGCGCGTCGGCGACCGCCGGATCGACTTCCCGAACGTGCTCGTGGTCCATGTAGAAACCCCCGTTCGATCGCGCATTAATCCTTGCGTCACGTCGCTGGGCCCCGGCTTCCTGGGCCGGTGATCCGAACGCTCCCGACGACCCGCACGACCGGGAATCGACGGAACACCGTATCTCCGGTTCTCGGTGGTTTCGGCGGCTGAAACCCCGTTGTTCACTCTTCTAATCCCGTTAATATTAAATACGCAACTGTCTTTCATCCGAGGAGACTCATGGTATCGAATTTACTGGAGGCAGACGTCGAAAATGTCCTCGACGCGGCGTTCGCGGGGGACGGTCAAGAGCTGTTCGTCGTCGACCCCTCAGCGGAGACGATCGTGTCGCTGGTCGAGGCGGCGGTCGGTCGCGACGACCTGCCGGAGATGTCGATGCTCGTGGACGAAGGAACGCTGAAGGACGTGATGGAGGACTTCCTCGTCGCGTCGAAGGCGGCCGACCTCGTCGCCGACGGGGCTCTCGATCTCCGCGTCCTCGACGAGGCGGTCGACAACGCGCTGTTCGTCTCCCCGTCGCGAGTCGTCGTGCTCGTGAGCACCGACGACCACGTCGCCGCGCTCGCCTCGGACGACGAGGAGTTCGTCGGCGAGGTGTTCCAGACGCACAGCGACGCCTTCGACGACGCCGAGACGTACGCCCTCCGCACGCCCGCGATCAGCCGCGTTCGGGAGACGCTGACGGCCGAGATCGGCGAGGCGACTCGCGAGGACTTCGACGCGGTGCTCGACGCGATAGACTCGGCCCGGGGCGACGACGGCGGGCTCGACGAGGTGACCGTCTCCTTGCTCGTCGCCGCGAGAAACGACGTGCTCCTCTACGACATCTCGAAGTGGGGCGAGGACGTGGGGATCGCCTCGAAGGCGACGTTCTCCCGCACGAAGACCCGGCTCGAAGACCTCGGGGTCATCGACACCGAGAAGGTCCCGATCGACGTCGGCCGCCCCCGTCTCCGGCTCAAGCTCGGCGACGAGCGCCTCCACGGCCTCGACGCCGCCGACCTCGCCGACGAAGTCGCGTCGATGCTGGCATAACGGACCTGAGATCGAGCGCCAGCCGCCTCCCGCTTCGATACCGCTCTCCGTCACTCTCCCTCCGACCTCGGTTCGCATCCCCTCGTTCCGACCACCTCCCTCCAACCTCGTTCCGCCACACTCCCTCCGACCACCTCCCTCCAACCTCGTTCCGCCACACTCCCTCCGACCACCTCCCTCCAACCTCGTTCCGACCACCTCCCTCCAACCCCGTCACCCGCGGCTTTTTTTCGCTCCTTCGCCTCGGGGGTGACATGGACATCGGACTTGTCGGCGACGGCCCCGCGGTCGACGCCGTCTCGGCCGCGCTCGGCGACGTCGACGTGAACGAGATGCCCGTCGAGGCGGGGCTGCTCGACGGGTTCGACCTCGCGGTCGTCGTCGACACCGCCGGCTCGGAGACGTTCGAGACCGCCGACGAGCACCTCGACCGCTGGATCGCGATCGAGGTCGGCGGGCTCGGCGGCGTCCCCCTGGAGGCGGTCGACGCCGCGGTGACCGTCTTCGACGAGACCTGCTACGACTGCCTCCGGCGACGCGTCGCGAGCGGCGGGGCCGAGGCCGCCGACGCG
>Ga0207720_100283_pt1 | contig 41041 bp, 45 predicted proteins | sample A23P2SouthBayCA_2_FD_187751 | JGI IMG/M metagenome (GOLD analysis project Ga0207720, IMG submission 187751) | Aerobic enrichment media microbial communities from Eden Landing Ponds, California, USA - A23 E3 (2) (SPAdes) | ecosystem: Environmental > Aquatic > Marine > Unclassified | place... | reverse complement strand
AATCGGCTCGCGACGGCGATCGACGAGACGACGGTCGGGACTGCTCGCCGGATCGATCTCGACGAAGACGGCGGTGCGCGCATCCACCGCGGTGCCAACGGCGCGACGATCACGTTCGATCGCGGGTCGTCCGACACCCACGGCGACGCTGCCGACACACCGGCGGGGTCGCTGCCGGGAACGAGCGACCGGCTGGTGAAAGATCGCGCACTCGAGGAAGCCCCCGTCGGGGTCACCATCTCTGATCCCGACCTCGATGACAACCCGCTGGTTTATGTTAACGACGCCTACGAGGAGATGACTGGCTACGAGTACGACGAGGTCGTCGGCCGAAACTGCCGGTTTCTGCAGGGTGAGGAGTCCGACGAGAACGCGATCGCCGAGATGGCGGCGGCCATCGACGAGGACCGGCCGGTCACTGTCGAGATCAAAAACTACCGCAAGGACGGCACCGAATTCTGGAACGAGGTCACGATCGCCCCCGTCCGTGACGAAGACGGCCGTGTGACCCACTACGTCGGCTTCCAGAACGATATCACCGCGCGCAAGAAGGCTGAACTCGAACTCGAGCGCCGGACCGAGGAACTCGAGTACATCTTAGATCGTGTCGAGGGGTTGATGCAGGACGTCACCGACGTCGTCGCCGGCTCGACCGACCGCTCGGACCTCGAAGCCGAAGTCTGTGACCGGATCGCCGCGGAAGACGCCTACGACGGGGCCTGGATCGGTGAGCGCAATCCGGCGACCGGCACGGTCGACGTGCGCTCGAGTGCGGGGACCGGCCCCGAACGCGATCGACTCGAGACCGACGCCGACCATCCAGCCGCGGAGACGCTCACGACCGGCGAGCCCACTGTTGCTATCGTCGGCGGAACGACCCACATCGCGTTCCCGCTCTCGTACAACGAGATCGAGTATGGCGTGTTGACCGTCCGGACCGAGCGGACACGCACCGTCGACGACCGCGAAACCGTCATCCTTTCCGCACTCGCCCGCACGGTCGCCAGCGGGGTCAACGCTCGCGAAACCAGTCGCGTGTTGACGACCGACGCCGTCGTCGCCGTCGAACTCGACGTGACCGATCGCTCTCTGGCTCCCGTCGCCCTCTCGGCCGACGCCGACTGCCAACTCGAGTATCGCCGGTCGGTCCACCGCACGGGCGACGAGACGGCGTCGCTGTTTACCGCAACCGGTGCAAGCGCGGACGAACTCACTGCAGCCGCCGCGGAGTTGTCCGATGTCGACTGTCGCGTCGTCGTCGAACGCGACGAGGAATCACTGATCGAACTGACCGGTGCGGACGACCTCGTCGGGTGGCTCTCCGAACGTGGCGTTCGCACCCAGGCGATCGAAAGTGACGCGGGCCGAGCGCGCATCACGCTCGAGGTCCCCCGCTCGGCGAACGTCCGTGCGGTCGTCGAAGCCATCGAGGACCGCTATTCGGGAACCGATATCGTCTCGTTCCAGCAGCGCGAGCGCGAGGCCGAGACTCGCGAGGAGTTCGCAGCCGGGCTCGAAGAGGCGCTGACCGACCGCCAGTTCGGCGCGTTACAGCGAGCCTACCTTGGCGGCTACTTCGAGTGGCCACGACCGACGACTGGCGAGGAACTCGCCCAGTCGATGGGCGTCTCGCGGCCGACGTTCCACGAGCACCTGCGGACGGCGGAGGCGAAACTGTGTCGGGCGTTCTTCGGCGACGCATAGCAGGACGAGACCGTCACTGCTCGAAACCGGTAGTCAGAGCTTAGCGGCGAGCACGGCCGTGGATGGTCGCCAGCGTTTATGTGGCCCGTCGTGGGAGCTGGCGGCATGTTTGCGTTTGCAACGCCGCTGCAGACCGGTGGTGGATTCCTCTACTGGGCGCTCGTGTTTTTCGTCCTTGCGATCATCGCCGCCGCGGTTGGCGCGCGTGGCGTTGCCGGGATCTCGATGGAGATCGCACGGATCTTCGTGTTGATCTTCATCATTCTTGCGGTGGTCGCGCTCCTGTTGTGAGACTGCCGGATACCGATCCACTGGGCTGACTCGAGATGTGATCGCTGCTGGTTACGTGTCTACAGCAGCTGCCACCGCCGGCGAGCGCACCGACAGAATCCGGTCCAGCGGCATTCGGCGACCGGGTCAGCCTCGAGACGCTGTCTTCGGTAACCGATACTGGTTACATCGGGTTGAGAACGCCTAACACGCTGGGCGTCGTAGATAACGGTGAGCGCTTACCATGACTGAACTCGGCGGATTTCAAGATAAGGTTGCCCGCATCGATCTCTCGGAGGGGGACGTTGCCTACGAGTCGATCGACGACGAGGACGCAAAGAAGTATATCGGTGCGCGGGGGCTCGGGGTAAAGTACGTCTTCGATCAGGGGCCGGAGGTAGATCCGCTCGGGCCGGATAACCTGCTTGCGTTCATGAACGGGCCGCTGTCGGGGACGCAAGTGACGATGAGTGGCCGGATCGCCGTCTGTACGAAATCGCCGCTGACCGGCACCGTCACCGACAGCCACCACGGGGGCTGGTCGGGGGCCCGGCTCAAGTGGGCCGGCTTCGACGGCCTTCTCTTTGAAGGCCAGGCCGACGACCCGGTCTACGCCGTCGTCGAGGACGGTGAGGTCGAACTCCGGGATGCCTCTCACCTCTGGGGGAACGGTGTCCACGAAACCCGTGATACGATCGAAGAGGAAGCTGACGGCTCCTACGGCAAGAATCTCTCGATCATGGCGATCGGCCCTGGCGGGGAAAACGAGGTCAAGTACGCCTGTATCATCAACGAGGACGACCGTGCCTCCGGCAGGGGTGGGACGGGCTGTGTCATGGGGTCGAAGAATCTCAAGGCCGTCGTCGTCAAGTCCTCGACGAAGATGCCCCGGCCGGCTGACCCAGAGACCTTCCGGGAGGGCCACCAGCAGGCGATGCAGGCGATCCAGGAATCGGAGGTCACCGCACCCAACGAGGGTGGCCTCTCGATGTACGGGACGAACGTCCTGATGAACATCGGCGAGGAGATGGACGGGCTCCCGACGAAAAACGGGAAGTACACCTCGACTGAAAGCATGCGAGAGGCGGAAGGCGTCGACATCGACGCCGAGCGCGTCTCCGGCGAGAACGTCCGCGAAAACATCCTCGTCGACGAGCCGACCTGTCACTCCTGTCCGGTCGCCTGCAAGAAAGAAGTCGAGGTCCAGACGATGCACAAAGGCGAGGAGCTGAACGTCCGGACCGAATCCTACGAGTACGAATCGGCCTACGCGCTCGGCCCGAACTCCGGCCACACCGACCGCGACGCCGTCGCGGTGATGATCGAGCGCTGTAACGACATGGGCGTCGACACCATCGAGGTGGGCAACATGATGGCGATGGCGATGGAGATGTCCGAGGAGGGCAAACTCGAGGAAGGCGACCTCGAGTGGGGCGACACCGAGACGATGATCGATATGATCGATCGGATCGCCCGCCGCGAGGACCACCTCGCAGACCTGCTGGCCGAAGGGCCACGCCGGGTCGCCGACCGAAAGGAGGCCCACGACAACTCGCTGGCGGTCAAAGGCCAGACCATCGCGGCCTACGACCCGCGCTGTATGAAGGGCATGGGGATCGGCTACGCCACCTCGAACCGCGGAGCCTGCCACCTGCGGGCGTACACCCCCGCTGCAGAGATCCTGGGCATCCCTGAGAAGGTCGACCCCTACGAGTACGAGGGCAAGGGCGAACTCACCGCCCAGTTCCAGGACCTCCACGCCATCAGTGACTCCTTCGACATCTGCAAGTTCAACGCCTTCGCCGAAGGCATCGAGGAGTACGTCACCCAGTACAACGGGATGACCGGCCGTGACGTCACCGAAGACGAACTCCTCGAGGCCGGTGAACGAGTGTACACCTTAGAGCGCTACTACAACAACCTCATCGGCTTCGATGGGAGCGACGACTCGCTGCCCGAGCGCTTCCTCGAGGACGGCATCCGCGGCCAGGGTGCAAGCGAAGGCGAATACTGCGAACTCGAGGAGATGAAAGACGAGTACTACGACTACCGCGGCTGGGTCGACGGCGTCGTCCCCGACGAGAAACTCGACGAACTCGGCATCGACATTGGCCCCGGAACGGGCGTCAGCAGCGAAAGCGGCACGGCGGTCTCGAGCGACGACTGATCGCCGTCGGCGTCGCACGTATTTCGCGGTGCTCGGCTCGCGGCCGTCTGGTTAGTTACGAATACTGTCTTCCTTATCGATACATAACTATAGGATTATTTATTAGGGTTCGGTATGGGATTCGCAAAACAGTGGAAAGGTGTCAACGGCTATATGCTGCGGGACCCGGGGACGTTTTTCGCGGAGTATGACGAAACACATGGCATCGGCTACCCGGTCGCGTTCATGCTGGTGTCGTATTTCGCTGTCGTGGTGCCACTGGGGCTCCTCATGATGGTGGTGAATATCACAGATCCGACACAGATTGCGGCTGCAGTGGGGGTCACACTGGGATTTGGCATCGTGTTTTGGGTTACTGGCATCGTTGAAGCACTCGTCGCTCACGGCCTCGCCTATCTGTTTGGTGCCCGTGGGCTGACAGAGACGCTCGAGGCGTACGCGTTTCCGGTCGTCGTTCGATACTGTCTGTGGTGGATTCCACTCGTCAACCTCGGTCTCGGACTCTACGGGCTTTACCTCCAGATCAAGGGGCTGGCGGCGTTTCACGATCTTTCGACGGGCAAAGCAGCGATCGTCGCGCTCCTCGCGTCGGTCCTGTATCTGCTTCCCGTGTTCGTCGTCCTCGCAGCCGTGATCGGGGCGTTCGTCCTCGATCTCGGCAGTCAGCCAACCCCCCAACCGGCCATGCTCGTCCTCGAGGTCATCGCGTAGCTGCTGGGACGATCGGTCGTCCTCCGCTGTCGTCACTACCCTTGTCGAAGCACAGTCACGTACAACTGCAGCCACGGCTGCGCAAAACGGATGGAATCGATCGAGAAGCAGAGAAACGTCCGTACGCTTCCGCTACGGTGTGAGGCGGATCGTGTCCGCAACAGCCTGCTCCGTAGCAACGATCAGTCGTCGGCGACGGCGTAGGAGGCAGCCGAGTCGGCTTCGTCCGGCTTCGTCAGCTCGACTTCGACGCCCCCGTTGGCGACAGAGACCAGTACGTCGTCGAAGTTCTTCCGGTACTCGGTTGCGTGCTTTCCGGTGGTGTTGATCCGGACCTGCTCTGTGACTAAGTCGGCCTCGGTCAGCATTTCGACTTTCCGGTAGGCTGTCGACATCGGAATGTCACATTCCTCAGAAAGTTCCGTCGCCGTCAGCGCGGTTTCGGCTGTCGCCTCGAGAATGGCCCGACAGGCGTCGTCGTCGAGGGCCGCGAGCACGGCCTGCGGATCGACGGAATCGTCACGTTGCCAACCTCGTCGCCGGGTGTCTGAGTTCATAGCGGACATCTGTTTCATCCAGTAGTAGCAACCAGATCCCCTCCAAATGAGTCCCAATAAATACAGGGGGCTTTATATCCGGTGTCGAATCCATCGCTCGTTGGGACGATTCGGGGCTTGCGGACGCAGGCTTTAGGATGTCTGCGTCCCACCAGTGCGTAATGGCAGCGGGGATTCGCGCGGAGATAAAGATCGACGATCCGGGTGACTGTATCGTCGCACAGGCCGCAGCCGAGACGAGCGGTCGGGCCCACTCCGTCTCGAAGAGCACCAACCCGTCAGCGCCCGAGCGCGTGACCGTCGAGTTCATGCTCGAGGCAGAGATGGAACCCGACGAGTTCGATGTCGACACCGACCTCTCGTCGATCTTCTCGTACGGCTCGAGCACTGTCTATCGCTTCGAGCGCGGCCTCGACGGCGACTGTCCCTGTGCGTGCATCGAGCAGTTCGACTGCCCGCTCGTCGACGTCCGCGCACATGGTTCGGCACTGTACCTGACTTTTCATGCGCCGGATATGGCACAACTGCAGACGGTCATCGGTGCGTTACGCGAGCGGTATGCGACACTCGACGTCCAGCGACTGCTCCAGTCCCAGCAAGAACACACCGAGCAAAACCTCGTCTTCGTCGATCGGAACACGCTCACCGATCGGCAGGCGGAGGTCCTCGAGACGGCCCACCGGATGGGCTACTTCGAACACCCAAAGCGGGCCAACGCCGGCGAGGTCGCTGACGAGCTCGGGATCACCGGAACGACGCTGACCGAACACCTCGCCGCAGCGCAGACCAAGCTCTTGGACGCGATCCTCGATCATGAGTAGGCGTCTCGCGCAGCCGGCGGCCGATCCACGTCAAGCCGTAAGAACGTGTCGGGTCCTACAGATAACCGGCAGCGAACCGCAATGATATATATACCGGACGTGAGCTATAGCGTACACAACACAAGCGAGGGTCCTCCCCGACCCACTCCGCCATGAGTAGATACGAATTCACGTGCCCCGAGTGTGGGCAGGCGATCGAAGTCAACGAATCGATGCGCGAAGCCACGCTGACACACGGCTGCCCGGTCTGTGCAGCGTCGGTGACGCCATCCGATTTCGTGGCGGAGCAACCAACCGAGAACTGAGTGCTGAGCACACGACATCCCTCTCGAGACGCCGCCCTGTGCCGACGGCCACTCCCGTTCTACGCCTGTCGATCGACTGTGGTCCGGCGGCCGTTTAACGTGGCCGGCTCGAGGCGGTAGAGTTCGATAGCGAGCTCTTCTTTCCCGTCTGCCCAGAGCTCGAACAGCGGTCGCTTTGCCTCGCCATACTGGGCGATTTCCTCGGGTGTGAGTTCCGACGGCTCGATGCTCTCGAGGCTGCCCGTCGCGATGATACTGCGATAGGACGAATCCGCCTCGTCGTAGACGACGAGGCGTGCCGCTGGCGAGGACTCGAGGAACTGGCGCTTTTCGCTCTCGGGCGTCGACACCAGCCGCATATAGAAATCCCGTTTGTCGTCGTCGTAGCCGTACGAGATCGGAATCGCATAGGGCTCGTCCGTGCGCGCAAGTGACAGCACTCCCGTCTCATGCCGACTGAGGAAATCGTCGATCTCCGCGTCGGTCATCTCGGTCTCCTGTTCGATGGCCATCGTCTCAGTAGCTTGCCAAAGGTGAAACACTATCTTTATAGTTGTCATCGACCGCGAGACACGCCGTTGAACTTGCATTATCGATCGATACCGAGCTTACTGTCGGGCTCTCTCGGCGCGATCGCCGGGTCAAGACGTGTCGGTACCGATCACGACTGGGTCCCGGATCTCGAGTGCCGTCTCGAACTCGGCCTCGCGGTCCGCCCGCCGTCCGATCCGCAACAGCTGTTCTTCGTGTGCGCGACGGATCGCAGACTGCTCGCGGTCGGTGACGTCGAGACGCGCGCCGAGTCCGTCCCAGTGGCCCCACTCGACCAGAAAGACCTCGAGGTCGGCGTCGGCATAGAGCCGTTCGTACTTCCGGCGGTATCGCTTGCGGTCCGATCCGAGCACCGCCTGTGCGCGGTCGATCAGATCCGGCAGTCGGGTCGGCGCGACGCTCGCTTTGGCGGCGGTGAGCAGGAGGACCTGTCCCTCGATCGGTTCGCCCGTCATTTATCCGCCTGCGCGCATCGCTTTCTGTGCGAACTGTTCGACGAGGGGCTCGAGCGTGGCTTCTTCGCCCTCGAAGACGACCGTCACCTCGGTGAGGTGTAACGACGGGCCGACGCCGACCGTCTCCGAGGAGAACGTCGCCGTCCAGTCGTCGCCCGCGACGGTATCGTCGGCGATTCGCTCACCACCCAGGTTCGTCAGATACCGGACCACGAGCCGCTCGGAGATGCCGCGAAAGGACCGCTCGAGACGCACTGTCATACACTCGATTCGGCTGCCGGACGGATATACTGTCGGGCACCGCGTGGTCGTCGACACCGTGATCGTCGCGATCAGCCAAGCGCGCGAAAGAGGACCACTGCACCGATGCCGCCACACAGCGCCAGCAGGATGTTCTCCGTGCGCCACATCACAAGCACGACGATGCCCGCTGCGCCCCACTCTGCTGGTCCACCGGCTGCCAGTTCCGGCCCGAGGATCGCGATCACGATCGCGCCCGGCAGGACCGACAGTCCGGCCTCGAGTCGCTCGCTGACTTCGATCCGTCGAAGCAGCCAGAAGCCACCGACTTTCGTCAGCACGGTCACGAGCGTCATCGCGAGGATGACGCCGACGACGAGCGGGTCGAGCGCAAGCGCACCGTCACTGATCATAGCGGATCACCTCCACTGCGGCGGCTGCGAGTCCACCGAGCAGGATATACCACCGACCCGGAACGAACGTCGCGGCGACGATGGCCGTCACGAGCGCGACGAGCCACGGGACGAGCGTCGAACGTCCGTCCCAGAGTTCGACCGCGAGCGCGATGAAGACCGCCGCGAGGACGAAATCGATGCCGTACCGGGCCGGATCGCCGATCACGCCACCGGCGGTCGCCCCGATGATCGTCGCGCCGACCCAGCAACACCAGATCGCGATCCCGGATCCCAGCAGGAACGCGCCGCGGCCACTGCCGGACTTGAGGTCTCGCATGGTCAGTGCCCAGTTTTCGTCGGCCATCACCAGCAGGCTCCCGTAGCTCTGGCGCGGTGAGAGCCGTTCGAACCACGGTCCCAACGCCGCCCCCATCAACGAGTAGCGAAGGTTGATTGCCAGCGTCGTGAGGACGATCGCTGCGACCGGCAGCGGGTCCGTCCAGAGTTCGACGACGACGATCTGGGCGGCACCCGCGATGACGGTCGCGCTCATCAGTGTTGCCTCAGCGACGCTCAGGCCTGCCTGGCGGGCGAGCATCCCAAACGCGATTCCGTATCCGCCGACGCCGAGCGCAACCGGGAGGCAGGTGAGAAAGCCGGCGCGGATTCCCTCTCGACCGAACGTGAGTGGCTCGCGCTCGACTGCTGTCACCTGCGGGTCATCGACCGACCCATCTGATGAGGCTTCGAGGTGCTCACTGTGGTCGCGATCAGCGTCGCTCCCGTCGAGTTTTGTCACGGTTACTGTGAGTCGAACGACGCGTAAAGCGTTCTCGAAACCGCCGTCGACTCACCGTGTTTGGACGACTCGGACACTCCCTGACGGCCCGTTCACACACCGGCAAAGAGCAGTGCCAGCGCAACGATTCCCGCACCGAAGCCGTACACCGGACCACTGACGACGATGCGGACGATCGCAACAAGAGCGGCGACGACGCCGAAAAAGAGACACACCTGCTTGTGCATCGTTCGATCGTCGTTACGGTCGATAAGCCAGTCGAGGCCCAGTTCGAGTCGGAACTCGGCGGCTTCATCGAGCATGCACGATACCATTGTTTGGTTGATACTATATGCCGGGACACGATTCGCTCGGCGGAGTGGCGGAATCGCTGTCCCGACGCTAGCCGCCAGCGACCGGCGGGAACACTGACACGACGTCACCGGCTTCGAGTGACGTCTCGGCTCCGGCCATATGGACCACGTTGCGGCCGTTTTTCAGCACGCTCAGCTGTGGCCGGATCTGTCCCTCCTCGAGTAACCGCCCCTCAAGGCCGTCGTACTCGCCCTCGAGAGTGGTGAGCACGTCACCGACGGTCGCGTCGTCTCCGACCGTCCGCGTTTGCTCTTTCTCCCCGACGGCTTCCCGGAACGTGGCGAAAAACCGGAGATCGATGTCCATACATGAGGATCGTGGGCTGACGATATAAGTCCGGGCGGTGGTCCCACCGCTATCGACTCTCGCGGTGTGTCGTTCGGCTGGGCGGTGACCGCCGCCGGTTCAGACGGTTTGCTGTACCGATGTATCGGCACAACCGTCTGCTGGATCGCGGTTGCGCCGAACATGACCGACAGCGTTCCGTATTCAGGTAGCCGAGGCCGCCGGCGACGTCGTGTACGCGACCGACGCGACATCGGCGGTCGTGAGCGCGTCGTCGATCGCGCTCGCACCGCGTTCGGCGGCCTCGCGTTCGTCGTCGGCCTCGGTGGTGACGGTCACGGAGAATTCGAGAGCGATCGTGTACGGATCGAACGGCGCTGTCGGATGTTCGTAGACGTCGGCGTCAGTAACGTCCCAGTCAGTGATCGTCCCCTCGGCTGCGAGGGTCTCGAGGGTGTCGGCAAGTGTCGACGTCGCGTCGTCACAGGCGGTCGTATCGGATCCGCCATGAAGCGTCACGAGCGTCGTCCCGGTTCGGGACACAGCGAACTCCATGCCGTCTCTAAGGCGGCCTGGAGTTTCAATGCTTGGGATGAATTAACACGGCAAGTCATTACTCGATCCAGAACGGAACGCCGTGCTCCGAGAAGATCGATCGCATCCGGTCGACGCCACCCTGAATATCCCACCCATCCTGTGTGTAGTGTTTGTACGGATGGCGAAGCCACGAATGTTCGCGATGGGCGAACACCTCGACAGCTCCCTCTCCCGTCCGAAACAGCGTGACGTGTAGTTGCCACTTCGCAAGCGGTGATTCACGGCGGACCCAGCTCCCCGCCGAGCGTCGGCCGTCGTCGTGAACCTTCAGCGACGCGATCGGCTCCGACTCGAACGCCAGCTCCGCGAGTATCGACCGCACCGCATCCAGGGTGCGCTTGACGGTGCCGACGTACTCCGCTGGATGTTGTCTACAAATGGCGTAGCCACCGAGGGGCTCTTTGAGCCGATGGAGCGCCGGCAGGAGTCGACGGCGGACGCGAGTCGTCAGATCGATCGCGTCGGTTCCGTCCGGTGTCGGTCGGTCAGTCGTCGCCACACGTCTCACTCTCGAGTCCGACTACAAAATCGTTACTATCAGATTAGTTTTGTTTCTGTAACGTTGGCCGAGTAAAGCGAGGATACAGGCGTACAAAACCGAAAACATGACTATATAGAACAGACTCAAACATGACACGTTCTGGAGAAAATCGCTCGAGTAGTATCGCAACTCGTCACAGATCCCGTAACCGAATGCCGTCTGCCACCAACTGGGCGTTTCGCTCTCGATCGAGGTGGTCCGCGAGGTCGTCGTGTTCGTAGAGCTGTGCGATCACGTCGGCGTACAGCGTCCGCCATGCGATCGCATAAATCGGCGACTGCCCCCACGCCCGCAGCTCCGGTACCAGCTCGTCGTAGGTCTCGTATCGCTCCTCGAAGCGGTCGATCGCTTCGAGTACATGACCCGCGGCCTCGCGCTCGTCGTCGGCGTCCTCGAGCGCCCGGTTGAGCCGACTTTCCCAGCCTGCGACGGCCTTTTGCATGTCGGCTGCCGCGCTCTCGTCGTCGTCGGGCAGTCGCTCGAGGATCGGTTCCGGAACACCAAGCGTGATTTCGTCCATACGACGTGCTATGTGGCCGCCTGGCAAGAAACTGTTTCCTCTCCGGACGCCTCCGACAGGTGGCTACTGGGAGTCAAGCCACGTCGCCAGCATCACTTCGTCGACGAACTCGCCGTCGAGACAGTACTGGTCCTCGTGTTCGCCGTCCCGCTGCCAGCCGTGTTCTGCCAAGAACTCGAGTGCGACATCGTTGGTCGCGGGCACGTTCTGATAGCATTTCTGATAGCCGGCATCGCTGGCCCACTCGAGGCCGTACTCGAGCAGTGCCGAGCCGATGCCCTGTCGCCGATACTGTGGATCGACCCCGACGGTGAGTTCAGCCGTGTGACGCAGTGTCGGGAGTGCTGGCGCGTCGATGTGGAGCCAGCCGACGACGTCGCCGTCCGTCGCCGAGGGCTCGGTTCGTTCCTCGGATGACTCGGCCTCGGCCTCATCTTCGTCCGACTCCGGCGTGAGAATCGCCACGAAGACGATCCGCGACCGCGCCTCGTTAGCCCGGACGAGCGCCGATTCGCGATCGAGTTCCATCGCGACGTTCTCGGCGACGACATACGTTCCGTCCTCGGCGACCGTCCGCATCGTTTCGACGACCCCAGCCCGATCTTCCTCGCGTGCCGGTCGGATGACGATGACCCCCTCATCACACTCGAGATCGGCCGTCGTCGCCGAGAGCGCGATCCGAAACTTCCCGTCGATGTCGGTCAGGTAGCCCTCGGCTTGCAGCGTCTCGAGACACGTCTGCAACTCGTCCTCGGTGGGTGGCACTGATTCGGTGTACGCTCTCGATCGGGCCGGTTTCGAGTCAGCGCGACCGCTGTCGACTGTGATCGCCCGCGCCAGCTCGGCCGGTGTGACGGCCCCGTTTCGCTCGACGTACTCGTAGATGCGCCGCTGGAGTTCGTTTTCGAACGAGCCGGTGGGGTACACGCTCATAGCAACGACCGCGCGAACAGACGGTATTAGTATGCGATTCGTATCAGCGCCGGTCTGCCCGCCGCCGTAGCGAAGTACGTCATTGTCCTCGAGATCGAACTGTTTCAAACGGCACCGATGCCTGTCACGTCCGGAAATAAGTCGTTAGCGACGCATCCTCATCACTGCTGGCACCGGGATACACAGGTGCAACTGGCTGTAGCTACGAATGACAGAATCCGTGCACGGAATCTCAACATCGATTAACTGACCGGTGGGGGACGATTCGTCCCCCACTGTGACAAACAACTGGTCAGATCGTGTTGCGGCTGCTGATGACAGCCGCACTCAACGATCAGTTGACGAGCGCCTACAAGATATCGGTCCACTCTCAGGCGGGTGGCTGCCTCTAACCGAGCAGGCCGCCGAGGTCGTCGACAAGACGACCTCTGCGGCCGAGTTGGTCACTCACCTCGATGTCAGCCGATACTGCCATGCTGATCCCATTCCCCACTGGCACGACTCTAAACCGTTCGAACCGATGTTCAGGGCGATCCTTCTGAAAGAACTCGAAGACGCGTCCGATGGCTGGCTCCATCGGACGCTCGACAGTGACCCTCAACTTGCTGACGCTCTTGGCTTCAATCCCGACGACACACCCTCACGAAGCACGATCTCTCGGGCACAGACTAACCGGTTTGCGGACCTCCAGTCGACGATCGAGACCGCTACTTGTCAGATCCAAGCGTTGGCCGCCGAACGCGGCAGTCCCATCGGGACACCGTACGAAGACAGCGCTTCGGAGGAGCCGACAGGCTCCTCGAAGCGCACAGTCAACCGTCTCATTCGGGGGAAAACACGTGACCTCCTCGACGAACTCCAAACTGTCGTGTTGCCTGCCTTCGAGTTTGACCGGCCTGATGATCCGGTTTACGACGACAAGGAACTCCTGATGCTGGAGGCCTGTCTCGGGCTGACAGGCACCGCCGCTAACGGCGGTGCCGAAACCTATGGCGATTTCGTCAATCCTGACCCAGATCTCGACGATCCCTTCTACGAGGACGGACCGAGTGGAGAGACGCTTCTGGAGGCGATCAAGGACCTTTCACCGACACAAATCGCGGAGATGGTCAACCAAAGCGCGGCCCGCGTCTTGACGCGGGCCAAGCCTCGCTTGGAGTTCGAGACACCAGTCATGCTGTCGATCGACATGACCTACGTCGCTTTCTACGGGGAGCGTGAGGAACTCGTACGTGTCCAGGGTGCGCCAAAGGACAAGTCCTACGAGTGGTGCTACAAGTTTGCAACCGCGAACGTTGTTGGAGACAACGTTCACTTCGCAGCTGCGATGCTTCCAGTCGGGAACGCTGATTACCACGACCCAGAGAGCTATCCTGGCAAAAACAGGAGTTACCGAGTCGGCGACATCGTTCGCCGACTCGTCGACCACGTCAACGACGTCTGTCGCGTTCATACGCGGCGACTCTACGCTGATCGGGAGTTCTACGCCACGGACGTATTTTCGGTACTCGAACAGCGAGACCTTTTCTACGTGATTCCGGCACCGCGCGATGACCGCGTCAAGCGGTTCATCGCGCGCATGGACACGGATGTAGAGGGACAAAAGCAAGTGACAGTCAAATCCGAGCACGCGGTGTACGGGCCGGTAAAACACCGTGTCCCCAACACCAGAGCCGAGACAACGCTGGTCGGACTCCCGCCAGACGAGGACCGCGACGAGGTGCAGGTATTTGCGACAAATCTCGACGTAAACGACGAGATTGGTCTTGACCGGCGCTTGACGAAAAAGCAGATCCATCGCTACAGACGCCGAGGCGGGATTGAAACGGCTTATAGCAAAATCAAGGAGTTCGCACCGTGGACGACGTCGACAAACTTCTCTATCCGGTTATTCCACTTCGGCTTCGCAGTTCTACTGTACGATCTATGGTTGCTTGTGGACTTTCTCGTCCAGACGTTGATCGACATCATCGAGTTTCGCACGAAACCGCGGGTGACTGCCCCGCGGTTTCGTGCGTTCCTCCGGAGGGAGGTGAGCGCATTGCTGTAGATCCCGCCCCGTGCTTGCCCTTCCTGAGAGGTATCACTGTCTAAACTGACTGATTATACCGTTTTCGCCCACCCGACCGCCACTCACCGCCGTGAGTGGCGGTCGTGATTCCTTGATCGGCCCTGTATTCGGGATCGATTCCAACCGACAGACGCGAATCTCGTGCACGGATTTCGGGGTATTCGCAGCAGCACGGCCAGCAATTGATATAGCGATATAGGATATATTCTAATTCGATCGACCACCGCTGCCATATGGTGTATCTTGGTTGTCCACTGCCGACAACTCAATACACGATAATTATTAGTGACTGTCACGAAAACAGAGACGTACAGAAATGGCAGTCTTAGAATCACCACAACACGCAGCGAGCGGGCTTCTCGAGTGGGTGAGCCGATGAAGAGCGAGCGAATCCGCTGGTCTCATAAGTCGCTCGACGAACTCCGCACATTTTGGAACAAAGAAATCGAACCCGATCTTCGGCGGGTCGGCGTCGATCTCTCCGAACGACCATCCTATCAAGACTTACTCGAGACTGGCTACGGCGGCCTCCAAGATGCCCTCCGCGAACAACACGACATGACGCTCGTGGAGTTCCTTCGGTCGGTTGGGTACTTCGAGGACGGCAGCGAGAGCTACGAGTGGGGCATTGAGGACGATCGGGCGACAGACGAACTCGAGGCGTACATCCGCACGCTGGCCCGCCGTCGGAACCTCGCCGAGAGTACGGTCGAGACGAAACGTTCGCGACTCGCCACCTACGCGCGCCTATATCGAGATGTGCATGGCAGCGCCGATCTTGCCGATCGCCTCGACGACCTCGAGCACCGAGCCGATGAAATCGAACGCGTGCTCGCCGTCTTTGACGAGTTAGATCGGGACTTAGACAGCGAGGCATCAAAACTCCGGTATCTCGGCGACGTCTCGCAGTTCTACGAACACCTCCAGCGCCGTGGCAAAGCCACGTACAATCCCGCCGAGACTATCGACATGGAATACGGGTGGGAACGCTCAGAACCCGACAATCCGGCCCTCTCGAGTGGGCAAGTTCGGCGGCTGTACGACGCCGTCGAGGGTCCCGACGAGGAACTGTTGGTGCTTGCCCTCTGTGGGTGGGGCTTGCGTCGCAACGAGGTTGCCTCGTTGCACGTCACCCAGCTCGCACTCGAGGGCGATGACCCACACATCTATTTCGAGGAGCGCAAGAACGGCCCCGGTACGGTCGCGTTGCTCTATGGGCGCGAGACGCTAGCTGATCGGATCGACGCGCTTGGCAGCGCCGACCGCGAATGGTCGGGCTATCTGTTCCCCTCGCGGCGGGCTGAAAGCGGCCATGTCGTCGGTGAGACGATACAGGCACGCTTTCAACGAATTTCCGAGCGGGCAGACGTTCAGGTGCGTGGGGAAATACCGACCTCAAAGATGGGGCGACGGTTCTGGTATACGGCGTATGCAAACGCACAGAAACAGTTACTCGAGAATCTCGACGCGATCGCGGCCGACCAGGGCAGCTCCGATGCGAGTGTCGTGTTGAAAAACTACCTCTCGGAGGCTGAACGCCGACAGTATCGGCGTGAGTATATGCGTGAACGGCTTGCAGACGCGTTTGAGGTGGACCAATGATACGGTCTGCTGTCACTGTGTACCGGTGAACTGCGACCGTCGTGTGGGTATACTAGGCCTGAATGACAGAAGTCCGTATCACACACTCAAGCAATCTCTCTAGCTGAGCAAGCGCTTCACTGTGGAGTAGGTGGTCTCGACCCGAGACAACATCACCACCAGCGATGTGAAGGTTGCTCGTCGTCTACTGTTAAGCGCAGGTAGATGTCAAACGGGATATTATTGATCGCTAAGCTCGTCCCGAGATCGGAGAATGTTCCTCCGAAGTCGAGGTAAATAGTGAGCTAAATTAGTCGTTGTCAAAATTCCCACGAGCTCATCGTCGTCAACGACTGGGAGGTGTTGAATCGAATGCTCTCTCATCAGTGTGGCCGCTTCACGGATCGATTTGTCACCCGTGATCGTGACGACCGGTGTCGACATGAACGTACCCACAGAGATGGACGAGATATCTGCATCAACGGCGACCTGGTGCATAATATCAGACTTGGTAACGATACCTAGAACACCCTTCATTTCCGGAGAGGTCACGACCACGGATCCGATATCGTCTTCCGCGAACACTCTTGCAATGGTGCTAGCCGTCGTCTCCCTGGTGATAGTCCGCACGTCTTGTGTCATTACGCTTGATATGGTTTGTTCTATCATAGCTATGGTACGGCACAGAGATGGTTAACTCCTTGCTCAAGCGGGCCGTCAAACAGTGAAATCCACCGCCGTATAGCGATTCAGCACAGCCGTTTACTGTGAAGAGCGGGCATAATCCCGCCATTCTTGATCAGGCTGAGAGAGGTGTCTCATGTCTCGGCAGCTCTCGCATCGCTCTAACTGCCGAACTGAAGGCCTGTTTGGAGCTAAAGCGATAACGAGTGGTTTGAGACACGGTCAACCTCTCGGATGCCTGTTCCCCGAACTGCTCCCGAGCTTGGTCGGCATGTGTCTGTTCCGGGATCTCTTTGTATCCGAGAAGGACGACCGGAACCGACGAGAGGAACTCAATAAGTGATCGGGGATGATCTCCCCTTTGAGAACCGCGCCGGAGAGAATTACTCGTGGCGTAGTACCACTGGATGGGGCTATCTTAAACTAGCTTCTTCTCCTGAAATATAAATCAGGGTGAACTGTCCCACGGCCTGGAAATATGTGCACAGGCCGACTATGCTGTCTCCCCGTGAGATCGTTCTTCAGTCCGGGCGGCTGAGCCAGCGCCAGATTCGTCGGGAGAGGGGGACTTGGACACCTGGCTCTTTGACCACGAGGACGGAACTCGTCGTCTCGGCGGGGACGAAATCAGTGGTCTGACCGAAAAACTCGCGAATCCGATCTGGGCGGGTGGGTCCACCCATTACCAAGAGATCGGCCGCGTTGGCCCGTTTGACCAAAGCACAGTCGACGTCATCGGTTCGAAGTAGTTCCGTCTCGGTAGGACTATCTGTGAGTTTCGCGAGGTCGCTCAAATACTCCCGAGCGGACGTTTCCGCCTCCTCGGCGACCTCCTCGTCGATTGCCTTGACCAACGTCAGGCGCGCACCCGTGGCGGCAGCGATCGCGTCTGCGAGTTCAATCTCCGCGCGGTCGTAGGGGTTGGTCGCGGCCGCGACGACAATGTCCTCGATGTCGCCGGTCTCCCGGTATTTCAGTACGGCGAGTCTGACCGGGAGCGGCGATCGGAGTATTTTGTCGACGTGACTCTCTCGGAAGTGGTATTTTCTGATTGGGTCGTGCCAATCGATGAGAACGAGTTCCGTTTCCTCGCGGATGGTATCTATAAGGGCGGCGCCACGATCGTGGGTGCGGATCTGCTCGAAGGTGACGGTGTGCTCGTCCCGATCCAACGTGAGGGCGCTCTCGATGGGGTCCTTCCAGTCGGCATCAGCGTGAGATGCAGGCTCCACGATCGGAGTCTGCGGGGGGATTTTCGAGATAGCCAGCACCTCCAGGTCTGCATTGAATTCCTCGGCGAATGCATTCATTAACGTACAGAGGAGTGGGTTGGTTTCTCCCTCAAAGGTCTCGACCAGTACATGCGACCCAAGATCCGAGAACTCCCTACTCTTCGATGCTTTCTCTTCGATCGACTGTCGGTACTGGGCTCCGAGAAGCAGGTCCCTGATGTCATGATCCGGCTCGACGGGCTCTCCGACCTGTAGCTGGACGGCGTACCACCCGATTCCGAACAGGACGAACCCGACCGCCGCGACCTGCGAGAGTCGCCCCATAAACGGAAGCAGGAGCAACGCGGCGACGGCACCGGCAAGCGGCAACCACGGTGAAAACGGGACTCGGTACGCTGGTTCGTACCACTCCGGTTGGGCGCTCCGGAGCAAGACGACGGTGAGATTCAGAAGCGCGAACACAAGAATGCCGAACGTGCCCCCGATTTTCGCTAGACCTTCGACGTCGCCGCGGAACGCCAACACCAGCGTGATCATTACGCCCCCGGTCAGCCAGACGGCCCACGTCGGCGTCTCGAAGCGGGACGAACGCTGCCGAAGTTTCGGTGTTACAAGCCCATCACGCGACATCGCGAAGGGGAACCGCGAGGCGGACAACACGGCCGCATTGGCAGTTGACACGGTTGCGAAGATGCCCGCGATCGCGACGACTGCGCCACCGAGAGCACCGAGAAACAGTCTCCCAGCGTCGGCGATCGGCGCCGTACTCTCGGCGATGTCGTCGAGCGGCATGACCCCTGTGATGATGAGCATGATTGCGACGTACAGGAACGTGACGAAGACCACGGCGCTAAACAACGCCCGCGGGAGCGTCGTTCCGGGATCTTTGACCTCCTCGGCGACCGCGGTCGCCTTCACCACCCCCAGATAGGAGATGAACACGAGTCCAGTCGTGGCGACCACCCCTCCGACGCCGCCGGCCGCGAACGGCTGCCACAGCGTGCGATCGGTCGCAAACAAGCCCTTGCCGACGAAAATTCCAAGGATGACGACCAGTCCTCCGACGATAAGGTTCTGGAGCCAGCTGCTCTTTTCGGCTCCAACCCAGTTTAGGACCGTCAACAGGAACCCGCCAACGACTGCTACGCCGAGAATAGGGACGGCCGAGAACTCGGTGACGTACCAGCCGAGTCCGACCAGAGCAAACGAGCCCTTGAAGACGAGCGAAAGCCACGTACCGAAACCGACGACGGTGCCGATGAGTGGCCCCATCGCTCGGCTTGTGAAGTAGTAGGAACCGCCAGACTTGGGCATTGCCGTCGCGAGTTCGACTGCACACATCGTCGCCACGAGCGCGATCAGGCCGGCCAGACCAAACGAGAGCGCCGCAGCGGATCCCGCACCTTCCGCTGCCGGCCCTGGAAGGACGAAAATCCCCGCTCCGAGCATCGTCCCTGTCGTGAGAGTGAATACCGCAACCATACCGAGTTCGCGGCTGAGATCAGAACCCGTTCCCTCTGGCATGAATTATGTGAAGGGATACTCCGATACTACTTAAAAACGAGGGCTTCATTCCAGTCCAATCGTGAGGATGTCATAGGATTCAACTCATAGATTGAGTTTCCCATGTTCTGGATCTTCTTCTCGCTCGTAGGTGGTGATTGCAATCACGATCCGGAGACACAGCGCAACGAACACTTCTGCTCGTGCGTGGACGCGGCCCCGGGTGCGAACGTGTCCGAGGCCGCAGTCCTTGCAAGCATCGTTGATTCTCTCGACTCCTGTATGCCGATCGTATGTCTCGTCTAAGATGGATTGCTCGAGTTGCACGTCTTCTCCATGTTCCTCAACACGGTCTTCGACCCTGTACTCGATGTCTTTCGGGTCGTTAGTGTTGCGCGGATTGTATTGGGAGACTGGCACGACCCCCTGCTGGACGCGGGGGTCGTGCCGGTCAAGAATGTCGTAGGCGCTGTCTCCAAGTATCCAGATTGGTGTTTTGACGGCGAGCGCGTCACGGAGTGATCAGCGAAACTATTGAACATGCAGTCCTGAGGTGCGTGGAATATGGCGACTCCGGTCCATGTTGCGTGTCTAGGGCCGGCGGATCCTTATTTACATATTCCTGGGAGCTGTTTTTTCAGAACTGTTGTAATGAGCCGTCTCAATGAATAGTTCACTCCTTAATTTAATTGCCATTATATATTTTCTATACAAATACAATTCCTGTTGAATACCCATTATGATTCTAACCGTGCTTGGAGAGAACAGCATCCTCCCTCGTATCGGTTCTACGTCCGTCTTTTGCAGCTTCAAAGAGAAGTTTCAAAGGTTATGCAGACCACTCACCTCGGCGTGCTCTTCGAGGAACTCAGAGGGAAACAGTATAGTGAGCCGACGAATGATCCTCAATGAGGAGGCTTCTGTGTGCACAGCGGATGCCTCCTCTCGAAAAGTAGCCTCGATAAGCCGCCGCTGTCACGCGATTCGTCTCTTAGTTAAAGACAGATGCGCACAGAAACAGTTGCTCGAGAATCTCGACGCGATCGCGGCCGACTAGGGCAGCTCGGATGCGAGTGTCGTGTTGAAAAACTATCTCTCGGAGACCGAACGGCGACAGTATCGCCGTGAGTATATGCGCGATCGGCTTGCGGAAGCGTTCAAGTCAAAATAGTCACCTGTTTCGATATATTCAATATGTTGGTGGCAGAACTCTAACTAGTGGCCAATCTTAAACTCGATTTCGACGACGAGTTGATCGCTGTCGACGACCACGACCGTCAACAGCGGCTCATAGCTGCCCACGACGGCGACGAGTGGACCGTGTTCGAAGGGGCAATCGACGGCCCCCAGGCACTCTCGAAACGGGCCACAGCCGAGACAGCGAACCAGGTCCTTGTCGATGCGCTACAGTGGCTCGCTGAGAACGACGACTAACCCCCTTATTTTGACTATAGAGAACCTCACCAGCAGCGACATGAATTAGGCTCGGCGTCTACTGTAACGGGCGAAGGAATATCAAGTAACGACTCGAACGTACGGGGGTTTATCTAGATACTCGATCAGTCGTACTGCACCAGTGTCGCCGGTCGGGCTCTTGTGAAGTTGCACATACTGGAGGCCAGTATCGTTCATCCACGCCTCGAGAAGTTGAGAGGCGAGGTCGACATGGAACGCAGCGAGTTCGTCTTGTAGCAGTGCCGGATTGTGAATGTCGATAATGGCGTCGGTTGCGGTTACGACGGATGATTGGAGCCACGATCGAACCTGCCGCGTCGTCTCTTCGCCAAGCATGTGGCGCAACGTGTTTGTATCGAGTGATAGCACGACGCCTTGACTACGAGACCGATCGTGTATCGTCGTCATCGCACTCTTGATACCGCTTTCGTCTTCGGCGGATTTGAAAATGTTCTGATGGTCATCCCAGACGCCGTGATGGTCGAAGACGAAGAGACGATCGTCGTCGAGAAGGTCATCCATTGGCGTTCCAAGCCGTTCGAAAACCGACTGGAGAAACAATGGTTGTGAGTTGATACGTGGCAAGAGAGCGATGGACCGATTTTCTTTGAGTATATTTGATAAGATGACATAGAGGATCCCACCGACCTCTGCTTTTCCATCGTGTTGAACGACCGCACTTTCACCAGAGAGAATTCCACCACCTAGTAGCGTATCAAGACCATCAATACCCGTCGATATGTGGTTCGTCACACGAAGCGTCGAACTAAACGTCCGGTTCTCCGGAAGAATACGAATCCCCTCATCGCCGAACACGAGTTCGAACGTTCGGTCATCGTACGCCACACCACGCATTTTCAGAATCTCGAGTAATCGTCTGTCCGTTCCGCGGAGTCGGTTTCGTTGGAGCCGTATCACGCCATGCAGATTGTACTGTGTGAGCTCGTCGACCGAAAATTGGCCCGTTTGCATACCGTTGGTGTTCGGCCGTGATGATTCTGCAGTAAACAGCGCTGTTGCGTCGTGATGATCGTTTATCAACTGGATTAGATCCAGCAGGAACCGTCGATACGTCTGCTCGTTTTCGCTCACAGAGCGGAGTCCGGAAATGCTATCGACGACGACACGGTCGCCCGAGATATTAAAGCGGAAAAACTCCCGAAGGTTCGCGGGTGTAAAATCGATGAAGTGGTCATCAATCTCGTCGCCCCCCTCGAGGGTCCGAAGGAGGTGACGATCGACATCGTCATCGGTCCGATCCGCACCATACGTTTCGACAATTGTTCCCTGATCGTATTGGTCGGTCCCACTGCCGGGACGTGCATGTAACGAGAGGACAGTGAGTGACTCGTCTGTTAGATCAAACGAGAACGGCTCGAACGTGTCACGCAATTCATCCGGCGTCTGTTCAGTACTGATGTACGTACAGTGCTCGTCGTTCTCGAGACCAGCCTGCAAGAAGTTCATTGCCAGCGTCGATTTTCCGGCCCCTGGTGGCCCAGTCACGAGGACCGTTCTGTTCTCTTGGAATCCCCCGTCGAGGATCTCGTCTAATTTCTCGATCCCCGTCGAAACAGCCATATCAGCGCTATGAACCGAACGCTAATAATGACGAGGGTCTTGAATTCCATCTTCGCCGATACGCGCACAGTCTCGCATCGAATCGAGAAAATGAAACCCGACACGGCGGTGTGTGCCGACTCACGAGAGGCCTGGCTCGAAACTAAATGGTCGACCTCGATCCCAACTCGATTCTCCCCTGTTGCCAAGTTCTTCCTCGTCGTCCAATTCGTCCTCGCCATCGCTATCGGTCGGTGGACCCGCATGTTCCGGTGGGCCTTGATCATCGTCCGGTTCTTTCTCGTCGCCCGACTCTCCCCAGACCTGTAGTGTAAACTCTACTCTCGCTTTGTCAGCTTGCTCTTTGTCATTGCCACCGAACTCGGCTACAACGGTTACGTCCCGGACCGTGGAGACATCATCTGGTGCCTCGTAAATGAACGCCGTCCGACCATCAGTACCCGACGCTTGCTCAACCGGACTGACGGTGCCTGGTCCCGAAGAGACGTTGGCCTCGACCGAAACACCACTGACTGGATTATCGAACTCGTCTCTGACCTCCGTGACGAGTCGCTGTCTTCCGCCTGCCGGCAGACTCGCAGTGGAGCCTTCGACATCGGTAAGATACATCGGCGGCTGTGTGACGGAGCTACCCCCAATCCCTACTCGAGCGAGTTGCATCTCGTAGGTTACATCCCGCTCTAACGTTATCGTGAGTGTCTCACATGGTTCGTCAGCCTGCTCGGTCGCGGAGCATTCGTAGTTGGTCACATGGCTGTCATTCTTCAGGATATCGTTCCACTGTGTTTTGGTGAGTTCAGTTGGGATCTCGAGTGTGAGTGGCTTCGATTTGGTACCGGAGACGAGGACAGTTCTCGTTTCGGTACTCGAGGGCCGGATCTCGAGGAGTGTCCGATCGACGCCGGTATGGCTGACCGCGCCCCTGACCATTGTGAGCGTTATTGTGCGGCCGTCGACGACTTGATGACCGTCCGTGACAACCATCGTCTCTCTGATGCGGTTATAGACGGTTCCCAGCTCGTAGATCGTCTGTGGCGGGTTGCGGTACTCGTTGTAGTGTGGGGTGTAGATGAGTGGCTGCGTTGTGAGCCGTTTCAGCGAACCGTTCCAATAATCGCCCGTCTCCCCGTGGGCGTACGCACCATCTATGGTCACGTTTTCCGGCTTGCCCGTTCGAACCGTTCCAGTCGCTGGCGGTGGGTTCAACAGGAACAGACGCGACTGATATCGAACACCAGGGGTCAGTGCGATCGACTGGCTCGTTCCGATCGCCACCGATCTGTCGATCCCCGCGGCGACATCTCGCATCTCACCCTGGACGCGCTGGTTGTGATTGAACTCCGCCTCACTGACCAGGGCTGGAACCGCGTTCAACTGTAACAGCGCCAGCATCGTCATGAGAATCGCGAGGAGCAAGATCGCACCGATAAGCGGCGAAACGGCACGATCGGTACCGATCACGTCGCGGTTCATAGGGCGAGAAACACCACCGTTACGAGCACCGACAGCGAGATTGCGTATTTGAGACCGCCGAGAAGGTTGTTCTCGGCCAACTTCCCACCGATTAACCCAGCCACGATACCTTGGATGAGCGCGGAGTGGAAAAAGATCGTTCGGAACACGTCGACGTCGATCGAAATCGTCGCCGGGCTCGCCTCCATGGAACCGGAACTCGAGGCTGCGACCGCTGCCATCGGGTCGAGAAAGCTCACACTCAATACGACGATGATGAACAGATAGACGAGCGAGCCGATAAAGACGATCGCCAGATACGGTCCGACCTCGTTCCGTCGAGCAGCGTTCATGCGAGCGTGGTTCTGTAACTCCTCGGCGGCGATCTCGAGAATTTCGTGGAGATCGCTACTGATTCGATTTCCTTTCGCGATGATCGTCAACGTTGGTGCGACTTGTGGAATCGGGAGGCGGCCTGCAAGTCGACGAAACGCCTTCGAAGGGTCGTGATTCCAGACGATATCGTTTCGCACCGTCGTTAGCTCGTCGCTCAACGGGCCCGTACCCGCCTTCGAGAGCAAGTTGAACGCGTCAGTGAGCGTTACACCCATTCGATTCGCGTTTGCGAGCGTCTCCAAAATATCCGGGAACTGATCGACGATCTGTCGTTCTTGCCGCCGGTTCCGTTCGTGCAGTACCGATACTGGAACGCTGGCGACAAGTCCCGGGAGGACGGCCAGCCAGAGTGTCGTCATGACGGGCTCGGCGACGATGGCAGCGACCGTTGGTCGAACGAGGCCACTGAGTACCGCGCCGACCGCAAGCACGACGCCCAGCGGAACGGTAATCGCAAATCCCAACAGTGGCCGCCGTGTTATGTCGTCGATACCGTTCGTGAGGTGTTCCAAGACTCTTGTACGGAGGTGACGCTGCTGGTATGTCCGATACCGCGTGGAGTCTTCGAGTGACTCATCGGCCGATGGCATGCTACGACCGATGGATCCCTCCTGTGTCTGTCCGTTGGCTGCTTTCGATGCAGTGAGACGAGGAGCGTGGGCGAACAGATCGACGAAAAGGAAAAACCCGACCGCACTCAGCGGCAACACGACGTAGATCACGACGGCGATCTCGAGGGTGCCAATGCCGCCTAACAGGCCAAGCACGAGCAGCGTAATAATCAAAAATAGCGGTCCAGCGACGAACCCGGCGATAAATACCTCGCTGATCAGCCCGAGTCGCTCGACGAACGTCTCCTGTTTCTGAAGGGCGATTTCGGTCTGTTCGTCGATTGCGTCGCCGAGGAATCTGCTGACATCCCCACCCGACTCGAGGACGCCAAGGAGGTTCGTCAGAAACTGCTGAAGCGTCTCGCTCGGTGTTCGATCGCGCGTGTTTTCGATCGCCGTATGCAGATCGTTCCCGAAGAGGTCCATCTCACGAGCGATCAGATCGAACTCGTCGGCGATTTCACCGTAGACGGCCTGTTCGTCGGCTAGCGCCCGGACTGCCGTGATAATATCGACGCCACCACCAGACATGGCGTATAGAAACGTGATCGCGGATGGCAGTCCCAACTCGATCTCGCTGCGACGTGTACTGACGAGCCGGCGTGGCCGGTAGTGGACAATCCATCCCCACGTCACACCACCACAAACGATCGCGATACTCGAGACCGAGAGCACGGCCCACACGACTGTTTCCATCGGCGTCGATCCCGTGACAGCATGGATGCGGTCGAAATTTCCAGCAATGACAGCCACTGCGATGAGGACAACGACGGCGAGAACGGCACCGCCACCAGCCGCTTGTAGACTCCTGACGGCGCTTTCGGCGAGATACTTGTCGACGGTCGTCCGAATGTGAGCCTGCTTGAGACGATGTTGTAGCGTACGGTAGCGCTTCGTCCGGGTCTTGAAATATGCCCGGATGCGTCCGTATTCGTCGGCGAGGCCGTCTCGCAGCTGGTCGTCCGGGCTTCGATCCGTCAACTGGCGGGTCGCATCGTCTGCGTCAACACCCACGCTTGGCTGTGCGTGGGCTGCTGGCTGGTCCGCCTCCTCGAGAGGTGTCTCATCCACGGCTAGTCACCCGACTCGGCAAGGACAGACGCGAGTTCGTCGTCGTGGACGAGATCGACGACCGTGTCGGGTTGACGAGCGAACATCGTCGTCGTCTTAACCACCTCGTCGTAGCCGCTGATTCCGTTCGTGTAAAGATACTCGAGGACCTCACGTCGCTGCTTGAGTTCGGTTTCGACCTGCCCTGTCGTCCAGCCACGTTCCTCACGGACGTCGTCGATCGTCTGTGAGGTCTGTGCCCGATTGAAACTATCCGTCGCAGGGTCGCGATCGAAGACCGTGCGCGCCTGAAGCATGTCTTGACCCTCGTCTCGGGGAATGATCTCGACGACCTCGCTGTTTCGACGGACGTTCTTGCCATCGACGCGCACTTGTTTCTGTATCGAAACCAGATCGAGTTCGGCGATCATCTGTCTCGGAACGGTCAGTGGTTCGTTTTGCAGTCTGCTCAACAGCCCTCGCACGGAGTTCGCGTGAAACGTCGTATACGCCGTGTGGCCGGTCGAAATCGCCTGAAAGAACGTCGAGGCGACGCGTGGATCAGCTCGGATTTCGCCGACGAGCAAGTACTCCGGTCGCTGTCGCAGACTTGCTTCCAGCAAGTTGTACATCGAGACTTCACCCCGTCCTTGGTCGCCTGTGGCTTCACGGGAGACGCTTTGAATCCAATTGTCGTGTGGCAACGAGAGCTCCGGTGTATCTTCGATAGAGACGATCTTGCTCTGAGGTGGAATGAAAAATGACATCGAGTTCATGCTCGTCGTCTTTCCAGAACCTGTCGCTCCAGCGAACAACAGCGAGCGGTTGTTCTGCACTGAAAACCAGAAAAACGCCATCTGTTCGATACTGAACGTACCGGAATCGATGAGATCGATGGGCGTAAACGGGGTATCGGTAAAGTTTCGAATCGTAAAATTTGACCCGCGTGTCGTCACGTCACCACCTAGCGTCGCTTGCATCCGGGACCCATCCGGAAGACTGGCGTCAACGAGCGGGTTCGAGACGGAGAGATGTTTGCCCGCTCGCTGGGCGAGTTGCATTACGTACGAATCGAGTTGCCCCGCATCGAGCCGACAGTTCGTCGGGATGTTTCCGTACTCACCGTGATAGACGTGTATCGGGACCTCCTCGCCGCTGCAGGAAATGTCTTCGACCATCGGCGAACGCATGAGTGGATCGATCCGCCCATACCCGATGAAATCTCGGCGCAAATAATAGAGAATCTTGTGTAACGACGTACTGGAGACGGACGCCGCATACTCCTTGACGATCCGCTTTGCCTCGCTATCGAAGACCGCACGCGACGGTTGATCACCGGTCCCGTCCGCATACATTAACTCGGATCGAAACGTCTGCTCGAGGTCGTCGCGAACGTATGCTTCGAACTGATCGAGCGCTGGCTCGACGACCCAGAGACGCGGCTCGTCAGTCGCGTCATCAGAGACAGTCGCTAGATATGCATACGGTCGATTAACCCACGACCAGTCGCGTTGGTGGTGTGTCTCGAGATAGTCGAACTCGAAAAACGTCTCGTCAATCTCCGGTTCGCGGACGGGATCGAAGGGATCGCCTGAAAAGAGTGGACTCGTGTCTGCGCGTGCCTCCGACAGCACGTCGTCGATGAGACTGGCTAACTCTTGGCCACCCACGTCGGCGGACGCATCCGCCAGCCGATCTGTAGAATCCGGTAACAGATCGTCTTCCGTCTTCCCCCCTGCTGTCTCGCGATTATAGCTGAATTCGGGCCCCTTGTCAGACATAGTGGTTCAGATGTGTATGCGCAGCCGAGACAAACGCCAAAATACAATTTCGAGTTGAATAGTGCTGGCTTCTAACTCGAAGGCCTAAAACTTTGTTCTGGGGGTCGCTGAGTCGGAACCACGCACTCTTCCGGGTACTATCCCATGTCTTTATTCTCCGCGACTGATATTCATATGATATGTCTGAACAAATCGGGTACTCGATGTCGACTGCAGAAACGGTCCACTTTCTCGAGCAACAGGGACATGGCACGCTCAGTCTCGCAGCGGACAATCGTGCGTATGGCATTCCGATTTCGTATGGGTACGACGAGGACTACGATCGACTCGTAATGGAGTTCGTCTCGACTGAAACGAGCAAGCGAAAGCGGTTTGCCGAATCGACCGACGAGGTAACGCTCACGACGTATGAATTTCGAGATCAGACGACGTGGGCGAGCGTCGTCGTCACTGGGACGCTTCACAAAGTTCCGCCGGAAAACGTCTCGAGTCGCGCTGCAGCGCTGTTTTTCCACCGTGCTGATGACGCCGCAGGTGATGACCGCTGGCGGAATGACATGTTCGACAAGGAGTGGTACGAAATCGATATCGAAACGATGTCTGGTCGCCGTGGTGAGCAGACGCCGTCGAAAGAATAGACACGTGATCAGTGCACTAGAGTGAAAAATCACCAGTAAATTGCTTGTCTGTGATCGGCACTCGATCGTGAGGGACGGCTGGAGGAGAGTGATTGGGAGATGCACCGGAAGCTCGCAATGCGACTTCTTGACCGTGGAATGGGCGGTTCACGTTGTCAGATTCGGTGCGAAGACCGATAATGACAAGGCAGAACCTGACTCGACAGCGAGCGGGTAGCTGTCGAATGCTTGCCGATGGGTACGCTGGATCTGAATCCGGTCGAAGGGATCTTGAATCAGACAAAGTACGGCGAGTTGAACGATTTCACGACCAATGAGCTAGAGACGCTGAAATCACGTGTTGAATGGTCAATAGCTGCAAAGCAGGATTAAACAGCGTTCTCACAGGATTTCGTCAGAGTTGCTGGACTGGAACGACTCTGATTTCATTAGCCACGAACGCTACAAGCTACCGACCACTAGATGACACCTTATTCGACAGAACACAATGAACTATTGTGTAGTATTGTGCCAACTCAGAAAGACTGATATGGTTGTAATCCAAACAGTGACTTGAGCGTGAGGGTAGGCGGTGGGGGATAGCGCTCACGCTCAGTCAGAGGCACATCTCAGACACACGGACCGTGTCGAATACTCGTCTCCACACGAGTCATCTGGGACAAACAATCAGGTAGGGTAGCGTTCGGTGGCTCCGTCGGTGCCCTGTGTTGCGAAGTGATTCTCGTTTAATTGTGTTATTCAGCAAGTTCTGACTTCTCTTTGACCGCGATTTTTGGCTCGGTGCCGAATTCCACAATAACGGTATAGCCATTGTATTGGAACTCGACCCGGCCAGATTGGGCCATCCGGTTCTGGCGTCCTGATGCAAAGAGATCGTCAAGCGCATCTGGATCGACCACATCATACAACGGGGGCAGTTCCAGTGGATCCGTGTGCTCTCTTTCAGCAATGCAATTAATTATATGCAAAGATATACTATCTTCTTCTTCAAGATTCCTTCCCATAGTGGTAGATAGATCTTTCAAGCACTAATATATGACGCCAAACATACCAATTCTGTGTCCACATTGGGAACTTATTACTGACTATTACTGGATCGCTGGATCCATTGGTCTTTAGTTATGCCCAGTAGTAATATAAGGAACCATATTATGCACAACAGTATTAGGGACGAGAGGAATCATAGCTCGGACTCTGGTATTGCCAATATCGGTCGATAAGTGCTCCTCGCAAACTCTATTTTCTCCTCGTAGCCGACTTGAGAGAGTTGAATCTGGACGAAAAACGATGCTGCTGAGTATTACTGTGAGTATTAACTAAAGACGGATGCGTCGAGCACTTTCAACACGAGTTCTCGAGACGACACTACCGACTAAGGCGAGTAGCGTATGAGTGTACTTGTGCCGTATCGCACTCATTCGGGGAACGTTCCGTGAGCAGGATGTATCGACCGACAAAGGATAGTACTGACTAGTAACTTAGTTACAACACGTAACTATATACCGTTTCAGCACTAGTGTACAGATATGAGCGAGTCGACTGAGCAACTGGAAGTGTGGTGTGCAGGCGAAGACTGGTGTCCTGTCACCTCCACAGCGACGTTGATCGGCAAGAAGTGGCACACCGTTATTCTCCATCGATTGCTTGCCAACGGGCCGCTTGGGTTCAACGCACTGAAAGAAGAAGTCGGCGGGATCTCGAGCAAAGTCCTTTCGGACTCACTCGAGGATCTCGAGGCCAAACAGCTGATCGAGCGGTCGATCATCAGCGAAAAACCGGTTCGAGTCGAGTATTCGTTGACCGAACACGGAAAATCACTAGAGCCAGTGATTCAGGAGATGGCGAAGTGGGGACAGGAACACCTGACGGCTGCACGGGACAAGGAAAACTCGATCGCGTGAGAGTTCCCACGATGTGACCGACGTGGAATCCCGACCGCCGTTGGGATAGTAGGGTTACGGCCCATGACCTCGGAGTTGGGAGCGATATTGTGACTGAGTTACACTCTCGACGAACCAATAAGCAACGTCACCGCTAATGTAAATGGGAGTGAACGCCCATGATGAGCGCTTCTCACGACTTATTACGATCTGAGGGAACAAGAGACCCTCATTCCGTGAGCACCAGTCGTTCCCCGACGGCTTCTGGAATGCGACGAGTTGCTGTCGCAAGCCCACAAAGCATGGAAGCCAACGCGAGCCTGAACACCGTTCGGGAACTGGACTCCGGGCCAGATTGGAGCCGTGGCGAGAGTTACATGAGGGGACATACGCACGGATAATTAGACTCGAGGCGGAGCCATCATGTACAAGAGTCGCTCTAGGCGAGAGAAACAAACTGCGAGAGCCGTCTCTGTGACCTCCATCGAGAGCGGACTGATGCGAACGTCCGTACAGCCCAACGTACCACCACGGCTAGTACTCCGTCAAGCGTCGACGTGCGGGTCGAACCAGATAACCGCGATCGGTTCGACCCGCAACGTCAGGCGTGACGAACCACTAGTGTGGACAGCGCTCCAAGCGCCATGGCAGTAACGAGACGAGCGGTGCTCGAGCAACTCACGACAGCCAGCGATAGCGAGACGCGAGAAACGACGACGATCGAAACGATCGCAGCGGCACTCGAAGCTGACGAACGCACGATTGAATCTCACCTCCACGGGTTGGCGGACTGCGAACTGGCTCGGATCCGATCGGACGGGAGCGTCCGAGTGACAGTTACCGGTGAAGAACTGCTCGAACTCGAACTCGACGAGCTAGTGATCGTTGATCCGGGGACGATACATCCGGATAAATGAGGTGAGTTAGTATTTAGCACGTTCCCACCTAACGATGTACTACATGGAGGCACTGGAAGCGAATGTCTAATAGCGAGACGACCGACCCCGAAGGACCACAAGAGGTCCAGTACGATCCATCATCCAACCGATACGATCTCTTCGAGTGTTCCGACTGTGATAACGTCGTCCTCGTCCTCGGTCGCGACGATCCGCCGGTGTCTTGCCACAACAAACCGATGGAACGCGTGACTGACTTGGAAATGAGCGTCAAGCCGCCGGATGTCAGACAAGTCCTTCTCCAGACCTTCGGACTCCCGAAAGCCGGGCTGGATATCTGTCTGTGTGTCATCGGAGAGGGCCCGCTGTCGGCGAACGAAGTGGCCGAGACGCTCGGATACGACCGAAGTACAGTCACCCGATATCTGAACAAATTGGTCGAACTCGGGCTCCTCCGGCGGTCGGAACTAAACCGGGAAGCGGGAGGTGTCGTCAACGTCTATCATTCAGTCGATCTCGAGCGTATGCGTCGCGAGACGCTGATTGGATTCTACGTCTGGGCTGGTGAAGCGGCTGCCCTCATCGAAGATGCGAACCTGACCAAACAGGACTATCTCGAAGAGAACCCCGATCAAGAGCTTCCAGACGTGTTCTGGGACTCGTTTCCAGAACGTGACGGTTGACAGAGACTACGCGCGACGAACCAGAAACTATCGTTTTCCCTCGAGTACCTTCGCCGCGGTCAACACGGGATCCCAGGTCATGTTGAACGGTGGCGCATACGCGAGGTCGTAGTTGGCGAGTTCGGCGAGGGTGATCCCTTCGGTAACCGCACCGACGAGCGCGTGGCTCCGGTGGACAGCACCTTCGCCGTACTCGGACACGAGACTTCCTCCCAACACGCGTCCTGATGGACGGTCGGCAGTGAGCGTCACTCGCACTGTTCCACCTTCGGGGTAGTAGCCAGCACGCGATTTCGCGTCGATCGTCTCCGTGATCGGGTCGAAGCCAGCCTCACGAGCCACGTGGTCGAGGAGCCCGGTTCGAGCCGCCTCGACGTGGAACGCTTTGAGCGCGGCTGTCCCCGCGATACGGCCCCCTTCGGTCGGGTTGCCAGCGATCGTCTGCCCGATCGCTCGACCGTGTCGGTTGGCAGTCAACGCGAGGGGGACATACACCGGCTCACCTGTAACAACATGCTCAGCTTCTGCGCAGTCGCCCGCTGCGTAGACGTCCGGCAGGTTCGTCTCCCGATATTGGTCGGTCGCGATTGCGCCCGTCTCGCCGAGTTCGATTCCAGCAGCCTCGGCTAGTGTCGTCCGTGGACGAACACCGGTTCCGACAAGCACCATCTCGACAGGGATTCGCTCGTTAGTCGTCACGACCGCCTCGACCGCCTCGTTGCCGGCGAGTTCTTCGACTTCCGTGTCGAGATAAACTGCGACGTCTTGCTCCTCGAGATGTGCGAGCACGGTCTCGCTCGTGGCCTCGCTAAACTGTTTTAGAACCCGATCGCCACGCTGGAAGAGATGAACCTCGAACTCGTTCACAGCCAACGCTTCGGCCATCTCGACGCCGATGTATCCACCACCGACAATGCCGACGGAACCATTGCATGTTTCGAGGAACTGGCACGCTGGGCCACGGTCGGGCTGTTGGAGATCCCCGTCGCTCCGAGCACGGCTAACGTACTCGCGGAGTTCCTTTCCATCCGACATCGAGCCAAGCGTGTAGACGCCCGGACGATCGATCCCATCGATCTGCGGCGTGACTGCAGTCGCGCCGGTCGCCACGAGCAAGTGGTCGTACTCCTGGACGATCTCGTCGCCGTCGGCGCGGGCCGTCACGGTTCGAGTCGTCGGATCGATATCGATGACATCGTGGCCGGTTCTGAGGTCGATATCCCGCTGCTCGCGGAACTGCTCGGGCGTGACCGAGACGAGGTCGTCGAGCGACTGTATCTCGCCTTTGATGTAGTACGGGAGGCCACACGCCCCATACGAAACCCACTGCCCTCGCTCAAATACGACGACGTCGAGGTCCGGATCGTCGCGCTTTGCCTTGCTTGCTGCTGACATCCCTGCGGCGTCACCGCCAACGACAACGAACGTGCTCACGGATCGAACTTTGCGCGAAATCGTATAAATGCGGCTCGAGTGTGCGCTTTGGTTCCCAACCCGCCGCACGGGCGTGCAACCGAACTGAACCGGCGCACGGGGTTCTTTACCATCGCTACTGTTCAGTACCGTACCTATGGCTGATTTCGACGTCATCGTCGTCGGCGGCGGAACCGGAAATAACGTCGCTGCGGCTGCTGCCGACGCTGGGCTCGACACCGCACTGGTCGAACCGGGACCGTTGGGCGGAACGTGTTTGAATCGAGGCTGTAACCCTTCGAAGATGCTGATTCAGGCGGCAAACGCCGTAAATCACGTCCAGAACGCCGAACGATTCCACGTCGACGCTTTCATCGACGGAATCGATCACGCCGCTGTCGTCGACGAGATGGATGACCTGCTCGGTGGGATCGCCGAGAACATGGAAGACCGGTACCGCGAAACGGACAATCTCACGCTGTTTACGGAGTACACCGAGTTCGTCGACGAGCGAACGCTTGAGCTCGGCGGCGAAGCCGTCACCACCGAGAAGGTCGTCATAGCTACGGGGAGCCGGCCGATCGTCCCACCGATCGACGGCCTTGACGAGATTGACTACCTCACCAGTCAGGACGCCCTCTACCTCCGCGAGCTGCCCGAGAGCCTCGTCATACTCGGTGGCGGGTACATCGCGGTGGAATTAGGGTACGTGTTTCAGTCGATGGGCACCGACGTCACGATCGTGGAGATGATGGACTCGCTCGTTCCGCGGGAAGACGACGAGATCGCTGCAACGTTCACCGAACTCGCCGCCGAGCGCCATGACGTTTACACCGGCCACCGCGTAACCGCCGTCGAAGAGCGCAGTGATGGCCACACCGTCCACGCAGAGACGGCGGACGGCGGAGAACTGACAGTCAAGGGGAGCGAGGTGCTCGTTGCACTCGGCCGACGGCCGAACAGCGACGAGCTAGGGCTCGAGGCGGCAGGCATCGACGTCGACGATCGTGGATTTATTGAGACGAACGAGTATCTCGAGACGACCGCCGAGAACGTGTGGGCCCAGGGCGATGTCGCTGGGAACGCGTTGTTCAAACACGCCGGCGACTTCGAGACGCGGCATACAGTCGCGAACGTCGTCCACGAAGAGCGAACGGCCATCGACCTCTCGGCGATGCCCCATACCATCTTCACTGCCCCCCAGATCGCCGGCGTCGGGGCGACCGAGGCAGAGCTCCAAGACGACGACAGAGAGTACGTCGTGGGCCGAGCCGATTACAGCGACTCGGCGATGGGGCGGGCGAAGAAACTCGAGTACGGATTTGTGAAGGTGCTTGCCGACCCGGATGGGAAGATTCTGGGCGTCCACGCCATCGGCGACGAGGCGTCGACGCTACTGCACGAGGCGGTCCTCGCAATGCGACACGGACTCGCCGCCGCCGACGTGGCCGGGACGATTCATGCGCATCCGACGCTAAGCAAGGTTCTCGAGGCCGCATTTCAAGAGGTAACACGGCAATGAGCGAGGAACCGCCGTCCACGGAATACGAGGTGATCGTCGTCGGTGGTGGTCCTGCAGGGATGACAGCGGCGCTGTACAGCACGCGACTGGGTCATCGGACAGCGGTCGTTAGTCGCGGCGGCGGTCGGGCAGCGATGATGCAGGAGGTCCACAACCTGCTTGGCGTTCGTGAGGAAACGAGCGGTGCCGAATTCCTCGGTATCGGGCGGGAACAACTCGAGGAGTACGGCTGTGACTTCTACCAAGATCTGGTCAGTTCGTGCTCCCGCGAGGAGGAGGGACTGATCCGGCTATCGGGCAGCAATGACGACTACGACGCAGAGATCGTGATCCTCGCAACGGGGTTCAACGATGTCCGCCCGGAACCGCCGCTGCCGCGAACCGGTCGCGGGCTCCACTACTGTCTGCACTGTGACGCCCACATGTTCGTCGACAAGCCGGTCTACGTGATGGGGTACTCGGAGAGCGCGGCTCACGTCGCGGGAATCATGTTGAACTTCACCGACGATGTCGACCTGCTCACCCGCGGCGACGACCCCGAGTGGAGTGAGGAGACGGCCGGCATGCTCGAGCGCCATCCCATCGACGTCGTCCACGAAGATGTCACAGGCGTTCAGAATGGCGACGACGGCTGGTTGAAAGCGCTCGAATTCGAGGGTGGGACTGTCCGGGAGTATAGAGGTGGGTTCGCCATGTACGGTGCCGAGTACAACAATGGCCTCGCCCGCGAACTCGGCTGCGAGATCAACGACGACGGGACGATCGAGGTCGGCGACCACGGGCAGACCTCCGTCGAGAGCGTCTACGCCGTCGGCGACTGTACGCCGGGCCACAACCAGCTTCCGGTCGGGATGGGACAAGGCGCGAAAGCGGGAATCGACGTGCACTTTCGGCTGCGCGATTTCCCGCGGGACACCGACATCCTCGACGAACAGGGGCCAGTTCGCTCGGCGGAAGTCCCGGGGATACCGGACGAACTGCTCGAGCAGGCGGTCGACTTCCACACCTACGAGTGAGACGGTTCCCTGTCACTGGTTTCCGGCACACACATGGCAGGTCGCGAGCCTGCCGGGACTGACTGACAGGAGTCCGTATGAGGCGGGTACGAGTCGGATTCATGGGCTCGAGCGTCGCTGTAATCAGCCGTCGCTCTCAGCTCGATGCGTTCGCGACGTCAACCCTCCCGGCGACGTACACCAGACTGGCAAGCAGCAGCACAACTCCGAGCGGCAACAGCCAGGCGAACAGTGTCAACAGGAGGCCGCTTGCCTGTATTCCGAGCGCGATCAGGATGACAGGGCCACAGCAGACCGTCCCGGACAGCAGGGCAGGCATCGACGCGAGCAGCCCCGAGCCAGCTCCGATCCCGCAGGCCGCCGGTTGGACGACTGCGAGGTAGGTCAGTCCGAGGTTGAGGCCGACGAGGCCGGCTATCGCGAGCCCGATCGTGACGTCGATCGGCGACACCAGAAGTCGGACGACGCCAGTGTCGAGCAGTGCGACGGCCTCGAACGACGCGGGGCCGGTCCGTTGAAACATCCGAACCAGTGGATCGTCGACGACGATCAGGCTCGGGGCCGCGCTGGGTCGCATCGCGAAGTCGCCGATGGCCCAGAGGAAGGCCGCGAGGTAGCCGGTCCCGACGAAAATGACGACCGCCAGCGAATCGCGTCGTCTGACGACGAGCGTCGTCGCGGCAATCGTCTCGCCGATCCGCCGCCTCGGCGCTGGGTCGAACTGGGCCCAGGTGCTCATCCGTGGACCTCCGTCAAGGGGTAGAAGCCGTACCAGACGAACCACATCGCGTCAACTCCGATCACGCGTTCGAGCGGGACCCCGTCCGCTTCGTACTCGTCGCCGTCGACGGTGAGTGCACTGCCGTCTAACGCGACCGACAGGTCGTCGGGGTTGCGATAGACGTAGCCCGTATCGAGTCCCTCGTCGTAGGCGGTCGCATAGGGGACGTCGCCAACTGAGCCGACGACAACCCCACGCTCTCGGAGCGCCGACTTAGGAACGGCCAGCGCCCCGTCGGCGCTCCGGGCCCCGACGACGATTTTCTTCGGGTGGAATCGGTCATCGCTCGCCAGCGGGTCGAACAGCAAGCTCTCGTCGTCGTAGTAGCCGGTCCGGGGGTTGTACTGCCCGTAGGGATCGCCGCCGTAATCCCGGACGTGGCCAGTATTCTCGGTCAACACGGCCGTCTCCGGATGTCGCTCGCGCCATCGTCCCCACGTCGTCCACGTCACCTGAAACTCCGACAGATACGCCCCTTCGTGTGGGCCGTGGATCCCCCGCGCGAGTACCTGCGACCACCACGTATCGCTCCCGCGGTCATACATGATGAGATTACTGTTGACGAGGCGACCGGAGACGCCGAACTCGCTCGCTCCGCGGTAGAACCCCTGTGTCGTCCCGGTCAGCGGACAGTACGTCACCGCGACGGCTTCGTCACCCACGACGTCGTTGACGATCTCGTGCCACACGAGGACGTACTGGGGGTACGCCTTCGCGTCGCCGTTCAGTTCGACGCCGAAGACGGGATCGTCAGCCGACAGCCTCGTGGGCGGATCGTCGGCTGCGGCGAACTCAGGCTCGTCGATCGAGGGGATGCCGTCCTTGCCCGGGCCGCCGGAGAGACTCGCCTCGTCGAGTTCGCCGGTCGCGTACTCCTCGGGGAGTGACCGGTCGACCGTGGGCGGAGCGCTGGTGATCGCTCTCCCGTCATCGCCCGAGATGGGCGCGAAGGAACCGTCCAGACAGCCAGCAAGCGCAGCGAGGCCAACGCCGCCGACCGCACCGAAGAAACATCGCCGGGAGACGCCCACACTCTCGTGTCTATCTGGCATATCCGTCGGTTGGAGCGCAGCACTCATAACCGAGCGTCAGTCGTGTGTGACGGACACACAGCAGCGTTCTCGCCGAACGGGACGTTCCGGGCGACCGTCTCGGCCGCGAGGGACGATTTCGAGTGGCCACCGACGAGCCGGGACCGCGCCACGACGACTGCGAGCCGCACGCCGGCTTCACGTTCGGACCGCTCGAGGTCGAGTGATCGAAACGATCCTCGTCACGAGCCTGGTCTCGAGTCGAGGAACTCGCGGGCTCGCTGGTTGCCCAGGGACCGGAGTTCGTTGAGGAACGCCGGATCACGGTCGACCTTCGTCGAGCAGTGAAATCGCGTTCCCATATGGATACGGCGGATGGTCGTCTGCTGAAACTCGTCGGCGGGGAGTTTTCCGTCTGCGATCCACTCGTTGACTCGCTCGATAAATCCTAACTCTTGGTTGAGAGAGATATTCCCCGACAGTTCGTTGCGCCGGTCGGCGATGACGTCCAGCGTGCCAGGTTCTCCCTCGAATTCTTGAGGATTTATCTGTATGATCCACAACTCTTCGGGTTTGCGTTCCGGCGGAAGCCCCATCAGGTCGTTGACCGGGGGATTCTGCGAGAACAGGCCGTCCCAGTGGAGGTGCCCGTGGATCTCGACGGCCTCGAACAGGTTCGGAACCGCCGCGGATGCGAGGACGGCATCGACGGTGACCGCTTCGTTGACGAACGTCTCGAAGACGCCAGCGTTGATGTCGACCGTCCCAATCACGAGTTCCGGTACCTGCTTCTGACAGAGGTCCGGGATCGCGTCGAAGTCGATATGTCGCTCGAGTACTGTTTTGATTCGCTGCTTCCCAACCTCCGGTCCGAGTACCTGATACGGACTAATCGAGGGAAGTGGAAAGCCAGCGCTTTCCAGTCGCGAAATCGTCGTCACCAGCGAGTTGAGCCGACGGTCCTGTCCCCCGTCGGCTGCTAGATCAGTCCACAGCCCGTCGAGGATCGTACGTGCCCGCTGAGTATCGCCAGTGACGAGCCCGTACCACGTCCCGAGGGCGTTGAACGCGCCACCGGACGTGCCGCTGATCCCGACGAGTTCGTATGCGTCGTCCCACTCTGCGAGCAGCGTTCGGAGGATACCCGCGGTGAACGCTGTATGGCTGCCACCGCCCTGGCAGGCGATGGCGACACGCGTCGGGTCGCCCTCACTCATACGTCGTCGTGTAGCCACCGTCCCAGAGCAGGTCGCCGCCATTGAGGTGTTTGCCGTGCCGGGAAAACCCGAACACGAAGAGGTTCGCCACCTCGGCCGGCGTCATCATCTCTTTCGTCCGGGCCTGCCCGAGCATCACGTCTTCGACGACTTCCTGCTCGGAGATGCCGCGTTCCGCAGCCGTGTCCTCGATCTGATTTACCATGAGCGGCGTGAGGACGTATCCAACGCTGACCGAGAACCCCCGAAGCGTCCCCTCGCCTTCGGCGGCGATGGCTCGAGTGAGTCCCTGCAGCCCGTGTTTCGCGGTGATGTAGGCAGGCTTATCCTTGGTCGCATAGTGCCCGTGGACCGAGGACATGTTTCCGATGGCACCGACGCCGTCGTCGATGGCACGAACGTGAGGCATCGCGTATTTGGCTGTCAAGAACGGAGCCCGCAACATGATGTCCAGCAGCAAGTCATGCCGCTGATTAGCGGCCCTCCAGTTGCTCGAGTCTGGCGTCTTTTGTAAGCCTCCCAGAGGGAGCGGCGGTCTTCTCGAGTTCAGTTCGATTCGGTTCGATTCGACTCGAGAAGCAGTGATCGAACATGGCTCCGAGCAGCGGCTCCCGGGAAACGTTCGACGATTCGGACACCCGGCATGATGAGATGTACAGTACGATCGAGGCGTGGGTCCAAGACCTCGTCGACGAGGTCGATGACGCCGTCTCGAGCGAGCGGTTCACAGCGTGGTTGGATCTTCAAAGTCGCTTCCACGGCTACTCCCACCGAAACACGCTGTTGATCAAACTCCAGTGTCCGCATGCAACGCGCGTTGCTGGCTACCGAACGTGGCAAAACGAGTTTGACCGACACGTCAAAGAAGGGGAGACAGCGATCTGGATTTGGGCACCGATCATTGCGAAGCGATGTCCCAACTGCGGAAACTCGCCATCGTATCATGAGCGCAGTGACTGTGAATACGATGAGACTCCGCCGGATAGTTGGGAAAAGGGACTCGTGGGCTTTCGGCCAGCGCCCGTCTTCGATATCTCACAGACTGACGGCGAGCCACTGCCCGACCTCGAGACCGAAGCGAGAGGTGATGCTGACGAGTTGGTTCCTGCACTCCTCAAGATAGCAGACTTACTCGAGGTAGACGTAGAGGTCGTGTCCCCCAAGGACTGGTCGCATGGGAACGCCAAAGGCGTCTGCCAGTATCGGCCAGCGGAACAGCCACGCGTCGGCGTCCGTGATCGTGAGAACAAGGCTGATCTCGCTGTCACGCTCGTTCACGAGTATGCACATGCGCTGTTGCACAGTGGCGTTGACGACGAGGCTGAGCGATCGAAGCGAGAACTCGAGGCCGAAGCGGTCGGCTACATCGTTGGACGGCACTTCGAGTTGGATACCAGTGGGTCAGCGTTCTACCTTGCCGCGTGGCACGGTGACGAGCCGGAGACAATCCTTGACCGGCTTGAGCGGATCAGTTCGACTGCCCAGAAGATCATCGATATCGTCAGCGATGTGATCAATGATGAGTAATCGACCGCTTCTGCTCGAGATCAGCACTGCACTCGAGGAACAAGGCCTCGATCGAGACGAGTACCAACTCCAGCAGGAGATCGACGCCGAAGCCCTTGAGCGGCTTGTAGACTCGACGGGCCCACAGACTGAGACTGATCTCGAGATTCGATTCTCGGTTGGCGAATTCCGTGTACTGGTCACAGAATCCGATATGACTGTCTCCAGAGCATCGTAGAGTGAGGATTTATTGTCTGTGTTTAAAAAGTAGACTTCCTCTAGAGATTCAACAGAACGGGATCATTCGAATTCAGGCACGAAGTCCTCATCGAGTTCCGGTGCAAGATCGCCACCAGTAAGCCAGGCCACTTGGTCGGCAGCGAACCCGTACTTGGGAATCAACGCCTCTGTTGCTTCACCGAGTGGAATATCGTTTGTTACAACAGTAGAGCGTGTCATAGAAAGAGTCGCGTACGAAGCAGCAGGGTGCGGAAAGTGTGTCCAGCACAACCGCAACCCTGCAAGACGTTGCTTCGGTCGACGAGGTTTTGAATGCAGCGGCTACGGAAACAGTTCCGTTGTTTGAGTATCTTGAGTTCGAGTTTCTACTGGAATACGACGTGTTCGCCCCCGGCGAGCGGGGGCGAACACGAGTTCACCAGCCACCAGATCTCTTTCGCGCCTTTCTTCATTGCTACTACAAGAACATCTACGGAACACGCCCGGTCACACGAGAACTCCAGCACGGACTTGTCTGGTACTACTGCGGGCTTGACAAACCGCCATCGAGAGATACCATTGACCGGTTTCTCACTGATCTCGAACACGTTATCGACGATGTTTTCGACAGGCTCC
>Ga0207720_100282_pt1 | contig 41093 bp, 45 predicted proteins | sample A23P2SouthBayCA_2_FD_187751 | JGI IMG/M metagenome (GOLD analysis project Ga0207720, IMG submission 187751) | Aerobic enrichment media microbial communities from Eden Landing Ponds, California, USA - A23 E3 (2) (SPAdes) | ecosystem: Environmental > Aquatic > Marine > Unclassified | place... | reverse complement strand
GTTTGCGGTTGCTGTCTCGATCGGGTCACTCCCACTGAGACGGACCGGAACTCGATCACCGCCGTCAAATCCACCACGTACTACCGATCGGGGAGAGACCGTCGGGTGACACAGGTATTTTATTCACGCATGGTGAATCGCGGCTATGCGAGAGGTGTCTCTGGCTGGTGACTGGGAGTTCCGCGAGACAGATGGCGGTCGGTGGCTCGACGGCACGGTGCCGGGCGGCGTCTACACGGACCTGCTGAACGAGGGAGAGATCCCCGACCCGTTCGTCGAGGACAACGAACTCGACGTCCAGTGGGTGGGGAAGACCGACTGGACCTACCGCCGGACCGTCGACGTCGACGCGGACCTGCTCGACCACGACCGCGTCGTCCTCCAGTGCGAGGGACTCGACACGGTCGCGACGGTGTCGGTCAACGGGCAGGAGGTCGGCTCGTCGGTCAACATGCACGTCGGCCACGAGTTCGACGTGAGCGACGCGCTCGAACCGGGCGAAAACGAGGTCGTCGTCGAGTTCCGCTCACCCGTCGAGTACGGCATCGAGCAGTCCGAAGCGTACCCGTACGAGGTACCCTGCATCCGCTACCCCGTCGACCAGCCCGGCCGACCATTCATCCGGAAAGCGCAGTGTCACTACGGCTGGGACTGGGGCCCCTGCCTCCCGACAGTGGGGATCTACCGCGACATCTCCATCGTCGCCTACTCCGAACCGCGGGTCCGCTACACGAAGACCGAACAGGACCACGAAGCGGTCGACGCCGATGCGGGCGGCGGCGACGCGGCCGACGGCGACGCGGAGGGCGCCGTCGACCTCACCGTCCGCACGGGCGTCGACGCGCCCGCAGCAGGCGAGTACGACCTGACCGTCTCGGTCGCCGACGCCGAGACCACCGAGACCGTCTCGCTCGAGGCGGGCGAACAGGAGGTCGAAACCACGGTCACTGTCGAGGATCCGGACCTCTGGTGGCCCAACGGCTACGGCGACCAGCCCCTCTACGACATGACCGTCGAGATCGCCGCCGAGAGCGGCGGCGTCGCCGGCACAGGGACCGAAGTCGCCGACTCCGTGACCGACCGAGTCGGCTTCCGCGACGTCGAACTCGTCGTCGAACCCGACGACGTCGGCACCTCTTTCTACTTCGAGGTCAACGGCACCGAAATCTTCGCGAAGGGGGCCAACACCATCCCGACGGCGCCGATGTACGGCGACGTGAGCGAGGTGCGCTACGACCACCTGCTCGAGAGCGCCGTCGACGCCAACATGAACATGCTCCGGGTGTGGGGCGGCGGCTACTACGAGTTCGACTACTTCTACGAGCGCTGTGACGAACTCGGTATCCTCGTCTGGCAGGACTTCATGTTCTCCTGCTCGCTGCATCCCGCCGACGACGCGTTCCTCGACACGGTCGAAGAGGAGGTCCGCCACCAGGTGCGACGGCTGGCGACCCACCCCTCTATCGCCCTCTGGTGTGCCAACAACGAGAACGAGGAGGCCGCACAGAGCTGGTTCGCGCGCCACGACCACCACGAGGACCACCTCGACGACTACGCGGCGCTCTACGAGGAGACCGTCGGGCCGGCCTGTCGCGAGGAGGACCCCTCGCGAACGTACTGGCCCGGCTCCCCATCCAGCGGGCCCGACGAGATGGAGCCGTACGTCTTCGAGAAAGGCGACATCCACTACTGGGACGTCTGGCACGCGGGCCAGCCCTTCGAGGACTACTACACGACCGAGCCGCGGTTCGTCTCCGAGTTCGGCTACCAGTCGTTCCCCTCGACGGACTCGCTGCGGACCGTCATCGACGAGGCGGACTTCAACCCCACCTCGCCGATGATGGAACACCACCAGCGCAACCCCGGCGGGAACACGACCATCCTCAAGCGGATGTCGAGTTACTTCCGGTTCCCCTTCGACTTCGAGGACTTCGTCTACGTCTCGCAACTGCTCCAGGCCGAGGCGATGTCGACGTCCATCGAGCACTGGCGCCGGCGCAAGCCGACGACGATGGGCGCGCTGTACTGGCAACTGAACGATCTGTGGCCCGTCGCCTCCTGGTCGTCCATCGAGTACGACGGCAAGTGGAAAGCCCAGCAGTACGCCGCCCGGCGACAGTTCGCGCCCGTGCTCGTCTCCTTCCACCCCACGTTCGAGGGGGAGGGCGGCGTCGAGAACGCACAGGCCGGCGAGGACGGCGAGTGGCCTGACGTCGTCGCCCAGACGCTCTGGATCACCAGCGACGTGACCGACCCGCTCGCGGGCGAGATAGACCTCGAGGTCGTCACCTTCGACGGCGAGACCGTGCTCGAAGAAACGGTCGACGTCGATATCGACGCCCAGGAGAGCGTCGAACTGCGGACGCTGGGACGCGAGGACCTGCCCGCCGACGTGGACCCGAGCGAAGTGATGATCCGGGCGACCTACGACGGGGAAGCAGAATCCTATCCCGCGACGGCCTTCTTCGAGAACTACAAGCGGCTCGACCTGCCCGACGCCGAGGTGTCGGTCGACATCGACGGCGCGGACGTGACCGTCGCGAGCGAGGAGTGCGCGCTGTTCCTCGAACTCGACCCCGGCACGCTCCGCGGGGCGTTCTCGGACAACTACGTCCACCTCGCGCCCGGTGAAGAGCGCAAAGTCACATTCGACTCCTACGACGACCGCCGCGACGCCGTCGTCGAGACGACCCTCGAAGACTACCTCTCGGTGCGACACCTCCGGCAGACGTACTGAGCGCTCGGAACCCGTACTGAGCGGCGGGAAAACGAGTCTGCGGACCTACCGGTGCTGTTCGATCGCCGCGACGAGCGCCTCTTTCTGCTGGACGCCGACCATCTCCTGGACTTTCTCCCCGCCGGCGAAGAGGACGAGCGTCGGGACGCCCCGAACGCCGTACTGCGCGGCGAGTTGCTGGTTCGCGTCCACGTCGACTTTCGCAACGGCCGCGTCCGTCTCGGCCGCAATCGACTCGACGATGGGTTCGAGCATCTGGCACGGGCCACACCAGTCCGCGTAGAAGTCGACCAGCACCACGTCGTACTCGCCGGTCACCTCGTCGAGTTCTGCCGCGCCGTTCACGTGGACGGGCTCGGACGGCGCGCCGGCCGCTCCACCGCTGCTGTCCGCCGATTCGTCGTCTCCGTCGACCTGCTCGCGCAGCGATTCCCGTTTCTCGGCCCGGATCTCATCGACCGATCGATTGTCACTCATCACCCCATCGTACGAACTGGCACCTCTTAACTGTTTTGCGCTATTTTCACAATACTGCAGAGCCAGTGAATCGACCGTCGACGGAGTCGATAGGCGACTCTCCTGACGGGGCCCACCGCGGGGCGGTCAGAGTCTCTCGGCGAACGCTCCCGGGAGGCGGGCGTAGACAGCAGCGTTGCCTGCGAGCGCGTCGAGCGTCGTGTACTCGTCGGGGGCGTGAGCGGTGTCGGTTCCGAGTCCGAACTCCACAGTGGGGATGCCGGCGTTGCGCAGTTTCTTCGCGTCGCCGCCACCGGTGGCCGAGCGCCGGTAGACGCGGTCGCCGGTAACGTCCTGGGCCACTGCAAAGACGGCCGCGACGAGCGGGCTGTCGGCCGGTTCGAAGGTGCCGACACTCCAGGACAGATCCGCGACGACGATCCCCTCGCAGTCCGCGACGCACTCCCGCACGTCGGCGATCAGGTCCGGGGTGTACACGCCAGGCGCGAGTCGGATATCGACCTCGGCGCGGGCCGATGCCGGGACCGCGTTTATCGCCTCACCGCCCTCGATCGTCCCGAGGTTGATCGACGGATGCTCGAACAGTTCGCGCGCCGCGTCGGCGCCCATCGTCGGCGCGTAGTACTCGACGGACTCCGCGACGAGGTCGGCGACGTCGGGACCCAGGTCGAGCGCGCGCCCGCCGAACTCCTCGCGGAGCCGTTCGACCGCGGCGTAGAGACGGTCGATGGCGTTGACGCCCAGGACGGGCCGTGAGCCGTGGGCCGCCTCGCCCTCCGCGTCGAGAGTGAGCCACACCGAGCCGCGGTCGGCCGCCGTCACGGAGTGGCGCCCGCCCTCGCAGGTCGTCTCCCCGATGACACAGGCGTCGGCGGCGAGTGCGTCCGCCGCCAGGAGTGCTGCCAATCCCGCGTCGCCGCCGGTCTCCTCGTCGCTGACGAACGCGAACGAGAGGTCCACCGGCGGAGCGGTGTCGGTCTCGACGAAGGCGCGGGCCACCCAGCACATCGCGGCGACGGCGCCTTTCATGTCGGTCGCGCCGCGGCCGTAGACCCGGTCGCCGTCGCGCTCGCCCAGCGGACCGCGAGTCCAGCTCTCCCGGTCGAACGGCACCGTGTCGAGGTGACCGTTGAACAAAAGCGTCGCGTCGCGCTCGCCCGGAATCGTCGCGAGGAGGTTCGGTTTGGCCGCGTCCGGAGCGATTCGCTCGGTGGCGACCCCGAGGTCGGTGAACCACGACTCGAGCGCAGCGACCGCCTCGCGCGTCGCTCCGGGTGGGTTCTGCGTGTCGATCCCGAGAAGGTCCAAGGCCGTCGCCGCCACGTCCTCGCGGCGCTCGTCGAGGAAGTCGACGACCGCCGTCACGTCCGACCGTGACCGGTCGCCGGTCATCGGCTACTCCGCGGGGACTTCGACTCGCTCGTCGTACTTGTCGCGGAACTCCTGGACGAGCTGGCCCATCTTCGCGTACCAGTCGTTGAGCATGCGCTGCATCTCGTCGGCCATCCTGTCGGGGTCCGTCGGTCGGAACACGTGGTAGTAGCCGCCCTGCTCGTAGTTGATCTGTTCTTTCTGGACGAACCCCGCCTGGACCAGCCGCTGGATCGAACGGTAGGCGGTCGAGCGCTCGCGGTCGACCGCGTCGGCGATCTCGTCGACCGTCAGCATCTCTTCGGCGTCTACCAGAACACCGAATATCTCCCGGTCCAGTTCCTTCAGCCCGTGAAAACACTCCAGCAGCCCCTCACACTCCATGTCCTGCTGGAGGTACTCGCTCATGGAATCCGGCATCGTACGTCGGACTACTTCCTTCGTGAGTATAAATGTGTGGATTTTCTGCACAACTACCGGGTCGAGAGAGTCCGTGTCGACTGTGGCAGCCTCAGTCCGTGTCGACTGTGGCAGCCTCAGTCCGTGTCGACTGCGGCAGTCTCGATACAGTCAGAGCAACGCACTGCACTCATAGTGATTATTGTAGATTATTTCCGGATCGTGCCGACCCCGGGATCGACGCGTACCGGTACATCGCGACAATAATCACTATCAGTGAACGTCTCGTCGAGACCGAGAACCGACCACAGCGGCCAACGGAAACCCGCTCGCCCCAAGGAGTGTCCCGCAGGCGAACTCGCTTCGACCGCGATTTTAAGTAGGTGGCGAGCGAATAGTATTGTATGAGTGTAGAACAACTAAGCGGCGAGAGCGCCGACCGGATCCGGCTGTCGTACCGGCCGGACCCGTCGAGCGCGGCGTCGCTCGACGAGGCGTGGAACGTCGTCGATAGCGACTGGATCCGCGAGCGTATGATCGAGGACACCTATCTCACGTACCTCCGTCGCGCTCACGGCGGCCGCGTCGCCGTCGGCGACGAGTGGGAGGAGTTCGTCAACTGCGGCTGTGCGGACCCCGAGGACGTGATCGTGCGCGTCGAAGCGGTCGAGGGCGGGACAGTCTTCGACGAGGCGACCACGGTCGAAATCGAACCGGCCGATCCCTCCAAGCACTGAGACCCACCGCGACCCGTTTTTCCGCACCACCGCTGTCTCGAGAGAGCGTCCGTCCGACAGCACCGTATTGATTGTATTGCACAATACTTATTTCACCGCGTCCGTTACGGGGGAACGCAGATGGATTTCGACGACTTCCCGACACCCGACGCATCGGTGGACAGCATCACCCCGAGCGAACTCAAGCGACGCATCGACGAGGGGGAGGCGGTGACTGTGCTCGACGCACGCGCGTCGAGCGAGTTCGAGGAGTGGCATGTCGAGGGGCCGACGGTCACCGTCGCGAACGTCCCCTACTTCCGGTTCCTCGACGGCGCGGACGACGACCTCCTCGCGCAGGTCCCGGAGGGCGACCCGCTGGTCGTCCTCTGTGCCAAAGGCGGGGCCAGCGAGTTCGTCGCCGGCACGCTGAAAGAGGCCGGGCGGGACGTGATCCACCTCGAGGACGGCATGAACGGGTGGGCCCGCGTCTACGAGCGCAGCGAGGTGACCGGCTACGACGGGCCCGGCCGGGTCTACCAGTACCGCCGCCCGTCCTCGGGCTGTCTCTCCTACCTCGTCGTCGACGGCGACGAGGCTGCGGTGATCGACCCGCTCCGGGAGTTCGCCGACCGATACCGCGAGGACGCCGCCGACCTGGGCGCGACCATGACGTACGCCCTCGACACGCACGTCCACGCCGACCACGTCAGCGGCGTGCGCGCGCTCGACGACGAGGGCGTCCGCGGCGTCGTTCCCGAGGCGGCCGTCGACCGCGGGGTCCGCTACGCCGACGTGGTCGAACGGCTCGGCGACGGCGACACACTCTCCGTGGGCGAGGCCACCATCGAGGCCGTTCATACGCCCGGTCACACCACCGGGATGACCTCGTATCTCGTCGGCGAGAGCCTGCTGGCGACCGGCGACGGCCTGTTCACCGAGAGCGTCGCCCGCCCCGACTTGGAGGAGGGCGACGACGGCGCGCCCGACGCGGCGCGCACCCTCCACGAGTCGCTCCACGAGCGGATCCTGACGCTGCCGGACGACACCGTCGTCGCGCCGGCGCACTTCTCCGACGCCGCCGACGCCGCGGCCGACGGCACCTACACCGCGACGGTCGGCGACCTCACCGAGCGGATGGACGCGCTCTCGCTCGACAGGGAAGCGTTCGTCGACCTCGTCCTCGCGGACATGCCGCCCCGCCCAGCCAACTACGAGGAGATCATCGGCACCAACCTCGGCACGCAACATGTCGACGACGCCGAAGCGTTCGAACTCGAGCTCGGCCCGAACAACTGCGCCGCCACGCAGGACTCGCTGACCGGCGACTGAGCGATCGACGGAAGAACGACCGACGGCTGACCTCCATCCTTTCCGCGAGAAACAGTGTACCCAGAGAGCGACGGCGTCGGCCGCGAGCGGCGGCCCCGCGGTCCGACCCGTCGACGCCGCTTCTATTCCGCGAGTGCGCCGGACTGCCGCGACCCGAGCGCACCCGCGAGCGCGAGGAGGTAGCCGAGCCCCTGCTTGACTTCCGGGTCTCGCGTCGCGCGTGCGAGTCCGAGGACGCCGACCGCGTCGGGGTCGGCCGCCTCGGCGTCGCCGACCGCACCCAGCAGCGTCGCCAGTCCGTCGCGAGTGTCGTCCTCGCCGGCGGCGTCGGCCAGTTCCGCGACCGACGACCCAGTGTCGGCGAGCGAGGTGACCATCTCGTCGTCCATCGCCGCGGTGGCCAGCGACGCGACCTGCGCGAGGTCCGCCAGGTCGTCGAGCGTCCCGCTGGCCTGCATCTCGGCGACAGTCTCCAGCGCCGCGGCCAGGTCCGCGCCGTTCTCGCCGGTCGCTGTCGCGAGCGCGACGGTCTCCTCCGTCGCGAGGCCGTCGGCCGATTCGGCGAGCGTCGACGCCGTCCCCGCGAGCGAGGCGGCCATCTCGTCGTCCATCGCCGCCTCCCCGAGTGCGAGCACGTCGAGGAGTTCGTTCACCGCGTCGAGGCGCTCGACGAATCGCGCGACTGTCTCGGGGTTCTCGGCGATGGCGTCGGCGAGTTCGCCGTCGAGGTCGGCGGGCGCGTGCTCGCTCACGCAGACCACCTCACAGCAACCCCCTGGCGGTCAGCCAGTAGGACTTGTTGTAGGCTAGTTTCGCCCAGTGCAACTGCTGTGAGGGGCGCACCGGCTCGGGCGGGTTGTCGTAGTCGAACTCGACGAACGTCGCCGCGTCCATCCCGGTCTCGACGAAACACAGCGTCTTGCCGTCGTAGGTCGCGGTCGGCGTCCGGCCGCGGACCTCGCTCGCGATCCGCTGGCCGACGACGTTAGCCTGGTAGTGGGCCGCGCTCCCGGCTTTCGGGACGCCGACGGCCGCGGCGTCGCCGAGCGCGTAGACGCCCTCGTGGCTGGTCGCTTCGAGCGTGTGCGGGTCCACGTCGACCCAGCCGCCCTCGCCGAGCCCCGCGTCCGCGATCAGGTCGCTCCCGGTGTGCGGTGGGATGGCGACGAGCGCGTCGTAGTCGAGCGTCGTCCCCTCCATCGATGTGAGCGTCCCCTCGTCGGGGTCGACCGACTCCGCGTTGAACATCGTCTCGATCCGGATGTCGCGGGAGTCGAGGATCGGCCGCGCCCACTCGGCGATCTGCTCGTTGCCGTGGACGCGCATGATTGGGTACGTGTAGGTGATCTCGACGTCGTCGCGGAGGCCGCGCTGGCGGAACCAGTCGTCGGCCATGAGGACGAACTCCAGGGGTGCCGCCGGGCACATGTGCGGCGTCCCGACGACGCTCAACACGAGGTGGCCCCCGGTGAACTCGACGAGTTCGTCGCGGAGTCGCTCGGCGCCCGCCTCGCCGTAGAACTGGTGAGCGCCCTCGGCGAGTCCCGGTACCGCGTCCGGGGCCAGTTGCGCGCCGGTCGCGAGGACGAGGCGGTCGTAGGGGACGAGTTCCGGCGCGTCGACCGGTTCGAGCGTCTGCGCCTCGGTGTCGACATCGGCGATGTAGTCGACCCGGAGGTCGACGCGGTCGTCGACCAGGTCCGCGAGGGCGCGGCGACCGTCCGCAGGCTCACGCTTCCCGAAGGCGACGTACAGCCAGACCGGCTTGTAGACGTGGTCGGGGTCGTCGTTGAACAGCACGACCTCGACCTCGCCGGCGTCGATCTCGGGAGCGAGGCGCTCGGCGAGGTCGTTGGCGAGGACGACCCCGCCCGTGCCGCCGCCGACGATTGCGATGCGTTCGGTCATGCTTTCGCCACGAGGATCCGGTAGTACTCGCCCTCGTCTTCGACCGCGAGGACCTCGTTACCCGATTCGTCGGCCCACTCGGGCACGTCGCTCGTCGACTGCTCGGTGTCGCTCAGGAGCGCGACCACCGTCCCGGTCTCGGCGGACCTGAGCGCGCCGACCAGGTCCATCAGCGGCCCTGGACAGGTCGCGCCGCGCGCGTCGACCGTCTCGTCCGGTTGCGGAGTGTCTGCTGACATGTGTTCGTCTGAATCTCCGCGCCGGTCGCTTATAATAGTGTGCTGTATTCCCAATACTCGAAAACAGCGAGGTAACCGGTCAGTCGGCGGAAACGGCGTCGGCGCCGGCATCCGAACGGTACGCACGCCAGTAGCCCTGGGCGTAGGCGCCGATGAACATTCCGGCGAGCGCCCAGAGGATGACGTAGTTACCGACGCCGAGGCTGGCGTAGCCGGCGCCGGGACAGATCCCGGAGACGCCCCAGCCGACGCCGAAGATCAGGCCGCCGGTGACGACGTTGCGGTCCAGCGACTTGACCCGCCGCGTGTACGCTCGTCCCGTGAGCGGCGCGCGGTCGAGCCAGCGCGTCGCGACGAAGAAGGTCACGCCCGCGACGACCGACGCGCCGCCCATGACGAGCAGGAGACCGAAGTCCTCGAGCTGGAGGAAATCGAGCACGACCTCCGGGCGGGCCATCCCGCTGTAGGCCAGCCCGAACCCCTCGATCAACCCACCGAAAACGATCAGGAGCGTGAACAGCGGTCCGCGTCCCTCGTCGCTCATCAGGGCGACACCCCCAGCCCGGAGACGACCAGTGCGGTCACGATGGCCGTGCCGACGAACAGGGCGACGTTGACGAGCGAGGTCCGCGAGACCGAGCCGACGCCACAGACCCCGTGGCCGGCCGTACAGCCTTTGCCGACGCGCGTCCCGATCCCGACAAGCACGCCGCCGCCGAGCAGGCGCCACCACTGCACCTCCGTCACCCACACCGTCGGGTCGAAGGCGAGTTTGTACACCGCCGCGCCGGCGACGATGCTCAGGAAGAAGACCACGCGCCAGTCGCGCGACTGGACGAAGCGGGGCTGTCGGAACCGCGGGAGCCGCGACCCGTAGGACAACGTCGTCTCGAGGAACGTGCTATTGCCCGCGATGATCCCCGAACCGAGGTAGATCGCCGAGATGCCCGCCCCGACGAAAAGCCCGCCGATCAGGTAGTCCAGCACGCCGTTCGGGAACAGTTCGGTCCCGGCGACCTGCACACCGACCCCGAATTCGGCGAGAGAGAGGTCGACGAGCGCGGCCGCCGCGGCGAGGAGCACGGCGCCGGTCATCTATCTGTCGCCCCCGCGCGAACGCTCGCCGCTCGTTGGAGACTCACCGCGGAGGTCCCGCGAAGACCGGCCCGCGGTCGCCGCCGGCATCGGCCCTGTGTGAGAGCGTTGGATCGTCATTCTACCACAGTATTGCAAATTTCCCAAAATAAGGCTTTGGATCGCGAGCCGGGCAGACCGAACCTGGTGGAGGACCGATCGGTCGATCGAGCGCCTTTATCGTCTATTTTACCGGTTTCGAATCGCTTCCCGGCTGTCCCGGTTCGAATATCTCACCCCGGTCTTGAATACTGGTCACAAGACGTCCGATAGGTTTTTACATTTTAGTACAATACTGGCACGTGAGGAACACAGCACATGAGCATCGATACGGACGTCACGGAGACGCTGGACGTGAAGGGACTGAACTGCCCGATGCCGGTCGTACAGACCAAACAGGCCGTCGACGACCTGGGTTCTGGCGAGACGCTGGAAGTGCTCGCCACGGACTCGGGGAGCATGAGCGACATCGACGGCTGGGCGAGTACGACCGACGGCGTCGAACTCGTCGACCAGATCGAAGACGCCGGCGGGAGCGAGACGGTGTACAAGCACTACGTGCGGGTCGAGTGAGATGAGCGCGGACGACACTGCCGCCGAACCTGTCTCCGACGAGACCGCCGGGGCAGACGCTGACGACGCCGCTGCCGGCGATCCGTCCGCGGACGAGCTGGCTCGACTCGAGGCGAGGATCGACGAACTGGAGTCAGAGCTATCTGCCGTCCGAAACGACGTCGACGACGACCCCCAGAAGATGGTGATCATCGCGACGAAAGGCACGCTCGACATGGCGTACCCGCCGCTCATCCTCGCGAGCACGGCCGCGGCGTTCGGCTACGACGTGACTGTCTTCCACACGTTCTGGGGGCTGGAGATCCTCCACGAGGACCACTCCAAGGACCTCAAGCTGAGTTCGGTAGGCAACCCGAACATGCCGATGCCCAACGCCGTCGCGGCGCTGCCGGGCATGGACGCGCTCACGACCAGAATGATGGGCAACCGCATCGCGGACAACGACGTCGCCTCGGTCGAGGAACTGATCGAGACCTCGCTGGACCTCGGCGTCGACCTGCAGGCCTGTCAGATGACCATCGACCTGCTGGAGTACGACGAGGACGACTTCTACGACGGCGTCACGACCGGCGTCGGCGCCGCCTCCGCCTTCCAGGAGATGGTCGACGCCGACATCCAGTTGCTCGTCTGAGGGGGTCGGCCCCGCGACGGGACCCAGATATTGCTCGCGGCCGCTTGCGACGCGAGCCGCCCCGACGCTTTATCCGCTACGGCCGAGAACGCGGGCTATGGACGCCGACAGCTCCGAACGGTACGTTCCGGACGCGATCCCCGAAGAGGATCTGGCGTATTTCGAGGAGTCGCGCTACGGCAACCGGGTCGGCTGGGGCGACTCCCCGGCGGTCCTCGTGGTCGACATGACCCGCGCGTTCCTGGAGGGGCGACGCACCGACGGCGACCCCGTGGCGCCGACCGCCGAACTCCTCGTGACGGCACGATCGGCCGGCGTGCCGGTGTTCTACGCCGCGCCCGACGCCGAGACCACCTACCCCGACGGCTATCCGGTACCGACGAAAGCCTCGCCGGCGTCCCACCGCGGCCCCGACCCGGACCGCGACCGGGACGAGCGCGCGGCCTGGCGCGAGAAGCTCACCGAGTTCCCGGAGCCGGTCGAGCCGCGCCGCGCTGAGACTGTCGTGGCGAAACCCCGCGCGAGCGCCTTCTTCGACACGCACCTCGCGAACCTGCTGCACCACGAGGGCGTCGACACCCTCGTCGTCGCGGGCACGAACACCGGCGGCTGTGTCAGGGCCACAGTCGTCGACAGCCACTCCAGCAACTTCCGGACGGTCGTCCCCCCGGAGTGCGTCGCGGGCACGTCGACCGTCGTCCACGAAGTGACGCTGTTCGACCTCGAAATGCGCTACGCCGACGTGACGCCGCTCGACGACGTACTCGACCGGATCGCGGCGACCGACTGACCGGACGACGTGACTGTCGGCACGCCTTGTATTGCCCACAACCCACAATATTATCTGCCAGCGGGTGCTATCGTCGGTCATGCGCGCAGTGATAGCGACGGACCTGTCCGACGCCATGGCGGCGGCGATCAGTTCGAAGACGTGTCTCGAGTGTCTCGGGCGCTACGGCGTCGAGAAGATCGACCTGGTGACGGTGACGAGTCCGAACGTCACGACGGGGATGCCCGGAAGTGACGTGGGCGAGCGGACGAAGCGGGCGCTCGACCGCGAGCGAGGGAAACTCGAAGTCGAGGGGTTCGACGTCGGGACCCACGTCGTCCGCGGGACGCCCCACCGGCGGATCAACGGGCTGGCCGAGCGCGTCGATGCGGACCTGATCGTCGTCGGGTCACGCGGCCGGAGCCCGCTGGAAGAGCGCTTCGTGGGGAGTACGACGCGGGACATGGCCCGGACGAGCGTCAGGCCGCTTCTGATCCAGCGCATCGTCGCGGGCGACAGCGACCACGAGGTGGCGAACGAGCACCTCTTCGAGCGGGTGCTGTACGCGACGGATTTCTCGGAGAACGCCGAGCGCGCGTTCGACCAGTTCCGGCCGCTGTCGGGCGCGACGCAGGAGGCGACGCTGCTGCACGTCGCGCCGCCGGACCGCAGGACCGAGGAGGAGAGCGTCGACGACGCGACCGAACGCCTCGACGCGCTGGCCGACGAACTGACCGGGATGGGGATCGAGACCCGGACGATGGTCCGAGAAGGCGAGGTTGTCGGCGAAATCCTCGCCGCCGAGGCCGAGGTGGACCCGACGGTGATCCTGCTCGGGTCACGGGGACAGGGCCGGATCCGACGGCTGCTGCTCGGGAGCACGTCCGAGGACGTGATGGCTCGCGCCGAGAGCAACGTGTTACTCGTGCCGCCGGGGCGGTTACGGTAAGCGGAGCGGTTGCGAGGGCGCCATACAGCAGTTTCCACAAGGCTTCAAATCAATCGGCAGCGGTGTGGCGGGCCAGCGGAGACGGCACCGCTACGGCTGTCCGTAATACTGTGCCCGGGAGTTCCCGAACGCTGATGGCAGGCGACGCGCAACAGTGGGTATGAGCGAGGGGAGAGGCCAGTCAGTCGACCCCGCCGAGGCGTTCAGTCTGGTCGCCAGCGAGACGCGCTTTGTCATCCTGCAGGCGTTGTGGGACCTGACGACCGGGACCGGGGGACCGTCGGTTTCGTTCGCCGACCTTCGCGAGGCGTCGGAAATCCGCGATTCGGGGCAGTTCAACTACCACCTCGACCAGCTCACCCCGCAGTTCGTTCAAAAAGTGGACGGAGAGTACCAGTTGACGGCCGCGGGCCGCCGGGTCGTGGGTGCCGCGTTCTCGGGCGGGTTGACCGATATGGAGACGACAATCGACCCGCGGCCGGTCCGGGACTGCCCCGAATGCGGGGGCACCATCGCGTTGCAGTACGGGCACGGGCAGATGCATGTAGAGTGTCGCGACTGCGACAACCACGAAGCCGATATCCAGGCGCCGCCGGCGCTGGTCGCGACGGCCGACACCGACGAACTCGAGACACTGCTCGGTAAGCACCTTCTGACCGAGATTCAGCGGCTGAACCGCGGCTTCTGTCTGTACTGTGGTGGGCCGCTGGAAGCGGAGTTCCAACGCGACGACGAAGGCCGGTTGCGCGAGGAGTGGAACGTATCGTTCTCCTGTGAAGTGTGCGGACACGTCTCCTACTCGCTCGTCTCCGGTGTCGTGCTCGACCATCCGGCCGTCGTCTCACTGCTCCACGAAGCGGGGATCGACCTCCGCGAGACGCCGCTCTGGGAACTCGACCCGTTACTCGACGCCACCGAACGCGTCGTCGCGGAGGACCCACTCCGGGTCGAGACGACCATCGAAACCGGCGACACCGCGCTGACACTCCAGCTAGACGAGTCCCTGTCCGTCATCGAGTACGAACGGCACGAGCGCGACCGTTCTATCGAATAGGAGTACTGGAAACCCGACCGACAGTGAGCTGGACCGCTTGAGAGCTGGACCGACGTCAGTCGGCGGTCTGCGGGGAACTCGACGAGTCGGTTCGGAGTTCCCGCACCGAGCTGACGACGACGGCGCCGCTGACCAGCAGCGCGGCGCCGACGATGATGACCAGGGCGACTGCGTCGAGCACGGGCATCTCGATGACACCGCCGACCTTGCGGATGGCGACCGCGACGGCGCCGAGCAACAGCATGACGCCGAAGTAGACCTTGATCTCGTCTTCCTCGACGAGGGCCGTCGCGGCGGCGCCCAGGCGGGCGCCGAAGGCGCTCCCGGCCAGCAGCGGGACGACGATAGCCAGGTTCACCGCGCCGTCCATCGCGTAGAGGAAGCTGCCGATCCCGCCCGAGAAGACGATCTCGAAGAGATCCGTCCCGACCGCCACGGGCACGGGGACGCCGACCAGATAGAACAGTGCCGGCATCCGGATGAAGCCACCGCCGACGCCGAGCAGTCCCGACAACAGCCCCGTCGCGAACGCGACCGCGAGGATCATCCACAGTGAGACCGTGATACCGCCCTTGAGCGACATCATCGGCGGCACGCGGTAGGACTGGATCTTCTTGGCGACATCGGGAATGTCCTCGGCGTCGACCTCGGCGTCGTCGGCGACGTCATGGTCGATCCCGCCGCCGCCGTCACCGCGCACCGCGGTGTAGGTGATGAAGGCGCCGATACCGCCGAGCAAGCCGACGTAGGCGATGCTGACGACCAGATCGGCCTGTCCGATAGACTGCAGCCAGTGGAGGCCGAGTTTCCCCACCTCGATGCCGGCGGTCGTCCCGGCGATCATCAACACGCCGAGTTTGTAGTCGACCTGCCCGAGATCGCGGTGTTTGAGCGTCGCGATGACGGAGGTCCCGAACACGAACGCCAGTCCGGAGGCGACGGCCACGTCGGTGTCGTACCCCATCACCATCAGCGCCGGTGTGACGAGGAAGGACCCACCCATCCCGAAGAAGCCGAACAACAGCCCGATCAGGACGCCGAAGCCCGCAAAGAGGGTGAGCAGCGTCACGGCGACACCGAACAGTTCCAACTCACTCACCCCCGAGAGCCCGCCTGATGGCCGGGCCCACGAGCGCCTCGAGGATCCCGTACCCGACGTAGAGCACGAGCGCCTCGACGAGGACGACGCCGATTATCACCGCCGCCTCTGCCGGCCCGCCTGCGATCTCAGTTCCGAACACGAGTTGACACCTCGTCCAGTCTTGTACACATCATGGGATTCTACTCGGGAGTTCGTAGTTGGCAGTGCCATTTAACGGTTTTGGGGTTAGTGTGCAATACTATATCCGGTTCACCTACGCGTGGTTGTGCGTAAGTTATCGGTAACGACAGAGCGTATACTCGTCGGGAGTCGGATAGGAATCGGGGTCGCCGAGCGCGTTCGACGGCGGTCGGGCGCGGATGGGGGAAGCGGGCGGGTACGGGCGGCAGTCCCGGCGGATTCGTTCGGGAGACCACAACGTTTTCGGCGGTGTTGGCCGATCTCTCACGAGATGAGCGAGCCCTCCACCTCTCGCGAGACAGACGCCGCGCTGTCGGCGCGGGGACTGACCAAGCGGTACGGTTCGACGACGGCAGTCGAGTCGGTCGACCTGACCGTCGACCCCGGTGTGGTCTTCGGGTTCCTCGGCCCCAACGGCGCCGGGAAGACGACGACGATGCGGATCCTCACCGGTCTCATCGACCCGACTTCGGGTGAGGCCCGCGTCGCCGGCGTCCCGAGCGACGACCGCGCCCGCCTCGTCGACCACATCGGCCTCCTCCCCGAGGAACCGCCGCTGTACGACGAACTCACCGGCCGCGAACAACTGCAGTTCGCGGCCGACCTGCGCGACATCCGCTGGGACGCGGTCTCCGAGCGCGCGCTCGGCCTGTGTGACAAACTGGACCTCAGCGAGGACCTGGACCGCCGGATCGACGGCTACTCCAAGGGGATGCGCCAGAAGACCGCCTTCGTCCAGACCGTCCAGCACGACCCCGACGTCGTGTTCCTCGACGAACCCACCTCCGGACTCGACCCCCGCGCCGCGAAGACGCTCCGCGAACTGATCGTGGACCTCGCCGAGTCCGACACCACGGTGTTCCTCTCGACGCACATCCTCCCCGTGGTCGAGGAGATCGCCGACGAAGTGGGCGTCCTCCACGAGGGGCGACTCGTGGCCGAAGGGTCGATCGACGAACTGGTCGCCTCGGCCGGCGCGGCCGCCGAGGATCGGGCCGCGGACGACCAGACCGTCGACGACCGGGCCGGCGACAGCGCCGAAACGGGCGGGGCCGACGACCCCGACCTCGAGGACGCGTTCCTCGCGCTGACCAGTCGCGAGGAGACCGACTGGAACGCCGACGCATGACCGACCTCGCCCGCGATGCGTGGACGGTTCTGCGGACCGAGATAAGGGTGCGCGTTCGCACGGTCATCACCGACCGGCGGACGCTGCTCGGCACGGCGAGTTCGCTCCTGCTCTTCGGCGTCCTGTTCCCGTGGTTCTTCCGTGAGAACGTCGTCTCGTTCGGCGAACGCGCTGCGACCGGGGCCGTCCCGCTGGGGCCGCTCGGGGCGGCCTTCGCCACGCTCGCGGTCGTCGGCGTGACCGTCGGCGCCTCGACCGGCTTCGGCCAGGAGACCACCGGGACGGTCGGACCGCTCGTCCGGACGTCGGTCGCCCCGACGGCGGTTTCGCTGGCGCGACTCGCGAGCGAGGTCGCGCGCGGGCTGACGATCTTCGTCCTCCCCGCGTTCGCCGTGCTGACGTTCCTCGGGACGGGGTACGGCGGTCCGGCGCTGCCTGCGCTCCTCGCAGCCGGCGCGCTCCCGGTGATACTCGCGGCGCTGTTGGTCGGGCGACTCGTCGGCGACGCCGTCCGCTACCTGAACCTCGCCGTCGGCGTCTCGCTGTGGGTCAAAGCCGCGGTCACGGTCGTCGTCACACTCGTCTTCTTCGTCGGCACGCAAGCGCTGTTGTTCGCCGGGTCCGCCGACGCCGGCGAGGGAAGCGAGTCGCCGCTGGCCGCCGCCTCGCTCCCGCCCTTTCTCCCGGGCGAACCGCTCCAGAGCTACGCCGGCGTCGTCACGAGCCCGGTCGGCGGCTCACCCCGAGCGATCGGCTGGGCCGTCGGGATCGTCGCCGTCGCCGCCGTCCCCGTCGCGCTCGCGGCCGCACTCCGCGCCGAGACGCACCTGCTCTTTCGCGAGACTTCCGCGGGGGACGCCGGCGACGCCGTCGCCGGCACCTCGGGCGTTCCGCCCCCGTTCACTGTCGGTCCGGGTGCGCGAGTCGCCTGGCGCTACCTCCTGCGGACCCGGCGGGACCCGCGGATCCTCTCGCATCTCATGATCGTCCTCTTCATGGGTATCGGCAGCCTCGGCAACGTCGTCCGGGACCCGGGTTCGATCGTCCACATCGGCCCGCCGATAGCCGTCATCGGCGGCGCGGTGCTGGCCGGCGCCACCTACTGCATGAACCCGCTGGGCGACGACGTCGACCAGCTCCCCCTCCTCCTGACCAGCGCCGGGTCAACGAGCGTGCTCCTGCACGGGCGGGCACTCGCCGGCGTCGCCGTCGGCCTCCCGCTCGCGCTCGGCGTCGGCGTTCCCCTCGCCGCCGTCAGCGAGTCGCTGCTGTTCGCCGCGTGGCTCGCCGTCCTCGCCGTCGCCCTCGTGTTCGGCGGCGCCGGCGTCGCGCTCGGACTCGGCGCAGTCGTCCCGAAGTTCGAGACGCGCGAGTACATGAGCGTCGAGCGGCCACACCCGTCGAACTACGTTCTCTTCGGGTATCTCCTCGGGGCGACGCTCGTCGGCGGGATCGGATTCCTCCTGGTCGACCGGGCCGCCTCGGGTGCGCCCGGCGCGCTCGTGGGCGTCGGCTGGGCCGTCTACCTCGCCGTCGTCGGCGGCGCGGGCCTCGGCGGCTACGTCTACGCCCACCGTCGCTTCGACGACCTCTCGCTCGACCGGTTCTGAGCGGGTGATAGTGATTATTGTAGATTATTTCCGGATCGCGCCGACAACGGGGTCGGCGCGTACCGATAAATTGCTACAATAATCACTATGAGAGACGGTGCGGTCCCCTCCACTCGCCGCGAGATTCCGACAGCTACAGGTACCGTCCCTCGGAACGCCCGTACATGAGCGACGACCACGACGACCACGGCCACGGCGAGGACCGCCCGGAGTACGACCCGGCGAACAAGGACCTCCCCGCGGGCGAACCGCCGCTGCGCAGCACCGCACCCCAGAGCGACTACACCAGCCGCGACGTCGGCGTCGGCATCGCCGTCCTCGCCGTCGGACTCGTTCTCACGTTCGGCCTCGCGCTCGGCTTCGTCGGTATCTGAACGGGCTACCCTTCCCGTCACCGTCACCCCTGAAGCAGGTCCAGCACCTCGTCGGCGACGTCCGGTTCGACCGCGACGACGTAGTGACGGCCCGCTTCGAGCGTCGTGTCCGGGCGAGCGATGCGCTCGCCGTCGCCGTCGGAAATAACGAGCGTTCCCGTCGGGAACCGCACTGCCGAGAGTGTCTTCCCGGCAGCGGGCGCGTCCTCTAAGACCCGGACCTGCATGATATCGAGCGTCCCGGTCACGTCTGCGAGAGTCTGCACGTCGCTGCCGACGATCTGATTGGCGGCGACCCGGGCGCCCGCGCGTTCGGGGTAGACGACGGCGTCGACGAACCGCGTGTACGACTCGGCGGCGGCGCGGTCGACGCGTGCGACGGTACGGACGGTTTCGCCCATCTCGGCGGCCGCCAGACAGACCGCGAGGTTCAGTCCCGTCTCGCCGGTCAGCGCCGCGACCACGTCGGCCTCGGTGACACCGGCCTGTTCGAGGATGTCGGGATTGGTCGCGTCCCCCTCGATGACGGTCGCGACCCACGCGTCGGTGATGTCGTCGCACACGTCCGCGTCCCGTTCGACTATCGTCACGTCGTTGCCGCGGTCGGCGAGCAGTTCGGCCGTCTGGAAGCCGACGCGTCCGCCGCCCGCGATGACCACGTTCAGTGTTCGTGTCATGGTTTCGTTAATCGTCTTCGTCCGCGGCCGCCGCCGGAGCGGGTCCGGCGTCGCTATCGGCGTCGCCTGCTCCCGGTCTGTCGCTACTCGCCCTTCGTCGCCAACGGAGCGCCGCGTACACCACCACGCCAAGCGCAACCCAGGCGACGCTCAGGCCGAGCGCCAGCGGGTCCTCGCCGACGAGGTAGACGACGAGGACCGCGGTCAATGCGAGATTGAGGAGGATGCCCAGCACCGGCGGAACCGGGTAGTACGGCATCTCGTAGGGACGACGCATGTTCGGTCGCTCCCTGCGCAGTTTGATCACCGCGCCGTTGACGACGACGAAAGAGAGGAGGAAAAACAGGCTGGACATGTTCCCGGCGCTCTGGGTGGGGAGCGCCACCGACGCGAGCATCACGACGGCGCTGGCGATGATAGCGAAAAACGGCGTCCCGAAGCGGTGGTGGATGCGCCCTATTCGCGGGAGCAGTTGGCCTTCCCGACCCATCGAGAACGCCACCCGCGAGGAGGCGATGACGACCGCGTTCAGCGCGGTCAGCGTCGAAAACACCGCGCCGAAGACGATCACTGCGCCGCCGTTGCCGATCACCGGGAACGTCGGCATGAACGACGTGGCGGCGCGGGCGATGCCGGCCTCGCCGGCGTCGGCCAGCCCCTGTGCACCGAGCGTCCCGATGGCCACGGTCACGACAGCCAGGTAGACGACTACAGTGACGGCGAGGCTGACGAAGATGGCCTTGGGGATGTTCTCCCGCGGGTTCTTCACCTCCTCCGTGACCGTCGTGATGAGGTCGTACCCCTCGAAGGCGATGAACGTCAGCCCCATCGCCGGGAGGACCGCCGTGGCCGTCTTCTCGCCGGGGAACAGCGGCTGGAACTCCGCCGCCGAGAACTGCGTTGCGGTCACCCCGAACCCGACGAAGACGACGAGTATCGACACCTTGACGATCGTGAATATCGTCTCGACGCTCCCACTCGCGGCCGTCGACGCTGCGTTGAGCGAAACGAGGCCGAGAACGGCCACGAACGCCAGCCCCAGGCCCGGCGACACGCCGACACCGACGCCCGGGAGGACCACCGCACCGATCTCGTCCGGGGCGGCCGTCAGTCCGTAAACGTGGAGCAACTCGATGAAGTTCGGCGCGAACCCGAGCGCGTACAGCGCACCGGCGATCATGTACGCGAACCACAGCATCCAGCCCATCAGGAACGACGGGAGATCGTCGAACACCTCCCGGACGAACGCGTAGCCGCCGCCGCTTTTCGGGATGGCCGCCGCCAGTTCGGCGTAAGACAGCCCCGTGAACGCCGTCACCGCGCCGTTGAGCGCAAAGACGAGGATCGCGGCCGGGCCTGCGATCTCGGCCGCAAGTCCCGTGAGTACGAATATTCCCGCACCGATCATCGCGCCCATCCCGATCATCGTCGCGTCGAGCAGGCCCAGTTCGGCCTCCGGTGAGCGCTCCCCGTGGCTGCTCACGGCAGCCGGCCCCGCGTTGACGCTTCGCGCTCTGTTCGCCGATCCATACGCCTCGTCCATCCGGCCGGAGCCTATTTTACGTGACGGTGGTGTGACCAGTATCCGGGAACCGTCCCCGGCGTTTATCCGGCGGCAGTCAGTGTGGGTCGCGGGCGCTCTGGCTCGGGTCCGGATCGTCGGAAGCCAGACACCGGTTTCGTCCCCGAGACAGGCCGCGCCGCGCTCACTCCAGTTCGCGCTCGATGACCGCTCGGAGGTCGGCGATCCCGGCGGCGTCGTAGGTGAGCGACTCGTCGCCGACCGACAGATCGAGCGTCCCCGAGTCGTCAGCCGTACCGAGTTCGTACACCGGCGCGACGCTGTCGAACGCCTCGCGGACGCTCCGTGGCTCGGTCGTCTCGATGATGGCCCGTCCGGCCTGCTCGCCGAACAGCAGCGCCTCGGGCGACCCCTTCGTCGGCGCGTCGATGTCGACGCTCGCGCCCGCGCCCTCGTGGACCATCTCGGCCAGCGAGACGGCCAGCCCGCCGTGGCTCACGTCGTGAGTCGCGAGCGTCGTCTCCTCGTTCGCCACGTCGACGAGCGTGTCGACGAACGCGTCGGGATAGTCGAGCGATTCGGGGAAGCGGTCGGTGCCGCCGAACTGCGCGAGGTACTCCGACCCGCCGAGGCGGGCCTCGGCGTCACCCTCCAGCGAGCGCGCGCCGACGAGCAGGAGGTCGCCCTCGCCCGAAAGCGACAGCGGCGGCGCGTCGTACCCCTTCTTGACCCCGACGAGCGCGATGGTCGGCGTCGGCGGGATCGGTCCCGCCACGGAGTCGTTGTACAGCGAGACGTTCCCGCCGACGACCGGCACGTCCAGCGTCTTGCACATGTCCGCGAGGCCGTCGACGATGCCCGCGAAGCCGCCGTAGACGGCCGGTTTCTCCGGGTTCCCGCCGTTCATGCAGTCGACCGCGGCGTGGGGGCGAGCGCCCTTCGCGGCGACGTTAGTCGCGTTCTCCAGCGCGACGGCGCGGGCGCCCTCGTAGGGCGCGGCGTCGGTCCAGTTGGGGTCCGCACCGGCGGCGTAGGCCAGCCCGACGTTCGCCTCGCGAATCGCCATGACGGCCGCGTCGTCGCCCGGCGGCGTAGCGGTGCGGACCTGCACTTCGTGGTCGTACTGGCGGTAGACCCACCGCTTGGAGGCGGTGTTCGGACTGCCGACGACCGCCTCGAACGCCTCGTCGAGGGCGACGCCGTCGGGCAGGTCCCGCTCCTGTTCGGTCGGCTCCTCGATCGCGAGATCGTGGAACGGCGCGCCGTCCTCGAGGAACTCGGCGGGCGCGTCGACGACCGTCTCCGTCTCGCCGGTCTCGGGGTCGGTGAACGTGCAGACGTAGTTGCCTCCCTCGGTGACCTCGCCGATGACCGACGAGCCCATGTCGAAGCGGTCGGCGATCTCGTGGACCCGCTCGACGTTCTCCGGGCGGACCTCGTAGCACATCCGCTCCTGGCTCTCGGCGAGCAGGTACTCCAACGCTGTCATGTTGGGCTCGCGCTCGTGGACGTCCGCGAGTTCGATGGTCATCCCGAGGTCGCCCTTGGCGGCCATCTCCGCCGAGGCCCCGCCCAGCCCCGCCGCGCCGAGGTCCCGTGCCGACTCGACGAGGTTCTCGTCGATCAGCATCTCGTTGGCCTCGATGAGCAGTTTCTCGGTGTAGGGGTCGCCCACCTGGACGGCCGGGCGGTCCTCCGTCTCGGCGTCCTCCGCGAGGTCCTCGCTGGCGAAGGAGGCCCCGCCGAGGCCGTCCCGGCCCGTCGCGTTCCCGACGAGGGCGATCTTGTTGCCGGGCTCCTGGACGGCGGCCGTCACGAGGCGGTCGGGGTCGTCGATGAGGCCGACGCAGGAGACGTTGACGAGCGGATTGCCCTCGTAGTCGTCGTGGAAGGCCACCGAGCCCGTGACCGTGGGGACGCCGATGCAGTTGCCGTAGTGGGAGATGCCCTCGACGACGCCCTCGAAGAGATAGCGGGAGTGCTCGCGGTCGAAGTCGCCGAAATAGAGGGAGTCCGCGAGCGCGATGGGGTAGGCGCCCATCGAGAGCGTGTCGCGGACGATGCCGCCGACGCCGGTCGCCGCGCCGTCGAACGGGTCGACGTAGGAGGGGTGGTTGTGGCTCTCGATGCCCATCGTGATGTACGTGTCAGTGGCGTCGTCGCCGCTCGCGTCCGCGTCGTCGCCGTCGGTGTAGTCGGGCAGCGAGACGACGGCGGCGTCGTCGCCGGGGCCGACGACGACCTGGTCGCCCTCGCTGTCGAACGCGCCGAGCAGCGGCCAGGAGGAGCGATACGCGCAGTGCTCGCTCCACAGGTTCTCGAACAGCGCCGCCTCCGCCCGCGTGGGCTCGCGGCCCAGTTCCTCGACCACGAGTTCGTGGTCGCTGTCGGAGAGACTCATTACCGGACCGTGGCCACCCGCCGGTGAAAGCGCTTTCCATGCGCGGCGTCATTGCCGCTCCCGCAAGCCCACCTGGGGTAGCGAACCGTCGAACTCGACAGACCGTCTCACCTCCGCTAGCGGGACGCCAGCAGTACCAACAGGAGCGCGAAGAAGACGACGACCAGGACACCCAGCGCGACCCGCGGGAATTCCAGCGCCGAAACGAGGAACGCACCGCCCACCACGAACAGCCCGACGACCGCGGCGACGATTACCTTCGTGTCCCTGAGAAGAGGGTCGTCCGAATATCTCATCACCGACGTTTCAGAGCGACCACACATCGTCTTTTCGTCCGAACAGCAGGTCGAGTCGCGACCCCGACGAGTGTGCCGACCTCACTCCTCGGTGGCCCGCACCGACAGCACGGGTACGTCGGCGGTCCGCAGCAGGTCCTCGGTGACGCTGCCGAGCAGACGGCGGTCGATGCCGGTCCGGCCGTGGGTTCCGACGACGAGCAGGTCGATCCCGTGGTCCGCGGCGTAGTCGTTGAGCGTCCCGACGACGTCGCCCTCCTCGATGGCCGTCTCGACGCTTTCGAGGCCGGCCTCGGTCGCTCGCTCGCGCGCGCTCTCGAGTTCCGCCTCGTCGCGGCGCTCGCGTTCCTCCGCCGCGGAGGCCGAGCGCACGTCGATGCCCAGCAGCGTCGATTCGAGCACGGAGAGGACGTGCAGCGTGCCGTCGGCGGCCGTCGCGATACCGATAGCCTCGTCGACAGCCTCGTCCGCGCCCGCGCTCCCGTCGGTGCCGACGAGCACGCTCTCCGGCGGGTAGGCGACCGCGCTCTCGGGCGGGACGACGAGGACGGGGACCGGCGAGTTCCGGACGACGCGCTCGGTGACGCTGCCGAGGATGAGTCGCTGGACGTTGCGCTGGCCGCGGGTGCCCATCACCACGAGGTCGATCTCGCGGTCGTCGACGTAGTCGAGGATCGTTCTGGAGGGACCGCCCTGGACGACGGCCGTCTCGGTGTCGACGCCCGCGCGGCGGGCCCTGTCGGCCGCTTCGTCGACGACCTTCTCGCCCTCGCTCTCGAGGACGTCGCGGACCTGGCCCTCGATGTTCGCGAGACTCGGCTGATTGGTGTCGGCGACGTACAGGACGTGCAGTGTCGCGTCGTGAGCGCTGGCGACGGCGATGGCCGCGTCGAGTGCCGATTCCGCCGCGTCGCTCCCGTCCGTCGGGAAGCAGATCCGGTCGTACATGCCTCCGCGTTCGCCCCCCGACCACTAAAGCGGTGGCCACGCCGAACGGAGCCGTCACGCCCGCCCCGGCCGGATGGGTATCGATGCGATTATGTTCCCCCGATACTGGGGGCGTTTTTCAGACCCTGGGAACGCCCTCCCCGGGTTATATCTGTCAGGTCCCCACTCCCAGGTGAGACATGACTGACATCGGTGCGCCCGGTACGTCGATGACGCGTCGCGAGTTCGCCAAGGCCACGGCCGGCACGACTGGCCTGTTCGCGCTGGCCGGTTGTACGGCGTCGAGCCCCACCTCGGACCTGACCGCTTCCGAGGTCGACGCCAGCGCGAGCAACACGGCCACCCAGCAGGTCGACCCCTCGGCGGACGTGCCGACCACGTCGCCGCCGCAGATCGTCGACCTCGACGAGCAGGACCACAAGGTCACCCTCTCCAGCGTCCCCTCCTACCACGAGGTCCACCCCGGCGAGTCGATGGGCGGGCCCGTCGACCTCCCGCGAGTCTGGGCGTTCCAGGCCGACGACCGCGAGCCGAGCGTCCCCGGTCCCATCCTCCGGACGACCGAAGGGAACGACATCGAGGTGACGCTGGACAACACCGACGGCGGCCGCCCCCACACGGTCCACTTCCACGGCGTCCGCAAGACCTGGGAGAACGACGGCGTCCCGACGACCACCGGGATCACCGTCCCGCCGGGCGAAAAACACACCTACGAGATCCCCGCGAACGTCCCCGGCACGCACCTCTATCACTGCCACTACCAGACCCACCGCCACATCGACATGGGGATGTACGGCTTCTTCCGCGTCGACCCCGAGGGCTACGAGCCCGCCGACCAGGAGCTGTTCATGACCCTCAAGGAGTGGGACTCCGACCTCAACAAGCAGATGGCGGGGATGGACGCCTCCTACAGCCCGCGCCAGCGCGACCCCGACGTGTTCACGATCAACGGCAAGTCCGCCCCGCGCACGCTCCATCCCGAAGACGGCTCGCCGGTGATCGTCTCCCAGGGCGACACGGTTCGCATCCACTTCGCCAACAACGGCTACATGATGCACCCGATGCACACCCACAACCACCGCTTCGAGGTCGTCGAGAAGGACGGCTCTCCCATCCCCGAGGCGGCCCGTTACAAAGAGGACGTGCTCAACATCGCGCCCGCAGAGCGCAAGACCATCGAGTTCGAGGCCGACGCCGACCCCGGCATCTACCTCATGCACTGTCACAAGGTGTTCCACGCTATGAACGGCAACTCCTACCCCGGCGGGATGGTCGGCGCCATCGTCTACGAAGAGGCCATGGACACCGAGATCTTCTCGCAGCTGATGGACTACGCCGGCTACGAGGGCTGAGCGGTCCCCCTCGATCGACACGGCCGCCGTCGAGACCACTGTCGGTCGCGTCGACGACCCGCCGACCGCGGACGGAATACACCGTCGACGCTACCGGTTCGTCGTCGCGACGCCGGGCGTCCTCGCGAACGACGCTGATCACGAGGCCCTCGGCCTGCGGGTTTCGCTCGCGGCCGGCCCGGATTCGGTCCTGTGGTCGCGCTCCTCGCCGTGGCTCTGGCCGCCGCGGTCCTGCGGCGCGACCGGTAAGCCGGCATTCCCGGCCGTGACCCGACCGTGGCACAGCGGGTCGCCCGCGCGTCGAGCGACCGTCTCGGTCTCAACATCGTCGAGGACGCGTTCCTGCACTGGACGGGCAACGGCGAGTCGCCCGACGCCGGTAAGTAGCTCGTGTCCGCGACGAGCGACCGGAGACGGGATAGGTCGCTGCGGCGCGGGGAACCGCTATTCCACGACGGAGGACTGCAACTCGCCGCGCTCGCGGACGTCGACGAACCGATACCGGCGGCCGTCGGCGAGACGGCCGGCGAAGTCGGCGTCGACGGCGTCCACATCGTACACCTCGTTGGCCTCGCGGAAGCCGTGGTCGTGGAGACGGGTCCGGACCGACGCGGGGAGGGCGGCGTCCGGCCGGACCTCGACGACGAGCAGTCGGTCGGTGAAGCTCTTGGCCGTCCACGCATCGGTCACGTCGTCACGGTCGGCCACTCTGTCCGCGAGGTCGCGCAGTCGGTCGCCCCTCTCGGTCATACTCGGGGATTGTGGCCGACGAGTGTTCGTGCCGTCGCCGAACTGGTTCGGACAGTCACGCTCTGACACCCCTCGAGCGCATCTCTGCCCGGAGGGCGTCGTGCTCTGACGACGACTCAGGATTCGATCTCGGAGCGGGCCTTCTCGCGCAGGAGTTCGATCGCCTTCGGGTTCGACCCCTCGGGGATGATGATGTCGGCGTCGCGTTTCGTCGGCTGGACGAACTGTTCGTGCATCGGCTTCACCGTCGAGAGGTAATGCTCCACGACCCCCTCGACGGTCCGCCCACGGTCGTCGATATCCCGCTGGAGCCGCCGGAGCACGCGCACGTCCGCGTCGGTCTGGACGTACACCGCGAGGTCGATTTCCGCGCGGATCTGCTCGTGATACAGCGCGAGGATCCCTTCGAGGACGACGATGGGTTCGGGTTCGAGTCGACGCTCAGTGTCTTTCCGCGTGTGGCGCTCGAAATCGTACTGCGGGATCGAGACCGCGTCGCCGCGGGCGATCGCCTGCAGGTCCGCGACGAGCAGGTCCCAGTCGAACGCGTCCGGGTGGTCGTAGTTCGTCTCACGACGCTCCTCGAAGGTCAGGTCCGACTGGTCGCTGTAGTAGTTGTCCATCGACAGGAGCGTGACCGCGGCGTCGACCGACTCGGCGATCTCGGTGGCGATCGTCGTCTTTCCCGACCCCGTCCCGCCGCCGATCCCGATGAGATATGGCGAGCTGGTCATTGGTTGACCTCTCTCCTCGCGGCAGGAATAGCTTGCTCCTCGGCTGTCGGGGGAGAGGAGTTCGCACCCGCTCGCTAGCTGTCGTCTCGACCGCAGACAGCACCGCAACCGCAGTCGACCCTGGGTGATGAAAGCCCTCGCCCCGCTCGCTACGAGTGACAGCAATCGCAGACCCCACCGCCACCGCAACTACTCCTGAGTGCTGAAAGCCCTCGACCCGCTCGCGGTCGCTGAGCGACATATCCGCGCTCTCCGCACGGCCCGCGCGGATAGGGGTCGCTCAGGCGACTGAAGTGGACGCGAGCGGGCCTCACGGCAGAGCCGTTCGGCATCGAGGCGCAGGCGCCTCGCCCGCCTCGCCCTTTCAGTCCGCCAGGAACCGCACCGCCCCGGACCGCCCCGCACCGCGACCGCAGACAGCCTCACACCTCCCCAGCCTCCTCGCGTCTCGTCGCTCGCGTGACTCGCTCCTCGGTGTTCGTCCCTCGCACGACTCCGTCGCGCGCATGAAAGCGCGCGACAGCGCGCGCCACCGCAGTCGATCGATGTTGACACCGCCTCACCCCCGCGCCCGCTGGATGAACACGCCGAGGACGAGATAGGCGTAGCCGACGCTGCCCGCGAGCGCGAGGGCCTGTCCGCCGCGGGCGACGGTGGTTGCTGACCACCCCTCGGCGACCACCTCGAGGAGGAGGCCGACGGCGATGGCGCCCATCGTCGCCAGCGCGAGCCGGTCGTCAGCCCCGGGGAACCGCCCCACTGTGGGTGGGTAGAACTGGTAGCTCACGCCGACGATGGTGAGCCCGAGGAATCCGAGGAGATTGAGCCGATAGTGGGCGACGACGAGGTCCGCGGGAGCGGTGTCGAACGCGAAGGTGAGTCCGATACCGACGCCGACCGCGCCCGCGAACCCGCCCAGAAGCGGGCCGTAGAAACCAACGCGGTCGCGCTCCGTCCTGACGAAGAGCACGAGGACCGCAGCGGCGAAGCCGATCACTGCGAGGGCTTCGGCGGCCGCGCCGAGATGGAACAGCGGGCCAGAGGGGAGGCCGACGGCGACGAGGGCGGGGCCGACCGCGCCCGCGGGCAGGACCGTGTAGACGAGCGGTCGGGGGACGTCCGCGACGAGAAAGCGGGGGAGCAAGCGGAAGCCGACGGCGAAGACGAGGAGTGCTGCGGCGCCGGCCGCGAGCAGGTGCGTGGCTCGCGGCGGGTAGCCGTCGAGGAGGAGCGGGGCGGCGGTGTGGGTGCCGAGCGTCTCCAACGTCCCGACAGCGAGATAGGCGAAGACGACGGGGACGAAGAGGTTGGCGGCGCGGTCGACCGGCCGCCGGCGGGCGTTGTGGTCGCCGGTGCCCGTCTCCGCTCCGAGGGGGTTGTCCCGGAGTGTCGCGCCCATCGTCACGAGGAAGACGGCCACGCCCGCGGCCCACGCGACGGCGCCGACCCGGGCGGCGGACTCGGGTGCCCCGTCGAGCGGTGCGACGGCGAGGCCGGCCGCGCCAACGACCGCGAGCGCGAGATGGAGCGGGACCGCCCGCGGCGCGGCGAGGCCGCGGTCGAAGTAGGAGGGCACGAGCGAGTAGGCCTTCCCGAAGACGACGTGGAAGACGAAGCCGTAGAGCGCGAGCGCCACCGCGGTCCGGCGCGGGAGACCGGCGACGACGGCGGCCTGCCACGCGACCAGCCAGCAGACGCCGCCCGCGACGAACAGGCGCGACCACCGCGACAGCGTCGCCGACATGGCCGGGCAGTCGTCCGGCGGCTACCTCAAGCTGGCGCCGAACGGCCCCCTCGGCCCCGGCGACCACGACAGCGCATGCCCGCGGGGCGAACACGTTCGGCCGAAGGGCCAGGCGTCCGGGCCGCGAACGACAAGTGTATGCCAGCGACGACACTCGACCTGCGAGACGTGCCGCCGCCGGAGCGCCACCCGAAGATCCACGACGCCTTCTCGGACCTGGAGAGCGGCGAGACGCTCCGGATCGTCAACGACCACGAGCCCAAACCGCTGTTCTACGAGTTCCAGGCCGAGGTGGAGGCCTTCGACGCCGAGAACTACGCGGTCGAACGCCGCGGGACCAACGAGTTCGTCGCCGACCTCCCGAAAGCATGAACGGAGGCGCCGCGGACTCCGCCGAATCGAGGCCCGGAACGGAGCGAGTCGCCCTCGCCGATCTCGACGCCGACGGTCGGAGCGTGCTGTTCGAGGGCGAGCCGAAGACGGTCAGGCTGACGCTCGCCGAGGGTGACCGGATCCCGCCACATCGGCATCCGGACCGCGATATCGTCTGTCACGTGACGAGCGGGCGGATCGAACTGACCCTCGGCGACGAGACAGTCATCCTTGCGGCGGGCGAGGTGGCACGCTTCGACGGCGACCAGGACATCTCGCCCGCGGCGCTCGAAGACAGCGCCGCCCTGTTAGTGCTGGCGGAGCGATAAGTCGACCCGTCCCCTCGTTTTCGCCGCTCAGCCGAACAACTCCCGAGCGGTTTCGACTGTCTCCGCGTCCGCCTCCGGAGCCTGCAGCGCACGCTCCGGGACGGCGACGAGTCGCGCGATGATCCTGTCCGCGAGGCGCTCGACGGCCGCCCGTTCCGCGGCGGAGAGGTCGCCCCGCTCGTCGAGTCTCGCCAGCGCCCGGTCGACCTCGCTGTCGCGGACCGACTCGGCGCGGTCGCGGATAGCCGCTATCGTCGCCGCCGCCTCCTGCTCTGGCGGTTCGCATACCGGACCGTCCGCTCCGGTCATGGCGACCAGATGACGGTGACGACGGCCTCGTCCCGCTCGACAGTCTCGTAGTCGTAGCCGCGGTTGTCGAGCTTGGGGTAGAGGTGCTGTGGCGCGCGGTCGTTGACCTGCACCAGGACGGTGTCGTCGTCGAGTTCCGGGAGTCGCTCGAGCGTGTTCGCGAGTGGCTTGGGCGGCCCGAGATTCCGAACGTCGAGCCGTTCACGCGGCGCATCCGCCGGCGCCGCCGTCCGCGCGACCACCGTGTCGGCGTCGATTCCCGTGGACATACTCCCACGTACCACGCCCGGCCGTCCGTGCGTTGTCCCGAACCTGTTCGGCCGTGCGTTGCCCCGGCCGCGTTCGGGCGGCGTGAAATCCCCGAACACGGCGCACGGGTACCCACTCGCCCGGTCACACCTTTACCGCCGCCGCCCGAACGAGCGGGCATGCGGAGGCGACAATGAGCTTCGACCCCGACGCGGTCGAGACGGTCACGTTCGACTCGTACAGCACGCTCGTCGACGTCGAGGCGGCGTCGCGGGCGCTTGCCGACCGCGTGGCCGACCCCGAACCGATCTCCCGACACTGGCGGACGTGGTCGCTGATGTACACCTTCGTCGCGAACGCAGTCGACGCCTACAAGCCGTTCTACGAGGTGCTCAGGGACGCGCTCGACCACGCGCTGGCCACCTACGATGTCGACCTCGACCCCGACGAACGCGACGACATCCTTGCGGTCTACCACGAACTCGACGTGTTCGACGACGTGCGCGAGGGGATCGAACGGCTGCGCGAGGCTGGATACGACTGTTACGTGATCTCGAACGGCGACCCGGAGATGCTCGCGTCGATGGTCGACCACGCCGGCATCGAGGGGCTGATCGAGGACACGGTCAGCGCCGACGAGGTGGCGACGTTCAAACCGAACGCGGCGCTGTACCGCCACGCCGCGGCGCGGACCGGCACGCCGATAGCGGGGATCGCCCACGTCACCGCGGGGTGGTTCGACGTGCTCGGCGCGAGCCACGCCGGGATGCAGGCCGTCTGGCTCGACCGTTCGGGCCGCCCGTGGGACACCTTCGGAGCGGCGCCGGACCTGACCGCCACCTCGCTGGACGAGGTGGCCGACGCGCTGACGGCGTGAGACTATGTTCGATATATCGGGTGAGAGTATGGAAGTTGAGACTACAACGGGTATAGTGGGACTGTGATGCGTGAATTTGGCCGATTCGGTCAGCGGAAACTACCCCAAATCGCTCTCCAAGTGACCATTCTTGTCATACTTCCAATCGTAAGGGCGGATTTTCGAGACATCCAACAGTGTAGCCACTCAGACGGCGCGCTAACCCAGACTGAGTGTCTCTCTACCCGATTCCAGTCTCCTTCTTCAGCAGCGTCAGTGTATTTTCTGCCGTAACCATCGGCGAATGTTCGTACTCACCAGTCAACTCAACCTGGACGAGCAAATCGACGGTTCGCCAGATCGAGTACAGGAGACACGCGAACGCGAAGTAGAAGAACCGCAACCCGAAATCCTTTGACGTGGTGGCAGCCATGAACCGCTTGATCGACCTGTAGCCGCTCTCAATCTCCCACCGATACCCGTACTCCGTGAGGTGACCACTCCCGCCATTCGTCATGAACACCGAATACTGTCGATAGTCGTCGTGCTCGGAGTCCTCTTTCCGACGGTAGATCAGCGTCGTCTCGTGCCATTCGTTCTTCCCGAGATGGAGCTTCCGGTCGGTCTCGTAGCGGTCCTGAACCCGTTGGAGCAACCGCTTGGCCTGGCCTTTTTCGCTGGTCTGCATCCGCTTCGGAACGACGTAGGAAAGCCCGCGCTGGCTGATCATCTCCAAGATGTGCTGACTGTCGAACTCTCGGTCCATCAGCACGTTATCGACGTAAACGAGGTCCTGGGCAGAGTCAAGCAGGTCCTCGACGATCTCCTTCCGTGACTCGCCTTTCCGTACTGGGCGGGCATCAAGGACGAGTGGAACAGCGTTGCCGACCAGCTGGACTGTCGCCCATTGGTAGGCGTACTCGTTGGTGTTCTCTTTCGTTCCGATGATTTCGTCCTCGTGACCCGTGCGGTCGCCTGTGAAGGGGTCGCCTTCAGTGATGTCGATGGCGACGATCCCTGCGCGGAAGAACTCCTCTGTCTCTGCGACCTCGTCGATGAGTTGTCGAATTGACTGTCGGTAAATCTCCCGAACCTCCGGTATCGAGAGGTTGCGAATGTGGTCACGACGAGCGTGCCCGAGTGGTGTCCGCTCTCGAGTGGACTCGTAGACGAAACTGCGAGCCCCCTCATTTGCGGCGAGGCTTTCACGAAGTCCGAGATACGTCTGCAATCCCCAGTAGGCGTTCTCGTGAATTTCACAGCCGTCCCCACGATCCAGCGAGAATGCCGGGAACACAATGCGGCTGACGTGGTCGGTGATCTTCTCTGCCTGCTCCAAAGTAGTTTGATCATCGGGATCTGACTCACCAGACTCGTTCCCGTGGTATCGGAGCTTTTGTGCCGGCTCACGCGGAGCCGCGACACCTGCATTCTGTGCTTTGATGAGGATCGTTCGAGCCGCTGTCTCGACAGTCTCTCAGAGGTCAGCGGAGAACCGCTGGTGCCGGCTTCGCCACAGTGTTGACTGCTCTGGGATCGTCTCGAACCCCAGTTTCTCACAGAGTACAGGACGGTTCTCTAGGTAGTCGACGAGAGCTGTTTCGTACTCCCATCCGTGGAGTTCTTTCAGTACGAACACCCGAAAGAGCGTGGACATCTCGTATCGTGCGGGCCCGGTGTAGCGATCCTCGGCGTCAAAGATGACATAGGCCAACGGGAGCGAGCAGACGAATTGCTCGACGGAGGTATGATCATCGTGTCTGAGCCACGTTGCAGAGGCGATACGAACGTCCGATTCCAGACCAGCAAGCGACGTCCGATCGTACAACGGTGTCGAATCGTACGCCGGCCAATCAGTATGCGAACAATTTGCTATCCGTCTGAAGACCACCCGACGAGACTCCGGGGTTGCCGTCATATTCACTACCTCAGTATCTCTTATCGATGAGTTTCTCTGGAGCTATAGAGATGGAGATGTGTTGGCGGACCAGTCAGGCATACGTTTGATACGCGATAAAGAGCGCAATGGCGAGACATACGACACCGAGTCCACGAATGAGCCACGTCCACTGGTCTGAGAGCGAGTCGTGCTTGTCTGTGCCGTAGTCATCACGACGTCGACGGGTCGGGCCAATGAATACGGACAGTCGGAGTGCTGTTTGTGGGGCGACAATCAACACAACACCGAGTAAGGCGCCGAGAACGACTGCGAGAAGTTCGCGGACCCCAGACATCTACGAACGGAGTCGCTGGATGCGCTTTTCCATCGGGGGGTGGGTGGAGACGATTTGTTGGAGGAAGCCACGGCCAGACCTGGAGATACAGAGTGCGCTCACCTGCTGATCAACGTTCGCGTCGCGGGAGCGCTGCCTCCCCCGCCCGCGGCCGCGCCGATTAGCCGACCCACGACCGCGCTGGGCACGTCCAGCCGACTGTTGGGCCTGCTGGTTGCCCTGATGAATTTTCTCAAGCGCGCGAGCGAGTGGTTCGCCCTGCCCGATGACATCCCTGGCGTCGGCGTCGGCGACGTATTCACGGTACCGGGAAATCGCGAGCACGAAGATCATCACGACGAACTGGACGATGTTCCCGACGACGACAGCGAGGAAGAAATCTGCGAGGTCGTTCTCGCCAGTGAACAACACGATGTACTGCGCAACGATAGCGACGATGGATGCGATGCCTTGACCGAGTTGCATCGTGATGACGTCGCGATTGTCGATGTGGGCGAGTTCGTGGGCGATGACGCCTTCGAGCTCGCTTCGGTCAAGCAGTTGAATGAGTTCCTGAGAGATGACCACGGTTCCGTTTCCGCGGCGACCGACCGCGAACGCATTCGGAACGCCCATACTGGCGATTTTCAACGACGGTTTCTTCATGTCCTTCTCTCGACAGACGCGCTCAACGAACTGATGAAGCTCTGCGTGTTGGGTCTCAGGCAGGTCTTCGGCCCCGACGCTCCGTAACGCGGCCCACTTGCCGACTTTATACTGGATTCCGATCAAGAAGATGCTGCCGACGATAGCAATCGGGAGGATGCCCTCGCCGAACGCGACCATCGCTGCGGCGACGGCCACGAGGTAGAATCCCGCGAGAAGTGCACCGACGACGGCCATCCGTATTTTAAGTCCAAAATGTCTCATGTGTGTTATGTTGTAGAGGTGGTCTCGGTAGTGTACTCAGATTCGGCGTTGGCTGGTCCATCAACCCGATTCAGTCTCCGGTTGACGATTGTTCGATCGAGTCCGGCCGTCAATCCTGTATCGGGTCTGCTGTTCGCGGTGAGTCTATGCATATATGTGTGTGATTAGTCAATCGCGTTACGTTCACGGTCAGCGAGGGTGACCGAGAGTTTCCCGTCGCTGTGGACCGAGACGACACACTTGGAGAGAACGAACTTGACCACTCCAGTCGATGGCGTCGACGCTCCGTCAGCTCCGCCGAACAGCTGACTGAGCGCGAACGCATGCGCCCGATCATAGCGGGAGGCGACTGCCGAACGGGCATCGCCGGTAACGGTCGAAACGGCGTCGGTGACGGCCTCGTAGAGGGGTATATCATTGCCCCAGCGAGCCAGGTAGCGGCCGTGCCACGATGCTGTCAATTCGTCAGCGGGCCGAGATTCATCGGTCATTGTGTATTCGGGCGCTTCGGGTCGCGCCACAACCCTAACTGAACGTTCGGTAAGTATCAATCTTTCCCCTCATCTCACGTTAGAGTAGATCGCCTCGAACCAGGCAATATCCTCAGCCATAATTTGGCTATCTGCCTAATATACGGCTTAAAACTAGTTCATACGGATATGTAGTGTGTATCTTATCATGCCTCTGGCAATGGCCTTTTCCAGTTAGACGAAGGGTTTAACACCTACCGAACATTTAGTCAGTGGTATGGGACGAGTCTCACTCAGAAACAATCCACTACTCGCTGCGCTTCTGGGGACAGTGGTCACCGGACTTGGCCACTTCTACCTCCGGCGCTGGCTGAGAGCGCTTGGATGGTTAGGACTCGCCGTTGCTGCTTCAGTTCTGTTCGTCCCCGAGTCAACGATATCCGCGCTTAGTTCGGGTACGCTAACCGATCCATTCTCGACCCTCCCGATAGTCCTGATCAGTGCCGCTAGTGCCCTTGACGCGTATCTCATCGCAAAAGTTAGAAGACAAACCGATAGATTCCAAGCAAACAATACTGTCGGGTCAACAGGGACTGAAGAATCTCCAGCCTGTCCTGCCTGCGGAAAGCCGGTCGATCCCGATCTCGGATTCTGCCACTGGTGTACAACCGAATTCAACGTTGTCGACGTCTCCAAACTGGAACGAATCGACGAGAACCAATCGGACTGACTATGGCTTCTGATTCACCCAAACAGCACTGGAGTACCGCCGAAGAAGAGATTATGGAAGCCACCTATCGAGCACTACTCAAGCATGGTTACGCCGACCTGTCGATCTCCCGAATCGCAGACGAACTCGATAAATCGAAGGCTGCTATCTACTACCACTACGACACGAAAGACGACCTTCTGGTCGCGTTTCTCGAGTTCGCCGTCGATAGATTCGAAGAGACGATCGAGACAGAGACAGGCGACGAACCGCCAGAAGATCTCGAACACGTCATTGAGAAGCTCCTCCCGCTTCAGCCCGACGAGGAGCAACGACAGCTCCAAGCGGTGCTAGTCGGCCTCCGTTCCCAGGCCGTGACGAACGGGGTATTTCGCGAGCAATTCACGCAGATTGATGAACGACTGGCAGCCACCGTCCGGAGCATCGTCGAACGCGGCATCGACGACGGCACTTTCCGTGATGTCGATCCGTCGCGGGTCGCGGAGCATATCCTAGCGACGGTCAACGGCGCGATGTACGGTCGCGTGACGACAGACCGCAAAAGCGCCGCGGCGGCAGCACGCGTCTCGCTGGCCTCGTATATTGACTCGGAACTGAGGCGTCGCTCATGAGTAGGTGCGATGTCAACTCGAGTACCTACTTGCGCCGTGGCTCATCTCGCTTGTCTGCACGACATCAGAGACAATCGTGCGCTCACTATCGCGGGATACATTGGGACAATCCTCGGACGGCGTCCTCCTCAGCGCAGTCCTCGGCGTCGCCCGCAGGCGCGACGAACGATAGCTCGACCGCGGGCGTGAGGGAAACGGAAGCAGCGTCATTTGTTCCCCCACGTCCACCGCGCGTCGAGCACGTATCGGTAGATGCCACTGACGACGATGCCGCCTCCGTTCCCGACCAGATACGGGATACTCGCCCACTCGACGAGGGCGAACAGCACCGCGACTTGGATGGGAATCGCCGTCCCGCGAACGACGTTCGTCTTGAGCAGGCCGGAGAGGTACTCGTCCCGGCCCGTGTTCCGCGACCTCCGGAAGGTCCAGGCATTGTTGAGCACGTACGAAAGGACGATCGTGATCTCGATGGCGATCACTGCACCGACTAGGTAGTTCAGCCGGCCGACGTCGACAAAGAGCCACAGCAGGACCATCTGAACGGTAGCCGTGAACGTCCCGACGAGAACGAACCGGCGGAGCTGCGGCGCGAGCGGACCACTTGAAAGGTTGCGAAGAAAGCTCCTGACCATCTATCGATACCCCAAGGCCGACAGCCGCGCCCCGAGATCATCGTCGATGTCGCTGATCGCTGTCTCCCTCGCTTGGTCGCGGAGCGTCGCGGCGTGGTCGTCGACGATGGATCCGAAGCGCTCGATGACGCGCCGTTCTTCGGTGGTCGGGTCGGCTGAAAGGTCATCCTGCTGGGTCGGATCCGATGGCCGATAGTACAGCTCCCGGGTCCCCCCGTCGACGTTCTCGACGTAAGTCCAGTCCCGGTCTCGCACGCTGACGAATAGGTCGCCGTCGTCGAGCGACCGGGGAATGGGCTGGGCCGTCACGTCCTCGCCGCGGACGGTGACGGAGACGACCGGCTCGTCGGCCGGGGCGTCTCCGTCGAAGACGCTGGGTGCGAGGGAGTCGCCCTGCCACTCGGTGGGGGCATCGACGTCCAGCAGGTCCGCTACCGTCGGTGGAACGGCGTCAAGGCCGACCTGCCCGTCGATCCGGTGGCCATCCGCGCCTGGGACGTCGACCACGAGTGGGACCCCGATCAGCTCGTCGTACAGCTTCGGATAGTGGGCGAGGTGGCCGTGTTCTTGGAACTCCTCGCCGTGGTCGCCAGCCAAGACGACCGCGGTTTCGTCTGCGATGTCGTTGTCGGCGAGGGTGTCCACGAGCCGGCCGATGCTGGCGTCGGCCTGCCGGACCGCCGCCTGGTAAAGCGTCCGGAGGTCCCCAAGCGTCTGTTCGCCAACGTCCCATCCCAGTCCGGTCCGCGTGTGGGCGTGGAGCATCCGGTGGGTGCCCAGGATATCCGACGACACCTCGCGGATGTAACGGGGTGCTGGAACATACGGGGTGTGGGCATCCATGTAGTGGACCCAGAGGAAGAACGGCGAGTCGGTCTCCGCGACGAACTCAGCGGCCGCGTGTTCGACGTCGAACATCCGCGAGGTGTCGAGGAACGGCCGGTCGTCCGCGTTGCCGCGCAGTAGGGAACTGATCCGTCGGACTGGCGAGATCGCCAGTTGGATCCACGCCTCGACGGTCGGATGCGTCGCGAGATACCGGCTGTAGATGCTGGAGCCCACGCTGGCGACGAACGGTTCGAACTCGTCGAACCCCGCCTCGTAGCCCCAGTGTGACGTGAGAAAGCCGTTGGCGGCGTTGAAACCGCCTGTCGTGACGTCGGCGTCGGAAAGCACCGACGCGAGCGTCGGGACCCCGTTAACGCCGATGGATCCGGTGTCGGCGAATACCGGCCGCGAGGCCATGATCGAGGGAAAGGAGAAAGGCGTCCAGTTCCCGGTAGCGAAGGCGCGCTCGAACACGGTTCCGCTGTTCGCGATTGAGTCCATCACTGGCGTGTGGCGCTCGGCGTCGTAGGCGCCGATTGCGTCCGCCCTGAGCGAGTCGACTGTGACGAGGACGACGTTCGATAGCCCGGTAGTATCCATTGTGGTGAAGACCTCACTGGACGCGTCCAATTCGTACGGTGGCCCGCGACCCGCACCCAGTAGGGACTAACCCTCGGTCCGGAACGGCATCGCACAGTTCCGGCGGTGACGGGAATGAGGATCACTACGACACTATTGAACAGTTAGTATTGGGTTTTACTGTTTCGCTTTCCGAGGGAGACGAGCAACACTGAGGCTTGCCAGAACGCCACTGTTTCCCGGTGGGAGGCCTGAAACCACTGATTAGACCGGGAAACGAGCCGGGGTCGGCGACAAATCGCCAGCGTAGTCTGATGATTACAGTTTATATCCCGATCTGGGGCGATTGGGAGTAAGGAACTGACTAACCAGTTGGAGAGAGTGAGTCACGGAGTCGCCCCCGAAATCCGTGGAGGCTTCTCTCTCCGGAGCCAGACACCTCGTCAAGGAGGGCTGCAGTCACGTACTCGTCCGCGGCCCGGCGCGCTGTCTCGAAGGCTTCCGTGTCGTTCAGAACCACCGCGCAGGTCCGGGTGCCGTCGACGATAATGAGAAGGACTCGGGCCGCGTTCTCCGTGTCGACTCGCTGAACACGGCTTTCATGATGCCGTGGTCGATGGCCGCCAGAACCATGTGCCGGACGTACTCGTCGGTCTACTGGAACCGGTCCCCCAAGACTCCTTGTACGTCACCTAGCTCTGTCTCTCCATCACTGAGATCAATAAGTCGTGAGGTTTTCCGGTGCAAGGAGGGGTTTCTTGAGCAGGAGTTTCAGAGACTATTCGGGATCGGCCGGTTTTTCTCAGTTGTAGTCCTTCCGGTTCTGAACGGGGTGATATAATCGATTCGCACGGTGTTAGGCAAGATATTACGAAGGGTTTAAAAACATGCTAACTAACTAGTTAGTAAGAATCCCCAGACTGGGCATTCATTTCCCATGAGTGAGTCACAAGGTTCGTTGAGAGATACGGTACAGGCGTGGAACCAAGACGGCCGTCTCTATGTCGTCGTTGGCTTGATCGCGGCGATACTCTCGCTCGTTTTTATCCCCTTGTTTGGCCTCCTCGCCGTGTATTGCGGGTACAAGTTATACGATACCCAAGAGAAAACAGTACTGCCTATCGTGATGGCCGGGCTCGGCGGATTTGGGTTTCTGTTCTGGGTCTATTTCCTCACTACAGTATAAGCTCCCGAAATGATGACCGCTCCATCTCCTGAGCCAGATATCGCCTGGTGTCACGAAGCGGTACAGGACGTCTCGCGTACCTTCGCCTTGACCGTGGACGTACTGGAGGAGCCGATGTCCTCGCACATCTGCCTGGGGTATCTGCTATGTCGCGTCGCCGATACCATCGAAGACGCCGGTCATGTCTCACCTGAATCGCAAGTAAAGCTCCTACGAACGTTCGATGCTGCGCTGGATCCCGCCAGCAACGGGACGATGAACGAGTTCCGGGCAGCGGTCGACGGTTGGTTGCCATCGTCAGCCGACCGCAGCGCCGACTGGTCCGTCGTCGCTCAGTCTCCGACAATTTGGGCGACATTCACTAACCAGCCGGAATCCGTACAGACGGCCGTCATTCCGCTGGTCCGGGAGATGGTTGACGGAATGACGATGTTCGTAGAGCGCTACGCAGACACTGGTGGACTCCGTATCAACGATCGCTCCGAACTTGAACAATACTGTTACTACGCTGCTGGTACCGTCGGCAGGCTTATCACGAATCTCCTCACCCGGGGGAACGTCTCTCAGAAACGCGCTCGAAGGCTGTACGACAATGCGGACGAGTTTGGACTCCTCCTACAGCTGGTGAATGTTTCGAAGGACGTGTACGACGATTACACAGAGGAAAACAACGTCTATCTCCCGGCCGAGTGGCTCGCTGAAGAAGGGGTCGACCAAGAGTCTATCCTCCGCGCTGACAATCGAGAACCAGTTGCGAACGTTGTCGAACGGGCGGCCTCCTACGCGGGGACGTTCCTCGATGACGCCCAAGCGTACATGGAGGCGATGCCACTTACGCACGGTAATACGATGGCCGCGTGGTCCATTCCGTATTTGCTGAGCGTGGGAACAATCAGGGAACTCAACACCCGTCCTGAGGACGTACTCACCGAGTCTGGTGTGAAGATATCGCGGCGGGAAGTGATTGCCGTGATGGAGGCGGCTAGTACCGCTGATCGTAACGCGATTGCTGAACTCCGCGAAACTATCGCGCACAAACCGTACCACCAAGCCCTCGACTAACGACGTTCATATTCTTTGATTAATGGAAGCATTCGTGGAACGGAGTGGACAGTACCGTTCGTACATCAATGAAAGTGTATTTTGATAGCCAACTATGTGTGCTGTCACACCGGGATTTCGGAAACACAAATCAACGAATCATCGACAGAGAAGTCAGAGGGACGTTTAGTAGGCGATTACGTTCCCGTTCCAATCCTCGTCTACGGCATACTCAATGCGATACTGTTTGCTGGGTAATGCACAATAGCGGTGAACGATATTCCCGTGCTGTCCTGACCTCTGCTTGAATTCAAGAATATACCCTTCTGCTCTGTTGAATAGCGGCCTCTGAGCTGGAAGGAAGCGATACCGATATTGAAACCGCGACCCTCAACCGTTCACAAGCCGACTCAAATTCTGCCCGCCTACTCAACTACCGCTATTCAACAGAGCATACCCTTCGAGTCCTGTATCTAGTTGGCTCTCCGTTCTATGTATCTTCGCTTCCACCTGTGTCAGCTCTGAGGACGGCGTTCACGTATTCGTCCGCGGTTCGTCTGGCCGTTGCGAGCGTTTCAGTCTCGTCCAGAACGACTGCTCGAGTGCGCCCCCCGTCGACGATGGTCATGAGTGCCCGTGCTACATGT